>Ga0302324_100019195_pt1 | contig 13439 bp, 14 predicted proteins | sample Palsa_T0_1_FD_201949 | JGI IMG/M metagenome (GOLD analysis project Ga0302324, IMG submission 201949) | Peat permafrost microbial communities from Stordalen Mire near Abisko, Sweden - Palsa_T0_1 | ecosystem: Environmental > Terrestrial > Soil > Palsa > Peat permafrost | place: Sweden: Abisko...
GCTGATGCCATTCTGCGCTCTTCCGGTCACCGCAGCCCCACTCGCTTCCCCCACTCCGAAAGACTGGGAATACAAAGAGACGCACACGGATGCGCGCGATTTCGTCGCTGGAGGAATGCTGCACGTCCATCTGAGCGTGGGCGACGTGCACGTCAAACGCGGCGAGGGCACGAAGATTCACCTTACCTACACCGTCAAGTCGAGCCATGAAAGGAATGTCAAGGACGCACGGGTCGACTTCGAAGTTCGTGGCAACGATGCTGTTCTGGAATTTCACGCGCCTTCCGGCGACAATACGCAGTTCGACGTTGAACTCGAAGTTCCCGCGAATACCAATCTCGACGTGCGTGATAAAGTTGGCGACCTGACAGTCGAGAACATCGATGGCGACAAGGATCTGGAGTTGGGTGTCGGTGACATTCGAGTGGCCAACGAACACGCGGGATATCGCCTGGTCCACGCCAGCGCCGGCATCGGCGACGTCAACAGCGACGGCTATGGCGAAACCAGCGGCTGGCTGGGCAAGACCCTGAAGTATCACGGCGACGGCAAATACGAACTGCGCGCGCACGTCGGCGTCGGAGATATCAACCTGGAAGGGAAGTAGTCCTCTTGTGGGGCGGGCACTCTCGCTCGCCAAAGTCGCGGCGTTCTCACTCTCTCTCGGTTTCCAGGGCATCCTTTAATCACTGAGGGGTGGTTGAACTGGAAGGCGCGTCGGCCGATACTGGTTCTCCATGAAATTTCTCCCGGTTTTCCTGACCGTTCTTGCTCTCTCGATCGTCTTATCGAGCGCGGGCTTTGCTTCCGAGGCGACCTTCAAAAATCCTGTGCTGCCGTCGGGACCCGACCCGTGGGTGGAATACAAGGATGGTTTTTACTACTACATGAACACGACCGGGGAAAATCTTACGGTATGGAAGACGCGCAACATCGCCGATCTGGCGACCGCCGAGAAAAAGATTGTCTGGACGCCGCCTGCAACCGGCCCCTACTCGCACGACATCTGGGCGCCGGAGATTCACTTCCTCGAAGGCAAGTGGTACATCTACTTTGCCGCCGATGCGAAACACAACACCACGCATCGCATCTGGGTTATCGAAGGCTCTTCGGCCGATCCGCTAATGGGGGAGTGGACACTCAAGGGAAAAGTTGCCGACGCCGCCGATAAGTGGGCCATCGATGCCTCGGTTTTTGAGGACCACGGCAAGCTTTATCTGATCTGGTCAGGCTGGGAGGGCGACGAGAACGGCACCCAGAGTATTTACATCGCGCGAATGAAGAATCCGTGGACGGTCGACAGCCCACGCACGCGCCTTTCGACGCCACAATTTCCGTGGGAAAAAGTTGGAGATACTCCGGTGGCATGGCGGCCGGCGAATCCGCCGCACATCGACGTGAATGAGGGGCCGGAGATTCTCAAACACGACGACAAGATATTTCTGATTTATTCGGCGAGCGCATGTTGGACCGATGACTATGCCTTGGGTATGCTGACCGCGACCTCGGGCAGCGATTTGCTGGATTCGAATGCGTGGAGAAAATCCGGCAGCCCGGTGTTTCACCAGTCGCCGGCGAATCACGTTTACGCTACCGGCCACAATTCGTTTTTCAAGGGATTGGATGGAAGAGACTGGATTCTCTACCACGCCAACTCCGAGCCTGGCCAGGGCTGCGGCGAGCATCGCGCTCCCCGCGCCCAACCATTCACCTGGAATTCCGACGGCACGCCAAATTTCGGCGAGCCTGTGCCGGTGACGAAGGAGATGGAAAGACCGTAAGTCGAAAGTGACGGTCTGGCACTGCCCGACGCGCACATAAGACCTTTTTAACCTTGGATGGTTCTGCAGTTGCATTCTGCTGCCTGGCTCCATTGGCAACTGCAATCCTAAACCGAGGGGACGAAGAATGATGGTCGCGCACGGAGATAACAATCCCAAAATCAAGATTGAGATACCGGGAAAGATCAAGATAGAAATATTGTTCGTGGCGTTCCTGCTGCTAATTTGCGGCTTCGGCGCGGGATGCAACGGCTCTGGAAATCCCGCCGCAAAGACCCTGCCGACCGCGCTTTCCGAGGGGCCGCCAACCGCGGCCGCTGGTTCCTGTCCCAACACCATCGTGACCATTACTTTCAGCAAGGCGATGAATGCATCGACCATCGATGGCACGACCTTCACCTTGACGGCACCCGGACCGGTAGCGGTAACGGGAGTGGTCAGTTACGCCGCGGGCAGCGACACCGCGACCTTCACTCCCTCCGCCAGCCTCGCGCTGAATACCGCTTATACCGCGACGATTACCACCGGCGCCACGGATACGTTTGGCAATGCCATGGCGGCCAATTTTGTCTGGAGCTTCACCACGGGGGCCACGGCATGTGTGGCGGGCCCGCCCACGGTAATCTCCTCGGCGCCACCCAATGGAAGCTCGGGCGTCTGTCCTAACACCGTAGCGATCGCAGGCTTCAGTGGGGCGATGAATCCTTCGACGATCACTTCGACGACCTTTACCGTGACCGGTCCGGCGGCAGCGGCGGTGACAGGAACAGTGACTTACGAAGCGGCCGATCGCTTCGCGACCTTCACCCCGGCGGCCAATCTGGCGCTCAACACCAGTTATACCGCCAGCATCAGCACCAGCGCGCAAGACCTGCTGGGGAATGCCTTGGCAACGGACTTCCAGTGGAGCTTCATGACCTCGGCCGTGGCCTGTCAATCGTCGTCGGTGCCCATGGGATCAGCCTCGACCTTCGAAGTCCTGGCGGGTTCAACCGTCACCAACACCGGTCCGACCATCATTACGGGCGGCAATCTGGGACTCAGTCCGGGCAGCGCGGTAACCGGCTTTCCGCCGGGAACGCTGACTACCCCGGCAGTAATGCTGGTGACCGATCCCGCGGCCGCGACGGGCGAGATGGACCTGACCACGGCCTATCTCTACACCGCCGGACTACCCGGAGGTGCGGTTCTTCCCGGCGACCTCAGCGGGCTGACCATCACCCCGGGGCTGTACACCAATTCAAGTACGGTTATGCTCTCCGCTGGTAACGTCACGCTCGATGCCCAGGGCAACGCGAACGCCGTCTTCATCTTCCAGATTGGGTCCACCCTCACCACCATCGGAAGCACGCAAGTGGTTCTGGCCGGTGGCGCTCAGGCGGCGAATGTCTACTGGCAGGTTTCAAGCTCCGCCACCCTGGGTACGAACTCGATTTTCATGGGAAACATCCTGAGCCTCGAATCGATCACGCTCGATACCGGCGCGACCTTGACGGGCAGAGCCTTGGCTCGCAATGGCGCGGTGGCGTTGGATAGTAATACGGTGACCGCACCTTAGGCAGGCGCGCCCGGGTAGATTTCGGGCTGCCCCATTCTTTCGCGGACAACGAGAAGGGAAGGGGCTCCCCGGATTGGAAGAGAGCACACTTCTCAGGAGCGACGATTTGTTGCTGCCCACCCGGACACGGGCTCGAACCACTGATTTCCCGACGGGCTGAGGACCGCGACCAGACGGTAGCCTTCGTCGGTTGAGTTATCGAACAGGATGGTATGGTCCGCACGGTGGATGGCGGTTGGGAGGTTTCGAAACTTCTCATATACCGCCGCCTGACATCTTGTTCTGGAACATCATGACCGCCCGCGAGAACGCGATTCCTGATTCGAGTCACGTTAATCTCGACATTCTCCGTGCCAATGTAGACCAGGACAATCTCGAAGTTGCGCTTTCGCGCACTGAGCATGAGTCGCAGATAGTGTTTTCCGGCCAATGTGGTCTCAACAGCGAAGCTCTCGCACTTGCGAACGTGCTCTCCGGCAGACGCCAGAACCTGTCGCGCGGCCGCAATCGGAAATGTTGCGGGCGAAATCGACTGCAGTGTCCTCGCGATCATGTCCGGATCGAGTAGCGGAAACGCTCGGAAGACATCCGAGTTCCAGTGGGTCAGGGTTGTTTTACCGGAACCGTTGGCTCCAGCGATGATAGTCAGCCTGGGACGATTCAATGCGAGGGCGAGGAAGACTGAGGTTGTTGGCTCCGCTGGCGCTCAACAAGAATTTCCTGCAGCCTTTTTCTTTCAATAGCTACGCCAGCCCTGGCAGCCTGGGCCATCTTTTGCGCGAGTTCAAGCCAATTCACATCCATAGACTCTTAGGATACTCCCCTGGCGACAGCTCTCAAGACATTTTCCTGGACGCTTACCCTTTGGCAAAGAACGCGAAAATGATGGGGCACCCGGCGTTTTCGAAGACGAGGAACGACAAGCTCTCATCCGACAGGCGACGACAACAACAGAAGAGAAACAGACGGCCTCAAAGCAGCTGAACGCGGTCACTGTGTATTGGGAGAAGAAGGAGTGAGGCTGGCGCGTCCTGCTGTGCTTTGACGCCAACTCTTTCGCAAAAGATCTGAAAGGATGGGTCGTCCGGCTTCGTTCGTCTCAAATTACAGCTTCGAGCCACTCCTTTTACCGCCTTGACATCGGTTTTTGAGAATCGATTCTCCACTTCCTCGGCATGCTTCTCACAGAGTTGAACAGGGTGATCAGTATCCACATTCCCCCAAATTGCATTAGTGAATCTCAGCGTATTAGTAGCTGCTTTTTCGCACCCTCTTTTTTGACAATTTCCTGACATGGTAGTTATCCCTCGGAATAAGTGTGCCGAGTCAACAACAGGAAGTCGCTTCCTGCGCGCGACTCTATTTCAGCGACACTAACCTCTCCACTAACTCCGAGTAATCTTTCTTTTCGATGCCGTGGACCTGCTTGTTGTACTCGTCCACTTTGGAGGAGTAATTCATTGAGCAGAATTTCGGGCCGCACATGGAGCAGAAGGCAGCTTCTTTGTAGTAGTCGTCGGGGAGGGTTTCGTCGTGCATGCTGCGGGCGGTCTCTGGGTCCAGTGACAAGGCGAATTGTTTTTCCCAGTCGAATTTGTATCGCGCGTAGCTGAGGGCGTCGTCGCGGTCGCGGGCGCCGGGGCGGTTGCGGGCGATGTCGGCGGCGTGGGCGGAAATTTTGTAGGCGATGATGCCGTCCTTCACGTCTTTCTCGTTCGGTAAACCTAAGTGCTCTTTCGGAGTGACATAGCAGAGCATGGCCGCGCCGTACCAGCCGATCATGGCGGCGCCGATGGCGCTGGTGATGTGGTCATAGCCCGGAGCTATATCAGTGACCAGCGGGCCCAGAGTATAGAAAGGCGCTTCGTAGCAGAGCTCGACTTCTTTTTCTACCTGCTCCTTGATCTTGTCCATGGAGACGTGGCCGGGGCCTTCGATCATGACCTGCACGTCTTCCTGCCAGGCTTTCTTTGTCAGCTCTCCCAGCGTTTTTAACTCGGCGAACTGGGCTTCGTCGCTGGCGTCGGCGACGCAGCCGGGGCGGAGGCCGTCGCCTAATGAAAAGCTGACGTCGTATTTCTTGAAAATCTTGACGATGTCGTCGAAGTGTTCGTACAGGAAATTCTGTTTGTGGTTGTACGCCATCCACTGCGCCAGAATCGCTCCGCCGCGGCTGACGATTCCGGTAATGCGTTTCGAGATCAGCGGAAGATATTGAATCAGCACGCCGGCGTGGATGGTCATATAATCCACGCCCTGCGCGGCTTGCTCTTCGATCACTTCCAGCATTACCGCAGCGTTCAAGTCTTCCACGCGCTTCACGCGGGCAATGGCTTCATAAATCGGAACTGTACCGATCGGCACCGGCGAGTGCCGCAAGATCGCCTCGCGAATCTCGTGGATGTTGCCGCCCGTGGAAAGATCCATTACCGTGTCGGCGCCGTAGTGTACGGCGGTGTGCAGCTTCTTCAGCTCTTCATTCACTTCCGACGTGACGGCCGAGTTGCCAATGTTGGCGTTGATCTTGCACAGGCTGGCGACGCCGATCGCCATGGGCTCGAGCTCGGGATGGTTGATGTTGGCGGGGATGATCATGCGCCCGCGAGCCACCTCGTCGCGCACCAATTCGGGTGTCAACTTTTCTTTGTGGGCGATGAAGCTCATTTCCTCGGTGATCACGCTCTGCCGCGCGTAGTGCATCTGCGAGAAATTGCCGGTCGTGTTTTCTTGCTTGCGGCGGGCCAGCCACTCCGCGCGCGGTTGAGGAACGTGCTGGGAAATGCTGTGACCGCTGCTGCCATTGCCATTCGTGGAATTCATGATCGGAACGCCTCTTTGACTTCGATGTGTCCGATTATAACCGCGTTGCAGGTTGCGGCGGCCTTTGCATTTCTTGAAAAGGCCCTAAGGGCTTGAACCACAGAGGGCACAGGGGGATCACCGAGCTACGGCTGCTGGCATTGTGCCGCCGAGGTGCAGCCCGCCGGACCCCGGGTGTTGATGTTGCCCAATGCATTGTGGAAATGAACTGCTGCCATCGCCGCCGGGCAAAGCCACCACAATCTGCGAATCACGCGGTCTCCGGGAAGCCAGTCGTGGGGCTGCTTAATGGCGTAGACGACCACCAACTCCGCGCCGAAGATGGGAGCATACTTCAAGACCAGGTGAGTATGCGAGGGAACGGTTGTCACCCAGGGCGCCCCGGCGGACATTTCGTTTTCCAGTACCAGCTGCCGGCTGGTGAAGCGCATACTCTCAGCCGCTCCCAATGCCGCCATGACGGCGACGAACTTCTTGTCGATTACGCGGTGCGGTCTGGGATTATCGGGAAGAGTATCGGGCAGAGTTCCGGTCGAGTCCGAGACCCGATCGGAGACAGAGGATGTTACCGTCCGCAGAACGGGACTGGCCAAATCCGGTTGAATCAACCGGGCCGCCACAACCTGCGCGTTGAGATTCGTCGGGCGGACACTGATTAGAAGGGCGACAACAAGAAATGCAAGAACACGCAACTGGGACACTCGCGATGGCCTCCACTGATTTTCTGACAGATGATTTCTGACACACGGCTTCCGTGACAGAACTATCCCAGCAAGCTCCTGCCCAGTGCGGGCGCGGCGCTTTTCAGCGAAGTAGAGCGACTGTTGGCCTTGTGAGAGCCCGAAGAGTGGCGTCAGTGCAAAAGTTTCGCGCCTTTGTCTCTAATGTTTCCGTTGGCGGAGATGAGCTGGCTGCGATGGTTTTGCCGGGCGACGACCGCGGCACGGCAGTCAGATCTTTTTTCTGCCCCTCGTTTTATGGACGACAAACGCCACTCCTTTTTCTGCATCTTAAAGTTGCTCTGGATTTCTCGGCGATTTGCACGCCGATCGCCGAATCTCTGAGAGCGAATCTGGAGCGAATCTGGAGCGAATCTGGAGCGAATCTTCTTAGGAGGAATCCATGCCCCGTTACGGCACTATTGGAGACTATCGATTTTCCGATACACAAGAGGCTGCGAGCGACATTCGCGGCGCGAAGATTTACGGACGTGGCGACGAAAAGCTGGGCGAAATCGACGACGTGGTTTTCGACGAGGCCACCGGGGCTATCGTCTACGTCGTGGTAGACACCGGTGGCTGGCTTACCAGCAAGAAATTCATCGTGCCCCCGCAGGAAGTGCGGCCTTCGCTGCAGCACGACGACGACTTCCTCGTCGACCTGACCAAAGAACAGATCGAAAGCTTCCCGCCCTACGATGGAACCGCTCTAACCTCGGAAGAAAAGTGGGCGGACTACGAACGTCGCTACCGCTCAAAGTGGGTGGATGGCCCGGTCATGCATCGCGAGGCCACTGATCGCAACGTTACGCCCACCACCAAGCAGCAAGGGGGATCGCAGCAGGTAGGATCAGTGTTGGGCACGACCTCGGGAACGATCTCGGGCACTACACCGGGCTCCGAAGCGGACACGGCGGAACTGGAAGTTGAGACCGCGGTCACGCCGCTGCACGAAGACGCGACCATGGACGTGACTCCCAGCGGCCCTTCGCTGCGCTGGAGCACATTCGAAGACACCCTGCGCCAACGTCGCGAGGAGGTATTGCAATCCTCTATCGATAACGTGAAGCGAGCCGAGCGCGCGACGTCGGAAGATGGACTCGCGGGACGCAAGGCGAGCTAGAGCGGGAGACGGCCAGACCTCCCGAACTATCACCGTGTCATCCTGAGGCCCGTGTCTTTCTGCGGGCCGAAGGGCCTGTGCACTCTGTTGGCTGCACCAATGCTGCCGACGACTTCCTAGTCGCTTGGACTTTCGCTCTCTCGAAAATCCCATTTCTCGCGCAAAAGCATGCGAGAAATGGGGCACCCAGCGTTGCGCCTACAATTCACTGCGGCTGATTCCATCCCGTCACGCGCGGCCACCACCGTCGTACGTTCCGACGATATTCGTCATACTGAGCTCCGAACATCCGGCGTAGCGTCGGCTCCTCATAAAATACGACGAACAGATGCACCGCCAGCGCCACCCCTGACACTGCAGCAATCAAGCGCAGGTCGGGGTGTCCGAAGATCACCCACAAGCCGATCCACCCGGCGGCGAAGCCCACATACATCGGATTGCGCACGTAGCGGTAGAAACCGACCACCACTAACCGCTGCGGCGGAACGAACGGAGCCGGCGTACCGCGACCAGTCCAGCCGAAGTCCCAGATGCAGCGCAGCGCGACCGCAAATCCCAGCGCCGACGGGAGCGCGGCCAACCAACGCCAGCGCGCCGCGCCCGCCAGCTCTACCGTAAAGCCCAGCCACTTCGGCAGTAGCCAGAACCACAGGCCAAGGAACGCGGCACCTACCGCCAGCGAGGCCACCGCCGCCAACCTGGGGTGACCCGGGAGGCGACCAGGCGTTTGCAGTTGCATTGGTTGTGTGTTCGTCATACGTCCTCCGCACCGCCATCCCGTGACCTGATCCGGTGATCTCACATTTCCGGCATGCCCAAAACAGGTTTGGCTCCCGACATATTGCAAACATCGACCACGTGGGCGACGTCCGCGAACGGCACCTGCCCGGCTTTGAGCACAACTACTTCTCTTTGTTCTTGGCCTTGCGGGAGCTGTTTTAATTTGCGTTCCAAGGCGTTGAGAGGAATTACCTCGTTATCGATTTTCAGGATAGGCGATCCTTGACCGGGATCGATCTGAACGACAACTGCTGCCGGCATCGCGGTTGAAGAAATCCACATGGTTAGTCCCGTAGGCGCGTGTGCCTCGGAGGATTGTTCGGTCAGTAAAACCGCCCTCTCGAACCGTTCTGCACGAGCAACCTCGAGAACTCTCCTTACGGCGGCGAATGAAGCTCGTGCGTCGGCCTTGATGTAAAGCTCTTGCTCGCGGTTGCGGAGACGAATCTTCATCGCCTCGAATAAACTCTCCGGCGTTACTGGATCGACTCCAAAGTACAGATCGTTGTTGCCCGTTACGGTTACGATCCATGCGTCTTCGTTGTCGGCTTCCGGCACCCACGGTCCGCTGGACGTGAAAGCCATTTTCACGCTGACGCCTCGTTGCAATTGCTGGGTTTTGCCGATGGCGGGTGCGAATAGCGCGAGTACGAGCACTACAGCGGCGCTGAACGCAAAGGCCAACACTGATCGGGGATTGATTGTTGGAGTATCGAACGTGAATAGTTTCATTATGAGTTCTCCTTTAGGGCGAGTCTGCCCTTACGGACTGAAGCCCGGTGTTGGTGCGGTGATTGAGGGCCCGGTTGAAGCCCGGCCTCATAGGCCGGGGTTGAAAAAGCGTTCTTATCGAGAATGAACTACGGTTTCGCTCCGCCGAGTGAGGCGGTGGCAAGCGTTCCGCCTAGACCCATGGTCTCGACTGCTGACGAAGGCACGATGACCATGGAGCCTTTTTCTTTAATGGCTTCGTAGAGCATATTCATGGCGCGCAGATGCAGCGCCACCGGATTCTCGGCGTAGGAGGACGCAGCTTGCACAAAGCTCTCGGCGATTTCCTTCTCGGCCTGGCCCAGAATGATTCGCGCCTGACGCTCGCGCTCGGCCTGCGCCTGCCGCGACATGGCATCTTCCAATCCGGAGGGAATTCTCACGTCGCGAATTTCTACCGACTGTACCGTAATTCCCCAGGGATTCGTCTTCTCGTCCAGAATGGCCTGCAGTTCGCGGCCCATGGACTCGCGTTCGGTAATCATTTGCGCCAGTTGATGGCGCCCGATCGACTCGCGCAGCGCAGTTTGCGCGCTCATGTTGATGGCGTCTATGAAGTTCTCCACTTCCAGAATGGACTTCTCCGCATTCCATACCAGCCAGAAGACAATGGCGTCTACATTGACCGGGACGGTATCGCGCGTCAGAGTCGATTCCGCCGAAACGCTGGCTACGCGCACGCGTTGATCCACGTAAGCGCTCAGCGTCTCGACGATCGGAATGATGTGAAAGATGCCGGGACCGCGTAAGCCCACGTATTTGCCCAGGCGCAGAACGGCGACCTTCTCCCACTGTCGTACCACTTTGATGGCGAACATGAGATATAGACCTACTGCTGCTCCCGCAATGATGCACGCCGGATTTTTTGTAACCGCGGTAATGACGATGCCGGTCAACATAGAGATGACAAACAATAACCTTCCAACGCCGCTGATCTGACCCAAATCGATTTTCGCCATGACTACTGTCTCCTTTGGGTGGGATAAGGCTGCTTCGAATTCGGCACGAGTTCCCGCAGTCGCTCCACCAATTCCTCCACCGTGAATCCGGCCGCGCCCGCGCGGGACGCGAATTCTCCGGCCATCTGTACCAGTTGCCGCTCCCGCTCGGCTCCGCCTTTTTCCATCTTGCGGTCGGCAATAAACGTTCCCGTACCCTGGTGCGTCTCCAGCATTCCGCCCAGCTCGAGTTCGCGATAAGCCCGCAGAACCGTATTAGGATTGATCGCCAGATCCACGGCCAGTTGCCGTACCGTGGGCAGTTGGTCGCCGGGCGCCAGCGTCCGGGCTGCGACGCCGCCGCGAACCTGGTCGATGATCTGGCGGTATACAGGCATGCCGCTGTGCAGATCCAGACCGAACTGGAAGCGCAATTTGGAGGAGCCGGCAATGCCTTTATCGGTCATATAGAACAATAGTGTTATAGATCATTAGTACAATGGAGTCAAGAGGAAAATTGCTGTAACGTTTGAAAAATCGGCGCGCGACCCCGAAATTCCCGGTTCGCCGGAACCGGCCCAATTCTTTATTCGCTCGCAACTCCCGCGCCCATGTTGGATTAGGTCACCCATGTCCGATCGCAGGACGTTTCTCATTCAGAGTGCTGTGGCATTGGCCGGAATAACGGCCGGGACCTTCACTCCACTCGAGGCAATGGCAACGATGAACGCAAGAACGAGGCAGTTATTTCCACAGGTCGGCTCGCCAGTCTCGCCGTCTTCCGCGACGTCATTGCAGGAGCAGGTCGCCGGCTTTGGCTGGGAGATTAACGACATCAACAACAACGGCGCCGACGTCTATTTCGAAGTGCTGGAGGCTATGGTGCTGGGAACCGTTAATATCGATGTCGCGTTTATGCTGACTGGCGTACCCGCGCAGCCCGGATTCGCGGAGGTGCTATGCATGGGCGGAGTTTCTCGCGGAGCGAAGCCGACATTCAGCCCGCCTCCAGCGGCGTATATCAACTTTCCGGCGAGCGCATTTCGGCGCGCTGGCCGAGCATAATCCCAATAAGCTCAATACCGGCCGCGGCGGCCTGGTTTCGGGTATGTTCTACAGCGTTATTTTGAAAACGTGGGTTCCAGCAGATGGGACACTTCCTCAACCTCGCGGCACGTGTCGGTCACGCCCAACCTGGTTCTGAGCAAGGGCGATTTTCTCGTCTTCCACATGGACCATGCGGGCGTGAGCGGCGACGTAGAGATGCAAACCACTTTTCAATACACGCTGAGCTGAAGGGGCGATCCCACTATTTGGGTTTCAGCGTTTTCACGTAGTCGTAACTGATCTGCAGATACTTCTCTAACTCCCTGGTGTTTTTCAAGAGCGCGTCAGGAACAGTGACGTAATCTTTCTTGACCACGCCATAAGACTTGAACAACATTGTCTTGTATTTCTTCAGAAAAGTCTCTACTTCATCTTTCGGCAGACGTAGTCCGAGCGTTCCGGTCTGGTCGAGGTAAGTAAACATGTGGCCGTTCAGCGAAGTGTAAGGGTGAACGTCGCCCTTGCGTTCAATGGCGGGATTGGTGGCGATCAGCTTTTCGTAGAGCGCTAATTTGTCCGGCGGGATCTTGCTCGGTTTCGCCTTGACCACGTTTGCCCTCCTGTTCCGTATGAGATTTAACCACAGAGGAACACAGGGGTCTCACAGAAATTCTTCTGAGGTTTCTGCGTCCCCTGTGGTTATTTGGTTCTGCCGCGCAAGAAAGAAAAGGCCCGGCGTTTGGCCGGGCTTTCTCCGTGAAAAAGTGAAATATTCTTACCAGTTGTTCTGCACGATCAGGTGATCGACGATACGATGAGCTTCGTCAATATGATGGATGGCGCGATCGCGCAAACCGCGGACCGAAGGATCATCCTCTTCGCGGGCAATATCGTTATGCGCCTTATCGAGCAGTTCCAGTGCGCGGTGGAAGCGGCCGCGGCGGTCCATGTGGGCGTCGACTGGCGGATGGTCCTCCAGGCTCTTTCCGTCATCAATGGCGGCGTGCTTGATCTCTCCAATCGCCTTGTCAATTTCGTCGATGGCGTGCTGTTCTTCACGGTCCATATGGCCGGTGTCGGCCGGGTGATCCAGGTGGGCGCGCGCGTGGCGCAAATCAGTAAGCGCGTGCAAATATGCCGGATGCTTTCCCGGTTCGTCGGCAAAGGTCATCACCGTGCAAAGGGCAACAACGAACGCGAGTACGGCGCAATGTCGTGCAGTTTTCATAGTCTCCTCAGGGGCCTTTCGGCAGAAATGTGCTTCGTAAGAATGAACCCGCCTTCGCGGTTTTCGACTCGCCAATTCTAGGGGGCACATGTCGGCCCAGGTAGGTTACTTTTGTACATAGTCGCGCGGACTGCTGCAATATGGAGCCGCGGACGCCCTTGGTTCAGATGGCTGCTTCCTACTTCCCGAGCTTGAAACCTTTGCGTCGCTGTTCACTGTAACGCCGCAGCGCGTCCAGGATGATGGGGTAGGCTTCGGTGGGCGGGCGTATCTCATCGACCTCGACCGCTTTTCCCTCGAGTTGCTTGTAGTCCTGAAAAAAACGCCGCAGCATTAGCAAACGGTGCGGTGGCATCTCCGACGCCTCGCGATACGAATTGAATTCAGGATCCTCCGTCGCCACGGCAATAATCTTATGATCCTGCTTGCCGGCATCGATCATGGTCATCAGGCCGATCGTGCGAGCGTGAATAATGGTTAGCGGCACCACCGTTTCCTGACAGAGAACCAGCACGTCGAGGGGATCGTCGTCTTCGGCCAGCGTCTGCGGAATGAATCCGTAGTTCGCCGGATAGTATACGGCCGAGTAAAGAATGCGATCGAGCCGGATCAAGCCGCTTGCCTTGTCCAGTTCATACTTCACGCTCGATCCGAATGGAATTTCGACCACGCAG
>Ga0302324_100019196_pt1 | contig 13438 bp, 5 predicted proteins | sample Palsa_T0_1_FD_201949 | JGI IMG/M metagenome (GOLD analysis project Ga0302324, IMG submission 201949) | Peat permafrost microbial communities from Stordalen Mire near Abisko, Sweden - Palsa_T0_1 | ecosystem: Environmental > Terrestrial > Soil > Palsa > Peat permafrost | place: Sweden: Abisko...
GACAAGATTGGCCGCACTGAGTTCGTCGAGGTCAGGAGCGTTCACCCGAATCGTGTAGGTGTTAATCGCCGGACCCTTTAGATGACAGGCAAGGGCCGTTATCATGCTGGAATCCACGCCACCGGATAAATAGGCACCTACCGGGACGTCGGCCCGCAGTCGCTTCTCGACGGCCTGCAACATAATCTTCTCGAAGCGATCCACCAGGACGCGCGGGTCACCTGCACGATCTTCGTCGCCGCGATCCGGGAAATCCATCGCCCAGTACGTGCGTTCGCTGATCGCGGCCGAGGCGGCGGGAGAGCTTCCCCGGATAATTTGCAGATAGCACCCAGGAGACAGGAGCTGCACTCCATCAAAACAGGTGATCGGTCCCGGCAGCGCGGCAAAGGTAAAAATGTGGTCGATGCCGCGCAGATCGGCTCGCGCCGGCACCATCCCCGAGGCTAGAAGGGCTTTGATTTCTGATGCGAACAGGAGCCAGTCGCCCTGTCGCGTCCAGTAAAGCGGGCAGATACCGAAACGGTCGCGTCCAAGCACCAAACACTGCCGGGTCTCGTCCCATAACGCGAGGGCGAACTGACCGCGCAGACGCTCGAACATGCCTTCCCTGCTCTCCTCCCAAAGGTGCGGGATGATTTCGGTGTCGCAGTGCGTGACGAAACGGTGCCCGCGGTCTTCCAATTCTGCCCGCCTCTCAAGATAATCGAAAAATTCCCCGTTAAACACGACCGATACACTTCGGTCCTCGTTGGCAACCGGTTGCTGACCGTCGGCCAAGCCGACAATGCTGAGACGCCGCGATCCCAAGACCAAGCCAGGCCGCTGAAAGTACCCCTCCTCGTCCGGGCCGCGGTGAACGATCGCCTGCGTCATCCGTCGAACGATCCCGTTCGCTATGGCTCGGTCTCCGGCTAGGTCGAGGATACCCGCGATGCCGCACATGTTAATCAGCCTTTAGCCCGAAAATCTCAGAAGCCAAAGCGCTCATGAGATTTTCGCGCTTCTTTCCGCCTGCGCATTGCCAAGAGTCCACCACGGTTTACAAAGAGTAGCGCAGCATTGACTTGTCACGATCGGAATTTACCCTTATCAGCCTTCGCTCGCTTCCGGCAGCGCTCATTTCTATGTCTAAGGATCGCATCGCAATCATTGGTATCGGCTGCCGTTTCCCTGGCGGAGTGAATGACGCTGAATCGTTCTGGAAGCTCCTCGTAGAGGGACGCGAAGCTGTGACTGATGTTCCACCCGACCGCTGGAACGTCGAGCGATTTTTCGATGCAGAGCCAGGTTTGCCGGGCAAGTCGATCGCGCGGCGCGCGGGATTTCTGGAGCACATCGATCAGTTCGATCCGCAGTTTTTCGGAATCTCGCCGCGGGAAGCGCCGTATGTGGATCCACAGCACCGGCTACTTCTGGAGACAGCCTGGGAGGCAATGGAGGACGCTGGGCTTGTGCTCGATCTTCAACGTGGGACCAACCTCGGGGTGTTCGTTGGAATTTCTCACAATGAATATCAAGGGATTCAGGGGACCCCCTGGGAACACTCCGGCATCGGTCCGCACTCGCCCACCGGCTGCGCACACAGTATCGCTGCGAACCGGATCTCTTACTGCTTCAATTTGCGTGGACCAAGCATCGCGATGGATACTGCGTGTTCGTCCGCGCTGACGGCGGTGCACGCGGCGTGCGAACACATTCGGGCGGGTCGCGGCGACACGGCGCTGGCGGGCGGCGTCACGGTGATGATTACGGCCGGCGGATTTATCGGCTTTTCGCAGGCTTCGATGTTGTCTCCAGAGGGCCGGTGCAAGGCGTTCGATGCATCAGCCAACGGGTTCGTCCGCGGGGAAGGAGCTGGAATGGTGCTCTTGAAGCGGCTCTCCCGAGCGCTTGCGGATGGTGACCCGATTCACGGGGTGATCATCGGGACGGCGCTGAACCAGGACGGCCACACCAATGGAATTTCGCTACCCAGTGCGGAAGCGCAGGCAAGGCTGGTGCGGGATGCGTGCGCGGACGCCGGTATTGCTCCGTCTCAGATCGGGTTTGTCGAAGCCCACGGGACAGGCACCGCGGTAGGTGATCCAATCGAGGCCCACGCGCTCGCTGCGGCACTTTGCGAAGACCGATCGGAGGAAGCACCGCTGCTTATAGGGTCCGTGAAGACAAACCTTGGACACCTCGAAACTGCGGCGGGCGTCGCCAGTTTGGTCAAGGCGCTGCTGGTACTGAAGCACCGGCATATTCCGGCCAGCTTGCACTTCGAAACGCCCAATCCAAACATCGACTTCGCTGCGCTGAAACTCCGCGTCCCGACAGCGCTGGAACCTCTCCCGGCGACGGGTGGCGCGCGCACGGTGGGCGTCAATTCGTTTGGATTTGGTGGCGCAAATGCGCACGTTCTTCTGACAGAGGCGCCGTCGCGCTCCGAGCCTGAGCATTTAGGGACCCACATGAACCGCGCGTGGCCATTGGTGCTCTCCGCACGATCCGAGGTGGCTCTACGCGCTTCGGCGTTGCGCCTGAGCGGCTGGTTGGATGAGCGGTCAAACGCGAATGGCAGCTCGCCTATCCTGCCGGATCTGACCTATACCCTCGGGGCCAGACGCAATCACCACCCGTACCGGCTCACATTGGTCGCTCAATCGGTACGAGAAGCGATCCAGGAGTTCGATGGCTATGTCGCGGGCCAGCAGGACTCCGGTGTCCGCATGGCCTTCGCACCACGCCGAACGCAGCCGCCGCGCGTCGCTTTTGTCATGAGCGGGCAGGGTCCGCAGTGGTGGGCCATGGGCCGCGAACTTATTCGGCACGAGCCCGTTTTTCGCAAAACCATCGAGCGCTGCGATGCCGCGATGCGCCCGTGGGCACGGTTTTCAGTGATGGAAGAGCTTGGCCGCGCGGAAGAACACTCGCGAATTCATCGGACGGAAATTGCGCAGCCGGCAATTTTTGCGATGCAGGTGGCGCTGGCAAAGCTGTGGAAATCCTGGGGCGTGCAGCCGGCAGCGGTCGTTGGCCACAGCGTCGGTGAAATCGCGGCGGCGTGCGTCGCAGGGGTCTTAAGTTTGGAGGACGCAGCACGCGTGATCGTTCTGCGCGCCCGATTGATGGACGATTGCGCGCGGGGCGAAGGAACGATGATTGCCATTGGGCTCGACGAGGAGGCGGCGCGGGCGTTGATCGCCCGGCACGACCGCACCGCGACGATCGCAGCGTTCAACGGACCTCGCTCACTGACCATCGCGGGATCCCGGCTTTCGCTGGAGGCGATGACCAATGAACTGGAACTCGATGGGGTATTTGCACGATTCGTTCAGGTGGACCATCCATTTCATCATCCTTTGATGCGGCCCGCTTCCGAGGCCCTGGAAGAAGCGTTGGAAGATCTGACGCCTAAGGCGGAAACGATCCCTTTTTTCAGCACAGTCACAGGCCGGCAATGCGCCGGCGGAGAATGCGGCGCCGATCACTGGGCGAGAGGCGTACGGCAGCCGGTGCAATTCGCGCTCGCCGTCAACGCGCTGACGGACGCCGGCGTCGACGTGTGGCTGGAAATCAGCGCCCAACCCGCATTGGTTCATTCGATTCAGGAATGTCTCGCCGGCCGCGCCGACAAGGCGGCAGTAATCTCTTCTGCACGCCGCGAACGCGAACACGAATCTGTGCTCGAGACCGCGATGGAGCTGCATCGCTCCGGCGTCTCCCTGGATTTTGCGAAGATGACACCCTCTCGGCGGCTGCTCTCACTGCCGACCTACGCATGGGATAAGAGCCGCTGGTGGAATGAATCGAGCGATTGGCGCGACGGTCGCTTGGGATCGGGTGGCCGCGGGTTGCTTGATGTCCGGCTACCCCGGGCCGCGCCAACGTGGATCGCGCGGCTGGATGGCCGGCACATGATCTTTCTAAAGGACCACAAGGTCGAGAATCTAGTCGTATTCCCCGCATCTGCGTTCGTTGAGATGGTGCTGGAAGCTGGCGTGCAGTTGTTCAACGGACGGCCATTCGTCGTCGAGGACTTCCAAATTCGCAAACCGCTCATCCTGCCGGACCCGGCTTCGGGACTGCACTTAGAACTCGCGTTTGATCCGGAGGAGCGCACGTTCTCGATCCACAGCAAGTTCGATCAAGGCGCTACGTGGTCGATGCATGTGGTGGGCGCGATGCGCGGCGAGCGTACCGATACGAGCTTTGCTTCTTCGGCCTGGAAGCGCAAAAGGACGCCAACGGCGGAGCCTGTCGAGGTGGAGGACTTCTACCGTCACATGAGTGACATGGGGCTTCGGTACGGTGACGAGTTCCGGCCCATTCGCGAGCTGGCGGCAGGGAACGGGGCGGCGGCCGGCAAGGTTTCTCTGTCTGACTTGACGATGCGCCGGGCGGGTGAGTATGCGCTGCACCCCGTTCTGTTCGACGGAGCGCTGCAAATCTTTTCCGCGGGGGCTGCTACCGTTGAGGATCACAAGGCTCGACTAAGACTCCCGGTGCGCTTCGCCAAAATTCTGTTCCTGCGCTCGCCGGGCACCTCGAGCCTCATTCATGCCGCTGTGCAGCAGTGCAACGACGAGTGCGTCGAAGGCAGGCTTGAAATGTATGACGGCGCAGGAAAACCGTGTCTGCTGATCGATGGTTTCCGCGCCGTCAGCGTCTCCGGGGGCCGCCGGTCCGGTCCGTCGGGAGGGAACCGTAATCTTCTTTACCATCTCGCGTGGGAGCGAACACCTGCGCGGTCGCGCCCCGCGTCTCAAGAGCCAGTACGATTGGATCGGCTGCGACACGCTGCGCAAAATGCGCTGGAACAAGTGATCAACACCCGAGGCCGTGCCAAGCTTCAGGATGCCATGGCGGCCGGAGATGAGCTCGCTGCGGCACAGCTCGCCCATGGTCTGCGGGAGATGGCAGCCGCGGTTGGAGCGACCGGTCGATTTACGGCCGAATCGCTGCGGGTGACCGAGTCGATGCGAGCGGTGTTCGAGCGTCTGATCACCAGCCTTGCGAAACGCGGCTGGCTCCAAAAAGATGGGGACGGCCATCTTCCCACGTCCTCCTTCGCGAAGGCCGCGGACTCCGCCCATGAGACACTGCGCTCGTTTATTTCAATTCATTCAGGACATCTTTCCGAAGGCCTGCTCTGCGCCGCGAACTGCGCCGAACTCGGTCCCATTCTGCGTGGCGAAAAAGACGCCGTGCAGGTGCTGTTCGCCGGGAGCGCAGCGGAGTTATTGGACCAGTTCTACGGCGAGGGTCTCTACACAAGCCACTGGCTGGCGGCGATTGCCGCGGCCGTGCAGGAAGCCGCCCGGCATCTGCCAGAGGGCCGCGGACTGCGAATCCTGGAGGTTGGCGCCGGAACAGGCGGATTAGCGTCGCATGTGCTTCCCCTCGTCGAGCGCGATTTGCATTCCTATGTCTTCAGTGATGTCTCGGCGGCGTTTTTTAGCGGCGCCACGCAGAAGCTGGCCGCTTTTCCCGGAGTGGAATACAAAATTTTTGATCTCGAAAAACCGGGCACAGAGCAGGGCTTCGAGCCAGGCACGTTCGATTTCATCATCGGCACAAATGTGCTTCATGCGGTATCGGATCTACGTTCAACGCTGAGCCATATTCACGAGCTACTCGCACCGGGCGGGAACCTGGTCTTCATGGACGTCGCGATTCCACAGCTGTGGACGGAGGCAGTCTTTGGTCTGATGAGCGGCTGGTGGCGCTTTACCGATCGGGAGTTGCGTCCACTCCACCCGTTGTTGGGGCGTTCCCAGTGGGAAGCCCTGTTGCGTGAGACGGGGTTCGCAGAGACCGCCTCGCTGCCGGGCCTGCTCGGTCCGGAAGGTGAAGGCCAGATTGGTCTCCTCGCCCGGAAAGCCTGGAACAGCTCGGCCGCCAGTGGATCTCCCCGTTCGGAGACAAACTCAGAGATCCTGCCTGAACGGTCGTGGCTCATTTTCGCGGACGCTTCCGATCTGGGCGACAAGTTGGCTTCACAACTGGATGCAGCGGGCGTGCGGTGCCGCGTCGCACGGCGTGGGGACCATTTTGCGCGAGATGGGACGGACAAGTTCACCCTGCGCGCAGCGGTTCTCGAAGACTGGAAACAGCTCCTTCGCGAATGCGTCGACGACGCTCCACCTGAACGTCTTGTTTACCTTTGGAGTTTGGACACGACACCACCTGACCTCAACGGAGATGCGGAGCTGATGGGCACCGACGCATTGCTCCATTTGGTCCAAGCGGTTCAAGACACCCAATCCTCGACAAAATTGCGCATCGATTTGGTGACGCGCGGAGCGCAGCCGGCAGGACACGCTTTGAATGCGGTCGCCGTTGCCCAGGCACCTCTCGTCGGGTTGCTGCGCGTCATCCTGAACGAATATCCAAACTTCTCCGGACGCGCGATCGACCTTCCACCTGAAGCTTCGGCAGTTGACTCGTCGTTGCTATGGAACGAGCTGCGACGTGAAGACAAGGAGCGGGAGGTTGCGTTCCGCGGCGAAGCCCGATACGTACAGCGCCTGGCGCGCGGTCGACCCGCACACGAGGAATGGCTCGATCCCGCAGTAAGTCTGCGCCTCGAGTCCCGCGAACGTGGACATCTCGACACGCTGCTCTTCGCGCCCTTTGCCCTGCCAGCCTGCGGGGCCGGCGAGGTGCTGATCGAAGTGAAAGCGGCGGGAATGAACTTTCGGGACGTCCTGAAAGCTCTCGGGCTGTATCCCGGCGAAGCGCCGGACGCTCGGATCTTCGGTGACGAAGTGGCCGGCGTGGTTCAGGCGGTCGGGGCCGGCGTGGATCATGTTGCGCCGGGCGACAACGTGTTTGGCCTCGCCCTGTTCGGGCTCGCTTCGTACACGCTGGCCCGGGCAGGCAACGTACGCCGCATCCCTGCCGGCCTATCGTTTGAGCAGGCGGCTACGCTACCCGTGGTTTTCATGACAGCCTGGCACGCCCTGCAGAATGTCGCCCGGATGCGAAAGGGTGAAAGTATCCTCGTTCACGCGGGGGCTGGTGGCGTCGGGATGGCCGCAATCCAGATCGCGCACTATTTTGGGGCAGAAGTCATCGCCACCGCCGGCAGCACTGCCAAACGCGCCTTGCTGGAGACGCTCGGAGTCAAGCATGCGATTGACTCGCGACGAAGTGACTTTACGGATGCGGTGATGGAATTGACCGGCAGGCGCGGTGTGGACGTCGTCCTCAATGCTCTTGCCGCCGAAGCCATTCCGATGGGACTTTCCTGCCTCGCAGAATTCGGCCGCTTCGTCGAAATCGGTAAACGCGACATCTACCAGAATGCGCGAATCCCGCTCTGGCCGCTGCGCCGTAACGCGTCATTTCATGTTGTCGCCATGGATGCGGTCTTCACTGGTGATGAGGCATTGAGCCGACAAATGCTGGAAAAGATCTCCGAACTCGTTGAAATTGGCGCTCTCCATCCGCTCCCGTATCGTTCGTTTCCCGCGAGCCGCGTTGACTCCGCATTCCGGCTGATGGCGCAGGGGAAACATATCGGCAAAGTCGTCGTGGCGTTTCCCGAAGCGTTCCTTCCCCCACGCGGAGAACCGCATAAGTCGGCCTTCGCGATCAATCCGGAGGGGTGCTACTTGATCACTGGGGCGTTTGGCGGCTTCGGGAAAGTGCTGGCGCAATGGCTGGTCGAGGGAGGCGCCCGTCAACTGGTGCTCACCAGCCGGAGCGGCGCATCGACTCCCGACGCAGAGAACTTTGTGCAAAGCCTCCGCAAGCGCGGCGTCGATGTGAGAGTGGTGCTGGCCGATATCGGATCCCCTGCGGACGTTGCGCGCCTCACCGCGGAGATTCGTTCGGCCGATCGACCGCTGCGGGGCGTATTCCACCTCGCCATGGTGATCGACGATGCGCCACTTGTTTCGCTCACCGGGGAGCGGATCCGGAACGTGATAGCGCCCAAGGCGCGTGGCGCATGGTTGCTGCATGAGTCTACGCGGGATTGCGAACTGGACTGCTTCGTGATGTTCTCCTCTGTCTCGAGTATCTTTGGCAATCCGGCGCAAGGCAGCTACGGGGCCGCCAATGCTTTCCTTGACTCGCTCGCCCATCACCGGCGCGCTTTGGGCTTGCCGGCGCTCACTGTCAATTGGGGGGTCCTTGGCGGTGAGGGTTATGTGGCCCGCAACAAACGCGTAGCAGAATTCCTTGCCCGTCAAGGCACGACGGAGCTCTCACCAAGGGAAGTGATGACGCTGCTGGAATCCGCTCTCACGGTTGGCGTGACGCAGGTGATGGCGATCCGCGTCGATTGGGCCAAATGGCGGCAGTTTTTCCGCGGCATGCAGGAGAATCCGCTATTGGAGCGCATTTTCGCGACAGTCGAAGGCCAGGAGAGTTTCGGGCCAACGAGTGACTTTCGTCTCAAGATCGAATCGGCAGCTCCGGAAGAAATGGAGGGGATCATCGGACAGGCGGTGCGCGATGCCGTAGGTTCGGTTCTTCGCGTGAAACCGGACACTCTGCGCGATGACCAGCCGCTCACCGATTTAGGGCTGGATTCGCTCATGGGTGTCGAGATCGAAAACTCGATTGAAGGATCTCTCGGGGTGGCCCTGCCACAGGCCAGCCTTATTCGGGCGCGCACCATCGGCCAGATCGTCGCGCTGATCGCTGAACACATGGGCGCAAAGCGGGCGGGCGGGACGATCGCGGGAACTGCCGCACGCATGATGGCGCCAGCGCCGGCCTCCACCGACGAGGTGAACCTCGAAGCGCTTTCCGACGAGGAGATCGAAGGGTTGCTCGGCGATGGCGCAGCCTCTGACACCCCGCCCGATCCCCAAGGCGAGGTCCGCTAAACCCAGAAAACGAGGAGGGGAGATAAACCAGGAATTTAAGCAACGCAGCCCCCGAGATCGTCATGTCCGAAGACAAACGCGCCCTTCTTAAGCAGTGGTTGGCGAACGGAAAGATCAGCCTCCATCCGCTGACATTCCCGCAGCGGGAATTGTGGGAGGCATCGCCGGTAAGCGTTACGGATAGTGCGAACCATATTTCCTGCCTGATCCACTTACGGGGTGTCATCACGCGACAGGCCTGCGAAGCGGCGCTTCAGCGAGTGGTGGATCGGCAAGCGGTTTTACGCGTCTCGTTCCTGCCTGGCAAAGAACGGCCGGTGCAGATGATTCGTCAAACCAGCGAACCCAATTTCCATTTCCGTGAGCTTTCGTCTACACAGGATTGCGAAGAAGCGATCGAAGAGCTGGCGCAGGAGACAATGAGCGAGCCGTTCGATTCGGTTCAGGGACCGCTTTACCGGGCCGAGATCCTGCGGCGGAGCGCCGATCACCATGTGCTGGTGTTCGCGATTCATCATGCCATTGCCGACGGCTGGACCCTGGGTGTGTTCGTGCAGGATTTGTGTATTGCCTATGTGCAAGGGCTGATGGGCCTGCATGAGGGACTGCCGCCTTTGCCGCTCACCTACGCGGCGTGGGGTGCAGCCGAACGCGCTTTCTGGAAACCGGCGGAATTGGAGCGGCTCGCTGCGTTCTGGAAATCCAATCTCGCCGGAAGCCGCCGGCTCTGGAACTCGCTGGAGGGGCCGCAGACCGCGTCAGGTACCCCCCATCGACTGATTTCGCATATTTCAGCCGAATTGGCCGACGCTGCGCGGGAACTGGCACGCGCCACAGGCGCAACGCTCTTCAGCACACTGCTGGCTGCGTTTCAGGTCGCGCTCTCGCGGTGGACAGGGGAGGAAGATGTCCTGGTAGGCACACCCGTAGCGAATCGGACCAAGCAGACTGCGCGCGAAACTATGGGCTACTTCGCCGGTATCGTCCCTCTTCGAGGCCAAGTCCATGCAGACCGCTCGTTCTCCGAAAGCCTGAGTGCGGTGCATCAATCCACTATGGAATCCTTCGCGAACGCCATGCCATTTGCTGAACTCGTGCCGGCGCTTGGGGAGTTGCCGGCGCCAGGCCACAATCCTGTTTATGAGGTGCGGTTCGCGTTGCAGAACCATCCTGTTCCAGATGTCGCGCTTCACGGGCTGTCCGCCCGACTCAGAATGCGCTCAACAGGGACCGCGCGTTTTCATCTCGGATGCGAAATCACTGTCATGGCGGATGGGCTGGAAATCGTATGGCTCTTTCGGTTGAATCTATTCCCTCTGGAAGAAATTAAAAACTTGTCGTACATCCTCCAGATGGTCCTCGCGGACGCTTGCCGCTCACCGGAAACTCGAATTGCCTCCCTAATGACCCGAATGCGATGAACACCACGCCGCCGACAGAGAACCAGCTCGAAGCGCCGCAGCCTCATTGGGTAAGCCGCGCGGCCTTTCCGATCCTCGCAGCGATTTTCTTCCTCAACCAAGCTGCACTGGGCGCCGCGCTCTATTTTGGGTCTGTCTGGTTCTCTGTACCGCTGGTATTGACTGCCAGCCATCTCATGCACGGCATGTTGATCGGCTTCCACGAGGCTTCTCACGGGCTGCTTCGCAAGACCCGGCGCTTGAATGAGATCGATGGCGTCATTATCGGAATCTTTAGCCTGATGAGCTTCAGCCTTTACCGAGCGGCGCATCAATTGCATCACGCCTACCTGGCGACTGAACGCGACGTAGAACTCTGGCCGTTCGTCATCCCGGGTACGTCGCGGTGGGCCAGGGTTCTGGCAGCCATACTCGAGCTCGGTCTCGGCTTGTTGTACACGCCATTTTTGTTCGTACGCACTTTTCTCCGTGCCGGTTCACCGATTCGAAACAAAAAGCTGCGCCGGCGCATTTGGGCGGAGTTCGCGCTAGCAGCTGGAGTGTGGGTTTGCCTGCTGGCAGCGGTGACCTTGTGGGGTGCATGGAAGTATTTTCTCTGGATGTACCTTGCGCCTGCGTACCTGGCCTCCAATATGCAGAGCTGGCGCAAATACATCGAGCACGTCGGACTGACCGGCGCCACCGTGAACGGCTCCACCAGAAGTATAGTGTCAGAAGGGCCGCTGGGTCGTATCGTCGCTTTCACTCTGCTCCATGAGCCATATCACGGCGTCCATCACCGCCATGCTGGCCTGCCACACGCGGAACTGCCTCAACTCGCTTCGGAACTCGAGCCGAAGAATCCTGGCGAAGTTCCCCCGTTTCCGAGCTACCGACACGCGTTGATGGACCTTTTCCGGAGCCTTCGCGATCCGCGCGCCGGAGCTCAGTGGCTGAAAGCTACGCCGCGATGAAGACGGGCTCACAGCCGACGTCGATCGAGGGAGCAGATCTGAATCGATACGAAACCGAACAGGTGACACTGGACGGAGCGACAACCGCTCCGGCGCGATACGTATTCGAGGCCATTGGGGTCGCGAGAATGTTCGATGACGGTCAGGTGCAGGCTTTGCGGGGTGTAAATTTTCACGTGGTCCAGGGCGAGTTTCTGACCATCACCGGCCCGAGCGGCTGCGGAAAAACGACGCTGCTCCAAATGCTGGGCGCGCTTGACCGGCCTACGGCGGGAACGTTGCGATACCGCGGAGTCTCGATTCCCGATCTGGATGATCCATCGAGCTATCGCGCTCTCGAGATCGGTTTCATTTTCCAAGCGTTTCAGCTGCTGCCTACCTTTACTGCACTAGAAAACGTGCAGATTCCGATGTTTGAAGACCGCCTCCCCGCTTCTGGGCGCAAAGATCGAGCCATTGCCTTGCTCAAGTCGGTTGGGTTGGGCCATCGCCTCAACCATTTCCCTTCCAAATTGTCTGGAGGCGAAAGGCAGCGGGTCGCCATCGCCCGCAGCTTGGCGAATAGCCCTTCGGTTCTACTCGCGGACGAACCCACCGGCAACCTCGACAGCGAAAACGCGCACCTCATTCTTGAACTGATCATTCAGCTCCACCGTGAACAGCAGATGACGCTGGTGCTCGTGACACACGACATGAGCGTCGCCCAACGGGCCTCGCGCATCATCCAGATGAAGGACGGGCGCATCGTGTCAGATCGCGAATCAACCGTCGCAGGCAGCATGATATGACCTTTTTCACGGTGGTTACGCGCGGACTGATACGGCGTCCGGTCCGAACCGGATTGACGATCTTGGGGATCTCCGTCGGCATCGCGGCCGTGGTGGCACTGGTCGGTATTTCACGCGGGTTTAGCAAAAGCTGGGAGACAGGAATGAAGGCGCGCGGCACCGATGTGGTCGTCAGCGATATGGGCAGTTCGCTGGTCCCGAAGCCGTTTAGCGCCTCCGTGCGGGACCGGATCGCTCACCTTCCCCATGTGGACGCGACATGCGGGATATTGGTCGATTTAATGAGCATTGAGAACACCCAAATGATCTTGGTCTCCGCCCGCGAGTGGGGCGGATTCTCGTGGAATAACCTCAAGTTGATCTCGGGCCGCATGCCACGCGATGCCGCGGAGCGCGCCGTCGTCCTCGGCCGCACTGCGGCCGAGGTGCTGAAGAAAAAAATCGGCGATATGATCCAGATTGAGACGGCCGAATTGTCTGTGGTTGGGATCGTGGACGGCAACGCATGGGTCGAGAACGGCTCGGTCGTTCTCGCTTTACCGATCTTTCAGGAAATTACGGGGAACCCGGACAAGATCAACATTATCGATATCCGCGTCACACCCTCCACAACTGCGAAAGATGTGGAACGGCTCTGCGCCAAGATCAACGCGCTAGTCCCAGAAGGGCGCGCCGTGGTGGCGGGCGAGCACATTAGCAAAAGCGAGGCCTACCGTATGGTTCAGGCGATGAGCTGGGGCACTTCTTTGCTGGCGGTGCTCGTTGGTGTGCTCGGCGTGATGAACACGATGCTGATGACCGTGTTTGAGCGCACGCACGAAATTTGTATCTTGCTCGCACTCGGTTGGCGACGGGGGCGGATCATTCGCATGGTGTTGTGGGAGTCGGCCCTTCTCGGATTGCTCGGCGGCCTGGTCGGCGTGATGATCGGCGCCGTTGGCGTAAAATTCTTGGGAATGACACCTGCCATCCGGGGACTTCTGGAGCCGGACGTCAGCATTAACCTTCTCCTGATTTCTGTGGCGATCGCTGTCGCAGTAGGCGTCATCAGCGGCCTCTACCCAGCATGGCACAGTTCCCGGCTGGTGCCGAGCCGAGCCTTGCAAGGTTGAGTTTCCGGACGAACAATCCATGAATTTGCGGCAATGGCATATCGTCTGCATGACGACCGCGACGCTTGGCATCGCTTCGTTGACTTTCTCGGCCGACGCCGCGGACACTGCTCCAGCCGCACTATCAGCCAAGGAACTCGCATCCGGCCTTTTCGCCCTGCAAGATGGCGCGTCTTACGTGCGTCTGCGTCTTGAGGTGAAACAGCCAATCGACACCACGAAGTTCGCGCTTCAGCTTCAAATCAAGCAGCGCCGCACGAAGACTTCCACCGATCTCGTTTACCAGGTGCTTTGGCCCAAAGAGCGGAAAGGAGAAGCCGTCCTCTTGCACAAAGC
>Ga0302324_100019197_pt1 | contig 13437 bp, 16 predicted proteins | sample Palsa_T0_1_FD_201949 | JGI IMG/M metagenome (GOLD analysis project Ga0302324, IMG submission 201949) | Peat permafrost microbial communities from Stordalen Mire near Abisko, Sweden - Palsa_T0_1 | ecosystem: Environmental > Terrestrial > Soil > Palsa > Peat permafrost | place: Sweden: Abisko...
GCCGGCGACCTCATGAACAACGACCGAAGACCAGTGGGCAAGCGCCCCTTCACCAGCGGGCAAACGCAACCGGAAGCGCGGCTGGACCGCGAGAACGCGCAGGCGGAATTGAAGCGTTATCTCGATCTCGCGGTGCGCGAGATGGGACTGGCGATCGGGTACGAGATTTCCACGCCCGCGACGATCGGGGGCGCTGCCGATGAAACAGACATCGTGGTGGCGTTCGCGGGAGACGATCAGGATCTGCTGCTGGAACGCGAAGCGGAATTATTGCTGGCATTGGAGCACGTTGGGCATCGCTGGTTGCGGCTCGATCCGCGCCTGCACGACCGGGTGCGATTCGATTGCGCGGAGTATCGTTCGCAACGGATCGATGAACTGAAGCTTTCGGCGCGCGTCGCTGCGCAGCGCGTGCGTGAGACGAGCCAGCCATTTCGATTTAATCCGATGTCACCGCGCGAGCGCCGGTTGATTCATCTGGAGTTGACGGGAGCGCAGGGCGTGCGCACGATGAGTGAAGGGGCCGGCGACCGCCGGCAGCTTGTGATTTATCCCGCCAACAAGAAGTAGAAAATCCTAGAAACGCTTCATGGAATTTGAAGACCGCAGCAGGCAGCCGCGACCCTATAAAGACTTTCGAAGACGCCAGTAAAACATTCCTTCTAAATTTCCAGGGTGTAGCCTTGTTTGCCGACGTTGAAACATTTCGTCGAGCCGAGCTGATCGGCCAGCCCCGCCGTTTCGTGAATGTGGCCGCAGAAAAGGTCGAGAGGCTTTTCGCGTTCGACCCAGGCGCGGAGGGCGGGGCTGCCGGCGTGCTGGCCGGGAGCGTATTCGTCTAACTTGGTGTCGTACGGGGGAAAATGGACGACAAGATGCAGCCGCGAAACCCCATCGAATGCGGAGAGCGCCGCGGAGATTTCCGGTTCGGAATATTCTCCGGGAGTTTTGAAAGGGGTGATGTTGCTGTAGCCGAGGCCGGCCCAATTCGAATCGCCAATTTTGCGAAGCTGGCGGTGAAAATCGACGAAGCCAAATTTCTCGCAGAAGGATTTGGTCTGGGCATGGGTCTCATGATTTCCCGGTAGCACCCAGAGGCGCTCGCCGAGAGGCTTTAAGATTTCACCGCAGCGATCCAGCATCTTACCGAAGTTCGAGAGATCTCCAGCCGCGATATAGGTGTCGGCAGGCCGCGCGACGATTTTTTCGAGTGAGCGCAAATCGCCGTGAGTGTCACTGAAAATTAGAACTTTCATGGAGTGCTCCCCGCGTGAGCCGGAAGAATTTTTATCATGCGCCGAACGTCCATGCCATCGGCCTGCCAACCTTCCTCGATCGGATTTCCGGCATCATCAAAAATCACGCGATAGGAGAAGGGCGCAGGACCGCGGGAATGACGGGTGATGAAACGGTTTTCGTTGAAGTCCACAACATGGAGGCCATTCTCGGAGGCCGAACGAATCACCGGGAAGCGCGCGAAATTCCAATAGAGCTGGACTTCGGGAAGCTGCAGCGCGCGCGCGATGTAGGCATCGGGGGGCGAATCGGCGCGGAACCAGAAATCGGGAGGCGCGTCGGAGCGTAGATCGAAGCGGGACTGATAGACGCCGTTGGGTGCGCGGATGACATCACCCCAATCGAGCAGGGAGGGCGGCAAAGGAAGGGCGGCGATGCGTTCGACCGAAATATGGTGGGCCGAGGCGAAATCTTTGGCGCGCGCGAGGGCGACGTGGTGCGCGAATCCGCAGGCGGCGAGATAGACGAGCGTCAGGTACGTTCCGGCGCGGCACCAGCGAGCTCTGATGATTCGGAATCCTTCGCCGTGCCACATGGGACGATAAAAGAGCGCAGCGATCATCACCACCCCAAGCACCGCGACCCATAGGTGAAATGGGAAGCCGACGGCGCCGGCGATCTTCCACGCAGCGAGAGCACCAAAGGCGAAGACAACGCACATCGCAGCGGCGCGCTTGCGGGCCTTCTGGCGGTCACCGTAAATCCACGCGGCAATTTGGGGCAGCAGGACGAGCGAGGTGAAACAGAAATCAATGATGAAGAGCCAATCCCAGGCAACGCGCTGCTGGGAAATCGGAAACCACATGCGCGTGCCGAAGGACGTGAGGCCGTCGAGAAGGACGTGGCTGGCGATGGCGACGCCGTAAATGAGGGCGAGCATGGTCCACGAGGGAGATTCGAGATCGTGGAATCCAGCATATCTCCTTTTTAGAAGCCGAGCGCCCGCGAGAGTAAGCGAGGCGAGGGAGGCCGCGAAAAACGGGAGGGCCACGAACGAGTGAGTGATGGCGCGATGATATTTAACGATGGCGAGAGGGTCGCGAGAAAAAATCTCAAATACAACGTCGATATCGGGAAACATCGCGCCGACTGTCGCGGAAAATATCGCGACACGCGCCGCACGGCGGGAGAAAAATCCTTTGCCAATGAGCGCGCCGGCGATGCCGTGGGTTATGGTGTCCATGCGAGATTTTTACGAAAAGAAAGTGTACACGATTGCGGAAGGCTCACACGACAGCTAACAGGGTGGAACTTTTGCTGGTGACTTCGCCGATTCGGCGCGCCGAAACTTTGTGTTGAGTCAGGCCTGCCAGCGCGGCATCGGCATATTCCGCGGCGATGGCGACAAGCAAGCCGCCGGAAGTTTGCGGGTCAAAGGCGAGGGCGCGAAATTCGTCAGAGACGCCGGGCGAAAATTCGGTGCAGCTCTCCACGAAGTCGCGATTATTCTTCATGCCACCGGAGAAAAATCCAGCGCGCGAGGCTTCTATGGCTCCGGGCAGATATTCAATTCGCGCATGATCGATGGTGATGGAAACGCCGCTGCCGATGGCCATTTCGCGGGCGTGCCCGAGAAGGCCGAAGCCGGTGATGTCGGTCACGGCGTGAATCGGGCGCTGGCCCGGAGGCGCAGAGCTTTCGATTTCGTGAAGGGCTTCGGCGGCATCGCGATTGAGGCGGGTCATCACCGCAGTTGCGGCCGCGACCCAGGCGGGTTCGGCCTGCTCCTGCTTCAGGGCGGTGGAAATGACTCCGGTGCCGATTGGTTTGGTGAGAATTATTGAATCGCCGGGAAGGGCTCCGACATTCTTCCAGATGTGCTGGGGATGAATTGTTCCGGTGACCGCGTAACCGAATTTGATTTCTTCGTCGCGAATGGAATGGCCCCCAACGACGGTGCAGTTTGCTTCGACCATTTTTGCGAGGCCGCCTCGCAGGATTTGTTCGAGGACTTCCGGAGCGCCGGCCGCAGGATAGGCAAGGATCGTCAACGAAGAGATGGGGCGGCCGCCCATCGCGTATATGTCGCTCAGAGAATTTGCGGCGGCAACTTGCCCGAAAAGGTTTGGGTCATCCACGATCGGAGTGAAGAAATCGACGGTCTGGACGATGGCGAGTTCTTCGGTGAGCTGATATACGGCCGCGTCGTCGCTGGTTTCGAAGCCGACCAGGACTTTTGCATTTCGTTGCGGCGGTAATTTCTTCAGAACCGCATCGAGAACGCTGGGACTCAGTTTGGCGGCGCAGCCAGCGGCTTTCGCGTTGGTGGTGAGACGAACTGCTTCTGCCAAGTCCATGCTCCCGTGTAACGATTCGATGATTATACGCCCGCGAAGATGCTGAAGCGCAGTGCGCAGCGAACGGGAAAGAAAGATTTAGGCGTGGGCGGCGACGGAACGGATCGGGATGACGATCGGCGTCGCGGCCTGCGAGACCGAGAGCATGTGGCAGCGGCCGTCGAAGAGGGCGCCGGGATCCATGACGAGACATGGGGTGAAGATTTCGCCGGTGACGATGGCTTTGGTCTGGATTTCGACTTTGCCCTTGGCTCGAACGATTCCATCGAAGCGGCCGGCAATAATGACGTAGTTCCCTTCAATTTCACCCTCGACGTTCGCGTGCTCGCCGACAATCAGGGTTTCGTGCGATACGAGAGTTCCCTTCGAGGCGCAGTCGATTCGAAAGGTGCCGGTGGATTCGAGGCGGCCTTCGAGCTTGACTCCTTGTTCGAGGAAGCCGGTCCATTCACCGGAGTCTTGCCGTTTGCGGTCAAACCAACTCAAAGCCATTGAAAAATCTCCCCGGAGTTTGCGTGGAACTTCGTGCGGCGAAGAGCTATTTTCGCATGAGTTGGTCGTAAAGGCGGCGCAAATCACTATCGTCGTAGTATTCAAAGATTAACTGACCTGGCTTGCCAGTTTGGCGCGCGTGGAAGAGCACACGGGTTCCATATTCACGCTGGAGCTCTTCGAGTGCGGCCTTCGTGTTGGCGTCCGGGGTCAACGCCGAAGAGGCACCGGCGCGAGTACGAGTTCCCCGCGAAGCGAAGCGCTCGACCTGACGGACCGTCATGCCGCCTTTGGCGATGCGACGGGCGAGGCCGAGGCGAGTCTGCGAATCATCGACGGCAAGGAGCGCGCGCGCGTGACCTGCGGTGAGGCGGCCTTCTTCGAGAAGGTCTTGAATCGGAGATTCGAGTTTCAGAAGGCGGACCGCATTCGCGATGGTGGTGCGATCTTTTCCGGTGCGGTCGGCGACTTGCTCCTGAGTAAAGTGAAATTCGTCAATGAGGCGCTGGAAAGCGTGGGCCTGCTCGATTGGGTTGAGATCCTCGCGCTGAAGATTTTCTACCAGGGTCATTTCCAGCGCGAGGGCTTCTGGAACGTCGCGCAAGACGACCGGAACACTGTGCATGTTCGCGCGCTGCGCGGCGCGCCAGCGGCGTTCGCCAGCAATCAATTGATAACGATTCGCGACCTTGCGTACGACGAGCGGTTGAACAATGCCGCTCGATTGGATCGAGCGCGAAAGCTCGTCGAGGGCTTCTTCGCGAAAGCGAGTGCGGGGTTGATAGGGACTTGGGTCGATCAGATCGATATCGACGTGGAGGAAACCCTCACTCAGCGCCGGGGCTACCGCTGCCGCTGTTGGGGTTCCCAGTGGGTAGACCGCCGCTGTCGGCACCGGCTGCTGCGGCGGCAGCGACGTCGGCTCTTGCTCCCGAATCAGTGCTCCCAATCCCCTGCCTAATGCGTTTCTGGGCATTCGCGATGACCTCTCTGGCAAGTTGAATATAGCTTTCGGCGCCTTTACTATGTATGTCGTAGAACATTACGGGCATACCGTGGCTGGGTGCCTCAGCGAGTCTGACATTCCGCGGGATCACGGTTTCGAAAACCTGAGCTCCGAAGAAGCTGCGTAGGTCGGCGGCGACCTGCTTGGATAGCGTGGTGCGGTCATCGTACATCGTAAGCAGGATGCCCTCGATGGCTAGGGCCGGATTTATGGTGCGTCGGAGGCGCATTAGGGTGTCGAGAAGCTCGGAGACGCCCTCCAAGGCCAGATATTCGCATTGAATTGGCACCATGACCGAGTCGCTGGCCGCTAGAGCATTGACGGTCAGAAGATCGAGCGACGGGGCGCAATCGATGAGGATGTAGTTGTACTTGGCGAGGACGCCGGAAATAACGGCTTTTAGCTTGTATTCGCGATTTTCTACCGGTACGAGCTCAATCGCGGCACCGACGAGGTTTTTGTCGGATGGAATGAGATCCAGGCCTTCGACTTGAGCGTCGAGGATAATGCGCTCGATGGGCTCGTCGAGGATGAGCGATTGGTAAAGGGTGCGACGGGCGGGATCCTTGGGAAAGCCGAGTGCGCTAGTGGTGTTGCCCTGAGGATCGCAATCGATGACGAGCGTGCGTTGTTCGGAGGCGGCGAGGGATGCGCCGAGGTTCACGGCGGTGGTCGTTTTGCCGACTCCACCTTTTTGGTTAGCAATGGCGATGACGCGGGCCACAAAACCTCCGGCAGCGAGAGCAATCTATACAGATTTGAGAAGAGATACAACCTGTTTCACGTGAAACAGTGGTTTTTTGTTCCACGTGGAACGGATTGTGGCGTGTTTCACGTGAAACACTCCGAATCTCTACGGATTTGCGATGATTGGAGAGCCTATCAGTAGGGCGCGATGTTCGGACAGTGGAATTCTTATTGGCTCTTGCCATTTCCATCGTGTGTCGGTCGCAATCTTGGCGGCATCCTGGTCGCTCGTCCAAAAAACGACTCTTCCGCCGGCGCTTAGCTGGGTTGAGGACCAGTTTAGGAACTCGACAAACATCCCGAGAGCGCGGCAGACCGTGAAATCGAAGTTTGAGGGCGAGTTGGGATAGTTCTCCATACGGTCGCGGAAGATTTGAACGCGATCGAGCTCGAGAATGCGCAGGGCTTCGGCAAGAAATGTGGCTTTCTTCTGATTGCTCTCGATTAGGAGGCACTCGATATCCGGTGAAACCATACACAGCGGTATGGCTGGGAAGCCAGCCCCGGTGCCAACGTCGGCGAGCCGACCATGGCGTATGGGAACCGCGTTTGCGGCGAACATGCTTTCTCCAAAATGGAAGCGGAGAATCTCGAGGGGATCGACGATCGTAGTCAGTGCGATCTTATCGTTCCAGCGGAGGAGCAGTTCGATGTACGTCCGGATCGAATCGCAGAGCTCCGGCGACGCCACCACGCCGTACGGGCGAAGAGTCTCGATGATGATCGTGTTGTCGCGGATCTTGGTCATTGTACTATGTACATAGTATTATTTGTCAACCCGGTCGGATGTGCGGATCTCAAAGCAAAAGCGGCCTAGCGGCCCGCGCGCCCTGAAGATAGCGCGGGGCCAACATTCCCGCAGTGAGGTCGGCGACAAAATGCGCCGCGATCGAGGGAACCAAGCTGAGAGTTACGGCGGTCGCGGTTGAAAACAGAACGCCGACGATGAACGTGGAGATGAGGCCGCGGCGTCCTTGATACAAATGAGCCAGGGCGAAGAAGGCGGCGGAGCCAAAGACCGCAAGATAGCGCGACCCTCCTGCGAGATTCTGAAAGAGGTGTTGGACAAAGCCGCGGTAGATAAATTCCTCGCAGATGGCGACGGTGACGACGAGGGCGAAAAACGCCAAGCGCTCGACATCATCCTGGGGAAAAAGCTTTTGAGCGAGCTGCGGGACGAGACCCTGGTTCGCGGGAGACTGCGTGGCCAGGCGCTTCAGGCCGACGAGTTGATTCAACAAGACGAGGGAAGTCAATCCGATCGTCAGAGAGATCGTAAGGAGCGGGCGCGGAATAGCGACGCCCAGCTGCGCGGCAGAAATGCCGTGAGCGGCCGATCTCCACAAAATCACTCCCGCGGCGATCCATTGAAACGCGACTGTGGACGCATATAGCGCGAGGCGGTCGTCTTTGGTCGTCGAGGGCAACTGCATCAACTGGCGCACACGGCGCCGGCCCAGCAGGGGGACAGCGATGCCGAGAAAAAGAAGGATGAGCGCAAAATCCCAGTGCATTGGAAAGATCAGAACATTTTTGGGAGCGCAGAGCAAGCGCGAGAGACGCGCGGAGAGTTGACAGCGCGGGATGAGCCGCCGTATGGTTCTTGCGGATAAAATCGCGGATGAAAATTTTGATTCTAGGAAGCGGCGGGCGCGAGCACGCGTTGGCGTGGAAATGCAGGCAGAGCACGCAGGTGGAAAGGATATGGTGCGCTCCGGGGAACGGCGGGATTTCGCTGGATGCGGAATGCGTGCCGCTGAACCTGAACGACGTGGACGAAACCGCGAGCCTGGCTGAAAAACTCGGCGTCGATCTCACAATCGTCGGGCCGGAATTACCGCTGGTACGCGGAGTGACGGACGAGTTTGCGAAGCGGGGATTGACGATTCTGGGGCCTTCGCAAGAGGCCGCACAACTCGAAGGCAGCAAGATTTTCGCCAAGGAGTTCATGCAACGGCATGCCATTCCCACCGCAGATGTTTACGGCGTTTTTGAGGACAAGATTCAGGCGCAGCAGGCGCTGCGTTCAGTGATATGGCCGCTGGTGATCAAGGCGGACGGACTCTGCGCGGGAAAAGGAGTGCTGGTTACCTCGTCTGAAAAAGAAGCGGCAGAATTCGTGGGGAAATTATTCGATGGCGGCGAATTTGGCGAAGCTGGGAAGCGAGTTCTGTACGAGGAGGCGCTGCCGGGCCACGAGCTTTCTTACATCATTTTGACCGACGGCGAGAATTTCGTCTCGCTAGCGCCGACGCGAGATCATAAGCGGGCGTACGATGGGGATCACGGGCCAAACACCGGCGGGATGGGAACATATTCGAGCGACGAAATACTTTCGCGAGAACTGGAGGATGAAATCATCGCGGCGATCGTGCGGCCAACGCTGGCTGGGCTGCGCAAGGACGGAACGCCGTATCGCGGATTTATTTTTTTCGGCTTGATGCTGACAAGAGATGGGGCGAAGGTCTTAGAATACAATTGCCGGCTGGGCGATCCGGAAACACAGTCGATCCTGCTGCGCGCGGAATTCGATTTCGCGCGGACATGCCTGGACGCAGCGACGGGTAAGTTGAAGGTTTCTCAGGCGCAGTGGTCTGCGGGGGCGAGCGCCTGCGTGGTGATCGCCTCGGAAGGCTATCCCGCGAATCCTGTGACGGGGAGACTGGTCAAAGGGCTCGAAGAAGCCGGCAAGGTGACGGGGGCGATGGTGTTCCACAGTGGAACAAAGCGAGAAGGCGGCGAATACCGCACCACCGGTGGAAGAGTGCTGGGAATCGCGGCGCGAGGAAGCTCGCTGGCTGACGCGACCAGCCGTGCCTACGACGCAGCTAGTAGAATCGAGATCCCCGGATCGCATTACCGGAAGGACATCGGGCGGCCAAGAGTGAGCCAAGCCGTGGGTGGGGAGAAGGCCAATGGGTGAAGTGCAACACCTCTTCACGTGCCTGGTACATCGGTTTCCAATGGAAGAAGTAACTCAAGTGGAAGCGATTGAAAACAAGGGCCTTAAGGGTTGCATCCATGGCCGTCCCGACAGCAAACGCCAAGTGTTGCTCATGGACCGCGAGACGCTCGATAAATTTGCGCTACCGCCAGGAGCGGTCAAGGAGAACGTGACGGTCAAAGGAATGGATTTTCAAACTCTGGCAATCGGCCAACGGCTGAAGGTGGGAGAATGCGTGCTGGAAATTACCATACCCTGCGACCCGTGCCCCAGAATGGATGAGATTCGAATGGGGCTGCAGCAAGAACTGCGCGGCCAGCGTGGATGGCTGTGCCGTGTGGTGGAGGCGGGAACAATTCGAAAAGGCGATGCGGTTGCGGTGATGACGAGCGTTGCCGCCGAAGCAAAATAAGATTTTGGAGTCAGGAGACTGCGAGTGACATCGGCGAAAAGCGGAAAGCAGGCATTGGTTGGTATTTTGATGGGATCCGACACGGACCTTCCGGTTATGAGCGAAGCGGGGAAAGTGCTGGACAAATTCGGGATCGCGTACGAGATGGAAGTTGTGTCGGCGCATCGAACGCCGGCGCGAGCGCACGAGTACGCGACGAGCGCGCGGAAGCGCGGATTGAAGGTATTGATTGCCGCCGCTGGAGCGGCGGCGCATCTGGCGGGAGTGATCGCCGCGAATACAACGCTGCCAGTGATTGGGGTACCGATGGGAACGAGTTCGCTGAACGGACTGGACGCGCTGCTCTCCACGGTGCAGATGCCCGGCGGAATTCCGGTGGCAACGATGGCAATCGACAAGGCCGGCGCGGTGAATTCGGCGATTTTCGCGGCGGAAATTCTGGGTCTTTCCGATCCAAACATCGCGCAGAAACTGGTGGAACACAAGGCCGAGCTGGCGCGTGCGGTGGATGAGAAAAACGCGCGGCTGCAGGAGCAACTCGCCACAAAGAAGTAACTCCGGCAATCCGATTTCTAATTTTTCGATGGACTGACTACTGCGATGGCGAACCGAAGAGCGATGGTTTGCCGGCTGGCTGGTCCTTTTCGGTTCCCGGTGGCGGGGGTGCCTTGGGTTCGGCCGGCGGGCGCAGAACCCACTCAAATCCGGATTCCAAGCCGATGACGGCCATGGTCTGGCGGGATTTGGGCTCGGTGGTGGCGGAAAGCGCGGCGCGCAGAAACTGGATCGCGTCGGCGACGAGAATTTTCTTGTAGTCTCCCTGTAAGAAACGATCCGCAACGTCCTTCATTTTTGGATCCGCGGCGCAGATTTTCGCGATGCGAGGGTCGTGCGTTTTCAGCAGATCGAGAAGCGTAGGCAATTTGACGTCCGGGGGATATTGGAACTCCAGCAGCGTATGGAGCGCATTTTTTTCGGGGGGCCAGAACTGCGCGTAGACCGGACGTTTGATGCGGGTATCGTAATAATCGAGTTTGCGCATCTCCTGAGCGAGATCGAAAGACAACAGCCAGACGTCCGGACCGTATCCCGGGACGTAGCCGGCGAGGATGAGTTGAACGACCGGCTCGTTTGGCGGCAGAGTGAGTTTTGCATGGAGGTCGGAGGCAACGCGATTCAGACGTTCGAGGACACCCTGTCCGACGGCTTCAAGATCGGTGGCTTCGTCCTGGCTCAGTGGTTGAGCGAGCGCGGGACCAGTGGTGGCATTGGGCGAGGCGACTAGGCCACGCAAGTGAGGGAGTTCCTGATCGAGGCGAGCGAGCTGCACCTGCGAAGATGGAGAGAACCAATCGATCGCGCCGAGAAGGACGCCAGCGCGGCGGGAATTGAGCTGAACGGGAATGGGCGGATGCGTCTGCGTCTCGATAGGATTTTCGACGGTGGCAATGATGATCGCGTCGTTGACGACGGCGACAATGACGCGGCCCGCGGCGAGGTTGGCGACAATTTCCTCGGAAGGCGGAGCGGCGACTTCCTGAGCGCGAATCACGTTGGGCCAGACTACGAAGGCCGCGGACAAAGCGAGACCGAGCAAAAAAAGGCGCGCGAAGCAAGAGCTACAGTTGGCAGGCCCGGGCGTCCGACGATGGCGCATATTTCGACGGTATCACAGGTCATTGCCGGAGCGCCGAAGCTCCAGGAGCGAACCGTCCGCTATCATTCGAGAGGCCGCTTCGAGTAAAATTCCTTGGCAAGCGAGCAGATTCCGAGAAGGGCTGGGATTCTGCATTCCGCGAAATGAAAAGGAGTGGTTCTGAGATCACCTAATCGCATTCGGCATAACGGGCGTAAAGTTTCGGAAATCATCGAAGCGCACCACCGATTCGTGCGCGGCGACGAAAGCGGCGTGCGCGCGGACCTTTCGGGCGCCGATCTCTCCGGGGCAAACTTCGAAGGCATGAATCTGGACCTGGTGAATTTTCAAGGCGCGAATCTGGAGGGCGCGAAACTGTACAACACGCGGCTCTCTTCGGTGGACATGAGCAAGGCCAAGCTGAAAAAAGCGGATTTGCGCAAGGCCGATTTGACGGAAGCAAACTTGAGCGGCGCGGATCTGACGGAAGCGCAAGTGGGTGGGGCGGAATTGTTTCGCACGGATTTGCGGCTGGCGATATTGCGACGGGCGGATTTTGGCGCAGCTAATTTTCGCAGCGCGGAGATTCGAGGCGCGGATTTTTCGGGCGCAGGGCTGCGCACAGCGATTTTGCGCGAGACAAACCTGGAAGGCGTGGACTTGTCAGGTTTGGATTTGAGTACGACGTTGCTTCCGCCGGGATATAAAGTGGCTGACGGACCGAAGAAATAGGCGTTTCGAATTGCAGCGCGAGATTTCGTGAGCGCAATCAGCGCCGACACAGAAGATTAAAGTGATGGCCAATCCCTCCTGCATTCTCGTCGAAGACTACAAAGCACCGGGCGGATGGGTGGGCGCGGAACACCGCGCGGGACGCGCGCAGGCGTATTGCGAGATGATCGAGCGCGGCCAAATCCTGCAGTTTCGAGAGCCTCCGTTTTCTTTTCCCACGGTTGACCAAGAATTCCTGCGCAATCAGGCATGGAGTGAATTGCGCATGCACAAGAATATTTCGTACCGTCCCGGCGAGGACGTGCTGCGCGGCGTTTCGGGAGATGCGAACACAATTCAGCGCGTACATTCGATCATGCGGAATTACAGCGCGCGAGTGGTGGAATTCGTGGGGGATTTTCTCGCGCCGTACCACGGGAAATGGAACCTGGATTTTGCAAGCTTCCGGCCGCTCGAAGAGGAAGGGCGAGACTTGCCGCTGCACAAACGGAATGATTTGCTGCATGTCGATGCGTTTCCGAGCCGGCCAACGCGGGGCGGGCGGATTTTACGAGTGTTCACGAATTTGAATACCAAGCGCCCGCGGGTGTGGAACACGACGGAGAACTTCGAGGCGCTGGCGCGAAAATACGCGAAGGCGGCTGGATTACAGCAAATCGCGGAAGACGATTCGTTCTTGACGCGCACGGTGCAGAATTTGGGAGCGAAACTGGGGATCAGCGCGCAGGGGCGCACGCCGTACGACATGTTTATGCTGCGGTTTCATGATTACCTGAAGGAAAATGCGGCTTTTCAGGCGAATGGGCCGAAGGCGGAGCTGGCATTTCCGCCGTTTTCGACTTGGATCGTGTTTACGGACTGCGTGGCGCATGCGGTGATGTCCGGGCAATACGCGATCGAGCAGACATTTTTGATACCGCCGCGGGCGCTGGTGGCGCCGGACGCGGCACCGTACCGGATACTCGAGGGAATCGCCGGACGGGCGCTGGTTTAGTGGGGGCTTTTTAGGGCCGGGTGACGCTACCGTCCGAAGAGAGGTCCCTCGTCGGGCCAGAATGCGGCCCTCTGTCGGGATGACAACGAAAGGCGCCACACCGCCTCCTGCACTAAATCCTACGGAGTCATCTTTCCTTTGTTTAGATAATCCTGGGCCGGGACGCCGAAGGCGTCGGCCACGCGATTGAAGAACGCAAACATGGCGATGATGTAGACGGCCTCGGCGATTTGATCCTCGGTCCAACCTATGTCGCGCAATTTCTGGACATCCGCGTGAGTGGAGCGCGGGGCCGCGTTGGTGATGAGTTCGACATAGGTCATCAAAGCGCGCTCCGCCGGAGTCAAACCCGCTTCATCGAGTTTACCTTCGAGGACGGCTGCGACACATTCATCGGTGGCTCCCTGAACACGCAGGAAGTAGGCGTGGCTGTCGAGTCAATACGGGCACCGATTCAGGAATGAAACGTAACTCGCGATCATTTCCTTGTGGCGGCGGACGAGATGGCCCTCGGAAAAATGAATGGTGTTGGAAAAGTCGACCACCTGTTTGAGGAAGTCGGGGCGGGCGCTGAAGCATTTAATGATTCCGGGAACCTGATGGCGGCCGGAGCCCGCGCGCCAGTAGTCGTAGGCGGCAGCGGTATCGCCCTGGGCTTCGGCGTCCTCGGTGATGCGGATTTTTGTGGGTTGCGGGTTCGCGTAGTGCTCGGCGAGAACGCCGGAATCGTTGGGGTCTTTTTTGTTTTCGGGCGCCATTTATAGCTCCATCCAATCATATTACGGATGGGGACGAAGCTGTTGCCTGGTAACCCAATTGTAAACCGGCCATCCCGCCAAGACGACAACCGAGCCGAGGATCGCTTCCCGGGGACTGTGCAC
>Ga0302324_100019198_pt1 | contig 13436 bp, 13 predicted proteins | sample Palsa_T0_1_FD_201949 | JGI IMG/M metagenome (GOLD analysis project Ga0302324, IMG submission 201949) | Peat permafrost microbial communities from Stordalen Mire near Abisko, Sweden - Palsa_T0_1 | ecosystem: Environmental > Terrestrial > Soil > Palsa > Peat permafrost | place: Sweden: Abisko...
GTCCCTTTAACCAGCGCGTACACTCCGAAATGTTATCTGCTCCACATTCATGCTCGGTGGTTTGCACAGCGAGCGATTTCACTGCGCAGGCGGTAACGGCGAAGCCTTCGCCGGCCTCGCCTGCGCAGTCGCCTGCCCCGGTTGCGTGGAACTGTCGGCTGCCACGTCAACCCCAGAGGACTTCCGTCGCGAGCCGCGCCCCCTCGACAAGGCTTTGCAACTTCACCCAGACGATCTCTGGTTCGATTTCCGGGGCAGATCTGGCGCCAACGTCGAAGCAAAGCCGCAGTCCGAGCTTGCAACAACGCGTTCTCGGCCGACGATCCGCGCAAGCCGCACGATGCGCTCGGCAACCAACTCCGGATGCTCCACAATCACAGAGGCGTGGGTGATGCAGCCCGGCAGAAGCGCCTTGCCTTCTGGTAGTCTTACATGCTCCCAAACTCGCCATTCGTGCTCGTGCCGGGGGTTTGCCATTTCGAAGGAATAATAATCGGCGTTGATCATAATGACCAGGTCGGCAAGATGCTTCATCTCCATGTCGCTGGTGCGCGGACCGGCATTGATGCCGTAGCAGGTATGATGGCGCACGCGATCAGAGGAGATATCGCGCAATGCGTAGTTCAGCGCCTCAATGCGGCGCCTCGCCCAGGCTCGCGACTGCTCTACCGTTTCATCGGGCGTGAGCATATAGTGCATCGCAAGCCTGGGATCGTCGATCTGCACCATGAAGCCTGAATTAACGATCGTGGAATATTCCTCGCGCATTGCCTCGGCGACGGCGAAAAGATGCTCCTCATCGCTCTGGTAGAAGCTGTTCTCCATTAGCCCGGTGCAGCTAGACGGCGAAACCGAGGGAACGAATACTTCGAGAGGATCGCTGTCGCCGAGCGCAGCCTTCAGGTTGTCGAGATTGGCGGAAAGTTGACCCTGGCCGGTGTAGCGGATCGGACCAGTGCAAGCGAATTTTGCCTGCGCCGATCCTGCATGCGCGCCATCACGGTAGAACGCCGGAAACGCCATGTTCTCCCGAGTTCGCCGCTGGCCTTGCTTCGGCGTGATTTCCTCAATGCCAGATAAGCGGTCTGTCACATAATATTGGAAGCTTGTCTTTGATTGTTCGCCGTCGCTGACGATGTCGATACCGAGTTCAAACTGTCTGCTGACGATTTCGCGAACAGCCTTGCGGTTCTCCCAAAAAAGCCGCTCGGCATCATAGGGCTGGTGTGTCATTCGTGCGAAGAGGAGTCTCGACAGGTCGTTCGAGCGCGGCAAACCGCCAACGTGGGTGGTGACAATACGCTTACGACGTTCTTCCGTCAGTGACATGAACGTTTCCTCTGCTAGCGGATGGGAGTTACGACGCCGATTCGAACGCGTGTCAGGCTTATTGGACCGAATGCAGTTGCAGTGATCGTGCTGGTTCTGAAGTGCGGTCGGAGGCGGGTAGATTTGAGCGTGCGCGGTAAATAAGACCCAACGCGAGGCAAACACAGCTCACCACCAAATACGGCCCCACCATGATGTGGAGTATGGTGGCGCGCGGGAGCTTGGCGGCGAGTAGGAATCCTGTAACCAGCGGTCCGATCGTGAGTGCCACGCGGCCCCATCCCGTTGCCCAGGCCACGGCACGGGCCCTGATATCGGTGGAGTAGAACGTGCCTACCGTCGCATTGAGCGAATTGTGCGTTACCTGGCAGAAGGCATAGGTGATGACTGCGATTGTTGTGCGGATCTCGATCGAAATGACCGCTGTCCCCATGACGACGAGACCTGCGATGGCAAGTAGGGCCGTGGTCACGGTGGCGAGAGGCCCGATGCGGTCGACCAAGCGCGAGAGCGCGAGCATCAGGCAAATGCCGCCTACCGCGCCCCAGGAATAGGCGTTTGATGCCTCGATGACGGTCGCCCCAGCCCCTACCAGGAACGTAGTGAACCACGACAAAAGCGTCATGTATGTCAGCGATTCGGCAAAATAACCGATCCACAGAAGGGGCGTAACCCGGCGCCGATCGCCTTCAATTAATTGCCCGATGGAGAAGGCACGGTGCTGCGGTAAATGGAGCGCAAAGCTGATCTGGTTAGAGATAGCTACATCCGGAGCGAGTCGGCGGACCAGCGAACGCGTGCGCTCCGACGAAGGTTCCCGCAAGGTGAGATAGCGAACCGATTCGGGCAGAAGCAGGCTCAGGAAAGCCGCCAGGATCAAACCTGCGCCGCCGGCGATGACGAAAATCGAATTCCAGCCGAGGATAGGGACGACCCTCGCACCAATCTGCCCGCTCGTGACGCTGCCCAGCGAATAACCGACGAAAGCGAGCAGGACGAATGTCGCACGAAATTTCTTCGGGGCGCTTTCGTTGAGCAAGGAGATCACGTTGGGGACAACGCCGCCGATTCCGAGCCCGGCCAAAAAACGGAAAAAAATAAGGTGGTCGATGTTGGAAGCCCAGAAGATCGCGATGGCCGGCAGGCTGTAGGCGAGAACGCCTGCAATCGCCCCCATCTTGCGGCCGCGGAGGTCGCCGATATAGCCGAACACTAGCGTGCCGAGTAGAATACCAAAATTGCCGGCGCCAAAGATCAAGCCCATCGCGCTCCCGTCCAACCCCAACGCTTTGACAATCTGTGGAGCGGCTACGTTGGCTGCGGCAAAATCTATCCCGTCGACATAGAGAATCAGTATGCAGAGTGAAACGACCAGAATGTGGAAACGATTGAGCGGCCGGGTTTCTACGAGTTGGCTGACCTCGATGACATGATTATGCGACACGGTGTCCCCGATACTTGGATGAACCACCTCAACGACAGCGCCCGTCAGTGACGAGATTTTGCGGTCGGAGCGGCCCTGTAGCAAGGTGCTTTGGGAAGGGGGCCGCGGCGCTGACTAGCATATGCGAGCTGGGTTTGCCGATCGCTCGATCAAGTACCAAGCCACATTTTATGATACGCCCCCAATCCTTCCAGAAGCTTTTGCACCGATCTGGTACCAGGGCCGCGTATCGTGTCGTGTCCTGGATGTTGCGACGGCCGAGGTAAGCCTGCAAAGAATGCGTATCAATGCCGTAATTCGCCAGCTTGCAGCCGCCGACCTGGGCGTCAAGGGTCACGCCAACATTCGACCTTGCGAAGAGCTCACCGAACGAGCGCTTATTGTTGTCAGTGTGATTGAACGGATGCCTAAAGGACGCATAAGCTCGTTGACGTCTTGACGTTAGAAAGTGAAAGCCATGCCGACGAAGCCAATCCGCGCCGTCATCGTTGGAGGAGGTATCGGCGGTCTATCCGCCGCGAATGCGCTCGTTCGACGGGGAATCGACGTCAGAGTTTTCGAGCGGGCGGAAGCGCTCGGAGAGGTCGGAGCCGGGGTCTTTGTCTATCCTAATAGTCTGCGCCAGCTCGAAAGAATGGGACTTGGCCAAGCCTTGGCAAATGTCGGCGCCACGGTTGGGGACGGCTCAGAATATTACCGCATGGACGGCACGGTTGTTGGTCCAGTTCTCACCACGGACTCGGCCGGCTGGAACGGCCTGTATGGAATGCACAGAGCTGATTTGCTAGAGGTGCTCGCGGACGCTCTCCCGCCGGACACGGTACGGACGAACCATTGCTGCATTGGCTTCGAACAAAATGATCTTGCAGGAAAGTTGACGTTCGCGAATGGCCAAACCGCCGAAGCCGATATTGTAATCGCCGCCGATGGCATCCACTCAACATTGCAAAAATTTGTAATCGAGCCGTCATTGCCGGAATATTCAGGCTCCCGTGCCTATCGCGGTTTGATTTCAAGCGAGAAACTTCCTGGTTGGCGGAGGCAAGCGCACCAGATCTGGATGGGACAAGGAAAGCATTTCATGGTGTTTCCTGTTCGGAGTGGTCAACTTCTTAATTACGTCGGCTTTGTCCCGACCGAAAACGAGACGGTGGAATCATGGTCCGCGGTTGGAAATCGTGACGAACTTGCGGCCTCCTTCGCAGGATGGGATCCGCGCGTTACCGAACTGCTTGGTAAAGTAGAGAGCTGTTTCTGGTGGGGTTTGTATGATCGCCGGCCACTGTCCTCATGGAGAAATGGCCGGCTCGTTTTGTTGGGCGATGCTGCCCATGCGATGCTCCCGCATCTCGGCCAAGGCGCCAACCAATCTATCGAAGATGGATTCGCGCTGGCGGTGTTCCTCGAAGGGCGGGGCGTTGCCGACGTAGCCGAAACCTTACGGCGGTACGAAGCTTTCCGACGCGCGCGCACCGATATCGTTCAGGCCGAAGCCCGCAAGAACGGTCTTCGATTTGATTCAAAATACGAGAGCCTTGAGCAGCGCGATCGGGAAATCGCGAGTTCGGCCGTATTGCGCAAATGGCTCTACGATTACGATGTTGAGAAGGCCGCTATCGCCTTCTTGAACGAAAGCCGGACGTCGGCACGCGTCTAGCTGGGAAGGCCGTCCGTTTGGGTCTATTCGGGTTAAGCCCGCAACACCGCAGGCGGGCGGGCCGCGTCGAAATCGGGAACATAACAATGGCGGTGCCTCACGCGACGCTCGATGCGCGTCTTGGGTCCTGGCAGCCCTGGCTGGTGGTGCTTGGTTCGGCGCTCGCGCTGATGGTTTGTAACGGACCGATGATTCTATTCCCCTTCGGCGTCCTTGTCGGCCCGATCACCGCTGAATTTGGTTGGCCGAGAGCCACGCTCGCATCGGCGGTCGTTACCGCGCATGCGACGGGCGCGCTGGCGATGCCGGTCGTCGGCAGCTTGATGGATCGCTATGGCGTGCGAAGAGTGGCACTCCCGGCGATTTGCTGCTTTGCGCTTGGCTTCGCCGGCATGTCGCTTCTGCCGGGAGTACCGATATTATTTGTCGTCGGTTATGCTCTGCTCGGCATTGTTGGAGCCGGACATTCGACTCTGACTTATGCGCGCGTGGTGTCGACCTGGTTCGATGCGAGGCGGGGCCTGGCATTAGGCTTGAGTTTGTCAGGCGTCGGTATAGGAGCTGCCCTCACGCCGCAGGTTGCACGCATTCTCGTTGCAAGCCATGGCTGGCGCGGCGCTTACATCGGGCTCGGCATCCTCTTATTCGTCATAGCCACTCCAGCCGTTGCCATTCTTGTCCACGATCGTGTTCGAAAGCCGGAGATTGGCTGGGTTGCGGAACGAAAGACAGCCGTTGCCGACGATATGGGCCTACGCGCCGCGCTTAGAGGATTTAATTTTTGGAGGATCGGCATCGCTTTATTTCTGGTTGCCATTGCTGTGAATGGATCCATTGCCCACATTGTACCGTTGCTTGCGGATCGCAGTGTATCGACGCAGGCTGCGACAGCGGCTTTGTCTTCGGCAGGACTGGCACTAGTCCTTGGTCGCATACTGTCCGGTTATTGCCTCGATCGGCTCTTTGCACCGTTTGTATCTGCGACTTTCTTCCTGGTGCCACTTTGCGGGATTATATTGCTCGGTAGTGGTGCCAATACTGCATTGGCTTTGCTCGCCGCAATCCTGCTCGGAATCGGCATCGGAGCGGAAGTCGATATCATGGCCTTTCTGGTCGGTCGTTATTTCGGTCTATCGAGTTATGGCGGGATCTACGGCACGCTGCTCGCGCTTTTCACATTCGGGTCGGGACTCGGTCCGTGGCTGATCGCGCTGAGCTTCGATCATTTCCACACGTATACAAACGCTCTCATCGGGTGCGGTGTCGCGCTGGTCATCGCGAGCATATTGGTCGCAAGCCTAGGACCGTATAAGTACGCATGAGATTTTAGGTGTTCAGGATCAGCCACCCGACAGCAATCTGTCGGTGTCAGCACAGCAGCGGCTATTCCGCTGGTTTTGCGGGAAATACAATTTATATAGTCAGAGCAGACAGGGACGATCATTCATGCTCGGACGGACTCCAACGTTGAAAGAGATCAACGAAAGTCATCGCCGCTTTTGGGAAAATCAGCATCTACTCCTGACGCAGAGGATGACAGACGTCGCTGTCCGCGAGACTGCTTTCGAGGCGATGCGTGTGGAGCAAGTCAGGGGTCTGTCAGTTTATTATAAGTCTTCCATTTACCAGGCTCTCGAGGATGCGGAGCATACCGGCTTCGTGGAGCGCTTGATAAGCGCCCGCGTGATAGCATCCCGGGGCCTGCCCTACCGGAAATCAAATCCGGACGTATTGATGGTGCAATCCTCCCAGGAGCGGCTTGGCGACGATGCTGCCAACTGCCCGAACCGCCCGCGAAACCGGCGCATCCTTGCCTAGCGCTAGGTGGGTGCGAGCCTCGTTGTAATTTTGCTGATACGATTCGAGCAGGTGAAGAAGATACCGCTCGCCAAATACAACACCATGATCCAAGCAATCCCGCCTGATCGAGCCGATCAGGCGTTCTGCATATCCGTTTTGCCATGTCGATCGCGCCGCAGTCGGCCATTGATCTGGTGGCGAAGAACCAGGATCTCCGCTTCACGCCGTGCGCTGGAGCGCAACAGCCCAATGAGCGCACCACAAAGCAATCTGAGCAACTGAATCATCGGCCACGAGCATCACCCGATTCGCGCCGGTTCGCCAAATACAGAGTTTCCGACAAGGACAACTGTCATGTTATGTCGGCCGATGGCCCCTCGCGTCACTTAGTGCGACGCAGCGATATTTCCGGAGTTGAGGTCAAAACGGACTCGAAGGCGATGGCTTCATTCTGTCGAGTTTGATCCAGAGCGGCGGCGGCCGTCGTCGGCAAATTCCAGTCGAGGCGCTGGCGCCGCTGCTCTTTAGGTCAGGAAAACCCGCATTATTTTGGTTTGAAACGGTTGCCCATGATTGCTATCGTTGGAGCAAGGAATGGCGAGCGATGATTACTGTTCCTGAATTGACAGCGGAAGCCTTAAGCACTTTTCTAGCTACGCGCTTGAACCGACGTTTCGGGTCGATGCAGGCAGGGTTCGTCGAGCGTATCTCGTCCCTAGCGCGCCTTGCGCTTGAGGGCATCGGCAACAGTGACGCGCTCTACCACACTGTTGAACACACGATGCTCGTGACGCTGGTCGGGTACGACATCATGAACGGACGCGCGCTATTGAGGCCCACGTCCCCCAGCGATTACGCGCACTTGATCGCCGCGTGCCTGTTCCACGACATCGGTTATGTCAGAGGGATTCTCAACGGCGATGAAACCAACAACTATATCATTGATGCGAACGGCGGAATGGCCAGACTCCCGCGCGGATCATCCGACGCCGCTTTGCTGCCTTATCACGTCGATCGATCAAAGCTCTACGTGCTGGATCGCCTTGGCGGGAGTGATCTGCTCGATGCTCGGAGGATTGCGGGCGCCATCGAGTTTACCCGTTTTCCACCCGCCGAGTCCGGCGATCCAATTAACGAAGAAGGCTTGCTGGTGCGCGCCGCCAATCTCATCGGACAACTGGGCGATCCGCATTATCTGCGCAAGATAAATGCGCTATGGTACGAGTTTGAAGAGGTTGGAATGAACAAGCAACTCGGTTACACGTCGCCGGCCGATCTAATAGACCTGTACCCGCAATTTTATTGGAGAAGCATTTCTCCACACATTCAGGCTGCCATCCGCTATCTCAACGTCACGTCGAGCGGGCGGCAATGGATTGCAAACCTCTACAGCAACATCTTCCGCGCCGAACGGATCTCAAGCCTTCCTTAACTCCTGGTGAACGCGATGATGCACAAGGACGACGCAAAGCGTGCCGTAGAAGCTGAGCTTCAGTCGCGAAACCTGCCAAACCCCATGACTCTCGAAGAGCTAAACCTCTTTTGTGAGGAGATGTATAAACGGCTTGAATTTAAATCCGAGAACGAACGTTTGACGGACATTCTGAAATGGGCGGAGGCATGGCAAGCTAAGAACTTGCCTTCCAACTAACACCAGACGCCGGGTATCAATCGCCTCAAATTGCAGGCCGCAGTCAAGATGCCATTCGTTCTGCGGCACCTAAGCTGCTTGCGCAACGCGCCCCTACTCGATTTTCGTTTTCACTTGGATCCTGCTACGGGCTGTAGCAATATTGAGGTCATGACCGCGCATCCTGGTTCTGCGATCGAGGGGAGGACGCCCGCGGCGGCGCCGAAGGCGGTCAATTTGGCGTTGCAAGGCGTCGGGAGTCACGGGGCCTTCACCTGGGGCGTTCTTGACCGCCTGCTGGAGGATGAACGCCTGGCTTTCGACGGCATCAGCGCCACGAGCGCCGGCGCCGTCAACGCCGTCGTGTTCGCCTTTGGTTTGGCCGTCGGCGGACGCGAAGCAGCGAAGACGGCGCTTAATCGCTATTGGCGACGGATGGCCGCGATAGCGTCCGCCAGCGTCTTCCAGCCATCCTTGTTCGACAAGATGCACGGAAAGTTTGGTCTCGATCACTCGCCGGGCTACCTGTTCGTCGACATGCTCAGTCAGTTTCTCTCGCCCTATCAACTCAACCCGCTGAATTACAATCCGCTCAAGGACCTGCTCGAAGAAGTTGTCGATTTCGAGCTTTTACGCCGGCAACCGCCGGTCAAGCTGTTTGTCTCTGCGACCAACGTGCGCAGCGGCAAGGTGAAAGTTTTCGGCTCTGAGGAAATTCGCGCCGACCATGTGGTGGCTTCGTCCTGCCAACCGCTTATGATGCGCGCCGTCGAGATCGATGGCGAGCATTATTGGGACGGCGGGTTCATGGGAAATCCCGCGGTATTTCCCCTGATTTACGGCTGCCAAGCGCGCGACATTATCATTGTTCACCTGACGCCGACCGAGCGGCTGGAAAACCCGACCACCTCCGGCGCCATCCTTACGCGCATGCAAGAGGTCGCCTTCAATTCATCCCTTATGCGGGAAATGCGGGCCGTCGCTTTCGTGACTAAGCTCATCGACGACGGCAAGTTGGTCGATGTCAAACGAATGCTCATTCACTCGATCGACGGCGAGGACGTCATCGGTTCCTTGTCAAATTCCAGCAAGATGAATGGCGATTGGGATCTCCTGATGTATCTTCACAAGATCGGCCGCGAACGAGCCGACGAGTGGCTGGAGTCCAGCTTCGACCGCCTCGGCGTCGAAACGACCATCGATTTGCAGTCCCGATATTTGTAAAGCGCGCGCAGCCGTTTCTGCACCAACAATGATCGCTTAAAAAGGTTTCGTCGGCGCGACCTCTGAGGTATGTTTGGCGCGCTTGATATCTGGACAGGAGACGTGCAGTTGGCCCGCACGCGGCCCTGGCCGGCACATTAATTATCAAGGAAGCTTCTGAGGATTCTTGATCGGCTCGGATGTTTGAGTTTCCGGAGTGCCTTGGCCTCGATCTGTCGGATGCGTTCGCGCGTCAGGGAGAACTGTTGGCCGATTTCCTCCAGCGTGTGGTCGCCGTTCATGCCGAGGCCAAAACGCATGCGCACGATGCGCTCCTCGCGTGGGTTCAGTGAAGCCAGAACGCGTGTCGTGGTCTCGCGCAGGTTCGACTGGATCGTGGCGTCGATCGGCAGGATCGCGTCTTTGTCCTCGATTAAGTCGCCGAGATGGGAGTCGCCTTCCTCGCCAATCGGGGTTTCGAGGGAGAGCGGTTCCTTAGCGATCTTCAAGGTCATGCGTACCTTCGCAAGCGGCATGTGGAGCTTTTCGGCGAGCTCCTCCGGCGTCGGCTCGCGGCCGATCTCGTTGAGCAACTGCCGGCTGCTGCGCACGATTTTATTGATGAGGTCGGTCATGTGCACGGGTACGCGGATGGTGCGCGACTGATCGGCGAGAGAGCGGCCAACAGCCTGCCGGACCCACCAGGTGGCGTAGGTCGAGAACTTGTAGCCGAGCCGGTAATCGAACTTGTCGACCGCCTTCATCAGGCCGACGTTGCCTTCCTGGATGAGGTCGAGGAACTGCAGGCCGCGGTTGGTGTATTTCTTCGCAATCCCGACGACGAGACGCAGGTTTGCTTCCACCATTTCCTTCTTGGCCTGGCGCGCCTCGCGCTCGCCCTTTTGCACCATGTGCACGATTTCACGGAACTCTCCGATGTCGAGGCCGGTCTCGGAGGCAAGCGTGTGGATGTTCGTTCGCAACTCCTTAATGTGGTCCTTGTCACTAGCGACGAAGCCCTTCCAACCCTTGGCCGAGAGGTTTGAGACACGGTTGAGCCAGAGCGGGTCGAGTTCAGAACCTTGATAGTTCTTGAGGAAGTCTTCACGCACGATGCCGTGTCTCGCGGCAAGCCGCATCAGGCGGCCCTCGTAGCCGACGAGACGCTTATTGATTTCAAACAGCTGATCGACCAGCGCGTCGATGCGCGCTCGGTTCAGCCGGAGCGACTTCACCTCACGGATTATCTCGTTCTCCAGTTTCTTATACTTGCGCTCCTGCGCAGGCGAGAGGGACTGCCTTTTGAGCTGGAACTGGATGTCCTGGTCCTGCAGGCGGCGAAGCCTCTTGTAGGTGCCGGCGACGGTGTCGAAAGACTCGATCGCCTTGGACTTGAGCTCCGCCTCGATTGCGGCGACCGATAGCCAATTCTTCGTATCGTCGTCGTCGTCGAGGTCGCTCTCGGTGGGCGTCTCGTCGCCTGCCGTCTCCTCGCCGTCGGCCGGCTTGAACGGGGTGGCGGGCGCAATGGCCGGTGCTGCATCTGTGGCAGGCGCCCGAGTCGACCCGGGACAGCGACGCCCACGATCAACTGGCCGTCGAGGCCAATCACCGGCGCCGGCATGGCCTTGGCGTCAGGACCGGCATAGGTTGCGTCGAGGTCGATGATGTCGCGAAGGAAGACCTTCCCCTCGTTGAGTTCGTCCCGCCATATGACGATGGCCTGGAAGGTGAGTGGGCTCTCACAGAGCCCCGCGATCATGGCCTCGCGGCCGGCCTCGATGCGTTTAGCGATAGCGATCTCACCTTCGCGCGAAAGCAGTTCCTTCGAACCCATTTCGCGTAGATACATGCGCACGGGGTCGTCGGTGCGCTCGGCGGGTTCCTTGGCCCCGGACTTCGCTGTGACCGGTCCCTGCGGGAATTCGATTAGCTCATTCTCCCCTTCGGCTTCCTTCTCGGGCTCCTCGCCGATCTCTACCTCTTCCTCGAGCTCGGCCTCCTTGGTCTCGACTACGTCGACACCGATCCCGCTTAAATTCGCCAGAATGTCGTCGATCTGCTCGGACTTGACTTCGTCTGAGGACAGTAATGCGGTTATCTGGTCGTAAGTGACGCAGCCGCGCTTTTTGGCGTTGCGGATCAGCTCCTTGACGGCCGCGTTGGAAAGGTCGAGCAGCGGGGTCTCGGGCTCCCCTTTCTCCCGTATCTTTTCCTTCTGCGGTGTCACCTTGATTTTGCTTTCCATGAGAGCCGATAATCGCCCTAATTGCGCTGGCGATGGTGGCGCGGCCGCGGGTCTGTGTCGATTGCGGCTGTATCGAGATCAGAAGCGAGGAGTGCGCGCGGGGCCGCTTCTTGCGGGGGCCCCGGGGATCACCCGAGGCTTCATCGGCAGCAGACCCTCGCGCTGCAGCTTTTTGCGAGCGAGCTTGCGGGCTCGGCGAATGGCCTCCGCCTTCTCCCGGACTTTCCGCTCGGAGGGTTTTTCGTAGTGGCCGCGAAGTTTCATCTCGCGGAAGACGCCTTCGCGCTGCATCTTCTTCTTCAGCACTTTGAGGGCTTGGTCGACATTGTTGTCACGGACGAAAACCTGCATGCGGCGTTCCTCTTCGATCGAAGCGGTCAATGGGTCCTATGGCCAAGGCGCCCGGGCCATCGGCACACGGATACTTCGGGCATCGATGGCAACCGCGGTACGAACCAACGTCGATATTTGAAATTGTGCCAGCCGATGGGCACTATGACTGCCAATTGGAAGAAACGATGACTTCGGTACGTCGCCGTTTTTTGGGCAGCTCTTCGGACAAGTCAATGCCTGCCTCTCCCCGACAACAGTGGGCATGCCGGAGATAAAGAACAATAGCGTCACCCGCTTTTGTGCCGAGGTTCTCCGTGTGCCGACCCGGTTCATCGCGACTGCGTTGATCGGCGGCGGCCCCCGTCTTGACAATTTCTTCAGCTATCCTACATATAACAAACGTGGGTTCATGTATGTCGCGTCTAGTTGGCAGGCACACGGCCACGGCGACTGAACCAACCACCCGGAAATTGTGATTATTCCTCCGGCGACCTTTATCGGCACTGCTTATTCGTTGTTGGGCGAGCGGCCCGCCAGCGAGGGCTGCGCCTACTTCTGGATTGATGAACACAGTGCACCGCAAGCCCGCGGCCTCAATAGTGGCAATGCATCCGTCGCTCTTCAGAGAATGCGCGCCGTCGACTTTGATTTTTATGGTTCGTGCGTCGCACGGAGCATTTTACCCGCAACTACCACGAGGTGAGCCATGCAAAATGGCTCCAAAATCATCATGAATGGGCGACAACCTAGACCGGCAGCGTCATCTACTGCCCGCTCGAAGCGATGGACATCGAACGCCGCCCGCCCTGAGCCGACAGGCTCTCAAAATGCGCGAAGAAGCTACGAGCGGTATCTGGCGCTCGCCCGCGCGGAAGCCCAAATCGGCAACACGATAGGGGCAGAGAACTACTACCAGTACGCCGAACATTACTTCAGATCGATGTCCTCGGATTCAACGTAAGAGCCTGGTTCGCTGCCAGGGTTCCTTCAATGTAGGAATTTCGGTCACCAAACGCGCGATTCGGGCTGCGCTTTATGTGAAGCGGACGCGCCCCTTTGGCTGATGGTGCGAACACCCGATATGCACGGGAGAAGTGAGTGAAAAGGCTGCAAAGTCATGCGCGCCCCGAAAAATCCGCAAAAATCTCTTCTAGCCGCGCTAGCACATAAGAATGACCTGCTTGACGAGGCACTGAAAGAAACGTTTCCGCCGAGCGATTCCATCGCCATCAATGTCGAACTTGAGTCGCCCGGAGCTCGGAATGGGCGTGACACCCGGCTTTCGCGCTCCGCTCACAGTCCACGCAAGACGTTGTAGAGGTAATGGAGATGATAGCGGCCACGGCCGGGCTTGAGCTTAGAAGCGACGAATGAGCAATCCGCTCTTTCGCGTTTCCACGCGCTTGGCGTATGGCGCCAGCCAGCTGCCGCGCATCGCTTGGTATGTCGGGCACAGCGTTGCCGTACGCCGGCTATCCGAGACGGCGCAGCGACGAGATGACACCAAAATGCGGCCGCGTGCCCATACCAATTCGCCCGTGCCCGACCGTAAACGCCTCTACGCGGATATGGCTATCCTTCTTCAGCAGGATCTCGCCAATATCGAGGCAGGCTTTTACCCGCTGCCCGCCGATCATGACGGATCGCTGTTGAAACTCCTGCATCGCTCGCGGCTTTTTTTCAGTGATCTCCCCGCAATCCATCGGCGTCGCGAGAGCGGCTCACACAACGATGTCCTGACCGATGAGACGCGCGGGAAGCGGCCTCGCTACTATTTGCAGAATTTCCATTT
>Ga0302324_100019201_pt1 | contig 13436 bp, 13 predicted proteins | sample Palsa_T0_1_FD_201949 | JGI IMG/M metagenome (GOLD analysis project Ga0302324, IMG submission 201949) | Peat permafrost microbial communities from Stordalen Mire near Abisko, Sweden - Palsa_T0_1 | ecosystem: Environmental > Terrestrial > Soil > Palsa > Peat permafrost | place: Sweden: Abisko...
GCAGGCCGCCACGCGCGCCAGCGCGTCTTTGCAATACCTCGTTGTGGCCGCAGGCCATGGTGCATTCACAAGCCCACCAACGCCCGTATCCTCTTGAAAACATGCTAAACTGCCAATCCACAGACTGAGACAGCCGAACATCCGTGGTAGGTTGGTCTTGGTGGACGAAGAGGGCGATCCGTGTCGAACTAAATTGAGTTACGAGTCGAAGATGTCACGGCATGTTACGCCATGTTACAACCACGTTATACAATGTTACAAGAAATCGAACTGGAGAAGAGCCGCCGGACGAACCCAAACGGAAAAACCATACGAACCCAATTCGATCCTTTGCTTTCACCAAAAGCAGCCAACGAAAGCCAAATTGGCGACAAACAGGCGACAAACGCAACGAAATGCAGCGCCATCTGCCCTTTCCACTTCAAACCGGGTATAAGATAAAGTGATCTTCAGTGCAGAATCCAATCACCTCGCGAACCGCACCGGCAATCGCCGTATTGCTGCTTCTGTGCCGCGCCCCGTTGCCCGCCCAGGCTCACTCGCCAGTCAACCCGCACGCTTCGCCGGAAGCCCGCGCTTTGCTGGACTACCTGTATTCAATCTCCGGACACTACATCCTCACCGGCCAGCATAACTACCCAAACACCATCGCCAATTGGACCGACCGCGCCTACGATCTCACCGGCAAATACCCCGCCGTCTTCGGCCAGGATTTCGGCTTTCAGGGCGGCGCCGATAAGGACTCCACGCTCGCCCGCCCGGCGCTCGTCGCCGAGGCCATGCGCCAATATCGTAATGGCGCCATCGTTACCTTCACCTGGCACACCGTCCGCCCCACCGACGATGAGCCGGTCGCCTTCCGCGACAGCGTGCAGGGTCGCCTTTCGGATTTCGAGTGGCGCGAGTTGCTCACTCCCGGCTCCGGCCTCTACAAACGCTGGTGCGCGCAGGTGGACGTAATCGTCGGCTACTTGAAGCAGTTGCGCGACGCTCGCGTTCCCGTTCTCTGGCGCTCCTATCACGAGGTCAACGGCAGCTGGTTCTGGTGGGGCGGCCGCAAGGGCAATGGCGGTTCCGCTGCGCTGTATCGCCAACTGTTCGACCGCTTCGCAAACTATCACCATCTCGACAATCTGGTTTGGGTGTGGAATGCCAACGCTCCCGGCTCCGGCGGCTCCGGCCCCGGTCCCTATCCGGATTATTTCCCGGGTCTCGAATACGCGGACGTGCTCTCAGTCGATGTGTATGGCGAATTCAAGCAGAGCTTCTATGACGGCTTAGTCACACTTGCCGCCGGTAAGCCTGTGGCTCTGGGCGAAGTCGGCGGACTCCCCGCTCCCGCCACGCTGAAAGAGCAACCCCGGTACGCCTGGTTCATGACCTGGAGCGAGTTCATCGAGATGAGCAACCCGCTCGACGCCGTGCGTGCTGTCTACGATGACGCGCGCACCTTGAGCCGCGACGACCCGCGCGTGTCGCAAGCTATGGCTTCAATTCGGAGTTCGTCGTCCCCGCCCGATCCGCAATTAGTGACGCCGGAACCCATGCCCGCAGCCAAAGACTTACTGACTAAGTTGTATCGCATAACCGGCCAGGGCATTCTAAGTGGTCAGGATACTGCGGCAGCTACGCAACAGGTCTTCGAAGTCACTGCCAGGTATCCCGCCGTCTATGGCGCCGACCTGGCCGATCCCAACCCCCAGGCGGTCGCGGGCGACGCCATCGGTCAGTATCGCAACCATGCGATTGTCACATTAAGCTGGCGACCGCCGCGCCCCACTGACGATGGCTCCGGCAAGCTATCCGGCTTCGAGTGGAAAGAACTGCTGACGCCCGGCACCCGGCTTTTCGAGCGATGGAGCGCGCAGGTGGATGTTGCCGCGGGTTACCTGAAGCAGTTGCAGCAGGCCGGCGTGCCGGTGCTCTGGCGGCCCTATCCGCAGCCCAACGGCGCGCAGTTCTGGTGGGCCGGCCGCAAACTGGAATCGGCCGCGCTATATAGGCAATTGTTCGATCGCCTCGTGAATCGGCACAAGCTGCGCAACCTGGTGTGGGTATGGAATGCCGCCGCACCCGGATTCGGTCCCGATTCGCCCGGCCAGTATGCGGATTACTTTCCGGGTCTCGAATATACCGATGCGCTGGCGGTGGACCTCCGCGATACGCCCTTTTCCTGGCGCCGCGACGCCGAGTTGGCCCGCTTCGCGGTCGGTAAAGTAATTGGGCTGGGACTGGATGGCTGGACGCCAACCGCCGCCATGCTGGAACAGCCTACGCGATGGGCTTGGTTTCTGGCATCCGGCGCCGCACAGCCTGACGCTTTGCGCGCGTTGTACGCGAATCCGCGTGTGACATCGCGCCCGCTTGTTACAGGTCGATAGGAGCGATATGATACGCAGTAACTATGTGATCCCGGCGCTGGCCTGTCTCTGGCTGCCGCTCTATGCCGTGCCCCCCGCGGCCCCGCTCGGTGTCTTCGAGGATAATGCGGACGTCGGCACTGTCTTGCATGCCGGCTCCGTCGAATATGACTCCGCCAAACGGACCTACACCGTCGCCGGCAGCGGTGAGAATATGTGGTTCGCCGCCGACGCTTTCCAATTTGTTTGGAAGAAGGTCTCCGGTGATGTCACCCTGACAGCCGACATCTCGTTCATCGGCGCCGGCGCCGAAGGGCACCGCAAAGCCGTCCTGATGGTCCGCCAGAGTCTCGACGCGGATTCCACTTACGCCGACGTCGCGCGGCATGGCGATGGACTGACCTCGCTGCAGGCCCGCGACGAAAAGGGCGTCAACACGACGGAAATCCAGTCCGCCACCAAGGCGCCCGCCCGCGTGCGTATCGCCAGGCGCGGCGACTACTTCTATATATGGGTGGCGGGCGCGGGCGAAGATCTGCAATTCTCGGGAGGATCGATGCGCGTCCCCATGCACGATCCGTTCTACGTCGGCATCGGCGTCTGCTCTCACAACAAGGATATCGTGGAGAAGGCCGTATTCTCCAACGTCGACCTCACCATCGGCGCGCCGGCTGCCACCACGCCAAAGCTGTACAGCACTCTCGAGACAGTTCCGCTCTCGGGTGACCGGCGCGTTGTCTATGTCACTCCGGGCCGCCTCTCATCGCCTATGTGGACCTCCGACGGCGCCGCGATAGTATTTCGGACCGACGGCGGCGGCACGAAAAAGATACCGGCGGCCGGCGGCATTCCGGAGGACGACCTGAACAAATTCGGAATGGCGCCCTCCGGCCCCCTCGCCACCGACAAAGACCTGCCGTCCGACGGTTTCCGGAACTACTCTCCGTGCCTCTCGCCGGACGGCCAGCAAATCGCATTCCTATCTTCCTCTGGAGGCAAAGATGTGATGCTGCGTGTCCTGTCACTCACCGATAATAAGGTACGCGTACTGGCCAAACTCGTTGGAGAAAAGGAAAGCCTTGGTTTGCCTTGGTCGCCGGACAGCCGCCGCCTGACCTTCGTCAGTTACCAGTGGATTCAGTAGCTGACTTAGTATCCACTTTCGCCTGCATCCGCCGCATACCGCGCAGCCAGCGATCATAATCGTCCGCCTTGCGCCGCAGATACTGGCCCACCTCCGCATGCGGCAGGATCAGGAAGCGCTCCTCGGCCAGCCCCGCCACCACTGACTCAGCCACCTGCTCGGGTTCCAGCGCGCCTTCCAGCAGGAATCGTCCCGGCCCCTCCGCGGCCTCCGCCAGCATGTTAGTGCGCACGCCCTGCGGACACAAGCACGACACCCGGATGCCCCGGTCGCCGTAAGTCACTGACAGCCATTCAGCCAGTGACACCGCCGCATGCTTGGTCACTGCGTAGGGAGCGGAGCCCACCTGCGTCAGCAATCCGGCCGCCGAGGCGGTCTGCAGCAGATAGCCTTCGCCGCGCGCCAGCATGCCCGGCAGAACCGCGCGCGCCGCATACACATGCGCCATGAAATTGACGCCCCAGATACGCTGCCAGTCGCTGTCGCGTGTCTCGACGCCGCCCTCCATCGCAATGCCAGCATTCGAACAAAACAGGTCGATCGCGCCGAACGCCGCCGTCGCCCGCTCCACCAGGTTGATGATATCGCCCTCGCGGCTCACGTCCGTGCGCACAGCCAGCCCGCCAATTTCGTGCGCCACTCGTTCGGCGCCGGCGCTGTCCACATCCGCCACCACTACGCCGCGCGCGCCCTCCGCCGTGAACCGCCTGCACAGTGCGCGGCCAATCCCGCTGGCCCCGCCCGTTACCACCGCGACTTTACCTGTCAGCTTCATGCTGCGCCTGCATTGTATTTTCGCAGCTCCATCTTGGCCACGGCTTCGCGATGCACTTCGTCCGGACCGTCCGCCAGCCGCAATGTGCGCGCGCCCGCCCAGGCATGCGCCAGGAAAAAATCGTCGCACACGCCCGCGCCGCCATGCGCCTGTATGGCGCGGTCGATCACGCGCAGCGCCATGTTGGGCGCCACCACCTTGATCATGGCGATCTCCGCCTTGGCGGCTTTGTTGCCCGCCACGTCCATCATGTAGGCGGCCTTCAGCGTCAGCAACCGCGCCTGCTCGATCTCCATGCGAGAGTCGGCGATCTCCGCGCGCAGCGTGCCGAACTCCGCCAGCCTCCTGCCGAACGCCACCCGCGATTGCGCCCGCCGGCACATGGCTTCGAGCGCCCGCTCCGCCAATCCGATCAGCCGCATGCAATGGTGGATGCGTCCCGGCCCCAGCCGCCCCTGCGCAATCTCGAAGCCGCGTCCTTCGCCCAGCAACATGTTGCATGCCGGCACGCGCACGTTGTCGAACACCACCTCGCCGTGGCCGTGCGGCGCGTCGTCGTAGCCGAACACCGGCAGCATGCGCTCGATCCGGATACCCGGCGTATCCATCGGCGCCAGGATCATGGCTTGCTGCTTGTGCCGCGGCGCCTGCGGATCGGTCTTGCCCATGAAAATGGCGATCTTGCAGCGCGGATCGCCCGCACCGGAGGACCACCACTTGCGTCCGTTCAGTACATACTCGCTGCCGTCCCGCACGATGCTGGCGCAGATGTTGGTGGCGTCCGACGAGGCCACCGCCGGCTCCGTCATGCAGTAGCATGAGCGGATGCGGCCCTCCAGCAACGGCACCAGCCACTGCTGTTTCTGCTCCGGTGTGCCGTAGCGCGCCAGCACTTCCATGTTGCCCGTGTCCGGCGCCGAGCAGTTGAATACCTCGCCCGCCATGGTCACACGCCCCATCACCTCACACAGTGGTGCGTACTCCAGGTTGGTCAGGCCCGCTCCCCATTCCGGGTCCGGCAGGAACAGGTTCCACAACCCGGCGGAGCGGGCTTTGGGCTTCAGTTCTTCAATGATGGGGATCGGCTGCCAGCGATCCCCTTCGGCGATTTGCCGGTAGTAGAGCGGCTCATTCGGGTATATGTACCGGTCCATGAAGTCAGTGAGCACCCGCTGTAGCTCCTGGACCTTCGGGGAATATGCGAAGTGCATTCCCGGATTGTCACGCAAAGTGAGGGCGGATGCAAAGGGCTGAGCAACGAGGCGCGGCTCTGATGGCGCGCTACACCCCAGCCAGTTTCCGTCCCTGCGACCAAAGCTCGGAGGCTTCCTCAACCACCTTCCGGCTCTCCGTATAGATGATCTTGAGGCGATCGAAGATGTCCTTGCTCGCCACCGCTAGATCGCCTGTTCGATCTGCGACCCGCCGCGAAACCTGCTTGGCCGTGTACCAGCGATCCCGCTTCCGCCGGCTCAGCGCCACGGCCACGCCGATGGCCGCCCCCACACCTACGCCGATCCACATCATGTTCGTGTTACTGCCTGATAATCCGTTGTTCCCCGCATTCGTGTTCTTTCCTTGTTCGCTGGCCATCAGAACCTCCTCCTAATCCCATCTTACCGGGAGCTTCGGAGATTCCCACCAGGCGTGCGGCCACGAGAGTGACACGGAACACAGACAGCGCGGGTTCCCCGTGCGAGCACGCACCAAGCGCTGGCACAGGCCTTTCCGGCCGTCCAGCAGAATGCGAAAAACCTTACGCTTCTTTGTTTTTCAGAAGCTCACGCTTCTTTCTTTTTCAGTAGGTGGTCGTTGTCCTTAATGAACGTCTTGATCTGTTCTGCCGCGGCCAGCAGTCTATCCCACTGCTCCTTGTACAGCGTGACAGGGAAGCGGCCCAGTCCATAAACGGATACCCCGCCTTTCTCGCTTACGCGGACGGAAATCTGGCCCCGTCCCGGCTTCTTCAGCGCCTCGTTCTCGGCGCGCAAACGTTCCAGTTCAGCTTTCAGGTCTTCTTCGGCCATAACAGGACAGCATAGCGGATAAACCGGGTTCAGCGCTTGGAGTCCGCGTCCGTCGTCAGCGATAGGGCTTGATCGACCATATCGTCAGCCACTTTGATGCTATCCAGATTCGCACTGAAGCTGATCTTGGCTGCCAGCAGCGACACCGCTGCGTCGCTCAACGAAACTTCGTCCTGCGGCGGACCGGTGAAAAACGGCGAGCGCGCCAATAGCGAAGCGGTGCGATTCACCTGATCCTCGGCTTGCTGTAGTCCTCCCTGGGCCGTGTATGTTACTTGCATTAGAATGTTCCTTTCATTCCTTATCGGCGGCCGGCGGATTTTCTTGCCTTGCGCTCCGCCTTCCGCGCCTGTCCTGCTACAATCGCTGGGATGTTCCGCAAGGTCCTGATCGCCAACCGCGGGGAAATCGCCGTCCGCGTCATACGCACCCTGCGCGAGATGCATATCGCATCCGTTGCCGTTTTCTCCGATGCCGACCGCACCTCACTGCACGTGCGTATGGCCGACGAGGCCGAATGGGTGGGCCCTTCCCCGTCGGCCGAAAGCTACCTGCGCATCGATCGTATCCTCGAAGCCGCGCGCCGGCATGGCGCCGAGGCCATCCACCCAGGCTATGGCTTCCTCAGCGAAAACGCGGATTTCGCTGCCGCCTGCGAAGCCGCCGGCATCGCTTTCATCGGACCGTCGGCCGACTCCATCCGTCGCATGGGGTCCAAGACCGCCGCGCGCCAGATGGCCATGGCCGCCGGCGCGCCGGTCGTGCCCGGCAACCACGACGTACTCAGTGGTCCGGCGGAAGCCCGCGTTTTCGCCCGCCACTTCGGCTATCCGCTGCTGCTGAAGGCGATCGCAGGAGGCGGCGGCAAGGGCATGCGCCGCGTCGATTCGGATGCCGAACTGGACGCCGCGTTTCGCGATGCGTCGAGCGAAGCCGGGCGCTCCTTCTCCAACCCCGATCTGTACGTCGAGAAGCTGATCGAGCGCCCGCGCCATATCGAAATTCAATTGATGGGCGACCGTCACGGGCATATGCTCCACTTCGGCGAGCGCGAATGTTCCATCCAGCGCCGGCATCAGAAGGTTATGGAAGAGTGCCCGTCGCCGCTGGTGGCCGCACGTCCCGGCCTGCGTGATGCGATGGGCCAGGCCGCTATTCGCGTGGCGCGCAGCGCCGGCTACTACAACGCCGGCACCGTCGAATTTCTGGTGGACGCCCGCGGCGATTTCTACTTCCTGGAGATGAACACCCGTCTGCAGGTGGAGCATCCTATCACCGAACTGGCGACCGGCTACGACCTGGTGCGCTTGCAATTGGAGGTGGCCGCGGGCGAAAAACTCCGCCTGCGCCAGGAAGACATCGCCTGGCGCGGTTCCGCCATCGAGTGCCGCATCTACGCCGAAGATCCTTACAACAACTTCTTCCCATCCCCGGGCAAAATCACTCGGCTGACTCGTCCGCTCGGTCCGGGCGTGCGCCTGGACGGCTGCGTCTACGACGGTTGGACCGTGCCCATCGATTACGATCCGCTGCTGGCTAAGCTGGCGGTTTGGAGCGGTACGCGCGAGACAGCCATCGCCCGCATGTTGCGCGCCCTGCGCGAATACGACGTGGCCGGCATCCACACCAACATCGCCTTTTTCCGCCAGATCCTGGAAGACGAGGAATTCCGCGAAGGCCGGCTGCACACACGCTTTGTGGACGAATTTCTGGAGCGCCGCAAGCCCTTCGATCCGCCGCCGGATCTGGAGTCCGTCGCGGCGTTGGTAGCGGCCTTCCATGCCACGCGCGGCACCGCGCGTACGGAAAGCGCACCGCCGCGTCACAGCCGTTGGCTCGAGATCGGCCGCCACGAGGCGCTGCGATGAAAGTATCGATCGCGATTGGCGGCCGGGCGCGCGAAATCGACCTCGCTGACAACGGCGCTGACAACGGTGCTGACAACGGCGCCCAGATCGCCGCTGTTGAGCCCGGCGTCTATTCGGTTCTGATGGACGGCCGCAGTTACGAAGCGCGCGTCGAGCAGTCGGGTGCCACTGTGATCGTCTTCATCGACGGCCACCGCTTCGAAGTCGAGATCCGCGACCCCCGCCGCTGGTCGCGCCAAACGGGAAGACAGGGCATCGAAGGCCGCTTGGATGTGACTGCCCCGATGCCCGGCAAAATCGTGCGCCTGCTGGTTGCGGAGGGCGATACGGTGGCAGCCGGCCAAGGTTTATTAGTGATGGAAGCCATGAAGATGCAGAACGAAATGAAAGCGCCGAAGGCCGGACGGGTAGCATCGCTGACGGCGCGCGAAGGCGCCACGGTAGCGGCGGGCGATGTGCTGGCGGCGATCGAATGAGCCTGCTGCTTTGGGCACTGCTCGTCTGTTACGCAGCCGGCAGGGCCTTGCAACCCTTCGCCGGCACGGTCCCGATGCTGGTCATCGTCCTGTTGCATGTTCTTCCTCCGGCACTGTTCGCCCTACTGCATGGCGCGATCCGCTACGGCCTCCGCGGAATTCTCGTCTTCATGGCCATTTGCCTCGTGGTGGGGAACGCATCCGAGAATCTGAGCATCCTTACCGGCATTCCTTTTGGGCATTACTACTTTACCGGGCTGATGGGACCCAGCATCTTTCACGTCCCGATTTTACTGGGCTTTGCCTATGTTGGCATGGGATACCTGTCCTGGACGCTAGGCCGCCTGATTTTGGGCGAAGCTCGCGGCCCCCTGGCGGGATCGCGGGTCGTTACCGTACCCCTGGCAGGAGCGTTCCTCATGGTAGCTTGGGACCTCTCGATGGACCCAGTCTGGTCGACCGTCATGCACAGTTGGATCTGGCTCCAGGGAGGCGCCTATTTCGGCGTGCCGGTGAGCAACTTCCTGGGCTGGTATCTCACGGTATATGTCATATACCAGTTATTCGCACTTTATCTGCGCCGGCGCGCAATCCATGGTTACTCGAAAGGTCACTCGCTTCCGTCCGGCTATTGGCGGATGGCCGTGCTCTTCTACGGAATCTCCGCGGCTGGCAATCTAGCGCTTATACCGCGGGCCGGTATCTCGCCCGTATCGGACCCGACTGGAGCACAGTGGAGAGTGACCAGCATTGTGGGCGCCTCGGCGCTCGTCTCCATTTTCGTAATGGGCGCATTCACGCTGCTCGCATGGTTGCGGCTAAGTGGGGCAGGCTCGCAGCCTGCGCGGGACTCCCAGTCCCGCTCTTCAGCGCGCGCAATTCACCCATCGGTGCGATAACTTGTCCGAGGGTTCAGGGCGATGCGTCAGCGATTCGCCCCTTGCGGCAATACCGGCCGAAGCGCGGGAGGTATTGGCTGTACGAGCGTCCGATCGGCGCAGATGAAGCGCCCGGCCTTCAACAAGCCCCCCGCGACGACGCGCGCATTCGGTGCGCCGATATCCAAAGCCAGGAGGACACCGTAAGCATGTTCTACAGCGGTACGGGACTCGACCGACTTCCCAAGGTTGGTTTGTTCGCTCCTGCAAACGAAGCCGTTGTTCACGGCCCTCAGGATCGCACGAGTCAGGGGCGGTCTAGAGAGCCGCACGATCTTCCTTACTTATCGTAAGCAGGTCAGGTAACACCTGTCCGTCCGGCAGCATCAAAAGCGCTATCGGAAAGCTCATCCACGCCCCTACCTACCCGCGCGATAATGGTACGTCATGCCCACCGAAACCGTGTGCCCCGACTGCGGCGGCAGCGGCTGGAAGATCATCGAGCGCGCCGACCTCTCCGGCGCCGAACGTTGCGATTGCGTATTCGGCGAGCGTGCCCGCCGCCTGGAAGAAAATGCCGCCATCCCGCCGCTCTATCGCAACGCGTCCTTCGACAATTTCGCGCTGCCCCGCGACAACCCCATCGGCCATCGCGAACTGGCCAACGTGCTGCTCACCGTGAAAGCCTTCTCCCGCGAGTTTCCCACCGGCAAGCACCTGGGTCTCCTGCTCGTCGGCGACCCCGGCACCGGCAAAACGCATCTGGCCGTGGCCGCCCTCCGCATCTTAATCGGGCGCGGATTCGAAGGCCTCTTCTTCGATTATCAGAACCTGCTCGACCGTATTCGCGCCGGCTACAACCAGGCCTCCGGCTCCGCCGACCGCGAGGCTTACCGCTTCGCGCTCGATACCGAAGTGCTCCTGCTCGACGATCTGGGTGCGCACCGCGTCACCGACTGGGTCGAAGACACCGTCACCAGCATCATCACCTACCGTTGCAATAACAAGAAGCCGCTGATCGCCACTACCAACCTTCCGGACCCCGATGCCGGCAGCGTCATGATCGACCGGAACACCGCGCTGGGCAAGCCAGATTACAAAACTTCTTTGGCGGAACGTATCGGTTCCCGCGCCCGCTCGCGTCTATTTGAAATGTGCAAGGTTGTGCGCATGCCCCTCGTCGAGGATTACCGATTGCGCAGGCCCTTTTGATGCGCCTGCGCCCGCTCCTCTTGCTGCTGGCTTTCGCCACGGCCCTGCCCGCCCCCGAGCCCGCGCCGCTTCCGGAGTTCGTGCAGGCCGTCGAATTCCCCTACTACCTGTATCCGCGGACGCTGTGGGAGCGCGAACTGGTCTGGCTTAAAACCGTAGGCATCCGCACCGTGGAGTTTTCCATCCCGTGGAACTGGCATCAGGTGGACGCGGGCGATTGCGACTTCACCGGCGCCACCAGCCCGCGCCGCGATCTGCTGGGCTTCATCCGGCTGCTCCGCCATCTCGAAATGCGGGCCTGGATCCGTCCGCTGCCGCCCGTGAAAGGTTGGCTCAACAACGGCTATCCGGCCGGCTACCAGCCGGGTCTGGCGCAGGACCGCAGAGCCGCCCGGGCGTGGCTGCAAGAGTTGGAGAACCTGCTGGCGCCCCAGACCGAAAAGCACGGCGGTCCCATCGCTTTTGTCGAAGGTGGCGCCGGCATCAACCCGGCCATTCTGGATGCGCCCGCGCCGCCCCTGCCGGTGACCGTGGTTTCCGCGCACGACCCGGCTGCCATGACCCGTAGCCGCCAAGCTCTGGCCACCGCGGGCGGCGCGCTCCTCTGGGAAGATGTCGAGGACGCCCTATACCCCGCCGGATGGGAACGCCCGGGCAGCCCGCTCTACCGCGCCGGTGCGGTCTCCTTGAACGGCGACGAGCGGCCTACGGTAACGGCCCTCCGCCGCAACGCGGCCTTGTTGCGGCATTGGGGAGCGCTGCTGCCCGGCATGCGGCCGGAGCGCGCCAACCCTGTGCGGCTGGCCACCGGCAAACTCCCACCCGGAGTGACTGCCACCGAAGTGGTTTCGCGCACGCCTGGCGTGGCTTCCGCGGTCTCCATCGTCAACCAAAGCCGCCAGCCGTTCCGGAGGACGTTGCGCGCGTGGGATCCTTTCGCCAAGCGTTCCATCGAGATTGAAAACGTCCAACTCGCGCCGCACGAGACGTTATGGCTGCCCGTGAATGTCTCGCTCGGCGGCGCCGGGCTTTGCCGCGAATGCACTGAATTCTCCAACGCCGAACATATTGTATACGCGACGGCGGAATTGCAGACCGTCGAGTTCGAAAACGGCACGCTGGCCATGGAGTTCGCCGCGCCCGCACCGGCCGAGGCCGTGCTGCAGCTCGCGCGGCGGCCCAGTGGACCTTACCTGGCGGGCGGCCATCTCGTCGAGTTCGATTTTGATGAGAAGACTCTGCGCGTCCGCTTGAAGATCCCGCAGGGCAAAGGCCCCGCCAGCCTGATCCGCGTCGCGCTGGCCATCGAAGCGCCGGAACACTCCGCCTTCTTCGAGGAGGCCAAACGCCTCATCATCGGCCGCGCCAACATAATCTCCACTTCCTACTCTTCCGAACAGCTTGCCGATCGCTCGCGCCTGCGCCTGCCCGAAGGGTTTGCCGCCACGCCCACCAGGAAGTCTCCCTTGGAAATCGACTATGCGGTGGATGTGCCTGCCGACGCCCTGCACGGCGATTGGGCCAATCTGGCTATTGAGGGGGATGGCGTGCCGCTCGGCCGCGCCCATCTGCAACTGTTCCGGCCCGCATCGGTGCATCTCCCCGAAGGCCTCCGGCTGCATTTCGGCGCCGCCGCGGATCTGGCCGTGGAGCCTGCCATCATCCCCATCGACGCCACGGCCGGCCGCACGGTGGATGTCGACGTTCGCAACAACTCTCCCGAAATCCAAACTTACGCCATCCAGCCCGCGGGTGAGGGCTTTCAATTCCTGCCGCCCAAAACGGAACTGAATTCCGGGGGCGTCATGGATCGCGGGCTCGCGCTGCGCGTCTTCCCCGATAGCGCAACGCCCGGCCTGCACGACTGGGTTCTGCGCTTCTCCGGCGGCGCCAAGCTGGAGATTCCCGCCCGATTCCTGGCCATCCCGCGCGGCCGGGCTGTGGCATGGTCCGCGGACCTCGATGGCGACGGCACGCCCGAGTGGGTCCTCGAGAACCAGAAGGCCCGCGCGGTGTTTTCGGCCCAGGATGGCGGCCGGTGGCTGGAGTTCGTATGGAAGGATTCCGCGCCGAACGGTCTGAACGTGCTGCCGGAAAGCGGCGCTTTCACCGGCGCGGGTGCGGTGGAAGTACACGCCGGCGACGGCGAGCTTGATTTCACCGGCAAGGACTGGAAACGGACCGTGCGGCTCTCCGGCGCCGAAGCGAAGCTTACCGTGGAGCAGAATACGCCGTTGCCAGCGGAGACGCTCGAAACCGGCAAGCACAACGAAATCTCGTTCCAGGTGGCGCGCGAATCCGCTACTCATGCCGTCTACACGCTGGCTAAATAATGGCTAAGAAAGTCCCTCACTTCGGGTAATAGCCGTCGCGCGTTCGGACCATCAGCCCCGGCCTTACCGCGGTCAGCTTGATCTTACGATAGCTGCCGTTCGCATTTGTTCGTTGTGGAGTGTAACCGATGCTGTATTGGTTGCGCAGCGCGTCTTCGATCTGCGTATAAATCTTCTCGATCGGTTGGTCCCCGGTTACCTGGAAGAACGCGCCGCCGGTCTCCTCAGCCAGGCGTTGCATCGCTTTCCTGCCATGGACGGAATAGCACAGCACTACACGAATCTGGCCTTCTCTATTGTCGATGTTTATCTTGACCCATCTCTGGAGATGAAATGAACGCATCGCATGATATCCATCTCATA
>Ga0302324_100019205_pt1 | contig 13435 bp, 8 predicted proteins | sample Palsa_T0_1_FD_201949 | JGI IMG/M metagenome (GOLD analysis project Ga0302324, IMG submission 201949) | Peat permafrost microbial communities from Stordalen Mire near Abisko, Sweden - Palsa_T0_1 | ecosystem: Environmental > Terrestrial > Soil > Palsa > Peat permafrost | place: Sweden: Abisko...
TGAATCGTGAGTGTGATCCCCGGACAGTTCGTAATCAGAGCGTCCCCTTCGCCAATGCAGCCGGGCCGGTCCGCCGCCAGCACGGTATCCGAATGGATTTGCTTGAGCGTGGCAACTCCCGTGGGGGGTGGCCAGTCCGTGCTGGAGCGGGTCCCAAAACCGTGCTCCAACCAGCCTAGCTCTTCCAGCGGTTGCGCCAGGTAAACTCCGCGGCTGTCCATGCGAATCAAATCTGATTCTAGTGTAATGTCACGAGCGTCCCGCGAGATGTCTTTCCACCGTCTGCACCAACTCTCTGGATTGCACCGGCTTGGCCAGGAATCCTTGCATTCCGGTCTGGATGCAGCGATCCCGGTAGTCGCTGGAGCAGTTAGCGGTGACCGCGATGATGGGTGTTTCCGCGTAAGCGGGAATAGCTCGGATGTATCTTGCGGTCTGAAAACCGTCCATGCCTGGCATCTGCAGATCCATGAGAATTAGGTCGAATGTCGCCCGAGAGGCTTTATCGATGGCAGCCGGACCGTTGCAGACGCATTCCACGTCATAAGAGTGGCGGCGCAAAACATGGCTGGCAATGGTCTGGGCCACTGAATCGTCATCCACCACCAACAGGTGTCCGCGCGCCCGCTGGATGTCGATCGGCCGCGCATGAACCTCCATCGGAAGCCGTATCGGCAGTTTCACCAGAAACGTACTGCCCTTCCCCGGTTCACTTTGGACTGAGATCTCGCCCCGTAGCAGGGCAGCCAGTTTTTGAGCCACTGCCAGGCCTAACCCCAAACCGGGATAATTTCGGGACAGCCCGGTTTCTAATTGCCGGAACGATTCAAAAATGGCGCTTACGTGACCAGGTGGGATTCCGATGCCGGTGTCGCGGACCTGGATCTCAATCTCGCCCCGGCCACGATCGGTGTGGCTGGCGGAAGCCCTGACTTCCACTTCACCCTTATCGGTGAACTTAACTGCATTGGCAATCAGGTGCCAAACCAGTTGTCGCAGCCGCAACGGGTCGCCCACCACGGCCTCGGGAAGGTTGCCATCGAAGATATGGCGCAGCAGCAAGCCTTTGGATTCGGCTTTAAAGGCGAACTGCGCCACCACTCCCTCCAGCGTCTCGCGCAGTGGATATTCTTCTTCTTCCAGATGGATGTGATTCGCCGAAAGAGCGGAGTATTCAAGCGTTGCGTTCAGGATCTCCAGCAGGTTTTCCGCGCACAGGCGCGTGGCATCTACATACTCTTTTTGTTCTTCCGTTAACGGAGTTTCCAGCAGCAGATCGGACATGCCGAGGATGCCGCTGAGCGGGGTTCGGATCTCGTGATTGAGGCTCGCGAGGAACTGGCCTTTCAACTCGCTAAGCTCGTCGTTTTTCAGCACGATGCCCCAGTCCCATCCATCGGCGCTTGGAGCCATAGCTTTAGAGTGAGGGCGCTATTTCTAGGGTGTTACGCCGAGGTTAATCGCGCGCCGCGACGTCTGAGACAAAGAAATAGAGAACGCGGCTAGCATCCTGGGGCCGCACTGGGGGGCAATCGCAAGTCAGGTCGAGCGCCAAGGAGCCCAAGGGTGGAAGATCGAGAGTTCGAGTGTAGGTGCTCCCGGCAGCGACGTGATCGGTTCCAGCAGGATGCGAAATCCGGATAGCGTGCGGCTTTTCGTCAGCGGTTTGCAACCGCATGGAAAGCGTTAACTTGCGGGGCGCATTCAACGGGTTGATCAGTGTGATGCGGCCGCGGCGGAGCGACCAGTGCCATACGTGACCAGCGCCGCGCTCTTCATAATAGAACCCACGCTCGAAGAGTACCTGTACCGGATCGTGAGCCAGCGGTTGTGCAGCGGAAGCATAGCCCCGGAGATTGAAGAACGCGAAGCGGCGGTCCGCACTCTGCCTGGGCGCCGCGGCAAGTTCCTGCGCGATCGCGTTCGCGGGCGATGCTCCTGCATTGTAGCCGTCCTGATCCAGCCATATTCCGGAGAAGCCGCGCTGCGAAATAGCGCGCAGCATCTCAGGCACCGGCAATGCCGCAGCCAAGCGGTTCCATTCGCCGGATGTGGTCCCACTGACGGCCGGCCAACTCCACCGGTATTTCGACGAATGCAGATAAGGCCGCAGCGAATCGTTCATGACCAGCTTCCCCAGAGGAAGCTCGTTTGGAAAGTCGGTGTAGGGCAGTTGGAACACTTCCGAGTTGGGAGGGAGCACGGTCTCGATCTCGCGAACGAAATCGTCATCCCGCCGGTAGACGGCTTCCGAGTGGTCGTAGGCACGCGAGGGGACAGCTTGATCGAAGCCTGCCAATACCGTGATCGCGGTAAGCACAAGGATTCTTGGGATGGGGGGCAAGCGCCGGTCCAACGGCCGCAGCAGGGTGGCTGCGGCGATTACTGAAAAGAATCCGATGAAGGGAAAAATGCGCGTGTAACAGCGGATTTCAGGAGAGATGAACGCGCTGAAGAAGTCGTTGAATCCTGCTACCGTCGCGAAGAGGATGCATAGCAGAGTCAGGCCCGAGCAAGAGCCTACGAGTTCGCAGGCGGAAGCGCCTGCGCCACCCTTGACCAGCATTCTCGCGGCGAAGACCAGGAGGGAGAGAAAGCCGATTGAGCCCAACGTGCCCAAACGGCCGGTTTCATTTTCGTTGGGGAATTGAGGATACTTGGTGGTTGCCAGGCGGGCTTCGGCGGCGCGAAACAGCTGGATCGGATGGTCCGGCACCGGCGTTACCAGATAGCGGATTTTCAATCCGTACAGCTCCGTTTCGGCCGGGCTCTTGAAGGCCATGCTTGCATTCACGCCGTTGCGGGCCCAGAACAGAAGTGCCGGCGAGAGGTCCACCAATACGGTGACGCCAACCGCCGCAGCCAGCGCCGCGGCCAACAATGGCGCACGGAGATTCCGGAATTTGAGGAATCCCAGGAGGCCCGCGGCGGCCAGGACGAATACCGCGAAGAATGCCGTGTAGGCGTAGGAGAGGCCTGCCACCACGCAGCCGATCCAGGCATAGAGAGGCACGCTGCGAATGCTTGTCCACTTCCCGCGCAGCAGATCGATAGCCGCCAGCGCCACTAACGGGATCGCGTAATAGAGGCAATGCAGATGGTGAGTAGCGCGGAAATATACGTAGGGGAGCAGCGCAAAAATTGCGCCGCACGAAGCTGCGATGGTGAGGCTGAAATCCAGCCGCAGCAGGGCGTAGGCCGCCAACGCAGCCGTCACGGCGATAGCGATAATCCACTCCAGATTCACCATCAGCGGGGGCGAACTGGTGAACCGGCTCAACAGCCACAGGAGGGAGCTATCGAGCGTGATGTTCATGGGAAAATCGTGAAAGTCCGCACCGAAAGGCATTCCGATGCGTGGATTCCACCAGATCCAGTGCCCTTCGGCGATGGCCTTCGCGCGCAGCAGGAAGATGTTCGCGTCGGCCAGGTAGTTCAAAGGGAAGCGGAGGTCTACGCGGTCCAGCCGCAGCGTCAGCGACAACACCACAACCGATAGCAAGGCGGAGGCGGACGAAGCCAGCAGCGTCCGTCCCTTCGATCGCGGCACTTCGGCCCTCCTTATGGTGTTACGCGAATGGTGGTGGTGCGCCGCAATCCACTGGGATCGAGGACGCTGTTAATTCCTTCCAGATCCACGAACACCGGCACATCGCCTGGAGGTACATCGGCCGGAACCTTCACGTTGATCTGCCACACGCCGACCAATCCAGGCGCGAGTCCGGAGAATTCGATATCGCCCTGCGGCACAAAATCGGAATTGATAAAAACCTTGAGAGCCGGGTTGGCAGGCAATAGCGGTGCGGCCGGCGTGGGGTGTCCATCCGGCGGCATGCCATTCACCAGACCTTGGCCGGTTCCAAAGAGCGTGACATAGGAACCTGCCTTGGCGGGATGAGTGCCATTATTCAGACTCCCGTCCTGATTCAGAGCCGCGATCTGGCCGCTGCCGCTGCTATCGATGGTGAAGAGCGCGGGGGAAACCGCATTGATCCGGAACAGCCAACTTGCGATCACCTCTCCGGTGGATGCGCGCACCACTTGGATTTCCTGCAATCCACCCACAGGCGTAGCTGCCGGCACTTGAAAATTAATTTGGGTGGGAGAAGCATACAGGATGGGCGCCGGCACGCCGGCTACCAGCACTTGAACATCGCCCAATGTAGTCGGGATGGGTAACGGATTCGGCAGAGTATCGAAGCTTGCGGTCTTATCGCCAAAGACCGAGTTCGGAAAAGGAAATATGCTACCCAGCATCCCAGGCGCGAAGCTGAGGAAGTAGTTGGCCGCGTTCCCGGAATTGGTGTAATCGATGGCTGGGAAGTAAAAGCCCACTCGGTTGATTCCTTCGCCTGTCACGGGGTCGCCAAAGGGATCCAGAGAAACCGCCACCGGGGCGGCCAACCCGATGACAGCGGTGGACACCGGATTGTTGATCACCTGCTGAAACTTCGGGTAGCGCAGAAGCTGGTTCCCATTGGTATTGGTCACCCAGATTTCGCCGGTAGACTGATCCACGGCTACGCCGAAGGGGCTGCTCAGGCCCGAGATGGAGAGCGTCACCGGAGGATTGTTTCCGGCGATTGGAACATCGGGCAGGATGGCGATGCGATTGTTCCCGGTATCGGCAACATAAAGCTGGTCGCCAGCATCGACGGCGAGCAGGTGCGGCCCGGAAATGAGATTCGACGTGGTGGAGTTGAAATCCACCTGGCCGAAAACATTGGTGGCGGAAGATCCCGATATAAAATCCGCGCCCGTGGGTTTGCTGAAGTAAAGGATACGATTCGCAAGAGGATCTGAAACCACCAAACCGCCGTTCGAGGTGAAAGCAAGCCCATAGGAACTGCTCATTGTTTGGCTGCTGACGTCCCGGATGGGCTGGCCAAAAAAGGTAGTCTGTCCCAAAACCAGGTTTGCGGTAGGCATGCCGGCGGAAGCGGGCTGGGCGAACGGAGTGGGAAAGCGGAGCACTCGCGCGTTGCAGGTATCGGCTACGTAGAGATTCCCCTTGGAATCCACCGCCAAGCCCTCCGGGGACCATAGACCCTGATTGTTCGCCTGAGTGGGATTGTTGGTGGGGAAGTTCAACAATGCAGTGCGCAAATCCGGCTGGCCAATTACCATGTCGGCGAAAGATCCCGCGTTCACTTTGCGGTAATCCTTAAAGCCCAGCACGCGATTGTTCAACGGATCGGCAATATAAAGATGCGGAGGATTGGACAAGCCGTCTATCACGACATCGCCGCCCAAAGCGAAAGGGAATGCGCCGTTTACGGTACAAGATCCGAAATTATTCGTGAATCCCACCTCGCGTCCCTCAATCAGGTTGAGTGAGTTGTATTGGAAATCGAGTTGGCCGAGCAGCCGGTCTGCCGTGGTAAACGTGGCGCCGGACTGCTGCGGGAAAACCAATAGGCGCTGATTTCCAGGATCCACCACGTATAAGTCTGCGCCCGCGAAAGCGCCCGCCACAGGCCCATTGAGGGTGGATGCGTTGGGCTGCGGCAGATTCTGGTTCGGCAGGAAAGTCTGGAAGCTGGTTTGCCCGATGACCACCGTGGCGGGCGGTGAAAAGGCAGTGACCTGGTCCGGCCACTGGTCGAAGGAAGCGTATCCCAGGATTCTGGAGTTTCCGGTATCAATTACATACGGCGTAGAGCCGACGAAGAATACACCCGACGGTGGAATTACACCGCCCCCAGTTGTGGTTGCGCCGAGAGTGCTCTCGTTGATGACTGGAGGAACCGGCTGCGCGGTGGTTGGCAACACTACGCCCATGATGCGCGATATCGGTTGCCCGATCGAGAAAGGCGGGGTGTAAACCACCACACGGTTCAAATTGTCGGCAATGAAGAGCCGGCCTGCGGCATCGAAACCCAACCCGGACGGTTGAATCAGAAAGCTGTTGCCGCACCTTTCGCTGGTAAACGCGGCAGTGCCGCACTTGCTTTGACCAGCGGTGGCGGGAGTTTGACTGGATACAAAATCCGGCTGGCCGAGAACCAGGTCGGCCGCAGGCCCATTGCTGGGTTTCGCTCCCAGTACGCCGACGGGAAAACGCAGCACGCGATTGTTGCCGGGATCGGAAACCCACAAATTCCCCTGGGCATCGAACGCCATGCCAGAGCGGAGAATATTGCCACCGCTGGACTCTAGCAGGCTATTGGCGCTGGGCGCAGTCTGGCCTTCGTTGGCCGAGACGCCGTTCAGATCTTTCTGCCCGATGATGAGATCCACTGCCAGCAGAACGCCGGTCTGCGAAAGAGGGGCCGGATAGCGCAATATCCGGTTATTGCCTGCATCCATTACATAGAGGTTGCCGTGCTGGTCGACGGCCAGAGCGTCCGGCGCGGTAAGGCCGGTGCTCAAATCCGAGCCGGGCCCTTTGGGGGACGTCGAGAGAAAATCGCGTTGGCCGATTACATGGTCCGCGAAATTACCTTTGGTGAAGGCCGTGGCGTTCTTCCATGCCAGAACGCGATTGTTGCCGGTATCCGCTACATAAAGAATCGGAGGTGTGGCGGAGGTATCCAGCGCCAGTGCTTGCGGCCCGTTAAACTCCCTGCCCTCCACCAGGTTCGGGGCCGTTGCGGTGAGTATGCCCACCTGCTGTAGGACTGCCTGCCCGAAAATCCGGGAGGGGGCGGGGTTGAATATGGTGGACGTGGGTGCCTGCGCGTCCAGCACCGCAACGACGGCGGCACAGACAGTAATCGAATGAAGAAGTCGCATTGGAATAGGAAAGGAAGACGCACGCGCGGGATACGTCTCGTTTATTGATAGCATACCGGGCGGGGAGCTGGCAGGTTTGGAGATGGAGGCCAGTCCCCACCGTGGCGCAGCTCGCAAGCGCGCTGTGTTCGCGCTTTCATGGGAACACCATTCTCTTTATCAATTTCCGAGCGTTCACACGAGTGTGAACGCGGCACGCACGAGTGCGTGCGCTACGGTTCGGTGAGAGGGACCCAGACTTCCATCGGTGACGGGAGGCGGTTCGCCCAGGCGTAATAGGGGATGAAGGTTAGCGAGACGGGATTGGTTTTGCGCCGATTGGCTTGATCGAGAGTTTGGTATAGAGGTTCTTGATCGAGCGGCTGGCGATAGGCCGCGCCTGCGTGCTTGAGGATTACCACGCCACCGAACAGGTCGCCGCGGAACTCACTTGCAAAATCGGTTCTTGGATTGAGCGACAGGTCCGGGATTTTGGCGGATTGATCGGGCTGTTCCAGACAGTAAACCAGCGGTCCGCGCTGGACGGCGGCCTTTCCGTTGTCCTCACTGATGCGCGGGTTGGCGGCGATCAAGCGCGGCGTCATGTCCAGACGCAGGATGAATTTGTCGCCTGGATTCCAAGTCCGGCGGAGGGCGAGATACTGTCCGGGCTGGGCTGGAATTGCCGTTCCATTTAGCAGCACGCTTGAATTGCGCGACCAGGCGGGGATGCGGAGGAACAGGGTGAACTCGCGGGCACTTTCCGGCATTACGGTGAATTCGACGTCGCCGGACCACGGGTAGTTGGTCTTTTGTGTAACTTTCAAGCCCTGCCAATCCAAAACGGAATCGTGATAGAAGTTTACGTAGAGACCTTCTTTGCTGGTGGCGTAAAAATAGCCGGGGAGCGATGCGATAACTCGCTCCAGGTTGGGCGGACAACATGTAGTGTCGTACCACTGGTTGCGGATTTTCTCACCGTCGGAAGCCAGGGGATTGCGGTAACAGTACAGCGTGCCATCCAGCGACATTCCGGAGTTGATGCCGTTGTACAGGGCGCGCTCCATGACGTCGGCAAAGCGCGATTCGCCCGAAGCGGCGAGCATACGGAAATTCCACAGCATGTTTCCGATGGCCGCGCAGCTTTCGGTGTAAGCCTGTGAATTGGGCAGCTCGTAGGGATCGCCAAAAGCTTCGCCGTCGGAGCGCGATCCGACGCCGCCGGTGATGTACATCTTGCGATTGGTGAGGTCGGACCAGAGCGTGTCGAGGGTCTTGCGATAGAGCGGGTCGCCGGTTTCCAGAAAATAATCCGTTGCGCCGCTGGATGCGTACATGGCGCGCACGGCGTGGCCTTCGAAGGTAGTTCGGGAGGTGAACGGAACGCCGCTGAACATGTAGCTGACCTGCGACGGCTTCAAATGCAGGCGCTCGGATTCGACGCCGCTGAGCAGATATCCGGCGAGATTCAAATAGGCGCGATTGCCAGTTGTGCGGTAGAGCTCTACTAACGCCATTTCGAGCTCGGGATGGCCAGTGAGCAAGGGGCGCTTGGTGGGGCCGAAATCGGCGACGAGGTAATCCACGAAGCGGATGCCGATGTCGAGCAACTTGCGGTTACCGGTGGCGCGGTAATACGCGATGCCGGCTTGCAGCAGATGACCGAGGCAATAGAGTTCGTGCGAGCGGTACATTTCGGTGAAGCGCAGTGCGACCTTGTCGCCGGTGTAGTTGGTGTTGAGATAGCCGCTGGGTTCCTGAGCGGCGGCGACGTCGGCGATCAGGGCATCGAGAGTTGCGCGGAGTTTGGGACTGTCGCCCTCTTGAAGAACGAAGGCGACGGCTTCCATCCATTTATATAGGTCAGAGTCGGTGTAGAGCGGACCTGTGCGCGGGGCGTCCTTCTTGTTGGAAAGGCGGCGGAAGTTGTCGACGATGCCATGCGCTTCGAGCAGTTCGAGCATGGTGGGGATGCTGCGTTCGACGTTGACGCGGCGGCGGGGCTGCCAGAATCCATCGCCGAGTTTCACGGCGCGAACGGGGACGGGATGCATGGCCGCGTTGGGCGAGTGGTCAAGATAGATGATTCCCTGGGCTTTCCAATTGCCGGGCCAGTTGTCGGCGGCGAAGAGACTGAGTGACAGCAATGCCAGGGCGGTAAGTTTGATCATTCGAAATATCCAAGACTTTTCAAGTGACGGTAGACGAGCGACATGGGGAGGCCGACGACGTTGAGGTAGTCGCCGTCCACGCGGTCGATGCAGCGCGAGGCGATTCCCTGGATGGCGTAGGCGCCAGCTTTGTCCATGGGTTCACCGGTTGCAACGTAGGCGGAGATTTCGGATTCCGTGAGCTCGATGAAGTGGACGCGGGTGGTGGCGCTGTCGATTATTTTTTGAGAATCGCGGCGGAGGCAGATTCCGGTGATGACGTGATGATCGCGGCCGGAGAGCAGGCGTAGCATGCGGAGGGCGTCCGAGTGGTCGACTGGTTTTTCGAGGATATGTTGGTCGACAACGACAACCGTGTCGCCGGCAAGAATTGTTTCGCCTGGATGCATGGGGACTGCGAAGGCTTTTTGTTCGGCCAGGCGGCGGACGTAGGCGTCGGGAGACTCGTCGGGGGTGCGCTGTTCGGGGATGTTGGGGGCGCGGATTTCGAACGCGATACCAGCTGCGGCTAAAATTTGTTGGCGGCGCGCGGAGGTGGAGGCCAGGACCAGCACTATTCCACTTTAGAAGAACTGGTTGGCAGGCGGAAGCAAGGACCTGCCCAACGTCAGGCGCACGAAGCGTAGTAGGCGTTGGTGGCTTCGCGGAGGCGGTGGGTGCGGCGGATGGAAGTTTCGATTTCGTCATTCGAAAAAACGAAGCCATCTTCGGTGGGATCGTAGGGGAGGCCTTCCTCCTGATGCAAGGCCAGGAGGCGGGAGGCATTTTCCATTTGGTCTTTTTCTTTGTCGCGGCGCTCGGCTTGGATTTCGCGGAATTGTTGGAGGGTTCTTTCGAATTGGCGCGAGAGGCGATGCTCGTGCATGCTGAGATTGGAGAGCGCGCGGGTCTGCTCGCGGACCGATGCTGCCATGGCGAGGGCGGCGTGGGCTTCCGGATGAGTGGTGTCGATGTTGGCTGATTGCTCATGGATGCCGAGCGCGAGGAGATTGGTTTCGAGCGCGGCGATGCGATTGATGCGCCAGGATGTATCGGCGAGGGATTGGACGAGCTGCTCTTCGAGAGCGCCTTTGGGCTGGAGATCGTCAAAGAGGCGGCGGGTGTGGTGTTCGTAGGCGGCCTGGTCCTCAGAGGGAAGGACGATGACATGGCCGGTAAGTCCATGGCGGAGAGCGTTGAGGGAGGAGCGCTGTTTGCCGGCGGAGGTGCGGGGGCCGGTGGAGTGTTGGGAGTTGGCGCGGTTGGTTTCGGTGCGGGTGGCGTCGGTGGCGGGTTCGTGGTTAGGGGTTGGGGTTGTGTTGGACATGGTTGCCTTTCTGCTATTGGGATAGCACGGGGGATGACAGCTGCGGATCCGCCGAGCGCGGAAAGTTGTTGAAAAGTAACGGGAGAAAGGCGGGATTGAATATGTTACTCGCTCGGGGCTGGGATCTTAGGGGGCCGTGCGGAAGTTTCGGGAGCTGTTCATCGATTGGGGCGCGCAACTCTTGGTTCCGGATTATCCGCCCTATCCAAATTTACAAACTGCCCTTGATCATGTAGGCGCGGACCTGAGTAGCGTAACTACGGATTTTCGCGGGCGGTTTGAGCGCCTTGTGATAGCAAGTGTGACTCCTCCGGGATCAAGCGGAGGCCTGTTCTCTGCAAGCGAGTCTTGGTAACCCGCCCGGTACGTGCTGAGAAGGTGGGATGACTTGGGGGAGAGTGGTAGAATAGCGGTAGAAGAACAGTAGAAGGGAGTTACCCAGCGTGAATCAGGCAGTTCGTCGAGAGGTTCGTGAGGTAAGAGTTGCGCGTGTAACTGGGAGGGAACAGATCGCCCGGCACGTTCGCGCGGATCTGCATGATCCTAAGAGTGGGCGGCTGGATGCTCGGAGGATAGCGGCTTACCTGCGCATATCTCTTTCTTCGCTGGCGGCGGCCACCGACAGAAGCATCGCGGCGATTCACAAAGCTCCGGCGGCAGATTCGTTGCAGAAACCACTAGCGCCGGTGGCGCAGACTATCTCGATGTTATCCGAGATTCTGCAGTCCAAAGAGCATGTTCGTGTGTGGCTGCATAGCCCCCACCCGGATCTTGGAAACCAGATCCCGATGAGCTTGATTCTGGATGGCCATGCGAAAGCGGTTGCGGACATGCTTGCGGCAGCATTGGCTGGGCAGCCGTCTTGAGGAATGCTCGCTCAGCCTGATTTGATCAGGGCCTTAAGGCGGATAAGAGCACAGTTTGCACAAGGCTTTTACAGCCGGTTCAGCGTAGGGGGTGGACTGGTGGGTGTCAGTAAAGAGGCCGTGAAAGACCGACCGGGTGGTCGACGCAAATCAACTGAGCTGCCCGAGATGCTTTCGCGATTCCAGTCGTGTTTTGCTACGTAGCAGCGGCAGACTCGCTCCCTTGCGGTCGCGGTTCGGTTTCGGAAGAGAGACTCTCCGATCCCCGACCAACGAAATCGGGGACACTACTGTTTTCGTTATGGCTAGCCCGTCGTGTCCCCGATTTTTAAGAAGGTGCCTTGGTCTAGTTCGTCGAAGGCTTGGCGGAGTTGGTCTTGGGTGTTCATTACTATGGGGCCGTACCAGGCTACTGGTTCCTGCAGGGGCTGGCCGCTGCAGAGCAGGAAGCGGATACCGTCTTCACCGGCTTGTACGGTTAGTTCGTCGCCTTGGTCGAAGAGGACTAGAGATCGATTTTCGGCTTCGGCGGGCGGGACTTTGTCGGCCCAGCCCAGGCTTTCGGTGGGGACCGCAAGCGGGCCGGAGGCGTTGCAGAATTTGCCGCTGCCGGCGAAAACGTAGGCGAAGGCGTGGCGGGTGGTTTCAATCGGAAGCGTTCGGCGACGGCCTGGGGGAACAGAGACGTCGAGATACATGGGATCGGCGGCAATGCCGTCTACCGGGCCACGCTGGCCCCAGAAAGTTCCGCACACGATGCGAACGCCGGTGCCGTCGTCATCGGTGATCAGAGGGATTTCGGCGGCTTTTATTTCCTGATAGCGGGGGGCGGTCATCTTGAGAGCTGACGGGAGATTGGCCCAGAGTTGGAAGCCGTGCATGCGGCCTTCGGCATCGCCTTTGGGCATTTCCTGATGGATGATTCCCCGCCCCGCTGTCATCCATTGGACGCCGGCTATGGCGCCACGATTGCCCATGCTGTCGGCGTGCTCGACTGTCCCGGCTAATACATATGTTATGGTTTCGATTCCGCGGTGAGGATGCCAGGGGAAGCCCGCTAAATAATCGTCCGGGAGGTCGTTGCGAAAATCATCGAGGAGCAGGAAGGGATCAAAATCCGAAGTATTGCCGAAGCCAAAGGCGCGGCGGAGGTGTACGCCGGCGCCCTCCAGGGTGGGCTTGGCTTTGATAAGACGCTTCACGGGTCGAATAGACATGGGATTCCAATACCAATGATAGACTGAAAGATCGGGTTTATTGGGGATCTAAGCTATGCAAAATGTAGGCGTCCGTCCCAGTGGATACGGACTTAGCCGACACGGGATTGAGAGCTTCGAAGTTGCGCACTGGAACCTGGGCGCTGCCCAACTTGTTGAGAAGGCGCTGCAACGTCAAGAGGGATTGCTGGCGGCGAGCGGGGCTTTGGTGGTGGCAACCGGGCAGTTCACGGGGCGTTCGCCCAAGGACAAATACATTGTCCGGGAGCCGGATACAGAAACCACGGTGGAGTGGGGGTCAGTGAACCAGCCGATGCCCGAGCAGATTTTCGACCAGATCTACTCGCGGCTGATGAAGTACTTCGAGAGCGGCGAGTTGTTCGTGCAGGATTGCTACGCCGGCGCTGACGGCGAATATGCGCTTCCGATTCGAGTGGTGACACAGCGGGCGTGGCATGCGCTATTCGCGCGGCAGCTTTTCATACGGCCGGACGCGGCCAACACCGAAGAGCATGTGCCGGAGTTCACGGTTTTCTTCGCGCCTACTTTTTATTCCAGTCCGGAAAAAGATGGGACGCGTTCGAAAACCTGCATCGCGATCAATTTCAAAAAGCGGATCGTCATCATTGCCGGGACCGAGTATGCGGGGGAAGTGAAGAAATCGATTTTCACGGTACTGAATTATTTGCTGCCGGCGCAGCGCGTGTTTCCTATGCATTGTTCGGCGAATGTGGGCGCCGATGGGCGGGTGGCGCTGTTCTTTGGGCTTTCGGGGACCGGAAAGACGACACTTTCGGCCGATCCGGAACGGCGGCTGATCGGCGACGACGAGCACGGATGGTCGGGCGGCGGCGTGTTCAATTTTGAAGGCGGGTGTTATGCGAAGTGCATCCGGTTGTCCCAAGCAAGAGAGCCGCAGATCTGGAATGCGGTTCGATTCGGCGCGGTGTTGGAAAACGTGGCGATGGATGCGAGGTTGAGATTGCTGGATTTCGATTCCGAGGCGCTGACGGAGAACACGCGGGCGGCGTATCCTATCGAATTTATCGACAATGCCGTGATACCGGGCGTGGGCGGGCATCCATCGCATATTCTTTTTCTGACGGCGGACGCCTTTGGCGTGCTGCCGCCGATTTCGCGGCTGACTCCCGAGCAGGCCAT
>Ga0302324_100019207_pt1 | contig 13434 bp, 11 predicted proteins | sample Palsa_T0_1_FD_201949 | JGI IMG/M metagenome (GOLD analysis project Ga0302324, IMG submission 201949) | Peat permafrost microbial communities from Stordalen Mire near Abisko, Sweden - Palsa_T0_1 | ecosystem: Environmental > Terrestrial > Soil > Palsa > Peat permafrost | place: Sweden: Abisko...
AGCGAGAGCGGCTTCATCGCGGTAGTGACAAACAGCCTGAACAAGGCCTATTTCCTGCACGAAAACGATCCCGTATTCAACGGCTACGTAGTCAGAATCACGGGAGACTCGGTTGTATTCCAGGAGACAGTGCAGGATAAGCTGGGCAAACCGCTCACGCATGAAGTAGTGAAGCGGATATTTACGCCGGCTGTTTAGGGTTGGACCGGGGCACGGCCGGCAAGGCCGGAGCGCCAAAAAATAGAGTTCAAAGAAGGACACGCGGGCCTGACCCGCGGGTTGGGGAGAAGCGAAATGCGAAAGCAAGTGCTGAGTGTATTCCTACCGTGGCTGCTGCTGGGGCTGGTAGCTTCAGCGGCCGAGACGCCGGCGTCACAACCGGCGAGCCAGCGCAACGAACTGCAACGCGTCAATGTGGTTCGCGGGACGGATGAGATCCGGATCGAGATCAACGCTCGTGGTGCAGTGACGCCCAAGCTGCGGACGGCAGACTCGCCTGCGCGTCTCGTGTTGGACTTGCCGGGGACCGTCATGGCGACGGGGCAGAGCTACATCCCGGTGGGTAACTCCGTAGTGAAGGGAGTACGCATCGGCATGGATGGCCAGACGCCTCCCACCACGCGGGTGGTGGTCGATCTGGAACGTGCTTGTCGCCATGAATTGAACCCGATGGCGGATGGCAAGCTGGTGCTGACGCTGTACGCGCAGCAGGCAGCGTCGAGCGCAAACCTTCCCAAGACTGCGGCGGCAGCCGCGTCGTCTCCTGCCACGACTCAGAAGCCCGAGGCGGCTGCGGCTACCTCGAGCGATTTTGTGTTCGTCGAGCCTGCTTACGACACCAAGAAGACTGCAGTGGACCCGTCGGCAGATCCTGCCGGACGCGCACAGGACGCGGCGGCGAAGTTTGACGATAAGACGGCCGCAGAACTGCTGCCGGTGAGCATGAATGCGGCACAGGCGGCGCAGAGCGCTTCTTCCGGTTCTGGCATCACTCCCGCCGTCAATCTTGCGGCGGAACAGAAGCAGCAGGCCGGGCAGTTACCGGTTGCGACCGGCCCCAAGTACACTGGCGAGCCGATTTCGGTGAACCTGAAGGATGTGGATCTGAAAGACTTTTTCCGCCTGATCCATGAAATCAGCGGCTTGAACGTGGTGCTCGATCCCGAGGTTCACGGTAACCTGACCATTGTCTTGGATGATGTGCCGTGGGACCAGGCTCTGGACATCGTGCTCAAGAACAACGACCTGGCGCGGGAACTGGAAGGCAATGTTCTGCGCATCGCTACCGTGGACACACTGAAGAAAGAAGCGGATGGGCGGCGTGCCCAGGTGGAAGCTGAAGCGTTGGCGGTGGAGAAAGTTTCCGTCACGCGCTTCCTGAGCTATGCCCACGCCAAAGACGTGATGCTGACGGTGAAGAAGTTCCTCTCGGCGCGTGGAGACGTGGTTGCGGATGAGCGCACCAACGCCGTTATCGTCAACGATATTCCCAAAGTGATTCCCATCATTGACCGCCTGCTGACACAGTTGGACCGCAAAACGCAGGAAGTGGAGATCGAGGCGCGGGTGGTGGCGGCGACGCGGCAGTTCGCGCGTGACATCGGAACCCAGTTCGGCTTCGGTTGGGGCAATGGCCACAGCGCAGTCGGCGGTGCCCAAGCCGTGGGTGCCTCACCGACGACCGTCGGTGGCTTGACTCCGGGCTACGTCACGGTACCGGGCACGGGCGCGACGACGGGATCGTCCATTCCCTTGTTCTCGAATCTGGGCTCGACCGCGCCCACCAGCGGCTTGACCTTCTTGAACGCCAGCAACACCGTGCGCATCGACGCCGTTCTTTCGATGGCCGAGTCCCGCGGCTTGTTGAAGGTTCTGTCGCGGCCGCGAGTGGTAACCCAGAATAATATCCAGGCCGTGGTGAAGCAGGGCGTGCGCGTCCCCATCGTGACGCAGGCGCAGTTGGGTGGTCCTCCGACCGTGACTTACGTCGATGCCTTCCTGCGGTTGACGGTGGTCCCGCAAATCACTTCAGAGAACACGATCTTCCTCAATGTGGACGTGGAGAACACAACCCCGAACTTCGCACAAGAAGTGCAGGGCAACCCGGAGTTGATCACACAGCAGGCGACGACGCAGGTGCTGGTGACCGACGGCGGCACGGTCGTGATCGGTGGCGTCATCCAGACGCAGAACTCGATCAACGTCAATCAGGTGCCGGTGCTGGGCAACATCCCGATCCTGGGCAACCTGTTCAAACACGTCCAGGTTTCGACGTCCAACCAGGAACTGATCTTCTTCATTACGCCGCGAATCATTCAGACGTAATGCGCATTTGAAGATTTAAAGCCGCCGGCCTGAAGAACCTGTCAGCGCCGGCGGTTTTGTTTTGGGAGAAGCGAGTACCGAGTACCGAAGGGAAGGGCGCAGCGATTTTGATTCTGATGCCTCCCCGTACCTCCCGGTACTTCCCGGCACCAGGTACTCGGTACTTCTTCTCTTCTGCCTGTTCTCTTCTGCCTGTTCCCTTCTGCCTGCTAAACTCATCTCGAATGAACTTCCTTGCGCGCCAGAAGAAACTGCGGGAGCAACTCGCTTCCAGTGGGCTCGATGCTCTGCTGGTCAGCCATCTTCCGAACATCCGATATCTTTGTGGCTTCACCGGCAGCGCCGGTTTCCTGCTCGCGACGGAAACGGGCAGCGTCTTTTTCACGGACGTGCGCTACGACACGCAGGGGCGCGAGGAAGTGAAGGGCGCACGGGTGATCGTCGCACGCAAGGCCGTGCTGAACGCGCTCGGAGAATGGATTGGAGCGCGCCGGAAGCGAGCGAAGGGATGGAGGATCGGGATTGAGGCCGAACACCTGACCGTGGCGGAACGAAAACGGCTGGCGGATCTGCTGCCCTCCGGCCTGCGGTTCAGGAATGCGCCCGCAATGGTGGAGCGGGCGCGCATGGTGAAGGATGCCGATGAGATGGGGCTCATTCGCGCGGCGGTGCGGTTGGGAGCCACACTGTTCGACCGGGCGCTTGAAGTATTGCGGCCAGGAGTCAAAGAGGCCGACGTGGCAGCGGAGATGGAGTACGCGGCACGCCGGGCGGGAGCGGCCGAGATGTCGTTTCCTACCATCATCGCTTCGGGGGCACGGGCGGCCCTGCCGCACGGCAGAGCCACGGAGCAAGCCATCGCGCGGGATGCGTTCGTGGTCTGCGACTTCGGTGTTATACTCGCTGGTTATTGCTCGGACCAGACCCGCACTGTGTGGGTGGGCAAGGCTTCAGGCGCGAAAGCAGAAGAGGCGCGCCACGCTTACCAGTCGGTGAAGGAGGCACAGGCGGCAGCGATTGCGGCTGTGCGGCCGGGCATCAGCGTCGGGGAAGTGGATGCGGCGGCGCGGAAAGTATTGCGCAAGGCTAGGTTGGGGCGTTACTTTACGCATTCGACCGGGCATGGCGTAGGCCTGGAGATCCACGAAGCACCCAGGGTTGCGGCCGGGCAGAAGCAACAGCTGCAGCCGGGCATGGTCATCACCATCGAGCCGGGAGTATACTTCCCCGGCAAATGGGGTGTGAGGATCGAGGATATGGTGGCCGTCAGCGAAGGCGGTTGTGAGGTATTGACTCCGACCAGCAAGAATTTCCTGGCAGTCTAGGGGATCGGTCCTAGGTGTTCGATCTTGGCCTGGTTCGAAGGCCGGAGAACCGCGTGGCACCAAAGACAGAAAGGCCTAACACCGGATACCTAGTACCTAAGACCTGAAGCTGCGGTCCCACGGATGAATCAAAAAGAGCTGAAGGAACTCATTGAGTTCTTAATTGAAAAAGACATCGCCGAGTTCGAGTTGGAGCGCGGCGATGTCAAGGTGAAGATCAAACGGGCCGGCCACAATGTGGCCGAGACGCGCGCGGAACTGCCTTACGTGTCCGTGACCGTCCCTCAGTCCGGCGCGCCTGCGGTTGCAGCCTCGGGTGCCGTGCAGCCGGCGGCGCCGGTCGAGCCGGTTCCGGAAGAAAACCTGCACATCGTGAAGTCTCCCATTGTAGGGACGCTGTACGAAGCGCCCTCGCCGGGCGCTCCACCTTTCGTCAAGGTGGGGGACATGGTTGAGGCCGGCCAGGTGTTGTGCATTGTCGAGGCGATGAAGCTGTTGAACGAGATTGAGTCGGACATGGCTGGCGAAATCGTAAAGAAGTTGGGGACGAATGGCCAGCCGATTGAATACGGGCAGGAGTTGTTTGCCATAAGGCCGAAGAAGTGAGACCGGGAGTTGCGGTTGAGGCGCGCCGAGACGCGCCTTTTTCTTTGTCTGGGGGTGCAGACAGACAGCAGCCCGGCTGCCAGAATCTTTTCCCGAGCCGGAAGCCCGAGGCCGGAAGCCGATTTCATGTTTAAGAAGATCCTGATTGCGAATCGCGGCGAGATTGCCCTGCGCGTCATCTGCGCGTGTAAGGAGCTGGGCATCCGCACGGTTGCCATTTACAGTGAGGCCGACCGCCATTCTCTGCCGGTGCGCTTCGCAAACGAAGCCATCTGCATCGGGCCGCCACAACTGGCCCTGAGTTATCTGAATATTCCGGCGGTGATCAGCGCGGCGGAGATTGCCAACGTCGACGCAATTCATCCCGGATACGGATTGCTGGCGGAAAATGCCAACTGTGCCGAGGTGTGCGAGATCAGCGGGATCAAGTTCATCGGGCCGCGGCCGGAAGTGATGCGGCTGATGGGGGAAAAAGAAAAAGCGCGCACGGCCATGAAAGAGGCGGGCGTGCCGATTCTGCCGGGCTCGGATGGAATCATCGCATCCGACGGCGAAGCGGTCGAGTGGGCGCGGCAGGTCGGCTTTCCAGTGATCGTGAAGGCGTCTGCGGGCGGCGGCGGCCGCGGCATGCGCATTGTGCGCAGCGAAGAGGAACTCCCGGGGTTATTCAAGGTAGCGCAGTCGGAGGCGGCGGGCGCGTTCGGCAATGGCGACCTGTACATGGAGAAGTATGTCGAGCGGCCCCGGCACATCGAGTTTCAGGTGCTGGCGGATGAGCATGGCAATGTGGTCAGTCTGGGCGAGCGGGAATGTTCGATCCAGCGAAGGCATCAGAAACTGCTCGAAGAATCGCCTTCCACCCAGGTCACGCCCGAGTTGCGCGATCAGATCGGGGCGGTTTTGTGCCAGTCGCTGGCCGAGATCGGCTACACAAATGCGGGAACCATCGAGTTTCTGATGGACCACGACCGCCGATTGCACTTCATCGAGATGAATACGCGCATTCAGGTGGAGCACCCGGTGACGGAGATGGTGACGGATGTGGACCTGGTGAAGAGCCAGATCATGATCGCGGCTGGCGCGCACATGCGGGACGTGCTGCAGGCCCCGATTGTGCACCGCGGACATGCCATTGAGTGCCGGATCAATGCCGAACACCCCGAGAAGTTCACACCCTCAGCGGGAAAGATCACGGCGTTTCATCCGCCGGGAGGGACCGGGGTGCGGGTGGATACGGCGGCCTACGCCGAGGGCGTGATTCCGCCTTATTACGATTCGCTGATCGCGAAGTTAATTGTGCGAGGCAGGGACCGCAACGAAGCGGTCTCGCGAATGACGCGGGCGCTCGAGATGTTTATCGTCGAGGGCGTTTACACGACCATACCGCTGCACCGCAAGATTCTGGCCGATCCGGACTTTCGCGCTGGGCGATTTGATACCGGGTTCATCGAGCGATTTCTGGCAGCGGGCAAGAAGGATTCGGCAGCGTGATCTCGGTTCCTCGTCTTTACGCGATTGTGGATGCGGCGTACTTTTCCACGACCAAAGACTTGTCAGCGTTCGCCCAGGAGCTGGTCGCGGGCGGATGCACGCTGCTGCAATACCGCAACAAGAGCGGGAACGCACGCGTGATGCTCGAGCAGGCGCGCGAACTGAAACTGCGGGTGGGCGGGACGGCGAGACTTATCATGGACGACCGCGCCGATTTGTGCCTGATCGCGGAGTTCGACGGCGTGCATGTTGGGCAGGACGATCTCTCGCCGCAGTCGGTTCGAGCGATTATCGGCGAGGGACGCTGGCTCGGGATTTCGACGCATAACCCAGAGCAGATGCGGGAAGCAGACCGGACTTCGGCGGACTATCTCGCCCTTGGGCCCGTGTTTTCGACGGCCAGCAAGGAACAGCCTGATCCGGTTGTGGGAATCGAAGGGGTGCGCCAGGCGCGGCGGTTGACCCGGAGGCCCTTCGTTGCCATTGGAGGGATTACGCGTCGCAATGCCGCTTCCGTGATTGAATCCGGGGCCGATTCCGTGGCGGTGATATCCGATCTGTTACGGGAGCCACGGAAATCAGCAGAGGAATTTTTCCGCGTCTTGAGGTAAAGTCATCTCACCTTCGGGTAGGGAGGGATCCTGAGTACACCGACAACGCGGCCGGCTGCCGGCAGCGACTGGGAAATTCATAGTGAGCAAGATAAGGAACTGGTCAAGGGCCTGGGCTTGACCAGCGCCACCATGCTGGTCATGGGGTCGATGATTGGCTCCGGCATCTTTATTGTTTCGGCGGAGATTGCCCGCGAGGTGGATTCGCCCGCGCTGCTGATCGGCGCCTGGGCCGTGGCGGGGTTCATGACCATCGTCGCCGCGCTCAGCTATGGCGAGTTGGCGGCGATGATGCCGCGAGCCGGCGGGCAGTACGTTTATCTGCGCGAAGCGCTCGGACCGTTGTGGGGTTTTCTGTACGGCTGGACACTGTTCCTGGTGATTCAGACCGGCACGATTGCCGCGGTAGGCGTTGCCTTCGGCAAGTTCCTGGGAGTTTTCTTTCCTGCGATTTCTTCTTCCCATTGGATTCTTCATCTCTGGAAGGTTCCGCCGATCCCTCTGGGGCCGATGGTGCTGGGCAACATGGACGTGGGAATCAATACGCAGAATCTGGCCGCGATCCTGCTCGTGATCTTCCTCTCGGTGGTGAATATCTTTGGCGTGAAAACCGGGGCGCGCATTCAGAATGTGTTTACCGCGGCCAAGGTTTCGGCGCTGCTCGCACTGGCGTTGTTTGGCCTGGCGCTGGGGCGAAATGCGCAGGCGCTGGCAGCCAACTTCAGCGGGCATTTCTGGGGAAATGCGGGACTGGGCGCGCGGCATGCCGTGCAGGTGGGAGTGGGCGGACCAGTTGTGCTGGTCGGTACGCTGACGATTCTGGCCGTGGCGCAGGTCGGTTCTCTGTTTTCCGCCGACGCCTGGAACAATGTGACCTTTACCGCGGGTGAAGTAAAGAATCCCAGCCGAAATCTGCCGCTGTCGCTGGCGCTCGGTACGGGCGTGGTGATTGCGCTCTACATTGCCTGCAACTTCATTTATTTGATGGCGCTGCCCCTCGACGGAGCGCCGGGCGCGGCCACCATTCTGGGACGGGGCATTAAGTATGCCGCTGAGGAGCGCGTAGGAACCGCGGTCATGACGCAGATGTTCGGCGCTGTGGGCGGCTTGCTGATGGCGGCGGCCATCTTGATTTCCAGCTTCGGCTGCAATAACGGGCTGATTCTTTCCGGCGCTCGCGTCTACTACGCCATGGCCAAAGACGGCCTGTTCTTTCGCAGCGTGGCCAAGCTCCATCCCACCTACAAGACGCCGGCGGTTTCGCTGATGGTACAGATGGTGTGGGCGTGCCTGCTCTGTGTCTCGGGCAGCTACGGGCAGCTTCTCGATTACATTATTTTTGCGGTGCTGGTCTTCTACATTTTGACGATTGTGGGATTGTTTGTGCTGCGGCGGACGCATCCGGATGTCCCGCGGCCCTACCGCGCGGTGGGTTATCCGTTGCTGCCGGCGATTTATATTGTGATGGCTTTATTCATCGATGTCGTACTATTGCGCTACAAGCCGCAATACACGTGGCCGGGGTTGATTGTGGTGCTGCTGGGCATCCCGGTATATTACGCGTGGTCAAGGAGCGCGGGCGCAAAGCGTGCGTCCGCCTAGCCGCCAAGGAGAAACGAGACGAATGGCGAATCTGCTGGCAACCAAGCCGCTGAACCTGCTGATGGAAGAAGCCCGCGAAACGGGCGAGCACAGCCTTAAACGCACGCTGGGAGTTTTCCAGCTTACCGCGCTGGGTGTGGGGGCCATTATCGGGGCCGGGATCTTTGTAATGGTGGGGCTGGGAGCCCAATACGCGGGTCCGGGACTCACCTTGTCGTTCGTTCTGTCCGGGCTGGGCTGCGCGTTTGCCGGCCTGTGCTACGCCGAGTTTGCGGCCATGATTCCGCTGGCAGGCAGTGCCTACACTTACGCCTACGCCACGCTGGGCGAGTTGCTGGCCTGGATTATCGGCTGGGACCTGACGCTCGAATATGCCATGGGTGCCAGCACGGTATCGTCGGGCTGGTCGAACCACTTCATCGAACTCCTGAACATCTTCCACATCAAAATGCCGCTGTGGCTGGCTTACGACTACTGGACGGCGCTGAAGACTGCCGAGAACGTTGTCGCCCGGCAGATGGCGCAGGCGGCCGACTCTTCCCTGATGCCGGGCACGCAAGCGTTTCTCGATCGGGTTGCGGCGGTCGTGAGTGCGCAATCTCCCGAACTGTTACAGCGAGCCCATGACTTGCTGAGTGCGCCACAACTGTTTGGGATGGAGATTGGTTTTAACCTGCCGGCCTTCATTATCGCCCTGGTGATTACGACCATTCTGGTGATCGGGATCAAAGAGAGTGCAAGGTTTAACACCGGGATCGTCGTGATCAAAGTTTCGGTGGTGCTGTTTGTGATCGCCTTGGGCTCTCACTATATCAACCGCGCAAACTGGGGTACGGATTGGCACTCGTATGCGCCCCACGGTTTCGCGGGAATTGGGGCGGGCGCTGCCTACATATTCTTCGCCTACATCGGTTTCGACGCGGTCTCAACCACAGCGCAGGAGGCCAAGAATCCGCAGCGCGACTTGCCCATCGGCATGATCGCTTCGCTGGCGATCTGTACGGTCTTATATATTGCCGTGGCCGGCGTGCTGACCGGGATGATGCACTGGCAACAAATCAACATCGAGGCGCCGGTTGCCGTTGCCTTCCTGGACCGGGGCCTACCCGTGGCGGCGAACATCATCACGCTGGGGGCCCTGGCTGGACTGACAAGCGTGATGCTGGTGATGTTGCTCGGCCAAACCCGAGTGCTCTACGCGATGGCCAATGACGGCCTTTTGCCGAAGAAGTTCTTCGCGGCGGTGCATCCCAAGTTTCGCACTCCCTGGAAGAATACGATTCTCGTGGGCCTGCTGGCGGCGGTCGTGGGCAGTGTGACGCCGATTGACCAGATTGCGAAGATGGTGAACATCGGTACGCTGTTGGCCTTTGTGATTGTGTCGATTTCCGTATTGGTGTTGCGCTACACGAATCCCAACCAGCCGCGGCCCTTCCGCACGCCGTGGGTGCCTCTGGTTCCGGTCCTGGGCGTGATCGCGAACGGATACATGATGCTCAAGCTGGGCATGTGGAACTGGATCCGGCTGGTCGTCTGGCTGGGAATCGGCTTGATCGTGTACTTCGCCTACAGCGTGAAGCACAGCCGGGTGCAGGCTCTGCAGTCGAAGGGCAGTGGTCGGTGAGTTCTAAAGGCAGTGGTTCGTGATCAGTGGCTAGGGGTCCCTAAGTTCGAGGGCTCTCCGCAGGGCGCGGAGGGCCTTTTTGTTTTATAGTCGGAAGATAGTGGTCAGTGGACAGTGACCACTCGACACGGACCACTGGCCCCTGATTTTATGAAGATCGTGACCGCAGACGAGATGCGAGCCATTGACCGCGCTAGCAGCGAGCGCTTTGGCGTCCCCTCTCTCACGTTGATGGAGAATGCCGGGGCCGCCGTGGCGGATTACGTGCTGACCCATTATCCAGAGGCTGGGCGCATCGTAGTGTTCTGCGGCAAGGGGAATAATGGCGGCGATGGCTTTGTGGCGGCGCGACAGCTGCGTGAGCGCGGGAAAAAGGTTCAGCTGATCCTGCTGGCGGACCGTGCGGATTTGCGGGGCGATGCGGCGATCATGTTTGGAAAGTTGCCGGGCGCGGCTATCGCTGTCGATTCGAGCGAAGAGTTCAAGAGTGAGCAGGTGCGCTTATCGCTCGATGCGGACCTGTATGTCGATGCAATTCTCGGCACCGGCTTCAAGCCTCCGGTGAGCGGACTCTATGCCGACGCGATCACAATTATGAATGCGAGCAAGATTCCCGTGATCGCCGTGGATATTCCTTCCGGCGCCGATGCGGACGCGATGGGTCCGCAAACCGGGACCGTCGCCCGGGCCGACGCCATTGTGACCTTCACTCGACCACGTCCGGCGCACGTGTTCAGCTGGTTCAGGGCGGGATCGACCTTTGTGGCTGAGATCGGCTCTCCCGAGGAGGCGATTGTTTCGGCCCTGCACCTGAACGTGATCACGGCGCGCGATATTGCACAACTGATCGGGCCGCGCCCGGCGGAGTCAAACAAAGGCAACTACGGTCACGTGCTGGTGGCCGGCGGTTCGCTCGGAAAAGCCGGTGCGGCGGCGATGGCCGGGATGGCCGCGCTGCGTGCGGGGGCGGGACTTTCCACCGTGGCGACACCGCAGTCTGTGCTGGGAACCGTGGCCGGATTTCATTCGGAGCTGATGACGGAACCCTTGCCGGAGACGGATGCCGGCACGATCTCGACCAGCGCTCTCCATCGCGTCGAGCAGTTGGCGAAAGGGAAGAGCGTGCTGGCGATCGGACCGGGGATTTCACGGGATCCGCAGACTGCGGAGTTGGTGCGGGCGCTGGCTGCGCAACTTCAACTTCCCATGGTCGTCGATGCCGACGGTCTGAATGCGTTTGAGGGCCGCACCAACGAATTGAATGGCAAAGCACGGACGATCGTGATCACTCCACACCCTGGAGAAATGGCGCGTCTGGCCGGGTGCACAATTGCTCAAGTGCAGAACAATCGATTGGAAGTGGCGCGGAACTTCGCCCGCGAACATGAACTGACCGTGGTGCTCAAAGGGCATCGCACGCTGGTTGTGCAGGCGGATGGCGAAGCCTGGGTCAATACGACGGGCAATCCTGGCATGGCGACCGGCGGCACGGGAGACATCCTGACCGGGATGGTTGCGGGAATGATCGCCCAGCATGCCAAGCAGGCTTTCGTGGCCGTGCTGGCGGCGGTGCACCTGCATGGACTTGCCGGCGACGTGATGCGCGAGCGAGTGGGGGAGCATTCGCTGGTGGCAACCGACCTTCTGAAGGGACTGCCTGAGGCTTTTCGGCGCACGCGCGAAATGGCGGAGGAAAACTTCGTGTATTGGTGAGTGATTCGAGCCACAGCGGAAAGGTACCGAACGTCCTTCCGGCTATTCACGAGTTCGTAAACCTTTTGCGATGGGCTTGATGGTCGAGCGGTTAGATCGCTGAAACACCGCTCTGGGCGCGGGAATCCGGCCAACTGCTTCCGTAACCTGTTACCCGCTCCGATCCGCCTGCCATAGTACAGATGGCTTATGACCCACTTCCCGCAACCGCACCCTTCGCGGCGCTCGGCCCGGGTCCAGCTTGGCGATTCCGTGCCGGGTGCGATCCGTTTAGAAGATGGCCAATACGCCGAAGCTGAACTCCAGACGATCTCGGTGACTGGCGGACTGTTGCGCATGCCGCGTTCGCTCGGAAACAGCTCCTTCGTCGAAGTTGCATTTCCAACGCATTCGGGGCCAGTACGCGGTATGGCCGAGATCCTTACTCCGATGCGGACGGCGACAGACGGAGTGCTGCAACCGTTCCGCTTCGTTGCCCTTGAGGATGACCACCACCGCCGCTTGCGGACGTCGCTGGACCATGTGATGGACCGGAACCTGCTGGGCCTCAAGTCAGTGGTCCCGAGCCTGCCGAGGACGATCTAGTCTGCTCTCGCTATACTGGTCGTGGTTTGTCGACCACGAGGCTGCGACCGGTCGGAGAATGACGCGCGAGATCACCACACATTCGCCGGAGGAGACGATCGCTTTCGGGCGGACCCTGGCGGAGCTATTGGCACCGCCCAAGCTGGTTTTGCTGTGCGGCGAACTCGGCGCCGGGAAAACCACGCTGGTCAAAGGAATCGCCGCAGGGTTCGAGGCGGCGGAGGAAGAGGACGTGACCAGTCCGACGTTTACGCTGGTGCACGAGTATCGCGGGCCGCGAGCCAATCTTTACCACATTGATCTTTACCGTGTGGATACTCCACGCGAATTGGATACGCTCGGACTGGATGACCTGCGTGCCGAGGGCAGCGTTCTGCTGATTGAGTGGGGAGAGAAGTTTCCTAGTCTGCGGCGGGATAGAGACCTGGAGATTTCTCTCGAACGTGAAAGCGAGAATGCACGCAAGATCCGGGTTGTGAGCTAGACTTTCGTCGACTGATGATGAAGATCCTCAACGCTTTCTTGGTCACAATGTTCCTCGTAGGGTTCGTCGTCGACTGGGTGACGCCGCCTCTGGCTGCCCAGCAGGCGGAGTGGTGCAAGAAGTTGCCCCGCCCGGCCTACAGCAAGTTGGAGCGGGTTCCGACTGCGGACACCTGGTTTGAGGTGTACCGGGTTCGCCCCGGCGTGTTTGCGATCTACGAACCGCACCAACTGGAAGAGGTGATTTCGTATCTGATCATCGGAGCCGATAGGGCGTTGCTGTTTGACACGGGCATGGGCATCAGCAATATCCAGGCTGTGGTTGCGGGATTGACCCGGCTTCCGGTGAGCGTGGTGAACTCGCACACTCACAACGACCACGTCGGGGACAACTGGCGGTTCAAGGATGTCTACGGCATGGATACGGATTTCACCCGAGCCAACGCACGAGGGTCAAGAGAGGACGCGCAAGCCGAACTTGCCCCGGGAGAAATCTGCGGAGCGCTGCCGGCAGGGTTCGACGCCAACGCCTACGCGACCAAGCCGTTCCACGTCACGCGCTGGCTCCGCGATGGCGACAAGATTGATCTCGGTGGACGTGTGCTGAAGATAATCGGCACACCCGGTCATACGCCCGACGCCATGGCGCTGCTCGACGAGAAGAACGGCCTGCTGTTCACGGGAGACAGCTTCTATCCTGGCCCGATCTATCTATACCGTCCGGAAACCGATCTGGATGCCTATGTGGCGTCGATCGAGAAACTGGCTGCGCTGGCGGCTCATCTTCAACTTCTCTTGCCTTCACACAATGTGCCGGTCGCCGATCCCAGCGATCTAGCGAAGGTGGTTGCCGCGATTCAGCAGGTACGTCGCGGAGAAGTGAAACCGGTGGCCACAGATGGGAAGCGAGAATATTTGTTCGATGGATTCTCGTTCCTGATGCGTTGATACTCCCCACGCCTGAAGGCGGGGGATTCTAGTCGCCTTACGGCGACCTTAACTGGTTCAACCAAGATTGCTGGCTATCGCCAGACTTACATCTTGTCCGCAGTCGTTTAGCGTCTCCACG
>Ga0302324_100019208_pt1 | contig 13434 bp, 13 predicted proteins | sample Palsa_T0_1_FD_201949 | JGI IMG/M metagenome (GOLD analysis project Ga0302324, IMG submission 201949) | Peat permafrost microbial communities from Stordalen Mire near Abisko, Sweden - Palsa_T0_1 | ecosystem: Environmental > Terrestrial > Soil > Palsa > Peat permafrost | place: Sweden: Abisko...
ACGACCGCCTGGCCGCGCTGGAGAAAGAAGACCGCATCGAGCAGCTGCTGGCGGAGTTGAAGGGAAAACGCGGCGCGTAGGGAAGCGTGGCCTATTATGCTTTGAGGTGGATGCCGTTTTTCATATCGCAGATGGCGCCCGGTGAGGCGGCTTATGACGAGCAGGCTAAGAGCGAAGAAAACGGTGCCCCTAGTTCGCATGGGCAAGCCTCTCTCCGCAGAGACGGTGAAACGGGCGATCGCGCGCGTCCGGCGGGAGCGCGACCGTGAGAACTTGGGCAAGCACATCCGCAAGCGATCGAAGAGCGCCAAGAGATCAAATGCGCCTAAGACTATCGCCAAGGAAGGAACGCTTTGAGTCTTTCGTGAAGCTTGCCACAGTGCAGGGGTCCTTCGACTGCGCTGCGCTTCGCGCACCGGTCGCTCCGCTCGGGATGTCAGCCTAAGTCTGAAGATGCGTTGATTTGGTTGAACCGATGCGAGCCGCCGCAGGCTGCCCGATGCTAAAATACTCGATTGAGTCGGCGAACCAATAAGGGCGCTTACATCCCTTGACCAGCGGGAGGCATCTCTCCAATACTGGTGGGCGGGTAACTAGTGGCTGGGTTTCGAACCGTGGGCCTCGGGAGACTGCTCAGAAACTGCGTCAAGAATTCCAAATCTACTATCGTTTCTAAGGACCGTTCATGAAGAAGGTTGTAATCGTGGGATTACTTGCGCTGGGATGCTTCCTGGCAGGATGTGGCACGACCCCAACCGCCACGACCGCCGCCGGCGGTAATTGGGCAGCGACGTTTCAAGGGCCGCCTGCCAACGAGACACTGTTTAATTTCGAGACCACGTTTTCGGTCAACGATACCGGGGCATTGAATGTCACCAACTTGAATTTCCTGACGGCCGGGCCGTGCTTCCCTGTGACGGGATTGGGAGAGACGGTGGGCGGGACTTTTGATGTGACCTCAGCGGTGAGCGACCCGACCGCGACCGCAAACGTCAAGTTCACGGTGAACGGCAATGGCAACTTGCTCACCCTCACAGGCACGGCGACCGGAGTAACCAATACCGTCGCACAGACCACTACTTGGAATGCCGTTACCGGCACCTGGACCCTGACGGGAAGTTCAAGCTGCACGCTCAGCCTGCCATCTCCCGGTGGGACGTTCACCATGTGCCCCAACAGCCTGACTTGCACCACGACGTAGAGATCTGTGTGGGGAGGGCACTCTTGCGAGCCTGCCCTGAGCGAAGCCGAAGGGCCCGGCGAGCGCAACTCGCCCCGGTAGGCTCAGCGCCGTCAGAACCAATCGCTGCGATAAGCGACCCACCAGGCGATAAACACGATCGGGACGGTCGCGGCGATGCCCCACCATAGCGGGAGCAGAAAGTCCGCGACCAGCCCCAGCACCATGAATACCATCCAGAAGACCTTGCGCTCCATGAAGCGATTGTAGGCCAGCGGCTCGCGGTGTGCCGAAACTGCGAATTCACCACTCCAAGAAGCCGCAATCCAAATTCCTGGCCTGCCCGTACTACTCCTGAAAGCAGTTCGAAAACAAACAGGAGAGATTATGAAGATGAAGTTTGCGGTTTTGTGTCTGGCCATTGTGGCGATGTCGGCGCCCATGCTGATCGCCGGTTCCAAGGATCCGATGGTCGGCGGGGCGGCGATGTATGCCAGCAAAGACATCATCGACAACGCGGTGAACTCGAAAGATCACACCACGCTGGTTGCCGCGGTCAAGGCGGCGGGCCTGGTGGATACGCTGAAGGGTCCCGGCCCATTCACCGTGTTTGCGCCGACCAATGAAGCATTCGCCAAGCTGCCCGCGGGCACGGTGGAGACTCTGCTCAAGCCCGAGAACAAGGAAATGCTGACGAAGATCCTCACCTACCACGTGGTTGCGGGCCGCATCAGCGCAGACGAATTGAAAAAGCAGATCAGGGAAGGGAACGGCCAGGCTACGCTGAAAACAGTGAGCGGCGGAATGCTGATCGCAATGCTGCAGGGCAGTTCGATTGTGCTGAAGGACGAAAAAGGCGGAATGTCGACTGTGACGATTCCGAACGTGTTTCAGTCGAACGGCGTGATTCACGTAGTGGATGCAGTGGTTCTGCCGAACTGAACTCTACTTTCGCGGCACGCTGCAGTAACTGAAAACGCCCCGGCCTTTTAACCGGGGCGTTGTTTTCTTTCCGTGAAACCCGTGCGCTCTAGAACATGTTCCACAAAAACTGGTTGTAGACGTCGTGGTGGTATTGCACCTCGGGCGCTTTTACGAACGTGCCCAGTAGCCTCGGACAACGATCGGCGGCGGCCTGTTTCAGGTCGGCGTAGCGGCCCTTCACGTCTGCGCCCAGTAGCTTCGTGGTCCACTCGGCGTTGCGGAAGTCCTCCAGCGCGGTGTAGATGTTATCGGGCAAATAGCGCTCTGCCTGGCGCAGGTTTTTGATCTTCGAAGTTTCACCGTCGATCCCGCTCTTGAAGACGGCGAGCATCACCAGGTAGGGATTCGCGTCCGGAGCCACGGAGCGAACCTCCACGCGCATGCTCTTTTCATTGCCGATGGGAATGCGAATCATAGAGCCGCGATCCACCGCCGAAGCCTTGATCTGGTTCGGCGCTTCGAAGTGCGGATCGAGACGGCGATAGGCATTCACGCTGGCGTTGAGCAGCAGGCAAATATCGTTGCCGTGAGTGAGGATGCGGTCGAGAAACGCCCAGCCCATCTTGCTGAGTTTTTCTTCGCCCTTCGGATCCCAGAACAGGTTTTTTCCGTTCTCGCTGATGGAAACGTTAGTGTGCATCCCGCTGCCGTTTACGCCGACCACCGGCTTAGGCAGGAACGAAGCAGTCAGTCCCATGTGGGTGGCAACCTGGCGGCAGATCAGCTTGTAGAGCTGAATCTGGTCGGCGGCGGCAACCACCTCGCCGTAGCCGTAATTGATTTCAAACTGCGAAGGCGCAACCTCGGGATGGTCTTTCTCGTTCTGGAAGGCCATGGCGCGCTGCACTTCAGCGGTGGTATCAATAAAAGTGCGCAGCGGATCGCCCGGCAACGAGTGATAATATCCGCCGGTGTTCACGTATTCGAACTTGCCGGTTTCGTAGTAGTGGCGCTCGGCATCGGGAGTCTTGAACAGAAAGCCTTCAATCTCGTTGGCGGCGTTCAGCGTGTAGTTGTGCTTCTTGTACAGGCTGTCGGCGTAGCCTTTGAGCACGCCGCGAATGTCGGCCGTATAGGGTGTCCCGCCCTTGTCGATGACTTCGCCGAAAACCAGCACCTTTCCGGAGCCGAACACATCCGACGGGGCCCAATAAAACGAGGACCAGTCGATGCCCAGCCGCAGGTCGCTCTCGCGCTGCGCGGTGAAGCCGCGAATCGACGAACCATCGAACGTCAGGTTGTCCCAGCTCTTCACCAGGAACTTCTTGTCGTAGTCAAGCATGTGCAACCGGCCTTCGAGATCGCTAAACAGCACGGTTACGGCCTTAATGCGCTTCTCGTCAATCAGATACCTGATGCGCTCTTCCTGAATCGTGTGCATGGCCACGCGGTTCTTGCGCTGCTCTTTCGCGTTCAGGTTCAGGTCTTCCAGTTCGTCGTAAGTGAGTGCCAGGAAATTCCGCAGTTCGTTGGGCATGGATGTCGTTTTGGTCTCCTAAAAATTAGTTCACCGGTAACAATGTGACGAATACAGGGAGTTGCGTGGGCTGGTGATCAGCAGGGAAGAATAATGCCCGGGGCATGCCTCTGCCAATCGAAAAAGCTGATGGGAGGGATAAAAGAGATTTATCCTAGGAGGACCGTTCGCCGGATGCGGCGCAGTTACAAACTCCTGGATGCATAGGCGGCAGCGCTCCACTCGCCTACAGGGTGCTCCGCACCACAATCCAGGCATTTTGTCGCGGCAAACTGAGTCCTGCAATTGGGGCAGACGGCCTGGGTCTGAAATGTGTCAAACGCCTGCCCGCACTTTCCACACTTCCAGAATTCTCCCAGCGGTGGCGCAGTCTTGCACGCCGGGCAGAGAAATCCCTCCCGGCGCGGCAACTTCGCGAAACGCAACAACGCCCGCGCATGTTGCAGCCCTCCCCAGCAATTCATCAGCATGAAAACCGCGATGGCCCCGTACCAGATGGACTGTTCGAAGATGGCGAGAACGATGAAACCGGCTACACCTACCAATCCGAGGATCGTGGCCACCATCAGGCTGCGCGCGCGTCCCATTACAAACCAGAGCAGCGACCGAAGAATCTGGCCGCCGTCCAGGGGATAAATGGGCAGAATATTGAAGATCAGCAGCCACTTGTTAATGAGTTGGACCGCCAGCAGCAACCGATAGAGATCAGGCGCTGTCACGCCCCATCCCGCTGACCCGCCGAGCGTCACGGCCACGTACAAGACAGGCAGGAGCGCCACGTTGACCAGGGGCCCGGCGGCGATGCTCCAGAGCGTCGCCCCGGGCCGAGGGGGCGGGTCCACATAGGCCACTCCGCCGAGAGGCCACAACACGATCTGATTCGCCCGGCCTCCAACTTGCCGGCAAGCCAGCGCATGCCCGAACTCGTGAATCATCACAATCAAGAACAGGGCCAGATACTCCAGCACCTGCCAGGTGATAGAAGAGTAATTCCCCTTGCGGCTCTGGATTTCATACACCGCCACCAAAAACCACGACCAATGCAGAAACACGTCAATCCCAGCGAAGCGAAACAGGCGGATCGAACCTTGATGGCTCGGCATGTGCGCAGTCTACTGCATAACCCCAACTGGGGGAATTCCGCGGGACGGGTAAATGTTCCGAAGAATTCAGGATTCCTGCCGGATTTGTGCCAGAGTCCTCACGCTGGACCCGCGGCGCTACTGCCGGTGCGCCGAAGCTCCTGCGGCCAGCTCGCGTAGCGTGCTCAGGAATCCGGCAGCCGTGGCCGGATCGGCGAGCGCATCCAGGTTGACCGTGACGGAAAACTGCGGAGATTCCGGGCGGAAGCGCACTTGCAACACGTCTTGCTGGCGCACCGTCATCAGTGCGTTCAACTCCGAGGTAGGATCCTCTTTCCAGTGTGTGCGAGTAGTCAGAATGAGCGGCCCGGGATGGTGAACTTCCCATTCGCGTCGGTCGCGCGGGCGTCCCACACTGCGGCTGCGGGCGGACCACCGGTGGCGCACCACTTCCAAATGGAAACTGGGCGAGCCGCCCAGGTCGGCTTCAAAAGTCAGCGTTTCTTTTTGTTGGCGCCAGCAGTCAAGAATCCACTGCGCGGGAAACGGCCGGCGGAATTGCACGGTGACCCGGGCATCCTCAAAGCCACGCGAAGGAAACTGAAGCCGGGCACGTAGCTGGGAACTGCCGAGCCAGCGCGAGTCGAGCAGGCGGCCCTTGCCGGCGCACGCTGCCTGCACCCAGCGCAGCGCCGCCTTGCCTTTATGCCGGTTGTAGAGGATAAACGCCAGGGACCACAGCCCCAACCAGAGCAGCAGAATAGCCGTCGCGGCGATAGCGTCAATCAGAAGGCGTCCCACAACGCTTCCTCTATTGCCGATGGTACGACCAAGGTTGCGGCGAGGGCAAGGGGCCCATTCGTGCCATTTCGATTTTTCTGTGGGAAACCGCGATGGCGAACCTCGGTCGTCCGTCGATAAGCCCATTTCCTGGCCGTCCGCGTGGCTTTCGGCGCGGCTCCGAATACGCGCATGCGCCAGCCGCTACAATGTCGGCGTGCCTTTCACCATTCGCGATTTCCGGCTCGGCGATTTCGAAACTCTCTGGCATATCGACCAGGAATGTTTTTCTCCGGGGATTTCCTATTCCCGTCAGGAGCTGAAGTTTTATATCCGCCGGCGGGGATCGTTCACCCTGGTGGCGGAGACAGCAGCGGAGAAAGCGGCGGAGCAGACGACGCGGGAGCCGGTCGAAGAGCCGGTCGAAGAGCTGGTCGCAGAGAAGATCGCGGGCTTCATCGTGACTCAGACGGGCCGGACCGGGCACATTATTACGATCGATGTAACTGCGGCCGCGCGGCGCTCAGGCGTGGGATCGCAATTGTTACAGGCCGCAGAAGATCGTCTGCGGACGGCCGGAAGCAGAGCAGTCGGCCTCGAAACCGCGGTGGATAATCTCTCAGCACTCGCGTTTTACAAACGCCATGGTTACAGCGTGATCGAGACGGTGCCGCGCTATTATTCGAACGGTGTGGACGCGCTGCGGATGAAGAAAGAACTAGAAGGCATCCCATAAATGGGTTCGGGAAGGGCACGGCTTTCAGCCGTGCCGTAAAGAGCCGATAACGACGCTGGCTTCAGCCCCTGAGGCTTTGCTCGCGTTCACCCGACCGAGGGTTTATGAGATAGCCGCTAGCCGGTGCACCGTAGTCTGCAGCATTTGCCTATACTGGATGCGTGCCGGCAGGTGCGCGCTGCCGGGATGTTCTCGTCGGCAGCATTGACGTTGGCGTCGGCGTCGGTCGCGAGGCCCGTCACTGGACCTTCGGCCCGGCTTGGGACGACATCGTTCATCGGTTGACGCTGAAATTCGAGCGACGTGCTTCTGCCGGGAGAAAATTTCTGCGATGAAAGTTGCGATTCAAGGCGAGCGCGGTTCCTTCAGCCACGAGGCAGCGGAGAAAATGCTGCCCGGCTGCACGGTGGTTCCCTGCGCGCGCTCGGCGGAAGTTTTCGACCGGGTAGGGCGGGGAACCGCCGCAGCTGCGGTTATCCCCATCGAAAACACTCTGGCCGGAACCGTGGCCGAGCACGCCGATCTGCTGGTGTCGCGCGACGTCTTCATTCAGGGCGAATGCCGCCTGCGGATCGTGCACAACCTGATCGCGGCCCCCGGCGTGAAGTTGAGTGCAGTGCGGCGTGCGTTGTCACATCCCGTGGCTCTCGATCAGTGCCGCGATTTCTTTCGCAAGCATCCGCAGATCGAACCGGTCCCGTTCTACGACACTGCGGGCAGCGTAAAACACGTCATCGCCAACAAATTGAAAGACTCAGCCGGCATTGCCGGGCCCCACGCCGCGCGCGAATATTCGGGGAAAATTCTGCTGCCCGGCATCGAAGACGATAAAAGCAACTTCACCCGCTTCTTCCTGATTCGAAAGTCAAGCGGAGGAAAACTAAATCTGGGAAACGTGTCGTCCGCCGTGCGTTTTCGCGGACTGATTCCCCGCGGCGCGAACAAGACTTCCATCGCCTTCAAAGTGAAAAACGTCCCCGGAGCGCTCTTCAAATCCCTCAGCGTGTTTGCCCTGCGCGACATCAGCCTCAGCAAAATCGAATCCCGCCCCATGCGCGGACGTCCCTGGGAATATGTGTTCTACGTTGACTTCCTTCGCGGCGACGACGAGCCCGCCCGAAACGCACTCCGCCATCTCGGCGAAGTCGCCGACTTCGTGAAAGTGCTCGGGATTTACCCGGGAGACTAAGCCGGATTCGGGAATGCCCGCACTTCCGGTCACGTTTCCGTCGATTTCGCTTGGCAAGCACCCATTATCCGCGTTAGCCTCGGCACCTCGGGTATCATGCCACCCCACGGCAAGCGGACTACAATTCAAGCCTGACCGGAACTTGCCGGAAGGCGGGATGAAACCTTTCCGAGAGATTATCATCTAAACTTGAGCGAGTTACACTCAAGGAGACATATGAGCCAGCAATCACCATCCGAGCGCGCTCCTAAGTCCAAGGAAACCAAGGAAATGCAAGATCAACGAGCTCTACCTGTGCTGCCCGTGCGGGATACGGTTCTGTTTCCCCACGCGGTTTTGCCCCTCACCGTGGGGCGGGAAAGCTCGGTCCAGCTGATCAATTCGCTGGGAGAAGACAAGACCATCATCGTCGTGGCGCAGCGCGAAGCCCGCGTGGATTCGCCGCAGCCCAGCGATTTGTACACCATCGGCACCTCGGCGGTAGTCCACAAAGTCGTAAAAATGCCCAACCAGAGCCTGTTCGTGTTCGCCGAAGGCCTGGAGCGAGTTCGTCTCGGCGAGTTTAGCCAACTGACACCGTTTATGAAAGCCAAGGTCACGGCTGTGCCGGAGCCGCCTCCTCCAGTTGTGACCTCGGAGATCGAGGCCCTGCAGCGCAACGTGCTTACGCTCTTCCAGCAGATTGTGGCGGGTTCGCCTACGCTTTCTGACGAACTTTCCACCGTGGCCATGAACATTGACGAGCCCGGTCGTCTGGTGGATTTCATCGCTTCATCGCTGCCGTCGCTTTCCACGCCTGACAAACAGGACACGCTCGAGACCACCGACTTGCAGGTGCGCCTCGAAAAAATTAACCAGCACCTGGCCAAGGAGCTGGAAGTCCAGCAGTTGCGGAATAAGATTCAGAGCGAAGTGCAGGACCGCGTGCAGCAAACCCAGCGCGAATATTACCTGCGCGAGCAGATGAAGGCCATTCAGAAAGAACTGGGCGAGCAGGATGAAGGCCAGCGAGACGTTGAAGACTTAAAAAAGAAAATCGAAGAAGCCGGCATGCCCGACGACGTGAAGAAGGAAGCCCTGAAAGAATTGGGCCGGCTTTCCCGCATGTCGCCAATGGCGGCCGACTATTCGCTCACGCGCAACTACATCGAGTGGCTGGCAGTGCTGCCCTGGGCCAAAACTTCGGGTGGAGAAATCGAAATCCCTAAAGCCAAGGAGATTCTCGATACCGACCACTACGACCTCGAGAAAGTGAAAGACCGCATTCTCGACTATCTTTCCGTGCGCCGGTTAAAACCAAACATGAAGGGCCCGATTTTGTGCTTCGTCGGACCTCCTGGCGTAGGCAAGACTTCGCTGGGCAAATCGATCGCGCGCGCCCTCGGGCGCAAGTTCGTGCGGCTCTCCCTCGGCGGCGTGCACGATGAAGCCGAAATCCGCGGTCATCGCCGCACCTACATCGGTGCATTGCCTGGACAAATCATCCAGGGAATTCGCCGCGCGGAAACCAAAGATCCGGTCTTCATGCTCGATGAAATCGACAAAGTCGGGCGCGACTTCCGCGGCGATCCCGCTTCGGCCTTGCTCGAAGCGCTCGATCCCGAACAGAACTCCAGCTTCCGCGACAACTATCTCGACGTAACGTTCGACTTGTCGAAGGTGCTGTTCATCACCACCGCGAACATGCTCGATCCCATTGCCGAGCCGTTGCGCGACCGCATGGAGATCATTGAACTGCAGGGTTACAGCGAAGAAGAAAAAGTCCATATTTCGTTCCGCTATTTGATTCCGCGCCAGATCGATGAGAACGGAATCACGACCGACCAGATCGAATTTCCCGAAGACTCCGTGCGTTACGTCATCCGCCACTACACGCGGGAAGCGGGCGTGCGCAATCTGGAACGCACCATCGGCACCATCTGCCGCAAACAGGCGCGGCGTTTGGCCGAAGGCAAGCCCGACAAACTGGTGGTCTCGAAAGAAATCATTCAGGAATTTCTCGGCGGCATCAAGATTCGCACCGAAGGCGAAATCGAAGAGCGCACGCAGCGGCCCGGCGTGGCCGTGGGCCTGGCTTGGACTCCTTCCGGCGGCGACGTGTTGTTCGTCGAAGCTAGCCGCATGCGCGGCAAAGGCGGTTTCACCATCACTGGCCAGATTCAGGACGTAATGCGCGAGTCGATGCAGGCAGCGCACAGCTGGGTACGTTCCAACGCGGAACGTCTGGGGCTCGACGAAGAATTCTTCGCCAGCCACGACATTCACATTCACGTGCCCGCCGGCGCCATTCCGAAGGACGGCCCGTCCGCCGGCGTTACGATTGTGACCGCGCTGGTCTCGCTGCTCTCCGGACGCCGTATCCGTCCCTTTACCGCGATGACCGGCGAAATCACGCTCAGCGGAAATGTGCTTCCCGTCGGCGGCATCAAGGAAAAAGTCCTGGCCGCAAAACGCGCGGGCGTTCGCGACGTGATTATGCCCGCGGAAAACAAAATGAACGTGGAGGAAGATCTCACGCCCGAGCAGATCGAGAACCTCACCGTTCATTACGTGAAGACTATCGACGAAGCGCTGCATGTGCTGATTCCGATTGTGGAAGAGGGCGCCACAGAGGCCCCGGCGCCCGAAGGCTCAAAGGCGCTGGGAAAAGCTGTCCCTCCGGTCAGCGAGCCCCAGCCCGTTCCCGCAGGATTTCACGCATAGCCTCGCTGATTAAGTCGGAAGCGAAAACGATGGCCGGTTCCAGAAAATGGACGGCGCCGCGAACTCCCGCTAGCCCTGTGCCCTCGAAGTTCGCACCCACTCGGCGATCAGCGACGCCAGCACCACAAGAACGGTCGTCCAGACGATGTAGAGGGCTTCCATCTCGATCTGCTGGTGCATCGGCTCACTGCCCTCCATGCCCAGGGAGCGCAACGCCTGGTCCACAAAAACATGCACACCCTGGGCTGCTTTCGACAGGACGCTTCCATCGTGGCGCAGGCCGCTTAAAGTGAAGCCGCTCAGCAGTCCGGTCACCCCGGCCTGAAATCTCTCGCTCGCCTTCGCGACCGCTATCACCGAAAGCAGCATGCCGTTCACAATGCCTGCCAGCACAGAGCAGGGCAGACAATAGGCGACGTGCAGTCCCAGGTAAACCAGTGCCACGTTGACCACCACCCAGAGCCCGCCCATCAGCGGTACCCACACTACGTACGATGAAGCTGCCAGAGGGCCGCCAACGGTCACACTGCTCCCCATCGCCCGATCCGTGGAGACTGGCATAGATACCTCCTCAAAACTCACGAAGAATAGTGACGGCAGGCGCTTTTTCGTTGCAGGCCTACAGGATCGTGCCCTCCGCGATACACTTGCGACTGGCCACGCCCATGCGAGTGCGCGTTCTTTTCTTCGGGATGCTGAAGGATCTGGCCGGCAAGTCCAGCGACTTGTTGGACTTGCCGGAGCCCGCTTCCGTCGCGGATGTGCTTGCGCATTACCAGGCGCACATGCCTCGATTCAAGGATTCGCTTCCGTCGCTGGCCGTGGCGGTGAACCAACAATATGCCGGGCCGAAGACCAAGCTGAAGCTGGACGATGAAGTCGCGCTGTTGCCGCCAGTCAGCGGAGGGTCGGGCAAGGACGCGGGCGAGACGCCCGCAGAACAGCCGGACGAGCCTCGGCGCTTCGCCGCAGCTTCGATCATTCATGCCGAGATCATTCGCGAAGCGATTGACACTCAGCAGGTTCTGGCCAGCCTCAAGCGCGGCGAAGATGGTGCGGCAGTTGTTTTCGAAGGCGTGGTGCGCAACCAGACCCGCGGGCGCAAAACGCTCCATCTCGACTACGAGGCCTATGAAGAAATGGCTTTGCAGCAGATGGAGGCGCTGGCCGAGCAATCGCTGAAGCAGTTCCAGATCCGCGACGTCGCTATTGTCCACCGGTTGGGACGGCTGGAGATCGGCGAAACCAGTGTGCTGGTGGTAGTGGCGTCGGCCCATCGCGCCGCCGCGTTTGACGCCTGCCGCTGGCTCATCGATACCCTCAAACGCACCGTCCCCATCTGGAAGAAAGAGTATTTCGAAGATGGCGCGGTGTGGGCCGACGGCGAGCCCTTCCCCGCCGAAATTCCGCGCGCAAATCCACTCGGCTAGCCACCCCCGCCGACTGGGGACGCATCTAACTAACAGGGCTTCATAATTGGCGTCGTAATTGGACCTGCTGGCAAATTGGGCAAGGTATAATCTCCGTTAATCATCTCTAGTCAATCAATGAGAAAATCGGCTTTCCTGGCTCAACGGATTCTGGGCGTGCTGGTTTTGACCTGTGCCGGGCTGGCACAGCAACCGCCCACCCATTCCGATCCTGCCGAGACGCTGAAGGTCGACGTAAAACTCGTCAACGTGTTCGTAACCGTCACCGACGCGCACAGCGCTCCAGTAGGCGGACTCACGAAAGAAAACTTCAGCCTGCTGGAAGATGGCCAGCAACAGAACATTTCTATTTTTGAGAAGCAGTCGGCGGCGCCGCTGTCGATCGCGCTGGCCGTCGATACCAGCCTGAGCACGCGTCACGACCTGCCGCTTGAGCAAGCCTCCGCCAAACGATTTGCGCATACCATTCTGCGTCCGGTGGACGCGCTTTCGGTGTACGGGTTCAGCGAATATGTGCGCGAATCAATCGGCTTTACCGCCGACCTGAAGCGCATTGACGAAGGCATCGATCACATCCGCCTGGGCGCCGCGACCGCGCTCTACGATGCGATTTATGTGGTGTCGCGCGCCCTGGATCGCCGCCAGGGACGCAAAGTCATTGTCCTGATCACCGACGGCGGGGACACGATCAGCAAAATAAATTACAAAGAAGCCGTCCGCGCGGCGCAAGAGGCGGAAGCTACGGTTTACAGCATCATCGTGGTGCCCATCGAAAACAGCGCCGGACGCGAAATCGGAGGCGAACACGCCCTCATCCAGCTTTCCGAGGATACCGGCGGCAAATATTATTACGCGACGTCCATCACTCAGCTTGACGACGCCTTCCAGAAAATCAGCGACGAACTGCGCACGCAATATTTGCTGGCCTACTATCCGATTCACCGGACATCTTTTTCCGATTTCCGCCGCATCCAGATCAATGTACTGGGCCGGCCCGAAGCCTCGGCTTACCACGTCCGCAATCGCGCCGGCTACTACACCGTGAAATCGGACTTCTAGACCGAGCCGGGCGGTTGACACAGATGGCGGATATGCAGATATATTGGCAATACCTGATTTACAGCGGAACCGGTTCGCGAATTGCTGTTTTCCTGCCCAAAGCATCATTCAGGATCGCGAGAAGATTCAATCGCGAGAAGACAATTGCGAGTTCGTGGTTGCCGATTATGAGGCTGGTTGTGAGTTCGTAAGCTGAGATTTTGTCTGACCCGATCCGACGATTCTCGGCTTCCGTTTCACCATGAGTCGCGGAAGAAATGACTCGCGGAAGAAATGAGGGACAAAGCTTTGCAAAGGAAGGTGAACATGTTGTTCGATGCTAATCCCCGCCGTTCCCACGCGCGGCGCTTCCATGCGGGCCGCGTCTACGCGGGCTGCATCTACGGGGAAACGACCCTGAGGACGCTTTTCGTGATGCTTTGTGTGCTGGCCTGCTCTGCGCTGATGCTGGCCCAGACCACGATTTCCACGGGAAGCATTCAGGGCGTAGTCACCGATCCGACGAGCGCGGTGGTGAGCGGGGCGAAGATTTCCATCAACAACAAGGCTACGGGACGCGTAATCACAACCACGACCACCTCGGCCGGCGCTTACGCATCGGGCGCGCTGATTCCCGGAGATTACACGCTAAGAGTGGAAGCGCCGGGATTCAGCACCTCGGAGCTTGCTGTCATCGTGCAGGTCGGCGTCACTGCGACCGGGAATATCAAATTGCACGTCGGCCAGGCGGCGCAAGTCGTGGAAGTTCAGAGTAACGAAGTCGCAGTCAACACCGAGCAGGCCACTGTCCAGGGAGTTCTAACCACCGAGCAGA
>Ga0302324_100019210_pt1 | contig 13433 bp, 10 predicted proteins | sample Palsa_T0_1_FD_201949 | JGI IMG/M metagenome (GOLD analysis project Ga0302324, IMG submission 201949) | Peat permafrost microbial communities from Stordalen Mire near Abisko, Sweden - Palsa_T0_1 | ecosystem: Environmental > Terrestrial > Soil > Palsa > Peat permafrost | place: Sweden: Abisko...
GAACGGTGGTCTCGGTGTCTGAAATGTTCGCGCAGGCGCTTAAGTTCCTCGTCGGTTGGTCGGCGCGAGCGTTTGCGCGATTTCGAGGTTAACCGAAGCTCAGAGCACGCCACCCGCGCGCGCTGAACAATCGCAGGATCGACCGGCAGCTCGCGCACGCTAAGGGCGGCGCGTAGCACGACTCCGATCCAGACGAGATCATTGGCAACGGTCGCGGGTCCGGCACCAACCGAGCGACGCTCTCTCACGTGCTGGATGAGTCGGCCCGTGGTCAGGGTGAGGGCATCGCATTGGCCGAGCGCCGTGCGCTCCAGGAACTTCAGGTGGGCCTGCTTGGTCCGCTGCCAACGCGAGACCTGCTGAAAGTTGTCGATGTACCAGCGGATTATCTGCCCGAGCGTTGCCTTTTCGGGCTTCCGGTCTTTCGCGAGCTCCATTGGACTCTCCAGTGCAACCTCGCGGTGCCTGGCCCGACTTACCGCGGCCGTCCGGTGTGCGAAGGTTCGGCTCTCCTGATGAATCAGGGTCTTGCCCCGGCGCCGCCGCACGACGGCGGTATACCTGGTGATGCCGTTTGCTTGCTTGCGGGCTTTGATCGTAGGCAAGATGGCCGCCTCACTGGAACGACAGTTGGGAACACGAACGGAGGGGACAAGCCTCGTGAAGTTGAGCTTGTCCCCTTTATGTCCCCTTCGCAAACGAAGAAGGCCACCGGATACGCAGGTATGTTGCGGCAATGATTGGGGCTGAAAACACTGGAATTAAAGCGCAGAACGCGCAAGACAGAGACGTGAAGCTGGACCGTACTTTGTCGGTCGCCCCGATGATGGACTGGACGGATCGACATTGCCGATACTTTCTGCGTGGATTTTCGACATCGGTCCTTCTGTATTCCGAAATGATCACCGCCGAGGCTTTGCTTCGCGGTGACGCCGCTCGACTCTTGAAGTTCTCTGCTGACGAGCAGCCGCTCGCGCTGCAGCTGGGCGGCAGCGATCCCGAGCGACTAGCCGCCGCTGCTACATTGGGCGAGAAAGCGGGCTACCGTGAAATCAATCTAAATTGCGGGTGCCCCAGCGACCGGGTTCATTCGGGTGCATTTGGCGCTTGTCTGATGGCCGAGCCCGAGCGCGTCGCTGACTGCGTGCGCGCGCTGTGCGAGGCGGTCGCCGTTCCAGTCACCGTCAAGATGCGCATCGGTGTCCTGACTGGGCGTGGGGTCACTATACGTGACCGATTGGCTGAATTTGGCACTGCCGACTACGTGGCATTGCAGGGATTCACCGCAGCCGTGCGGGACGCTGGCGCCGCCGCCGTGATTGTCCACGCCCGCCAGGCCGTGTTGGGCGGCCTCTCTCCCAAGGAAAATCGCGACGTACCTCCGCTGCGGCCCGAAGTCGTGCAGCGCCTGAAGCGTGACTTTCCGCAACTACCGATGATTCTCAACGGCGGGCTACGCAACGCTGATCAGGCGCACGCGGCGCTGTCGTGGTGCGAAGGAGCAATGCTGGGTCGCGAGGCTTACCACCGCCCTTACGTATTGTGGGAGTTCGAGGAGTGCGGCCATCCTGGCAAGCGGGAACGACCCTCGGAATCGGCGCTACTCGCTCGCATGGCCGATTACGCCGACCGCGAGTGCGCAGCCGGCGAGCCGCTGGCCGTGATCGTCAGGCACATGCTCGGGTTGCTTTCTGGCCGGCCGGGCGCGCGCGCATTCCGCCAGTTCGTGTCCGAAGGGGCACGCAGTTCGAGCGCGAACGGCGACCTGCTGCGCAAGGCCCAGCGCTTCGTTTTACCTGCAGTTGAATCGCAAGTGGTCGCCGCGCTTCAGGCTGAATGATGACCGCTGACCTCTTCGCCGGCGTTGTGCGGTAATTTCAGATTTCGAAGTGCCGCGATCACCCCGACCACCGACACAATGGCCAAAGTGATCTTCAGATCAGGCAAATCCACGCCGCTTGCGCCGCGAAAGTCGGCAACCAGCTGCAGCAAGATTGCGCTGATTCCCACGCCCAGGGCCGTCGCGAGCTGTTGCAGGATGCTTGATAGCGTCGAGGCGGCGCCCTGCTGCGCGCGCGACACGTCGGCAAACTGGATCGTGTTGAGGCAGGTGAACTGCATCGATCGAGTCATGCCCGCGAACAGCAGTACCGCGCCGCTCCAAATCGAGAGAGAAGCAGAGCCCAGCAGCGCGCACAGGCCAATGGCAACGCTGGCCAAGGTTCCGTTCACCACCAAGATCCTCCGGAACCCATAGCGACGAAGCGTTGCTGTGGTCGTGGTTTTCATGATCACGTTGCCGAGGAAATAGACCATGATCAGCACGCCGGCGGCGGCCGCGCTGACGCCGAAGCCCACCTGGAAGAGTAGGGGCAGCAAGAAGGGCGTGGCCGAGATCACTGCTCTTAGGATGAGGCCAGCGCCGACGCTGCTGATCTGGAACGTCTGCACTGAGAGTGCTGATAGCTCGAGGAGCGGATGAGCTACTTTCCGGAAATGTCGAACGCTGGCGATGCCGGCAAGTGCACCCAGGGCAAGCAGCGTGAGGCTCATAGCCCAGCCGCCAAGACCGGCCGAAAATCGCTCCAGCCCATACAGCAGACAGGTCAGGGCGACTGAGGAGAGGCCGAAGCCCCGAACATCGAACGGGCCACCGCCCTGCGGCTGCTGCTTCGGAATGAATGTCAGCACCAGCACGATTGCGATCAGTCCCAGCGGGGCGTTAAGCAGGAAATTCCAGCGCCAGGACACGTAGGTCGTGATGATGCCGCCCAGCACTGGTGCGATCACCGGCGCCAGCAGGGCGGGCCAGGTGATCATGGCCATCGCATGGACGATCTCGTGTTTTTGCGCCTGGCGCAGCACCAGCGTGCGCCCCACCGGACCCATCATCGCGCCGCCGAGCCCCTGGGCGACGCGTGCCAGTGCGAACATCGGCAGGCTCCGGGCCGCACCGCAGGCCACCGAGGCCAGCGTAAAGACCACAATCGCAGCAGCGAAGACTCCGCGAGCACCGAGCCTGTCCGAGAGATACCCGCTGATGGGCAGGAAAGCGGCCATAGACAGTATGTAGGCGGTGATGCCGAGGCTCAGGTCCACCGGGCGCACGCCGAAACTCACGGCCATTTGCGGCAGCGAGGTATTGATAATCGCGCTGTCCAGGTTCTGCATGAAGAACGCGCCGGCGACGATCAGCCCGACGATCCGCATGTGGGAGCTATGGATACTCATGGGCTTACGAGGCGCTCGCCATGGCCCGGTGGGGCTGCTCGTATATAATGCGGCGTTAGACCCAGCTTATGTGAACTGGGGGCCCGGGCGGGGCGGTGGCCGGCAGGACGCTCCACCGCGCTAAACTGCCCTGGAATCCAGCGGTACGGGTCGTGTCAGGTGCGATTTAGACTTTATGGTCAAGGACATTGAGCTCGCCATCCTGTTTGCCGATGTGGTCGGGTCCACCCACCTATTTGAGGTGATGGGTGACCTGAAGGCTCGGGACATGGTGGCGACCTGCATCGATGTGATGCGTACTGCCACCGAACAGCACCATGGCACGGTGATCAAGACCATCGGCGATGAAGTCATGTCGACCTTCCCGACCGCCGATGATGCGCTGAACGCCGCGGGCCAGATGCAGAAGCAGATCGTCGCACGGAGCGAGCTGAAGGTCGATGGCCAGCCGGTGTCGATCCGCATCGGCTGCCACTTTGGGCCGGTCGTGCTGGAGAGCCGCGATATTTTCGGCGCGAGCGTCCACACCGCCAACCGCATGACCAGCCAGGCCAAGGCGGGGCAAATCATCACGACCTCCGCGACGGTTGAGCGCCTGTCGCCCGAGTGGCGCGCCTCGGTGCGCCAGATCGATGTCGCGACCATCCGCGGCCAGGGCGGCGAAATAGCCCTCTACGAGGTGCTGTGGCAGACCGAAGACGTCACGAGCATGCTACCGGCGATTGCGCTGACAGCACGTGATCAGCGGCGGGCGGCGCGGCTGAAGCTGACGGTGCTCGATCGGGAGTACGTGCTCGATGAGCGCCATCCGCACGTCGTGATCGGGCGGGCTGATGAGAGTGATGTGGTGATCCGCGGCAATTTGATCTCACGCCAGCATGCAAGGATCGAGTTCAACCGCAACCGCTTTACGCTCACTGACCAGAGCACCAATGGCACCTTTGTCATCAGTGCGGGACAAGAAGAAGCCTTCGTGCGACGCGACAGCGTGCTGCTCAAGGGCGAGGGCATGATTGGGCTGGGGCGCGTACCCGAGCCGGATGGCGCCCAGACCATCCGCTACGTGTGCGAGGAGACTGCACCCTAAGCGCACCGCTTTCTGAGGCCTGCGCGTGGCTGAGCGCTAGCTACCCAGTCGTTTCTCAAGCCCCACGAGCTCGGCGCGCAGGGCTCCTGGGATGTGACTACCAAACTTATTCAGATAGGCGTGGATGCCCGCTGCCTCCTGCTGCCAGGCCGGGACCGGGACCGCCGTCAGTGCCTCGAGCGTGCTCGGATCAAGGTTTAGCCCGGCGGTATTCAGATCCTCGGGCCTTGGCAGGAAGCCAATCGCGGTCTCCTTGGCACCGGCGGTACCGGCGCAACGCCCTAGCATCCATGCAAGAACGCGCAGGTTGTCCCCGAAGCCGGGCCAGAGGAACTCGTTCTGGGCGTTCTGGCGGAACCAGTTGACATGAAAAATGCGCGGCGGCCGCGTCAGGCGGGCGCCGATCTTGAGCCAATGGCCCCAGTAGTCGCCAAAGTTGTAGCCAGCAAAGGGCTTCATGGCCATTGGGTCGCGGCGCACGACGCCGACTTCACCGACGGCCGCTGCAGTGGTCTCTGAGGCCACCGAAGCCCCGACCAGTACGCCATGCTGCCAGTCGCGGGCCTCGTACACGAGTGGGGCCAGTTCGCGCCGGCGGCCGCCGAAGATCAGCGCCGAGATCGGTATCCCCTGCGGTGCATCGGCAGCATCGGTGTAGGTCGGATTCTGACGGGCTGCTACCGTGAAGCGTGAGTTGGGGTGGGCTGCAGGCCCGTTCTTTGGGTCATAGGGGCGCCCAAGCCAGTCGATGACCGGGACAGCGTCCTTGCGCCCTTCCCACCACGGCTCGTTATTCGCAGTCAGCGCCACGTTGGTGAACAGCGTGTCGCGCCGGATCATGTCGTAGGCGTTGCGATTGGTCTTCGGGCTGGTGCCTGGAGCGACCCCGAAGTAGCCGGACTCGGGATTGATCGCCCACAGCCGTCCGTCCTTGCCCGGATGGAGCCAGGCGATGTCATCGCCGATTGTGAAAATCTTCCAGCCCGGGAGTGAATCAGGGGGCACCAGCATCGCCAGATTCGTTTTGCCGCAGGCCGATGGGAAGGCCGCGGCAACGTAGTGGGTTTCCCCTGCCGGGCTCTGCAGCCCCATCAGCAGCATGTGTTCGGCGAGCCACCCCTCATCGCGCGCCTGCCAGCTGGCAATGCGCAGCGCATGGCACTTCTTGCCCAGCAGCGCATTGCCGCCGTAGCCGGAGCCGAAGCTCTGGATCGAGAGTTCTTCGGGGAAGTGCATGATGAAGCGGCGCGCCGGATTCAGATCCCCGATCGAGTGCAGTCCCCGCACGAAGGCATCTTCGCCCGCGATCCGCTCCAGCGCGGGTCGACCCATGCGGGTCATCAGCGCCATATTCAGTACCACATAGGCACTGTCGGTGATCTCGATGCCGCAGCGGGCAAAGGGCGAGTCGATCGGGCCCATGCAGTAGGGCACCACGTACAGGGTGCGCCCGCGCATGCAGCCGCGAAACAGCTCCTGCATGCGGCTCTTGGCCACATCCGGCGCCATCCAGTTGTTGTTCGGTCCAGCCTGTTCCTCGGTGGCGGTGCACACGAAGGTCAGATGTTCGACCCGTGCGACGTCATTCGGATCGGAGCGGTATAGGTAACAGCCGGGGAACGTGCTCTGATTCAGCTCCTTGAGCTCGCCGCTGGCCACGAGCTCGTCGCGCAGCCGCACATATTCGGCATCGGAACCATCGCACCAGTGGACCTGGGCGGGCTCGGTCAGTTGTCGGACTTCCTCGACCCACTCGGCAACCGGGCGCGAGAGCTGAGCGAGCGGCAGGAGCTTCTGGGGCGCAATCGACATGTCGGGTCCTTAGAAACGCCAGGAAGGCCACGGGAGAAAGGCACCAAAGGGGGCCAATACGCCAGCAGCGGCGGCAGTTGGATACCGTCCACGCACGATTCGTACGGTTAGCACCCCGGCGCCACCGCTGGCAACCTATTATAGCCACGCCGGATTGGCCCGGCGTGTACGGAAGCTGCAGCCAAACTGCCGCCGGCCCTGCTTCTGGCCTGTGACTGTCGAGGATTATGCAAGGTTTGCGCGAGCTCTTTGGACCTACCGGTGCCCTGGCACGATCGTTGCGCGGATTTGTGCCGCGCAGCGGTCAACAGCGCATGGCCGAACGAATCGCCGAGGCGCTAGAGCAGCGCGAGGTGCTGCTGATCGAAGCGGGTACCGGGACCGGCAAGACCTTCGCCTATCTGGTGCCTGCGCTGCTCTCCGGCCGGCGGGTGCTGATCTCGACCGGCACACGGACTTTGCAGGATCAGCTGTTTGCGCGCGATCTGCCACTACTGGGCGCCGCCCTCGGACGCCCGGTGCGTACGGCACTCCTCAAGGGGCGGGCCAACTATCTGTGCCGAGCGCGATTGGACAGTGGCGCCGCCCAGGGCGAATTGCTCAACGATGCGGGCAGCGCGCTCGCTGCCCGTGTGCATGAATGGGCCGCGCTGACCCGAACCGGTGATCTGGCGGAGCTGTCTGATCTGTCGGACACGCATCCTCTGCGGCCGAGAATCACCAGCACGCGCGAGAATTGTACCGGCGGGAAATGCGCCGAGTTCGCCCGCTGCCACGTGTTTGCTGCGCGGCGCGCGGCACTTGAAGCGGAACTGATTGTCGTCAATCACCATCTGCTGCTGGCCGACCTGGCCCTGAAGGAAGACGGATTTGGTGATCTGCTGCCTTCGGTGGACGCCCTGATTCTGGACGAAGCCCACCAACTGCCGGATCTGGCGGCCGAGTTCTTCGGAACCTCCTGCAGCAGCCGGCAGCTTGATGTGTTCCTGCAGGACCTGCGCGTCGAGTTGCGCCTTGCAGGGACGCCTGCCCGCAAGATCACACCGTGTCTGCGGCTGCTCGAGGAACCGCTGCACGAAGCGTTGGCCGCGTTTCGCGGCGCCGAGCGACGCATCGCGTGGGCGGAACTTTCCGGCACCGAGCAAGGCTGCCTCGAGGCGCTGCCCCGGGCCATCGCTGCATGTGCCGCGGCCGTGGTCGCGCTACTGGGCCCCGAAAAGTCGGCGGGGCTGGAGGCGCGCGCTGCGGCGCTGGCGCTGGCGATCACGACGATTCAGAGTACCGAGGCGAGCCTGGGGGCGCGCTCGGTCGTTGTGACGGCCCGCGGCTTTACCTTGAGCCTGTTGCCCTACGACATCTCTGAGCGTTTCCACGGCCTCGTGCATCAGCATCCGACGGCGTGGGTATTCACGTCAGCGACTTTGGCGCTGGCCGGCGACTTCGGCCACTTCTCAACGCGACTGGGCCTGAAGGATGCCGAGACTCTGTGCCTGGAAAGCCCGTTCGACTACGAGCGCCAGGGGCTGCTGTTCCTGCCCAAGGGCCTGCCCGATCCATCGGCACTGGGGTATACCGAGGCCGTGATCCAGGCTGCCCGCCCGCTGATTGCCGCGGCTGATGGCGGAGCGTTCCTGCTCTTTACCTCGCACCGGGCGCTGGCGCTGGCGGCCCGATTACTTCGCGCTGCCGAGCCCGAGCGGGTGCTGCTGGTGCAGGGAGAAGGGCCGCGCGAGCAACTGCTGCGGCGCTTTCGCGAATCCGGGCGTGCCGTGCTGCTCGGCACGGCGAGCTTCTGGGAGGGCGTTGATGTGCAGGGCGCGGCCTTGCGGCTGGTGGTGATCGACAAACTTCCATTCACATCGCCCGATGATCCATTACTGCGCGCGCGCGTCGAGTATCTGAAGAACTCGGGTGGCAACCCGTTTCGCGATTACCAGCTGCCTGAAGCGGCACTCGCGCTCAAACAAGGCGTGGGGCGCCTGATCCGCAGCGAGCAGGATCGTGGCGTGGTCGCGATCTGCGACCCGCGGCTCACCGGACGCGGGTATGGGCGCTCCTTCCTTGCCGTGCTGCCGCCTTTTCCCGTGACCCGCGATGCCGAGGCCGCCTGCGCACTGCTGCGCGAGTGCGCACTCGATCTGGTGTATGAGCATCAGGAAGAGGGGCGCATGGACTCGCCGGCCCGAGCGCTCGTTCAAAATGCGGACTTGCCTGCTTGAGAATTCTGGCGCTCAGCACTTCGACCGAATACTGCTCGGCGGCGCTGCAAGTCGGCTCGCAGCTGCTTGAGCGGGATCTGCCCCCCGAGCGGGCGGCGGGCGAGCGCATCCTCGAGCTGGTCGATGCGCTGCTGTCCGAAGCGGGCATAGGATTGAGCAGCCTTGATGCGATTGCGTTCGGGCGCGGGCCGGGAGCCTTCACCGGCGTGCGGCTGGCGGCGAGTGTGACGCAAGGGCTCGCCGCGGCTGCGGATCTGCCCGTGATCCCCGTCTCGGATCTGCAGGCCGTGGCGCAGCAGACCTTCGCCGCACCGCTGGCCCCCAATCGTATGCTGGTTTGCCAGGATGCCCGGATGAGCGAGGTGTACTGGGCGTGGTTCGGCCTCGCAGCAGGGTTCGCAACTCCGATCTCGGAGGAGCGGGTCAATGCGCCAGCCACTGTACAGGCACTGTGCTCCGAGGTTGAGCTAGAGCACAGCGGCGGTGCCGGCTCTGGGTTTGGTGCTTACCCGGAGTTGCTCGATCTCTTTAAGGGTGGGCGCGAGCGCGTGTGGGCGCAGATTCACCCGCGCGCGCGGGAGATCGCACGACTGGCTGCGCACCTGGGTCTAAAAGGCGCCCTCAGCGCCGCTGAGGCGCAACCGATCTATGTCCGGGACCAGGTGGCCACGGTGCCAGTGGCCTCAGCATGAGCATTTGCGGCTGTCATGCCTTTGTCATCTTGGCCCCTTAAGTTTGCGGCGACGTTAAAACAGTGCCTAAACGAATGTCCACCAAGCAGATTCTGGTCGTCGAAGATGAAAGACCCATCCGTGAAATGATCGCCTTCGGTCTGCGGCGGGCAGGTTTTGAGGTGCGGGAGGCCGAGGATAGCCGCACGGCCCGTGCTGCCCTGGCGGACCAGCGGCCCGACCTGATGCTGATCGACTGGATGCTGCCCGATACCAGCGGACTGGAACTGACCCGCTCGCTCAAGCGCGAGCGCGATACCCGCGACCTGCCGGTGATCATGCTGACCGCGCGCGCCGAGGAGACTGACAAGGTGGCGGGCCTCGATGGCGGGGCGGACGACTATATGACCAAGCCGTTCTCGCCGCGCGAGCTGATCGCGCGCGTGAATGCGCTGCTGCGCCGCTCGGGGGGGCCGGAAGAGGGCGAGATGATCCGTTTCGGGATCCTGCAGCTCGACCGTGCCGGTCACCGGGTCAGTGCCTCCGACCACACGATCGCCCTGGGGCCCACTGAGTACCGCCTGCTTGAGTTCTTCATGACCCATCCCGATCGGGTCTACAGCCGTGAGCAGCTGCTCGATCGCGTCTGGGGCGGGAATGTGTATGTCGAGGAGCGGACCATCGACGTGCATATCCGGCGCCTGCGCAAGGCGCTCGAAGAGCACGCCTGTGAGCGCTTCGTACAGACCGTGCGTGGCGCAGGTTATCGCTTCTCCGAACGCGTCGATGCCTGAGTGCGCGTCTGCGCGCTGAGCCCGTTAAACTAGGCTCATGTACGCCGAGTCCTGGTGGGTCCTGCTCGTCAAGCTGCTGATTACCGTCGGCGCTGGCCTCGTGCTCGGCCTGATCGTGCATCAACCGTGGCCAGCTGTCGCTGCGGTACTGGCCGTGCTGCTGCTGTTTCAGCTCTGGAATCTTGCGCGGCTGGCCGGCTGGCTGCGCGATGGGACTGCCGAGGAGCCCCCGGAGCTGGGCGGCCTCTGGGGTGGTGTCGTTGCACGGATCCTGCGGCTCTTCCGGCGCAAGCAATATCACAAGCAGCGGCTGCTGCGGCTGTTGCGGGAACTGCGCCAGTCCACCGCGGCCATGCCCGATGGCGTGGTGGTTCTGAACCCCCAGTCCGAGATTCTCTGGTTCAATCGCACCGCGGGTTTGCTGCTGCAGTTTCGCGGGCGGGGGGACGTTGGCCTTCGTATCGAGAACCTGGTGCGCCAGCCCGAGTTTGTGCGCTACCTACGCTCCGGTGAGTATGCCAGCCCGGTGATCGTGCGCGCGGCGGCGGGCATCGAGCAGTACCTCTCGATCCAGATCGTGCCCTATGGGGCAGGGCAACTGCTGGTGCTGGTGCGCGACGTCACCCGTGAGGCGCTCCTGGAGGCGATGCGTAAGGACTTCGTGGCGAACGCTTCGCACGAACTGCGTTCGCCACTGACGGTGATCAGCGGATACCTCGAGACGCTCGCCCAGGATGCGCAACTGGATCCGCTGATCAGCGGTCCGATCCAGGAGATGCGCCGCCAGGCACTGCGCATGAACGCCATCGTGAAGGACTTGCTCGAGCTCTCGCGGCTCGAGGCTTCGGACCGGCCGGTTGTGGGTACCCCGATTGATGTGGCCTCGCTGCTGGCGCAACTCAAGCAGGACGTTCTCGCCCGGCCGACCCACCCGGCCCAGGTCAGCGTGGCGGTTGACTCGCCGGTCCGCCTGGTTGGGGAGGAGGAGCAGATCCATTCGGCCTTCGCGAACCTGGTCGACAATGCCGCCAAGTACACGCCACCCGGTGGCTCGATCGGGATTCGCTGGTGGCGGGATGCGGCGGGCGGCCACTTCGCGGTGACCGACACCGGAATCGGCATCGCACCCGAACACCTGCCACGGCTCACGGAGCGTTTCTATCGCGCGGATCCCGGGCGGAGCCGCGCCACCGGCGGTTCAGGTTTGGGTCTTGCGATCGTCAAACATGTTCTGCAACGCCACGGTGCGAGCCTGCAGATCGAGAGTGTTGAAGGCCGCGGCAGTACATTTACGTGCCACTTTCCGCCGGAGCGGGTACAACAGGTCGTCTGAGGTTCGGGTCGAGCCCGAGGTTCGGGGCGCAACGCTGCGAAATGGTTCACATTTTCTTTGCATTTTTGCGCTATAGTTCAACTTAATGAGCCCCTTCCCCTCCTCTTGAGGGCTACGAGCGAACCATGAACATGGAAGCCGCTGATCTTTCCCACCACACTTCGCGTCGCTTCAATGAGGAGCTCGAACGCGTGCGGACCAAGGTCCTGGCGATGGGCGGCCTGGTCGAGGAACAGCTTAGCAAAGGGCTGACCGCGCTCGTCCAGGGCGACAGCGCGCTGGGTCAAACGGTGGCCCGCGAAGACCACCAGGTCAACGCGATGGAAGTAAACATCGACGAGGACTGCAGCCGCATCCTCGCGACGCGCGCGCCGGCCGCCGGTGATCTGCGGATGATCGTAGCCACGATCAAAACAATTACTGATCTTGAACGCATCGGCGATGAGTGCGAGAAAATTGGTGTGATCGCCGCTCGCCTGGCTTCGGTCGAACGCCCCGCTGATCGCTACCGCGAGGTCAAGCACCTCGGCCGCATCGTGCAGGCGATGGTGCACGAGACATTGGACGCCTTTGCGCGTCTGGATTCGGAGCTGGCGCTGAAGACCGCGCGTTCTGACCGCGTGGTCGATGAGGAATACGAGTCGATCCAGCGCCAGTGCATTACCTTCATGATGGAAGATCCGCGCGCCCTTAAGCGTGCGCTGGATGTTATGTGGGTCGTACGCTCGCTTGAGCGCATCGGGGATCACGCCAAGAACATCTGTGAGTACGTTATTTACATGGTTCACGGCAAGGATATCCGCCACATCTCGCTGGAGAAGGTGGAGCGCGAACTGGTCCGCCGTACCGGCAGCTGAGTTCGCGGACGGCACCGGCTCCAGATGATGCCGAATCGTCGCCTGACTAATGGCCTGGGGCTGCTCGTCTGCGTGGGTCTCCTGGGCTACGCCTACTACGCGCAGATGCACTTGCATCTCGAGCCCTGTCCTCTGTGCATATTTCAGCGCATCGGCGTGGCCGGCATTGGGTTGGCATTCCTCCTCGCGACGCTGCACAACCCCAGAGGCTGGGGTTCTCGCATCTACGGCCTGCTGATTGTTGTTGCGGCAACGGCGACGCTCGGCGTGGCCGCCCGCAATGTGTGGATCCAGCATCTTCCAGCGGATCAAGTGCCCACCTGCGGCGCCAGTTTGAGTTACCTCCTCGATATTTTTCCGCTGACCCAAGTCATCCGTACAGTACTTACGGGCTCGGGCGAGTGCGCGGAGATCACGTGGACATTATTTGGGCTGTCGATGCCAGCCTGGGTGGGAATTGCCGCTCTCGGGCTGGGCGGTTGGGGTATTTGGGCTAATTTCCGCCAAATTCGGCGGCCCTCCGTCCGATTCTGAACTTACCAGGCGGATCCGCATTCTAGCGGCCTAGGTGTGCCACGTTACAAGCCGTTGCAGCCGATCAAATTCGCATCACCATGTGGTAGCTCGGGCTCTTGTTGTCGAATGAGCGATGGGTCGTTCTAGCTGCTCTTGGGCGTCAGCGCTACTGCACAGTGTCGCAAGCTCGGTATTCTTTCTAGTCGATCGGATCTCGTTCGAACCCAAGCGTCTCAGAAAAGTAGGGCATCGGATCAGCATAAAGAAATCTCAATGCCTGCGTCGATGAGGCGGACAACTGCCACGGCGCTGTAGCCGCCTGCAGCACCAGTGCTTTGGGAAACAGTACGTCATTCGGCGCGCTCGACTGGCGCGGCGGGGCCATTAACCCAAGAGCCGAAAGTCCTTGCGCGACAAAATTCACTCCCGCGAGCATTGACATCGATATCTTCCAAAATACGCGCGGATTGCACTCAAGATAGTAAATTTGCCCGTTTCCGGTCTGGCGCATATCAAAATTGAAAATGCCGTTGGTTTTTAGCGGACCTAGCAACGCATGAAGGTCTGCGGCGATGCTCGCTTCGCTGATGGGTGTGTAACGCCCGCGATTGTAGTGATGCGCAATAAATGCCTCAATACGCCCGTGGTTGCAGAAGACACTCGCGCCGATGTCGATGCCCTCCACGAATTCCTGAAGTAGGATGGGTACGTAATTGATAAGCGTTGCGGCACGACCAAAGGTATGACCATTTATTCTGATAACGCCTTTGCTCGAATCCTGACTCAAAGGCTTGGCGATGAACGACCGGCCATCGTCATTCGCGCGCAAGAAGCTCTCAAGTTCAGTCTTATTCGCCAACAGCCAAGTTTGTGGAGATCTCACATGCATTAACTGACAAAGCTGAGTAAATGC
>Ga0302324_100019211_pt1 | contig 13433 bp, 14 predicted proteins | sample Palsa_T0_1_FD_201949 | JGI IMG/M metagenome (GOLD analysis project Ga0302324, IMG submission 201949) | Peat permafrost microbial communities from Stordalen Mire near Abisko, Sweden - Palsa_T0_1 | ecosystem: Environmental > Terrestrial > Soil > Palsa > Peat permafrost | place: Sweden: Abisko...
CCATGGCGCGGCGGCTCATTCAGATAAAGCGCGGGATGCGCAATTGCGTCGCAGTCCTTGTTCCATCCCGCATGTTCGCGAATGAGAATTTGATGACCGGCCTGACCAGTTTTCGACAGTTCTTCCTCCTGTGCCCCGGCCCCGTTCGCAAGGCCCGATAAACAAGTGGCGATCACAGCGGCAATGACCGCAAAAGGCATCGCGCCACCGAGAGCGCAAACAGATTTGACATGTTGCCGATCAAGAAAGCGCCACATCGCTGCCCGCCATCCTGCGCACAATCTAACATGATTCCCTCAGCCGGTGGGTCGCGATGATTGCGCGGGCGGTCATGTTGAGCGGGATTTGCTGCGGGGCACTCATTCCGGCATTGCCTGGCCATGACGAAGCGGGTCACGGCAATTTCGGTTGAACCGCCAGTGCGTCCGTCGCCGACTCGCCAGTCACGGTTTCCCGGGCGGACAATTCGCCGGCGGCTTCCAACACAGGATAGGCGACCGAACAGATATGCGAGTGGATGCGCTTGAGGTCCCGCAGGATGTCGAGATGCAGCGAGCTCGTCTCGATGCTTTCCGGCCGGCCTTCACGCAGCCTATCGAAATGCCGATCGCCGGCCGCAAGCTCGATACTGCGTAGTTCGGCCTTCTCACGGATGAGTCGGCGGGCCGCCGCCACGTCGCCGGTCATGAAGACGCCCAAGGCCATCCGCAGACTTTCGCAGATACGCTTATGGAAGGCCATCAGCTCGGCTGCGCCCTCCGGGGAGAATTGATAGCGGCGCTTGATCTTCTTGACTGCGAGTTCGCACAGATTCTTGTCGATGATGTCGCCGACATGCTCAAGATTAATGGCGAACGATACGATCTCCATGGCGCGGCGGCCTTCGGGCTCGTCGAGGCTGCCGCGCGTCAGCCGTGCGATGTAAAGCTTGATGGCTTCGGTCAGGCGGTCGACGACGTTGTCCATTCGCGACACTTCGCCTGCGAGCTTGCGATCGTTGGTCATGATTGCGGTCATGACCTGGCTCAGCATGGTCTCGACGGTGTCGCCCATGCGCAAAGTCTCGCGCGCGGCATTGGTGATTGCCAGTGAGGGCGCGTCGAGCGTGGTTTCGTCGAGATAACGCGGAACGGACGGATCGACCGGCTGCCTCCGCTCCGGGAGGATGCGCACCAGGAGCCAAGCCACGGCATCGAGCGGCGCGATGAAAATCACCGCCAGCGCGACGTTGAACAGCATATGGAACTCGGCGGTCATTTTTGCCGCGTCCGGCTGCAGAGCGGTCAACTCGCGCGCCAGGAGCGGCAGGAACGGCAGCGCGATCAGAATACCGACCAGCCGATTGAGCAGATTGCCGAGTGGCAGGCGGCGGCTCGCCGGATCGCCGGGAACTGCGCCTTCAAGCAACGGGTTGATCGCGCTGCCAAGATTGGCTCCCAACACCAAAGCGAGCGCTGCCTCGCCGGTGACGAAGTGCGAATAGGCGAGCGACATCACCAGCAGCACGACGGCAACGCTCGAATGCGCGGCCCACGTCAGCGCCGCCGCGATCACGATGCACAATACCGGATCGTGGGTGATAGCGCCGAGCAGCACACGCACCGCCGGCGCCTGCTCGGCCGGCGCCAGCGTGTCGACGAGAATGTGCAGCGCCAGCAGCGTCAGGCCTAAGCCGATGGCGATCCGGCCCAGCGCGCGGGTGAGGCTTTGGCCGCCGACACGGAAGGTGACGAGGCCGATCACGAACAGGACGGGCGCGGCCGCCGAGATGTTGAAAGAGAGAACCTGGACGATGAGCGTCGTGCCGACATTCGCGCCCAACATGATTGCGAGCGCTGGCACGAGGCTCACCACGCCGTCGGCGGCGAGCGACGTGGTCATCAGGCCGGTCGCGGTGCTGCTCTGTAACACCGCGGTCAGGCCGAGGCCGGCGACGAACGCGGTGAAGCGGTTGCGCAACGCCTTGCCAAGGAACCGCCGCAGGTCGGGGCCGAAGGCGCGCAAGACGCCACTCAGCACCATGTGCAGGCCCCACAACAGCAGCGCCACGCCGCCGAGCAGATCGAGGAGAACGATGCTTCCCATTGCGCCACCAGCCTCAAAGGTGTCGTTCAGGCAACGGCGCCCTGCGCCGAAGCGTCACGAACGCATGTAAGGCGGCGGCCGGATAAAAACAAACTCTGACGTGCCGGCGGAGGTTTGCATTACCACGACCGCGGCAATCTTTGCGGCACTGGGGCGCGAGGTGCCCGCCCTAGCGGCGTCGCCGCAGCCGCCCGACGATTCCCTGCGGGAGAAACGTCACGATCAGCACAAATAGGATTCCCAGCCATAACAACCAGCGGTCCGGATGGAACAGCGCCGATATGAGCGGCATTCCCGAAATCGCGCCGCTCATCGCGCCGAGCGCGTTCTGCAAATAGTACTCGGCCAACACGACCACGATGGCGCCAACGACCGCGCCGTAAATCGTTCCCATCCCGCCGATCACAATCATCAGCAGGATGTCGATCATCAGCGAGAATGACAGGGTGGCGTCGGGCCCGTTGTAACCCAGCACAAGCGCCATCAACGCGCCGGCCAGCGACGCCATGACGGCGGAAAAGATGCAAACCAGTGAGCGGTAGGCAACCACGCGATAGCCCATCGCTTCGACGCGGAACTCGTTCTCGCGAATGGCGCGCAGCACGAGACCGAACGGCGAATTGACGATGCGCAGCATGATCAGAAACAGCACCAGCGATACGGCAAACGTAATGTAGTAGGTGATCACCCGGCCGTTGACGATCACGCCCATCACCGGCTCGGGGAACAGCCGGAAGCCCGGTTTGAGAATGGCCGGCACCGAGAAGGTCAGTCCGTCCTCGCCGCCGGTGAGACCGCGCCATTGCTCGGCGACGATCTGCGCGAAGCTCGCGACCGCGAGCGTAATCATCGAGAAGAAGATGGCGCGCAGGCGCAGGCTGAGGAGCCCGATCACCGCGGCGATGACCAAAGACACGACGGCGCCGGCGGCGGCGCCCAGGATCACCCCGGTCCAGCCGACCCAGCCCCTCGCCAGCATGATGGCCACGCCATAGGCGCCGATCCCGAAAAACATGGTATGCGCGAACGAGACGATGCCGGTAAAGCCGAGCATGAGGTCGTAGCTCGCGACCAGGATCACGAAAATGCAGATGCGCGACGCCACGCCCAACGCCTTGGTGCCGGGAAACAGGAATGGAGCAAACAAAAGGGCCGCCAGGATGACCAACAAGATCACGTTCAGGAGAGCGCGGCCCGGCGGATCGTCTGACACAATCCAGCTCAGCCATGATCTGCTCCGGGGATCACGGCGAGGTCCGGAAGGTGACACTTCCGTCGTCGCGGCGGTCAACACCTCGCTCAAGGCCGCGTCCGTCGTTTGGTTGATTTGTCCTGCCATCACCGCCTCAATGATGCTCGGCGATCGGGAACAATCCGCGGGGCCGCCACAGCAGGATCAGCGCCATGAGCAAAATGTTCGACCCCAGCGCCAGCTTGGGCGCGAGAAAGCCGACGTAGTTGCTCGTCAGCCCCACGAGGATGGCGGCGATAAAGCAGCCGCCTACCGAGCCAAGTCCGCCGATAATCAGGATGATGAACACCAGGATGGTCATGCTGTCGCCAATTTGGCTGCCGACCACCGCTTGATACTGCCCCCACATCATCCCGCCCATGCCGGCGAGCGCGGTGCCGGCCATGAAGACGCCGACGAAGACGCGGCGAATATTGTAGCCCAGCGACTGGATCATCTCGCGATCCTCGACTCCGGCCCGAACCACAAGCCCGAGGCGGGTGCGCGTCAGAAAGAGATGCATTGCGGCGGCGACGGCCAGCCCGACGCAAAGCGCGAACAGGCGATAGGTTTCGATGGACGAAGAGCCGATAAAGACACTGCCGCGCAGCATGGCCGGCTTTGGCAGCGGGATGGCCTGGGGGCCCCATAACGCGACGATGAGCTGCTCGATAACGGTGAGGGCGCCGATCGTTATCAGGATCTGGCGCAGCGGCGCGCCATAGACCTGACGGATGATGACGCGCTCGAAGACGAAACCAAGCGCACCGCTGGCAATGGCGGCCGATACCAGCGCCACGAACAACGCCGCGAGATTGAGCGTCAACGACATTTCGTTGGTCCAACCCGCCAGTGGCCGCAGCACCGACACCGCGACGTAGGCGCCGACCGCGACGAAGGCCGCATGCGCGAAGTTCAGCACGTCCATCAGGCCGAAAATGAGCGTGAGGCCCGAAGCCACCATGAACAGCATGATTCCCATGGTGAGTCCGGCGACCGTCAGCGTCACCCAGGGGCCCAATCCAATCGCGGGCAGCGCGGCGACAACGACGAGCGGTGTCAGCGCATAAGGCGCCCACCGCTGCAGCTGCTTGAGCCAATCCCTGCTCATAGACTGTCCGCCATGCTCAAACCGAGCAATCGGTGCTGCAAACCGTGGTTGGTGCTCAGCGCCGCCATGTCGCCAGTATGAATGATGCGGCCCTCGTCCATGACCGCGACATCGTCGCCGACGGCTTCAGCCACGCGAAAATTCTGTTCGACCAGCAGAATGGTGGTGTGCTCGCGTTTGAGCCGCAGCAATGCCGCGACCAGTTGGTCCACCATTGCCGGCGACAATCCCTTGGTAGGTTCGTCGATCAGTAACAGCCGGCGCTGCTCGATGATGGCGCGTCCGATCGCCAGCATTTGCTTTTGTCCGCCGGACAGCGAGCCTGCGGGCGATTCCCATTTCACCCTCAACGCCGGGAAGCTTTCAAGCACCCGATCCAGATGTTGCCGGGCGAAACCGCTGCGCCCGGTGGCGAGAAGCATGTTCTCGCGCACCGTCAACTTGCCGAAGATGCCCATGTTTTCGGGTACGTAGGCGATGCCCAATCGGGCGATATGAGGCGTCTCCTTCGCAGCAATCGACTGTCCGTCGAAAATGATTTTGCCGAGGCGCGCTTTCCAGAGACCCATGATGGTGCGCAACGTCGTCGTCTTGCCGGCGCCGTTGCGCCCCAGCAGCATGGTCACCCGCCCGCGCCGGGCGGCGAAATCGACGCCGTGCAGAATCCGATAGCGGCCGATATTGGCGTAAACGCCCTCAAGCCGCAGCAGGGCTTCGGCGGCGTCAGTCATTGCGGCGGCCCGCGCCGCAATTCGCCGGCGCCGTGTACGCCAAGGTAGGCTTGTTGCACCGCCGGCAGCGCGACGACTTCCGCCGGCGGGCCGTCCGCGATCAACGCGCCGTCCTGCAATACGATGATGCGGTCGGCGAGGCGGGTCACGACGTCCATACGGTGCTCGACCAGCAGCACCGTCTTGTGCGTCTCGAGCTTTATCTCCTCTATGAGGTCGAGGATCGTCGGTATCTCGTCGACGCTCATGCCGGCGGTCGGTTCGTCGAACATCAGGACCTGAGGCTGGAGCGCGAGCAGGATCGCCACCTCCAGTTTGCGCTGATCGCCGTGCGACAAAGCCGCCACCGCCAGCTCCGCCCGCGGCGTGAGCTTGACCCGGTCGAGCCAATGGCGCGCCTGGTCGCGCACAACGGTGTTGCGCGCCGCAATGCTGAGAAAGTCGAAACGGATTTGGGAGACGGATTGCACCGCGAGCCGCACATTTTCGAAGACCGTGAGGCTCGGATAAAGGTTGATGAGCTGGAACGCGCGTCCGAGGCCGAGCCGCGTGCGGTGAGGCGCGCCGAGCCGGGTGATGTCCCTGCCGAACAGGCTCACGCTGCCGTGCGTCGGCCGCAATTGTCCCGAGATCAGATTGAAGTAGGTCGTCTTGCCGGCGCCGTTGGGGCCGACGATCGCCGTCAAGGTGCCCTTGTGGAAAGCGCAGCTCACGGAATTCACCGCGACCTGCCCCCCGAAGCTGATCGTTAGATCGCGGGTCGACAGCGCCGGAATTTCGTCCGTCATTCCGCGACCCTACCCACGAAACAACACCCCCGGCATGGCGCCACGCTCAGACTATTGCCGGCTGTTGGCGATCGGAATCTTCATCTCGTCCATGGTGATGATGTGAGTCAGTTCCGGGATCGCCCATGGCACGTTCGGATCGATCTTGATCTTGAAGGCGTACATCGGTTGCAGGAGCTGATGGTCTTCCTTGCGGAACAGCACCGTATCCTTGGGCGAGTCGAACGCCATGCCCTCCATGGCCGTGATCAGCTTCTCGGTATCTGTCGAACCGCCGGTCTTTTTCAAAGCCAGGACGACCGCCTGCGCTGCGATGAACCCGCCGCAGGTGAAAAAATCCGGCGGCGCTCCGTTGAACCGCTTCTTGTTCTCCGCGACCAGCGCGTCGTTCACCGGGTTCTTGGGAATGTCGTAGTAGTAATAGGCGGAGCCCTCCATTCCCGGGAAATCCTTGTAGGCCACCAGCGCCGGCAGGATGTTGCCGCCGGTCGAGATCTCGATGCCCAATCGCTCCGGTCCCATGGCTTTAAGCGCCGCGAGCGGATTGCCGCCGGCCCAGTTGACGAAGATGATCTTGCGGCCCTGTTCCTTCGCCAGCGCATCGAAGACGCGCTGGATCGGCGCGGTGAAATCGGTCGTCATTGGCGGCGCATATTCCTCGAAGACCAGTTTGCCGCCGGTGGTCGCAAGCGCGGTCTTGAAGGCGGTGACAAAGTCCCGGCCGAACGCATAATCCTGCGCCAGCGTCGCGATCGCCGTACCCGGTTTGCCGATGGCAAGCGCGTTGGAGGCGGCGTCCTGGGTGGAATTGCGGCCGGTGCGGAAGATGTAGCGGTTCCATTTGGCGCCGGTGATGGTATCGGCGACCGCCGGTTCGACGACGAAAATCTTCTTGTTGTCCTGGGCCACCGGCAACATCGCCAGCGCCACCGCCGAGCTCGTGCCGCCGACCGCGATGTCGGCGCCGTCGTCGTTGTAGGCTTCGTTCAACAGATTGCGGCCGACGTCCGGCTTGGTTTGGCTGTCTTTCTCGATCACCACGAGCTTGTGGCCGTCGACCATCATTGTCCCGCCCGTCGCATAGTCCAGTCCCATTGCGAATCCGGCGGACGTCTGCTTGGCATAAGCCTCGAGCGGTCCGGTCTTGTCGGCAATCAGCGCGATCTTGATATCGGCTGCACAGGCTTGCGCCGCCCAAAGCGCCGCAAGCGTTGCGCCGACCGCGATCCAGCCCGTCGTCGCGTTTGCACCGATCCCGGTTTGCCGAGGCCTGTCGTTCATTTCCCACTCCCCCTTGGAAAGGACACCGATTGACGGTCTTTTGCGCATGCTGTTGTCAGAAGCAGCAAAGCTTTCAGACCGTCACCCCGTCCAAGCTTGGTCTGAATCAGGCCGGCACACAAGCCTCATCGATTGCGGCTGCGTGTGCCGCGGCGCCGGCGCGTGATCTTGAAGCTGAATGCCGATCCAAAGATCAAGGATCGAGTTCGGTGTCCCAATAAAGATAGTCGAGCCAGCTGTCGTGCAGATAGTTGGGCGGGAACAGCCGGCCGTTGCGGTGCAGATGCTGTACCGTCGGTTGGAAGGGCCTTTGCGACGGCCACATCTCCGACTCGTCCGGTGTCAGGTTGCCCTTCCTGAGATTGCAGGGCGAGCAGGCGGCGACGACGTTGCTCCAGGTCGTATGACCGCCGCGCGAACGCGGCAGGAGATGGTCGAACGTCAGGTCATCGCGCGCGCCGCAATATTGGCAGGAGAAGCGGTCGCGCAGGAATACGTTGAACCGCGTAAAGGCCGGATGCGATGACGGCTTCACGTAGGTCTTGAGCGAGACCACGCTCGGCAGCTTCATTTCGAGGCTCGGGCTATGAACCGCGCGGTCGTAATTGGCGACGATGTTCACCCGATCGAGGAACACCGCCTTGATGGCGTCCTGCCAGGACCAGAGCGACAGCGGGTAATAGCTCAGCGGACGAAAATCCGCGTTGAGGACAAGTGCCGGAAAACCCGATGGCGATACGTGAGCGTTCAAAGCCGACGTTCCTACCAAGCGACTCACAATGCCGCACTGCGGCGTCGGGTACCAGTTTATAGGCAGGCGTGACAGGATTGTGAAGCCCGTCCCGTGGCTTATAGGCCATAGCATAATTTAGCCGCGTCCGGACCAGGCTACGCCCGGGTCGGCATCTCCGCGGGGCGGACGGTCGTCGGCGGCAGGCGCCCGCGAATGATGTCTGCGGCCTTCTCGGCGATTATGATGATGGGCGCATTGATGTTGCCGCCGACGAGGTCCGGCATCTCCGAGCCATCAACGACGCGAAGGCCCTCGACGCCAAAAACGCCAAGCGACGGATCGACGACGGCCATGCGGTCGGACACGGGCCCCATCTTGCAGGTGCCAAGCGGATGGTGGACGGTGATGGAATTGCCGCGGATGTGGGCATCAAGATCGGCATCGGCGACAGCACGCTCGCCCGGCGCCGCTTCGCGTTCCATGAACGGTTGCATCGGCGTCTGGCGGCACACGTCGCGGGACATGCGAAGCGCGGCGCGAAAGGTTCGCCAATCGCTCTCGGTTGCCAGGAAGTTTTGACGGATGCGCACGGGCGTCCGTGGATCGCTCGAAACAAGTTTGAGACGGCCCCGGCTTTCCGGCCGCAGCACGACGGCGCGGCATGCGTAGCTATCCGCATATGGACGCCGGAAGGGCATCAGATACGGCGTCGCGGTGAGCGGAGCCGCGTGAAAGATGAGCTGCACGTCAGGCAGGGCGACGTCCGGCCGGCTCTTGAGGAATGCCATCTGCCCGGTCGGCAGGTCGGCGGCGACGCCTTTGCCGAACAGATAGGCTCTCGCCAGTGCCGGCACGATGCGGTCGAACCGCATCGCCCGGTGGAACGGGCCCGGTTCCTTGCGCAGATAGGCGATGGTCGCCGAGATGTGGTCTTGCAGATTCTTGCCGACGCCAGACAGCGCGACTTTGACGCCGATATCGTGCGCGCTCAACTCTTCCGGATCCCCGATCCCGGACAGCATCAGGAGCTGCGGCGAATTGATGACCCCGCCGCAGAGAATCACCTCACGCTCGGCCCGCGCCGTGACGGTTCGCCCGTGGCGAAAATATTCGACGCCGTTCGTTCGCGTCCCGTCGAACAACAGCCGTGTCGCCAACGCGCGGACTTCGACGGTCAAATTTTTCCGGGCGAGCGCCGGGCGCAAATAGGCATCCGCCGCGCTGCACCGGCGTCCGTTCCGCACCGTCATCTGCGGGACCGCAAAGCCTTCCTGCCGGGCGCCGTTATAGTCCGGGGTCGCGGTATATCCGGCGGCCAGTCCGGAGGCCGCGAAGGCGTCGACCAGTGGATCGGAAAACGGCACGTCTGCGTCGCCAGCGGGCCGTCGTCGCCGCGATAAGGGCTTGAGCCCTCCTGCCAGGATTCCTGGCGCCGGAAATACGGGAGCACGTCGTCGTAGGACCATCCGGTAAGCCCGGCGGCTGCCCAGCGGTCGTAGTCGCCGGGATGGCCGCGCACATAGGCCATGGCGTGGATCGAAGACAAGCCGCCGATGACCCGTCCGCGCGCGCATTCAAGGCCGCGCCCGTCCGTCGTCGTCTCCGGCTCGGCGAAATACATCCAATCGTGCTTGCGGTTGCGCAGCAGGTATGGCCAGCCGGCCGGTATCTTTATCCAGGGATCGTGGTCCCAGCCGCCGGCTTCGAGCAGCAAAAATCGCGTGCTGCCATCCTCGGTCAGTCGGCCGGCGAGGGTACAGCCGGCCGAGCCCGCCCCGACGATGATGATGTCGTAGCTTCTATCTTTCGGCATCCGGCGTCAGCGCTTGGCTCCAAAGCTCCGTGCCAGGAATTCGCCGCCGTGGCGAAGCCCCTCGGGGTCGATGCCGTGGCCGAGACCGGCGGACAAATGCCATTCGGCCGGCACGCCGAGCGCGGCGAGTTCTTGCGTCGCCTGGAAAAGCGCCTGCAATGGGATGAGTTCGTCGCCGTCGCCGTGGATCAGCAGCACCGGCGGACGCGATCGGATCTCAGCAGCGACGGCTTCCGGGTTATCGTCCGCCGGAAGCACCAACAGCCCGGAATAGCCGACGATCGCCGCCGGCGGGACCGCTCGGCGCAGGCCGACATGCAGCGCCATCATGGTTCCCTGGCTAAAGCCAACGAGCGCCAGCGCCGAGGGCGGCAAGCTGTGACGGGCAAGTTCCGCGTCGATAAAACGGTCCAACATTGGCGCCGCCTTGTTGACGCCGACCCAACGTTCGTTTGGATCGCGGAAGGTGAGCGCAAACCACTGCCTGCCGACCGGCGCCTGTCCGCACGGCTCGGGCGCATGCGGCGATACGAACGCCGCGTGCGGCAAGGATGGTTGCCAAACTTTGCCGATCTCGATGAGATCGTTGCCGTCGGCGCCGTAGCCATGAAGGAAAACGACAAGCTGTCGCGGGGTCCCGGAGCGCGGCGATAGCCGCGGACCATCAAGCTCAGCGGCCATTCGTATTCCCGTCGGCTTGTCCTGCGCCGCGCACTACGCGTGCGGCGCAATCAGAGATTCGCGATACACATTTCTGCTTTAGCCGGGGCGGCAACGGCCTGTCTACGCCAGAATGCGGCGCGGACCGCCATCATTGAGATTAAACCCTCCCTGGACGAATATACCATACCCCCCTATACTAAGAGCCGAAAAGGAAAACGCGATGACACATACCATCCGTGAGAAAACCAAGCTCTTGGCACGTGTGCGGCGCATCCGCGGACAAGTTGAAGCCATCGAGCGTGCCCTTGAGGCGGAGCTTGGCTGCGCCGACGTGCTGCAAGTGATCGCCTCGGTCCGGGGCGCGGTCAACGGACTGATGGCCGAGGTGTTCGAGGACCACGTCCGCAATCACGTCTTCGCGCCGGCGCTTGCCGTCAACGAGCGCGCCGAAGGAGCGGAGGATCTGATGGAGGTCGTGCGCACCTATCTGAAGTGAGCGCGTCGGAAGAGAAGGGAAGGGCCGATCATGGCGCAGACTGTTTGGAGCGACCACAACCACGTCTTCCTCGGCGAGCGCCACGAGATGAACGAGCGGCGCACGTGGCTGGTGATCTGGCTCTGCGGAGCCATGATGATTGCGGAGATTGTCGGCGGTCTGCTGTTCGGCTCGATCGCGCTCGTCGCCGATGGTTTGCACATGAGTACGCACGCCGGTGCGCTGCTGCTCGCGGCGCTCGCTTACACCTATGCCCGTAAGCGCGCCGACGATCCGAACTTTACGTTTGGCACCGGCAAGTTCGGCGATCTCGCCGGCTTCACCAGCGCCGTCATCCTCGCGATGATCGCGCTGCTCATCGCCTACGAATCCGTCAGCCGTCTTTTTGCGCCCGTCGCGATCCATTTTGCCGAAGCGATCCCGATTGCCTGTCTCGGCCTGGCCGTGAACATTGCAAGTGCCTGGCTCCTGAGCGGCGGCGGCGGGCATCATCACGGCGACAGTCGCGGCCACGCGCATGAGGGCCACGACCATGACGAGGCGCATCGCATTACGACCGCCACCGGGGTCGTCGTCCTCGAAGCATTCGAGGACGGCGTGCCGCCACGTTTCCGCCTCCGCGCCGAAGCCGGTCCCGCTTTAACGGCTCAAGCAGCGTCGGTCGAAACCGTGCGTCCTGATGGCACGCGGCAACGTTTTGCGATGGAGGATCGAGGCGGCTATCTGGAATCGGTCGAAGAGGCTCCCGAGCCGCACGCGTTCACTGCACATGTGCGGATGGGCCAGCAGGATTATCCCGTCGTTTTCGAGGAGCACGAGCACGCGCACGAATCGGCGGGCCGCGACAACAATATGCGCGCCGCAATTGTCCACGTTATGGCCGATGCCGCAGTGTCGGTCCTTGTCATCATGGGCCTGTTGCTCGCCCGCACCTTCGGCTGGCTCTGGATGGACCCGCTGATGGGCATTATCGGCGCCGCCGTCATCGCCAGCTGGTCTTATCGCCTGATCCTCGATACTGCCGCGATCCTGCTCGATATGAACCCCGACCGGCGGATGGCGAGCAATCTGAGGGAAGCCGTTGAGAGCGACGGCGACCAGATCGCCGATCTCCATCTTTGGCGCTTGGGGCCGGGGCATCTGGGAGCGATTATTTCAGTCATCACCACGCAAGCGCGTGAGGCGGAGTACTATCGCGCCCGGCTCGCTCGCTTTAAGTCGCTCTCACATCTCACTGTCGAGGTTTTGCATAAATCCTGATTGCGGGCCCGAATCCGCAACGCCGCGCTTTCCCCGACCGTCACACCGGCCACGGGTAACGTGCCGAAAGTTCCTGATAGAGTGGCTGGTCGGCGCGGCCGACTATTCCGCAATGACCTGGCCTTTCGCGGTGTCCGCGTGATACTCGCCGATGAAGTCATAGCGACCGGGCGCGAGCGGGCCGATGTGCACCACGCCCTGCGCATTGCCGGAGATCACTTTTTCGACCCTCAGGGCCGTCGAATCGAATTCTTCGGAAAGCGGATCGGTGTTGACGACCGTCAGCGATATTCTCTTACCGGCAGGAACGTGAATTTCTGACGGCTCGAAGCGGTGACTGCGAATTGTCACGGTGGTCGAATACGCTTCTTCCGCGCGCACGTCACACACCGCGGCAATCTGAGCCGCGATGACCAGGAAAATCGATGCGCGCGTCGCGATCGACATTAGTCGGCTTGCTTGCTCGGAAAATGGAAAGTCCAGCTCTCCGTGAACGGTTGCCACCAGTCCGGCACGCCGGTTGCCTTGTCGACGTGACGGAGAAACCCGGCCTTGGACGGCGGTTCAAATTGGTACGTAAGACGATAATCGCCGTCGCCCATGAGCGCGACATTGTTGGCGTAATGCGGACCGTCGTCCGCAGTCATGGGTATGAGCCTTCCCGTCTTCTTGAAGTTCGTGCCCACCTTCTCGATCGTGTAGGAGATTGTCAGGTAGGGAATCCACTCGTCCTCCTTGAATCCGTGCTTGTCGTCCTTGGTCGCGTGCACGTCGATTTCAAGGTGAACAGCACCCGGACCCATATCCATTCCCTTGGTCATCGGCGCCATTTCAATGCCGAGCAGATAGTGCGGAACGAGTTGCATGTTGTTGTTCACGATCGGCTCGCCGACGTAGAATTCCCCCGCTGCGGCCGGTAGAGCGGCCAATACAAGAGCGCCCGATACGACAAGCAGAGCCGCGCGAATTGTTCGTCCCATGGTGTTTCTCCTTTGCTGTCGCGGCGCAGGCACCCCCTTTTCGAAAGAGCGCTTCGTCATCGATCTAAAACTGCGCGTGAAATCGGCCGGCAAAGACATTCGCCGGCCCTCGATCGGCATTGTAACCGGGATGAGCGATGAACTGATAATCGAACGTGACTTTCGTCGATGATGTGATCGCATAGCTGTAATAGGCCTCGACGATCTGCTCGATGCCATAGTTGGTCAGCGATCCATCTCCGATAAGAATGCCCGTTCCTC
>Ga0302324_100019212_pt1 | contig 13433 bp, 9 predicted proteins | sample Palsa_T0_1_FD_201949 | JGI IMG/M metagenome (GOLD analysis project Ga0302324, IMG submission 201949) | Peat permafrost microbial communities from Stordalen Mire near Abisko, Sweden - Palsa_T0_1 | ecosystem: Environmental > Terrestrial > Soil > Palsa > Peat permafrost | place: Sweden: Abisko...
CCATTCCCCGCAACCCGTTGCCCCCAGACGACCGGGACATCGATCCGACCACGACCGGGTTGACCACGCCGATGCGAATGTCCTGGTCGGTCACCGTGACTCGTAGGCGCACCGGCGCTCCGGGCGCGTGCTTCACCGCGTTGGACAGCGACTCTTGGACCAGCCGGTAGGACGCCAGCCCGGTCGCCAGGGGCACGGTGTCCAAATCTCCCTCAAGGTCGAAGTCGACGCGAAGCCCGGCGTGACGGAAGTCGGCCACCAGTCCCGGCACGTCCGTCGCATTGGGGGTGGACAGCTGCGCGTTCCCGACGTCCGCTGTCCCGAGGAGCCCGACAGTTCGATGGATCTCCGCCATGGCCGAGCGTCCGGCGGCCTCGGCGTCTTCGAGCGCGGCCAGCGCCTCATTCGTGTCCCCGGCCTTCAGGGCCAGGCGGGCGCCCGTCAATTGCAACATGGTGACGGCCAGCGAGTGGGCGATGAGGTCATGGATGTCGCGGGTCAGGCGATGACGCTCGTCCGCGGCCGCCTGCTCAGCCAGCTGGGTCTGGGCTTCCGACAGTTCGAAGGCAATCTGGACTTGCCGGCGCAGGGCAGACCCGCCCATCCAGGCGATGGTGAAGGCGAAGCCCCAGATGTACAGGCCCTGGGCCGCGAAGGCGAATGAGTAGGTGACGAGGAGACTGATGCTCACCGCACAGACAACCGCTCCGAATTTCGGGCCGGCCACCGAGCTCATCTCGCCCACCAGGAGCGTGATGAGAAATGGTGCGAAGTCATTGGGCACCGGGTAGCCGCCGACCAACCACATGACTCCCGCCCACGCCATCACCGTCCAGGCGATGAGGAGCACGCGTTCGTACTGAGGTTCGCGCATAAACCGGAAGGGCTCGCCGAACACGTCGAGGACCCAGGGGAAGAGGATGAGCCCGATGGCCAGCAGGCCCCAGTTGGGCGACGTGAACTCATGGCGTTGGATGGCGATGACGAGGCCGACACAGACGGCGAACAATCCGACCGCCTGGGGAACCCGCTCTGGCCACGGCAACCCACCGCGCGGGGCTTCATCGTGACACGTCAAGGGCGGAACTGCCATTCCACCAGGGTAGAAGGAGGAGCGCCCGTCCGCATCCGACTACGGGGTGATCTCCCTCCGCCCACGGGAGGAGGGAGGAGAGCCACTTTGGGGACGATGACCGCCCACCCCGGGTTGCGTACCGTGATGGATATGGACACAGAGCACGCCCGAATCGGGCTTTCCGCCCCCGAAGCACCGACGCACACCGATGCGGCCATCACCGTTACGGGACTCACCATGGGATACGGCGGCCGCCAGGTGGTCAATGGGATCGACTTCTCCGTCAACTTCGGGGAGGTCTTCGCCTTCCTGGGGCCGAACGGTGCCGGTAAGACAACCACGGTGGAGATACTGGAAGGCTTCCGCTCCCGCACCGGAGGCATTGTCCGGGTCCTCGGGATCGATCCCGAAGCGGCCAATTCCCAGTGGCGGGACCGAGTGGGCGTCGTCCTGCAGTCGTCGGTGCCCGAACCCGACCTGACCGTGGCCGAAACCATCGCGCTGTACGCCGGCTTCTACCGGCGTCCCCGCCCCATCAATGAGATCTTGGCCCTGGTCGGACTGGAGTCTCACGCTGGCACGCGCAATCGCCGCCTCTCCGGTGGGCAGCAACGCCGGCTCGATGTGGCCCTGGCCCTCGTCGGTGATCCCGACGTCCTCTTCTTGGACGAGCCGACCACCGGCTTCGACCCGGCGGCGCGCCGTGCGGCCTGGGAGGCCATCGCCGGACTCAAGCGTCTGGGCAAGACGATCTTCTTGACCACCCACTACCTCGACGAGGCCGAATACCTGGCCGACCGGATCGCCGTGCTCTCGGCCGGTCGCATCGTCGCCGTCGGGACACCTGCTGAGCTCGGGGGCAGGGATCACCGGCCCAGCACCATCCGCTTCGGACTCGAGCCGGGCACGCCTCTGGACCGGGCACCGGGGGGCCTGATCGACCGGGCTCGCCTCCTGGCCGATGGACGGTTCGCCTTCGACTCCGACGACGCTCCGGTCGAACTCTCCGGCCTCATGCAATGGGCCTCGGCGCACGGAGCCCGCTTGACCGGGCTCGAAGTCGTCCGCCCGACGCTCGAAGACGTCTATCTCAGCTTGACCGACGAAGGGACAACGCCATGACCACCTGGACCGACACCAGTGAGCCGTCACTCCGTGCGGCGCAACGACCGGTGACACTGTTGCGCCACCAGGTCAGGTTCGACCTCAAAGCACTGAGCCGGAATCGTGAGGCCCGGTTCTTCATGATGGCCATGCCGGTGGGCTTCCTCATTCTGTTCTGCGCCATCTTCGGCAACGGCATGCTCCATGGCGGAGGAGTGAGCGTGCGGTCGTCGACGTACTACGTGGCCGGTCTCACCACCTTCGGGATTGTCGATGCCGCCTTCATGGCGCTCGTCATATCCCTGGTGGAGACGCGGGAGTCGGGCATCCTGCGGCGACGTCAGGCCACACCCCAACCTTCGTGGGTCATTGTGGCGGGTCGAGCCGTGACGACCGTCCTCACCGCCATGAGCACGGCGGTGGTGCTGTTGATTCTCGGCCGCGTAATCTACGGCGCATCGACCCCGCTGGGCGGGCTCCCCGCCCTCTTCACGACCGTCGTCATCGGGTGCGTCGCCTTCTGTTTCCTCGGCTTCGCCTTGACCGGAGTGATCAGATCGGTGCAGTCGGCGCAACCGATGGCCATGGCGGCGGCGATGCCCTTGTTCTTCATTTCAGGAGTCTTCGTGCCCTGGGTCTTCATCCCGCACTGGTTGCAGCATGTGGCCGGGGTCTTTCCCATCCGGCCCCTGCTCTCCGCCATCCTCACCCCGTTCATCAGCCACGGGGGTCAGACGACATGGAGTGTCGGCAACCTTCTCATTGTTGCTGGCTGGGGAGTGGGGGGACTTGTTCTGGCCCTCCGGCTCTTCAAATGGTCGCCCCAGGACATCTGAGCTCCACCGAACTGTTCCCCGTCTCGAAAGGACGCCATCATGCATGCAACCCGCGACGACAAGATCAACGCCCTGGCCGAGGTCCCCCTCTTCGCCGGGTGCGGGCAGCACGAGCTGGTGCAACTGGCCAAAGTGCTCGATACGAGTTGGGCCACTTCCGGCGAGATGCTCGAGACCCAGGGGCAGCGGACCCGTTGGTGGAAGATCATCATCTTCGGCACGGCTTCGGTGACCCGGGACGGCCGTCCAACTGGACTCATCGGCGCCGGGGACTGGTGGGGTGAGCGATCGATCATCAACCGCACGCCGTCCTCCCTGTCGGTGGTGGCCCTCACCCCAGTTGCGCTGTTGACCATGGAACGGCGGGACTTCCTCAAGCTGCCTGGTCGTCATCCCCTGGTGGCCGCGCGCATCATGTCCGAGCTGGTCGATCGACGGGCGCCCTACGAGGGCCTGGCTATCGCCTGATCGCCGGGTGGCCCGGCCACCGTCCGACTCGTAGCGGAAACATTTCGTCGCTATCGTTCCTCCATGCACGGCCGATGCCTGAAGTCAGCCCGTCCAGATTCGTGAGCGAAGAGACCACATCTCGCAACCGCTTCCTGCGCTTCTGGCCCCTTCTCGCCCTCTTGGCCATTCAGGCGCTCATCATCGCCATCGCTCCATCGACGGCGCCGAGCAGCAATGTCGCGCTGGGGACAACCGGGGCCGGAGTCACACAGGGCCAGAGTGCCGCAGCGGGCAGCAGTTCGACCGGCGGGGTCACCACGACAACTGCACTCTCGGGGGCGGAGGGCGGGACCGGATCGTCCGCCGGCGGAACGGCGGCCGGAGGAGCCAAGACGTCGGCCGCCGCCAGCACCGCCGCCGCAGCACAGGCCGCCGCCCAGAGCACCACCCACTGCTCCGGCGGGCGTGAGTTCCCGTCCAGCCTGGTCTTCTACGCGCCCGCCTGCACGCCCGGCACCATCGGCGCTGCCGACCCCAACAATGGTGGAGCGACGTACCAGGGTGTGACCGGGAACACCATCACCGTGGTCGACTACTACTCGGACGACGGTCCCGAAGTCGATGCCATCGACCAGGCCCAGGGCCAGTACGTCTCCTACAGCGGTGAGTCGCTCTGGGACGCGGCCATGGCGAAGTTCATCAACGCCAATTACGTCCTGTACGGACGGACGTTGAAGATCATCCCCTACCAGGGCCAGTGCCAGACGGTGCCACCCGACACCACCTGCCTGACGGCGGAGATGGACAGTATCGTCCAGACCTACCAGCCCTACATCATCCTCTGGGTGAACAACACGCTCTGCTCCACCTGTTACGCCGAAATTGCCAAGGACCATACGATCGGCCTGGGCGGGCTCGGTTTCTCCGACACCCTGTCCAACGAGCTGGCGCCCTACTTCTACAGCGCCGACCAGAGCTCAAGCCGCATTGAGACGGCCTTCGCCCAGTGGTGGTGCTCCCAGATGTCCTCGGTCAATGTGCCCTCGCGCACGGTGAAGTTCGCCGGCACCGAGAATTCGTCACAGAACTTCAATGGAGAGCCGCGTCGTCTGGGGGTGATCTCGACGAACGACCCCGACAACGAGAACACGGTCACATCGGTCCTTGCCCCGGCCCTGGCCAGTGATTGCGGGGACAAGATCTGGCATACCTACTTCTATTCGCAGAACATCAACACGGCGGCCCAACAGGTGAGCGCCGGGCTGGCCGCCATGGACACCTCCACCGATCCGGCCAACTCGGTCCTGTGCCTGTGCGACTCGACGGCACCGCAATTCCTGTTCGAGGGCGCGTCGTCGGACAACTACTGGCCCGAAATACTGATGGCCAATGACCAGCTGATGGATCTCGACGACACCGGGCAGGACTACGAGTCCGGGGTGGCCTGTCCCAGCGGGAAGAACTGCGAATTCTCCGGCGCGTTCGGGCTGTCGCCCATCGATCCCCAACCACCGGCAGGCAGCGGGCCGGCGGAGGCGGTCTGGAAGGCGGAAGGCGAGACGGCCTCGCTCAACTCGACCCTTGGTTCCTACGCCAACGCCGATACGTATCTGGAGCAGTACCTCATGATGGCCAATCTGATTGAGAACACCGGGCCGGATCTGACCCCGGACAACATGCAGGCCCGGGCACCGAGCATGGGATCCTTCGGGGGTGGTGCAACTGGTCACCAACTGCTGGGGTTCGCGCCCGGTGACTGGCAATGGACGCAGGATGACCGGGTGGTCTACTGGGACGAGAACACGCCCTCCAAGTACAACAATGTGGCGGGGACCTTCTGCCAGATAGAAGGGGCGCGCTTCAACCTGGGTCAGTTCCCGACCGAGACAGGTGGCCCACCGGTGCCGTTGGACCGACCGCCCACATGCTGACCGGATGAGCTCCACCGCACCCGAGTCACCCTCGGCCCGCATGGTACTGGACCGGGCCGCGCACGGCGCCAAGACCGCCTGGCGACGCGGCATGGAGATCGGCGGGGCCGACAACACCCGGGCCCGGGTCGGTCGCTACATCGCCCTCGTCGTCGGTTTCTTCGTCGTTGTCCAGCTGCTCTTCCACCAGACGCCGGCCGATCTGATCGAAGGTCTGGCCCTGGGCTCGCTCTACGGGATCATGGGTGTCGGCCTGGTGCTGATCTACCGCACCACCCGGGTCATCAATTTCGCCACGGCGGCCATCGGCAGCGTGCCGGCCATTGTGGCCCTGGTGCTGGTGGTCCAGTACCACGTCAATTACCTGGCCGTCCTGCCCATCGCCGTGATCGGTGGCCCGTTGCTGGGCGCCCTGACCGATGTGCTCCTCATGCGCCGCTTCTCCACCGCGCCCCGGCTGATCGTCACCGTCCTCACCATCGGCGTGGCGCAGACTTTCGGCGTGTTCGGTTTCTTCATCCCGATCTGGATGGGCCAGAGCGCCAAGGAGATCTCCAGCGTCCCCACCCCCTGGCAGAACTTCACCATTCACAACAACCACGGGCAGCCGGTCCTCACCGGAAACCAGGTGGCCGCCATTGTGGTCGAGATCGTGGTGACGGTCGGACTCGTCCTCTTCTTGCGCAAGACCCGCATCGGCCTGGCCCTGCGGGCCTCGGCGGAGAACGCGGACAGGGCATCCCTGCTCGGCATTCCGGTCCGGCGCATCGCCACGATCGCCTGGGCCCTGTCCGGCCTCCTGAGCGCGTTGGCCCTGTTCATTCAGGCCCCGCTCATCGGGACCCCCACCAGTGACGCCACTCTGGACTTCGACACCCTGTTGTTCGGCCTGGCCGCCGCGGTGGTGGCCCGCTTCAACAGCATCGGACTGGCCTTGGGAGCCGGAGCCGGAGCCGGCATCCTCGTCTTCGCCACAGTCCAGAGCACGGGGAGCTCTGACGTCGGTTCGGCCGCCATGTTCGTCGTCATCATGGTGGCCCTCCTGTTCCAGCGAGGCAGCGTCTCGCGTGCCTTCGATACCGGCGTGGAAACCTGGAAGAACATAAAGGAGTACCGGCCGATCCCCACCGTCCTGGCCCAGTTCCCCGAAGTGCGGGCCTACAAAATCGCCCTGCCCGCCGTTGTGGCTATCGGCGCCATTGTGATCGGGCTCCCCGGCGTGGGTCTCAGCAATCCCAACATTCCCGACCTGGTGATCCTGCCTATTTACGGCATCATGGCGGTGTCGCTGGTGGTCCTCACCGGCTGGGCCGGTCAGATCAGCCTGGGCCAGTTCGGCCTGGCGGGAGCCGGGGCCCTCGTCACCGGTGGGCTGGTGGCCAACCACAACCTTGACTTCTTCGTCGTCCTCGGCATCGGCATCGCTGCAGGTGTGGTGGTGGCCGTGCTCATCGGCCTTCCCGCCGTCCGCTTCTCGGGCATGTACCTCGCCGTCACCACGCTGGCCTTCAGCTACGCCATGACCTACTACCTGATGAACTCGCACTACTGGATCGGCGCCCACCTGCTGCCGACCGGCTTCGCCGCCGACATCGACCGGCCCACCCTGTGGGGACGGGTCACCCTCGGCGACGTCGGACCGAACCGGAATTACTACTTCGTGTGCCTGGCCTGTCTGGCGCTGTCCATGGCGGCCGCTGCTTCCTTCCGTCGCATGCGCAGCGGGCGGGTCCTCATTGCCGTGCGCGACAACCCCCGGGCAGCTTCCTCGTATTCCATCAACGTGGTGCGCACCCGCCTGGCCGCATTCGCCGTCTCGGGCGGCATCGCCGGCATGGCCGGGGTGCTCCTCATGTACGCCCAGGGCAACGTCATCCCCGACAGCTTCGGTCCCGAGTACTCCATCATCATTTTCCTGGCCGTCGTGGTCGGCGGAGCGAGCTCCATCCCCTGGGCGGTGATCGGCGCCGTCGGGTTCGAGGCCTTCGACCTGTTTGCGCCGAAGGTCCTCGACCGCTTCCTCAGCCCGACCATCACCTCGGTGCTGCCACTCATACTGACCGGTCCGGGCCTCATCTGGACCCTGCTGCAGAACCCGTCGGGGAACGCCGAGTGGGGCTATGAGATGCGGGACAAGTTCTTGCGGCGCGTGGCCGCCAAGCGGGACATCCTGGTTCCTTCGTTGATCGCCGACCGCCGGGTGATCACCGGCGAGGACAGCGTCGACGCCATTGAAGTGGCGGAACACCACATAGAGGAGGTTCGGGCGGCCCAGACCACCGAGCACGTTGACGCCGACGATGGGGTGGCTTCCATCACCTGCCCCACCTGCGGGCTGGTGTTGGATCTGCATGCGGCGGCGGCGCACGACCATCTCCGCACGGTGTCGGTCGGCGCGAGCATCGAGAGCGGGGACGGGCTGTGACGGCGATCGACACCACCACCGACACGCCACCGGATGGCGTCAACGTGAGACCCGTCCTGGTGTGCCAGGGCGTCGAAGTGGCCTACGACGGCGTGCAGGTGCTCTTCGGCGTCGACCTCGAAGTGGCGGAGGGCGAGATCATCGCCCTGCTCGGCACCAACGGGGCGGGCAAATCGACACTGCTCAAGGCCATTTCCGGGCTCGTCGATCCGATCGGCGGCACCATCTTCTTCGACGGGGAGGACATCACCCACGCCGATGCCGTTACCACCTCGCGCATGGGCATCCTGCAGGTTCCGGGCGGCAAGGCGGTCTTCCCGACCTTGAGCGTCGAGGAGCATTTCCGGGTGGGCTCGTGGCTGCTCACCAAGGAAGATCCGAAGGAAGTGGCCCATCGGCAGGAGGTCGTGCTCTCCCAGTTCCCCCGCCTGAAGGAACGGTGGGGACAGTTGGCGGGCAACCTTTCGGGTGGGGAGCAGCAGCAGCTGGCCCTGGCCATGGTGTTTGTGGCCCGGCCCCGCTTGCTGGTCATTGACGAGCTGACCCTCGGCCTGGCCCCCACCGTGGTCGATCAGCTCCTCATTTTGGTCCAGGCCATTCATGACCAGGGGTGCACCATCATCATTGTCGAGCAGTCCGTCAACGTGGCGCTCAGCCTGGCCTCCCGGGCCTACTTCATGGAGAAGGGCGAGGTGCGGTTCTCGGGACTCACGTCCGAGCTGATGGAGCGAAGCGACATTTTGCGCTCGGTCTTTCTCCAAGGGGCTTCGGTGGGAGCGGCAGCCACCGCGCCATCCCCGGTGGCGGCCCGGGCCCGGCATGCCACGCTCGAAGAGCAGCCGGCCGTGCTCGAAGTGCAGGGGCTCACCAAAAAGTTCGGCGGCATTGTGGCTGTCGATGACGTCACCTTCGTCCTGCGCCAGGGGGAGATCCTCGGCCTGATCGGTCCCAACGGCGCCGGCAAGACGACCATTGTCGATCTTATTTCCGGTCTGTTGTCGGCCGACGGGGGGAGCGTCCGCCTGCTCGGGAACAATGTGACCAGGTGGGGCCCGGACCGCCGAGCCGCCCACGGACTGGGGCGCTCCTTCCAAGATGCCCGCATCTTCCCCTCCCTCACGGTGGCCGAGAACATCGCCATCGGGCTGGAGCGTCACATTGAGGTCCGGGACCACCTCTCCTCGATGATGTACCTGCCCGCCATGCAGGATTCCGAGGCCGACGTGCTGTTCACCGTCAATGAGTTGGTCGAGCTGCTCAACCTCGGGGCCTTCCGGGACAAGTTCGTCTCCGAACTCTCAACCGGGAGCCGTCGTATTGTGGACCTGGCCATGGCCATTGCCCACGACCCGGCTGTCCTCATCCTCGATGAACCATCGTCCGGCATCGCCCAGCGTGAGACCGAGGCACTCGGTCCGCTGCTGGAATCGATTCAGGCCGAGACCGGATGCTCCATGCTGGTGATCGAACACGACATGCCGCTGATCACCTCCATTTCCGACGAGATGATGGCGCTCGACCTGGGGGCCGTGGTGGTGCGGGGCACGCCTGACGAGGTCATCAACGACCCCCACGTCATTGAGTCGTATCTCGGTACGGGTGGCGTGGCCACCATGCGCTCTGGCGCGGTGTCGTGAGGGCATCTTCGGCGTCGGCCCGGGCCCTGCGTGGCGGCGCCCTGCTCTGCGTGGTGGTGGCCGCCATCCTGTCGTTCAGTGCCACCGGAGCGTCCAGCGCCACGGCCCTCGGGCCCGACAAGACCGCGTGGTACGACACCACCGGGTTGCAGCAGTACACCGGGGAGACCACGCCGTCGCTGGCCAGCAACGGCGAGATGGAGGTGGCCTACGTCCCCGTCGGAGTGACCGTCCCCAAGGAGGACGTGCCCCCGCTTCCGGTCACCCCGCCCACGTTGCCCTCGTTGCCGGTCCAGGTGCCGGTCCCCTCCGTCGGTTCGGTCGGTGGCCAGACGCTGGGCGACACCCTGGCCTTCGCCGCCGTGGACTACCCCGTCAACTTGATGGCGGGGACACCGCAGGCCATCGACCCGACGTCAATCAGGGGACGGCTGACGTTGACGCTCAATGCGCACACCTCGGTGGGGTTGGCCACCGGCGACATACTGGCCTGCCCGGCCGGCAGCACGCTGTGGTCCGGCGGCGACGACCAGGACTCCGGCCAGGCGCCCACCTATGACTGCTCGGCCGGCGTAGCGGTGACCGGCAATTACGACGCGTCCTCGCACAGCATGACCTTCGACCTGTCGAGCGTCCAGGAGTACGTGGCACCTTCGGGCAACGAGCTGGGGATTTTCTCGTTGGTCCTGGCTCCGGGGTCCAGCCCGTCGGGCCCCTTCACCGCTGTCTTCGAGTCTCCCGGTGCGACCAGCTTCAAAGTCGATCACGAGAGCCTGGCCACCAACGTGAACACCGACGAGTCGGGCACCACCCTTGAGAGCTCGGGTGCCTACAGCCCGGGCCAATTCTCCACACCCAGCTCCGACTTGGGCGGACTTTCCAACGTGCCGTTTCCGGCCTTCACCGGGGCGGCCAGCGCGCTGCCGCCGGTCAGCACGCCGTTGACACCGAGCACCACCCCGACCACCGCACCAGCGGTGGCGCTGGGCACCCCGGCTTCGGCCGTGACCGGCCTTTCCTCGGGGTCCCAACGCTCCATCGCGGTGATCCTGCTGGCTGCTCTGGCCGTCGGCCTCTGGATGGCCGCTTCCAACTCGACCCGCAAGCCCAAGTCGCTCCGGGTCCTCCACTCGGTGGCTGCCGGCTCCGGCTGAATGAGGGCAATTGCTGGCATCGCACCCCCGGGGTTGTGGCAGGGATAGCGGCGTGCCAGAATGGGCGCACGATGCAGGCCATGACCCGGACCCCTGACAGCATTCTGGTACTCGTAACGTAAGCGCGCGCTGCCACATTGCAACGCGCTGTTCGACCTCCCAGCCGGGAGGTCGTTTCATTTCCCGGGCTGATTCACCCTGAGAGAGAGATTGAGGAATCACTATGCAACTCACTGGAGCACAGGCACTCATTAAGAGCCTTGAGATGCAGGGCGTCGACGTCATGTTCGGTCTGCCCGGCGGTGCCATCCTGCCCGTCTATGACCCGATCATAGATTCGTCGATCCGCCACATCCTCGTCCGCCATGAGCAAGGTGCGGGCCACATGGCCGAGGGGTACGCCATGGTGACCGGCAAGCCGGGCGTGGCCATGGTGACCAGCGGCCCGGGAGCCACCAACATCGTCACCCCGTTGGCCAATGCCTACATGGACTCGACGCCGCTCATCGTCGTCTCCGGCCAGGTGGCCACCGGCTCCATCGGCACCGACGCCTTCCAGGAGTGCGACATCACCGGCGTCACCATGGGGATCACCAAGCACAACTGGCTGATCACCGATGTCAACGACATCCCCCGGGTGGTCGCCGCCGCATTCCACGTCGCCACCACCGGGCGGCCGGGCCCCGTCCTCATCGACTTTCCGAAAGACATAGCCAACGCCAGCATGGAGTGGTACTGGCCCACGTCGGTCGACGAGTTGGATCTCCCGGGCTACCACCCGTTGTCCGACGGCGACCCTGTGCTGGTACGCCAGGCCGCCGAACTGATCAGCGCCTCCCATCGTCCCGTCCTCTATGTCGGCGGCGGCGTCCTCAAGGCCCGGGCGGCCGAGGCACTTCGCGCGCTGGCCGAGCTCACCGGCATTCCGGTGGTCACCACGCTGATGGCCCGGGGCGCCTTCCCCGACTCGCATCCGCAGGCGCTTGGGATGCCCGGCATGCACGGGCACTACACCGCCGTGACCGCGCTGCAGCGCAGCGACCTGCTCATCAGCCTGGGCGCCCGCTTCGATGATCGGGTCACCGGAAAGATCAGCTCCTTCGCGCCCGACGCCAAAATCATCCACGTCGATATCGATCGGGCCGAACTGGGGAAGGTGCGCACACCCGATGTCGGCATCGCCGGTGACTGCCGGCTGGTCATTGAAGAGCTTCTCTCCGCCATCGCCGCCAATGGTGATGCCCCGGTGGTGCAGGATCTGGCGCCGTGGTGGCAGCAGATCCACCGGTGGCAGGAGGAGTTCCCGCTCTATTACGAGACCACCGACGGTGGAGCCATCAAGCCGCAGAACGTGGTGGAACAGTTGCGTGACGCCGCCCCCGATGACACCATCGTCGTGGCCGGGGTGGGGCAGCACCAAATGTGGGCCTCGCAGTACTGGGAGTTCAATCACCCGTACACCTGGGTCAACTCCGGCGGCGCGGGAACCATGGGCTTCGCTGTGCCCGCCTCCATCGGGGCCAAGGTGGGCCGGCCCGACAAGACGGTATGGGCCATTGACGGCGACGGGTGCTTCCAAATGACGGCGCAGGAATTGGTGACGGCCACCTCCGAGCAGATACCCGTGAAGATCGCCATCCTCAACAACGCCTACCTGGGCATGGTCCGCCAATGGCAGGAGATGTTCTATGAGGAGCGCTACTCCGAGGTGTACCTCTCACCCGACCTGCCTGATTACGTGAAGTGGGCCGAGGCGATGGGGTGCGTGGGCATCCGGGCCGAGTCGCCCGAAGACGTGGGACCGGCCATTGAGAAGGCCAACTCCATCGACGACCGGCCCGTGGTGGTCGACTTCCGCACTGACGCCTTCGAGAAGGTCTTCCCCATGGTGGCTGCCGGCCAGTCCAACGACGACATTGTCGTCCATCCGCACCAGGGAACGCCGTCCCGATGAGCGCGGCGCAACTCACCGCGCTGGCGGGTGGCCGGACAGCCAAGCCCCACCATCACATTCTGTCGGTGCTGGTCGAGAACAAGGCCGGGGTGCTGTCGCGGGTGGCCGGCCTCTTCAGCCGCCGCGGCTTCAACATCTACTCACTCGCGGTGGCCCCGACCGACAACGAGCATTTCAGCCGCATCACCATCGTCGTCGACGTGGAGTCGGCCCCGCTGGAGCAGGTGATCATGCAGCTGGACAAGCTGGTCAATGTGGTCTCCATCGGCGAGCTCTCACCGTCCGAAGCGGTCGAGCGAGAGTTGATGCTGGTCACCGTGGCCGTCGGTCCGACCGAACGATCACAGGTGATCCAACTGGTCGGGGTCTTCGGCGGCGAGGTGGTCAGCGTCGGGGTCGACCGCATCACCGTCATGCTGGCCGGGCGTCCCGAGAAGATCGACGACTTCGAAGGGCTGCTGGAGCACTACACGGTGGTGGAGCTGCAGCGGACAGGGCGGGTGGCCCTGCCTAGGCTGGACCGGCATTAAGCCGGTCGTCAGCGAACGATCCCCATCCCGTCCAATCCATTACGAGTACTGAAAACAGAAAGAGCAGAAGACCATGGCGACCCTGTACTACGAATCCGATGCCGACCCCAGCCTGATTGCCGGCCGCAAGGTGGCCATTCTGGGCTACGGATCGCAAGGGCACGCCCACGCCCTCAACCTGCTGGAGTCCGGCGTCGACGTGCGTGTCGCACTGCGTGAAGGTTCGTCCAGCAGGCGCAAGGCCGAGGAGGCCGGCCTGCGGGTCACTTCCCTGGCCGAGGCGGCGGCCGAGGCCGACGTGATCATGATCCTGCTGCCCGACACCGAGCAGAAGGCG
>Ga0302324_100019214_pt1 | contig 13432 bp, 9 predicted proteins | sample Palsa_T0_1_FD_201949 | JGI IMG/M metagenome (GOLD analysis project Ga0302324, IMG submission 201949) | Peat permafrost microbial communities from Stordalen Mire near Abisko, Sweden - Palsa_T0_1 | ecosystem: Environmental > Terrestrial > Soil > Palsa > Peat permafrost | place: Sweden: Abisko...
CGGGGACCGGCCACGAAGGCCCCGTTCAGGCTCCTGATCTTCCTGCGGACCCGGAGCCTGGTGCCTTTGCGCGGGTCGTCACCCTGGCCAGGCAGCGGTTCGCCCGGGGCGACCTGTTCGAGGTCGTACCGAGCCATATCTTCCACGCCGCCTGCGGCTCGCCCGCCGCGTTCTACGAGCGGCTGCGGCACCGCAACCCCGCGCCGTACGAGTTCTTCCTGAACCTGGGGGAGGGGGAGTACCTGGTCGGCGCCTCGCCGGAGATGTACGTGCGGGTGACCGGCGACCGGGTGGAGACCTGCCCGATCGCCGGCACGATCGCCCGCGGCGCGGGCCCGCTGGAGGACGCGGAGAACATCCGCACCCTGCTCGACTCGCCGAAGGAAGAGTCCGAGCTGACCATGTGCACCGACGTGGACCGCAACGACAAGTCCAGGATCTGCGAGCCCGGCAGCGTCAAGGTGATCGGCCGGCGGCAGATCGAGATGTACAGCCGGCTGATCCACACCGTGGACCACGTGGAGGGACGGCTGCGGCCCGGCTTCGACGCGCTGGACGCCTTCCTCACGCACATGTGGGCGGTCACCGTCACCGGCGCGCCGAAGACGTGGGCGATGCAGTTCATCGAGGACCACGAGGAGACCCGGCGGCGCTGGTACGGCGGCGCGGTCGGGATGATCGGCTTCGACGGCGGCATGAACACCGGGCTCACGCTGCGGACCGCGCACATCCGCGGCGGCGTCGCCGCCGTGCGGGCCGGCGCGACGCTGCTGTTCGACTCGGACCCGGCGGCCGAGGAGCGGGAGACTGAGCTGAAGGCCCGTGCGCTGCTGGAAATCCTCAAGGATCCAGAACGGGGCCTTGCAGCAGGCTCGCCAGCTCAGGCCGGTGACCTGCCGGGCAGCGACCTGCGCGTCCTGCTCGTCGATCATCAGGATTCCTTCGTGCACACCCTGGCCGGGTACTTCCGCGAGCAGGGCGCGGACGTGGTGACGCTGCGCGCCGGGTTCGGCGCCAGCGCACTCGATGACTACCGGCCAGATCTCGTCGTGCTCTCGCCGGGGCCTGGCCGGCCGTCGGATTTCGGCTGCGACGAGCTGCTCGGCGAGCTGGACGCCCGCGGGCTTGCCGTGTTCGGCGTGTGCCTGGGGCTGCAGGCCATGGTCGAGCACGCTGGCGGCGAACTCGCCCTGCTCGCGGAGCCCGCCCACGGCAAGCCGGGCAGCGTCCAGGTGCTCGGTGGCGCCTTGCTGGCCGGCCTGCCCGGCGAGTTCACGGCCGGCCGGTATCACTCACTGCATGCGACCGAGGGCCAGGTGAAGGGCGGGTTCGCGGTGACGGCGATGACGGCTGACGGCGTCGTGATGGCGATCGAGGACGAAGCCGCCGGGCGGTGGGGCGTGCAGTTTCACCCGGAGTCGATCCTGACCGCCGCCGGCGGCGCGGGTCACCAGGTCATCGCCAACGTGCTGCGGCTCTGCCGCGCCCGGACGGATGTCAGGGCCGGCCGGTAGGGTGGCGCGGCATGAAGAGCGTGCAGCCCGAGGTGTTCCTGGTCGCCCGTCCCCAGCTCGATTATGACCAGGTGGCGGCGTACCTGCGTGAGGTCGGCGGGCAGAGCTGGCTGGAGCGGCTGGACCGCGGCGACCTGGCCAGCGACGCGGAGAACCTGGCGGAATTCGCCGGGAAGATCTGCTACCGGGCCTGGCAGCCGGGCCTTAACCCGAATGTCCGCCGGGTGCGGACCGACCACCAGAAGTACCTCGAGAACATCCTGTCCAGCGCGCACGGATCGGTGCTTGAGCATGCGAGCTTCAGCTTCGTGCTGCATAACGTCAGCAGGGTGACGACTCATGAGCTGGCGAGGCATCGGCCAGGGACCGCGATCTCGCAGGAGTCGCTGCGGTTCGTCCGGCTCGCCGACATCCCGTTCTGGTTCCCTGACTGGGCCCGCGCTGACGACGAGCTGATGAAGCGGTCGACCGCGCTGCTGGAGCAGATGGAGGCGTTCCAGCGCTGGATGGCGGATCACTTCGGCCTCGATGACGAGGGCATGCGCTTCGAGGAGAAGAAGCACAAGACCTCGTTCATGCGCCGGCTCGCGCCGGACGGAGTGGCCACCGGCCTGCTCTGGAGCGCGAACATCCGGGCCCTGCGGCACACCATCGAGGCGCGCACCGATGCCGGTGCCGAGGAGGAGATCCGGCTCGTCTTCGGCAAGATCGGCGAGCTCATGCTGGCCGAGGCTCCGGCGCTGTTCGGCGACTACGAGGTGCACGACGGTGCCTGGATTCCGCGCTGGCGCAAAGTGTGAGGACCAAGGTGTGAGAGCTTTGGCACATGCCTTCCGTCGATGGAGTAAACGACAGCGGACTCAGCTGGCGCGGTTACCTGGCCTTGCCCGCCGGTGCCAGCGAGGACACCGGCGGCAAGATAGGCTCCGGCCGGTGGCCCGGGGTGGTGGTGATCCACGAGGCGTTCGGGCTGAACGACGACATCCGGCGCAAGGCCGATCAGTTCGCGGCCCATGGCTATCTGGCGCTGGCCCCCGACCTCTACAACGGCAAGCCATGGATCCGGTGCGTGAGCGGTGCCATCCGCCAGGTCCGCACGCGGTCCGGCCCCGCGTTCGATGCGCTAGAGGCGGCGCGGGGGTTCCTGGCCGCGCGCGATGACTGCACGGGGAGGACGGGCGTCATCGGCTTCTGCATCGGCGGCGGATTCGCGCTGCTCTGCGCGGCCAGGGAGGGTTTCGCGGTGGCGTCGGTTAACTACGGCGAAGTGCCCAAGGACGCGGAGCAGGCGCTCGCGGGCGCCTGCCCGCTGGTCGGGAGCTACGGCGGACGTGACCTGATGGGCACCGGGCACCCGGAGCGGCTGCAGCGCGCGCTAGCGGTGCTGGAGATACCGCACGACGTGCAGGTCTACCCCGGCTCGGGTCACCGCTTCATGACCGAGTCCTCCGGACCCGGCGCGGTCCTGGCGAAGGTGGCCAGGACGAGCTATCAGCACGCGGACGCGGCGGACGCGTGGCAGCGCATCTTCGCGTTTTTCGGCGAGCATCTCGCCGCCTGAGCAGCTGGGAATCAGGCGGTTCTGGCGTCGAGCGGGTCGTGGTGAATGTGCTGGCGGGAAATCCTGCGCGAGAGCATCCGCACGGCCTCCGTGACCATCGCGGCTGGCCCGCTGATGAACACCTCCCGGTTCTCGCACGCGGCGTGCTGGCGTACGGCGTCGGGCAGCAGGCCGGTCAGGCCCTGCCAGCCCGGGTCGTCTGCCACCACGGGCACGACGGTCAGCAGGGGATAGGAGACCTCAAGCAGCGCAAGATCCCGCATGTCGTAGAGATCTCCCGCGTTGCGCGCTCCGACGTACAGGGCGATCTTCCGCGGCCTGGCCTGCCTGGCCTGCCCGGCCGCGCTGATCACGCCCTCGATCAGCGCCTTGACCGGGGCCAGCCCCGTCCCGCCGGCGATGCACAGCAGGTCATCGCTGCAGTCTTCCCTGATCGTCATCTCCCCGCGCGCCGGGCCAAGCAGCAGGGTGTCACCCGGCTGCACGTGGTGCACGAGTGCTGCACTCACCATGCCGCCGGGCACCGCGCGGACGTGCAGGTCCAGCAGGCCATTGGCCCGGGGGGCATTGGCAATCGAGAAATTCCGCCACACCCGGGGCCACCGGCCGACCTGCACGCTCAGGTACTGGCCAGGCAGGTAGCGCAGAGGCTGATCCGGCCGGATTGTCAGCACCGCGAGATCGCGGCGGCGCGTATCGTGCTGGACGATTTCCCCGAGCCACCAGGCCGGCGCACGCTCGGCGTCCGCGGCAGCGGCCGCCCGCATGCTCGCGGCGACGCCGCCGAGGGTGGCTTCCCACGCTGCCTGGATGCCGGCCGTCCAGGTGCCGGCGCTGAAGTGCCGGACCGTGCCGAGGAGCGCCCCGAAGAAGGCCTCGTAGTGCTTGTCCTTCACCGCGAACTTGCGATGGTCCCGGCCTAACTGCCCGAGAAATGAGGCAAGCGTCTCAGGACTGTCCAGGCTCCATACGATCCTGGCCAGGGCGCTGAAGACGCGCTCCCGATGCTCGGTCATCGCAAGCGGGAACATCGCCCGGATCTCGGGGTGCCGCACGAAAAGCCAAGCGTAGAAGTGCTCCATCGCTTCCGGCGCGTGCGCCTCGACGGCCGCGAAGGATTCCTTTACCAGCCGGGCATGAATGCCGGAAATGTGATTCGCAGAATTCTCATTCACAGTGTCAGCCACTGCCTGATTTTCCTGCGGCAAGGATTGTTCTGTAATGCGCTCCGCCGATGCGGGCGGCCGCCGGCCGGGAGCAGTTTCGGTTATAGCTGCAGCGCGCCTACCAGGCGCGTCAGCACGTCGGTTGAAAGCAGACCAAAGCGGTTGAGCTGCGAATATACCCGACGGATTGCCATCGGGGACGCCACTGTCCAGCGCGATCGCCACGCAGCGAGTCTTGCACTGCCCCTTGATGCATACAAGCCATTCGCGTCAACCTTGGTGAGGAGTACGCAGAGTAGTGAATAGTGCATAGCCAGTCCTCTGAAGGTAACTAGTAACTTCGGGCCACTAGCGGCAGTGGCCATTCCCGGCTTACTGAACAGTCAGTTACGCCAGCAATTCCGGCTGGGCGGCGAGACCGGCTGGCAGCGGCATCGCGGACCGGTGAAATGCTCCGGCACGCCCGGTCGGCGGCCAGGCGTGCCCAGCCACCCTGACTACCCGAACGGCCTAGGATGAGCCGGTGACTTCTGCCGGATACCTCCGCTTCCCGCATCTTCACGACGATCTCATCGCCTTCATTGCCGAGGACGACGTGTGGCTCGGGTCGGCCGCCGGCGGCCGCGCCTGGCGAGTATCCGCGGATCAGGCGCAGGCCAGCCAGCCGCGCATCTCCAGGGACGGCACGATGATCGCCTGGACCAGCAGGCGGGATGGCCCGCCCGAGGTGTACCTGGCCGGGGTCGATGGCGGAAACGAGCGCAGGCTGACTTTCTGGGGCGACGCGCAGACCCGCGTCTGCGGCTGGACCCCGGACGGGGCGATCCTCGCGGTCACCGCGTCCGGCCAGCCATTCGGTCATTTCACCTGGGCATACGCGGTTCCGGCTGATACGCCAGCCGGGTACGCCGCGGACGGGCATGCGGCCAGCGGAGCCGCGGCCGGAGCGGCCGATGGACCCCCCGCGGCAGCCGGCGACGCCGCCGCGAGCGCGGGCGCCGCGAGCGCGGGCGCCGCGGGCCAGGGCGCCGCGGGCCAGGGCGCCGCGGGCCAGGGAGCCGCGGGCCTGGGACCGGCGGGCACCCGCCGACTGCCATTCGGCCCGGTCGGCGAGCTGGCCATCGAGCCCGACGCTGTCGCCCTGCTGACCGGCAACGGCGGCCGCGACCCGGCCATGTGGAAGCGCTACCGGGGCGGGACTGCGGGACGGCTGTGGCTTGCTAGCGCGGCCGGCGGAGAAACCGGCATTGGCCCGTTCACCCGGATCCTCGGCGAGCTAACCAGCCAGCTCGCCCATCCCATGCTGATCGGCGGCAGGCTGGCGTTCCTGTCCGATCATGAGGGAACGGGCAACCTGTACTCGTGCGCGCTGGACGGGGGCGGCCTGCGGCGGCACACCGACCACGATGGCTTCTATGCCCGCAACGCGAGCAGCGACGGGAGCCGGATCGTGTATCAGTGCGCCGGCGACATCTGGCTGCTTGAGTCCCTGGACGCGACGGCCGAGCCCCGGCTACTTCAGATCAGCCTCGGCTCGCCTGCCGTCAGGCGGGCCCGGCGGCTCATCACAGCGGAGGACCATCTTGGCTCGCTGAGCTGCGATCACACTGGACAGGCCAGCGCCGTGGAGGTACGCGGAACGGTGCACTGGATGACCCACCGCGATGGCCCGGCAAGAGCGCTGTCCGTCGTCCCAGGCGTCCGGGCCAGCCAGCCTCAGGTGCTCGGAACGACCGGGCAGGTCGTGTGGGTGACCGACGCGGACGGTGCGGACGCGCTGGAGATCGGGCCCGCCGACGGCACCTCGGCGACAGCTGCGCCACGGCGCATCGCGGCCGGCTCCGTCGGCCGGGTCCAGGACGTCGCGGCTGCCCCGGACGGCAGCGCTGTCGCCGTCGCGGCACGCGACGGGCGGCTGCACGTGGTGGACGTTGCCACCGGGGCGGTCACCGAGATTGCCTCGTCCGACAACGGCGCGGTCACCGGGCTGGCCTGGTCGACAGACTCGGCCTGGCTCGCGTGGTCGCATCCGGGGCCGACCCCCCTGCGCCAGCTGCGGATGGCACGGCTGGCCGACCAGGTCGTGCTGGATGTCACCGACGGGCGGTTCGTCGATACCGAGCCCGTCTTCTCGGCGGACGGTCGTTACCTGGCCTTCCTGTCCCGGCGGAGCTTCGACCCCGTCTATGACGCCCACTTCTTCGATCTGTCCTTCCCGTACGGCTCCCGCCCGTACCTGGTGCCCCTCGCGGCGGCCACGGCATCGCCCTTCGGCCCGCTGCCCGACGGGCGGCCAGTCGGCGGCGGCCAGCCCGGCGGCGACCAGCATGATGCGGGCGCACCGGGAAACGACGTGCCGGGAGATGGCGTGCCGGGAGATGGCGTACCGGGGAAGGCCGCGCCAGGAGACGGCTCAGGCCGGGCACTGGACGACGACGACCCGGCCCGGGTGGCGCCAGTCGATGTCGAGATCGAGCACCTGCCCGGCCGGGTCGTTCAGGTTCCGGTGCCCGAGTCGCGCTACAGCTCGCTGCGCGCGGTCAAGGGCGGCCTCGCGTGGCTCAGGGAGCCGGTGGCGGGCGAACTCGGCGAAGGCGGCGCCAAGCCGGGCGATGCCGCGCCGCGTCCGGCCCTGGAGCGCTTCGACTTCGCGACGCAGCGCTGTACCGAGCTCGTCGATGAGATCGACTGGTTCGAGGTGAGCGGTGATGGCTGCTACCTGGTGGTCAGCGATCACGGTGACATCAGCGTGGTTCCGGGGGACCGCAAGCCGGACTCAGACAACCCGGCCGATCACGTGTCAGTGGACCTGTCCCGGGCCAGGTACCTGGCCGAGCCCGCAGCGCTCTGGCGCAATGCATACGAGGAGGCCGGCCGGATCATCCGGCACGACTTCTGGGTGCCGGACCTGGCCGAGGTGGACTGGGACGCGGTCCTGGCGGCCTACCGGCCGCTGCTTGACCGGATCGCCAGCCGGGGCGACTTTGCCGACCTGCTCTGGGAGGTGCTCGGCGAACTTGGCACGTCGCACGCGTACGTGGTGCCAGCGGGCAGCGGACGGGGCGGCCGCGGCAGCCAGGGCGGGCGGCCCAAGTCGGTCGGGCTGCTGGGCGCGGACCTGGAGCTGGCCGAGGACGGCAGCTGGCGAGTCATCCGGGTAATACCGGGGGAGTCCTCGGACCCGCGGGCGTGCTCACCACTCGCCGCGCCGGGTGCCGGCATCGGCCCGGGGGACGCCCTCCTCGCCGTGGACGGGCAGCAGGTCGGAGCAGCCGGGCCTGGGCCGCTGCTGGCTGGCGCGGCAGAAAAGCCAGTCGAGCTGACCATCGGGCCGGCCGGCGGCGGCCGGCCGCACCGGGCCGTGGTCAGCACGCTGAAGGACGACCGGCGGCTGCGTTACCAGGACTGGGTGGCGTCGCGGCGGCTGCGGGTCCGAGAGCTGAGCGGCGGCCGGATCGGTTACCTGCACGTTCCTGACATGGTGAGTGAGGGCTGGGCGGATTTCCACCGCGATCTGCGCGGCGAGATGGTCCGCGACGCACTGATCGTCGATGCCCGCGGCAATCGCGGCGGGCATACCTCCCAGCTGGTGATAGAGAAGCTCGCCCGGCGGGTGATCGGCTGGGATGCGCCACGCGGGCTGCGGCCAAGTACCTATCCGGTCGACGCGCCGCGCGGGCCCGTGGTGGCAATCGCCGATGAATTCGCTGGGTCGGATGGCGACATCGTCACCGCGGCCATCAAGATCCTCCATATCGGGCCGGTGGTGGGGGCTCGCACCTGGGGCGGCGTGATCGGGATCGACGTGCCGTTCCACGAGCTGGTTGACGGTACCGAGATCAGCGTGCCGCGTTATGCGACCTGGCTGGACGGCTACGGCTGGGGGGTGGAGAACCACGGCGTGGATCCGGATGTCGAGGTGATCCCGTCACCCGACGACTACGCGGCCGGCCTGGACCGGCAACTGGAGACGGCGGTGCGGCTGGCGCGGGCAGCACTCGAGGCAACGCCGCCGGTCACCGCACCGGACAGATCAGGCCGGCCGTCCAAGCGACGGCCCGCCTTGCCGCCGAGGCCAGGCGCAGGCCGCAGCGCGAGTGCCTGACCCGGGCCGCAGCGCGAGTGCCGGATCGTCAGGGCCGGTCCCCAGGGCCTCGGCAGCTGGTGCTCGTAGAAGATGCCGAACCGCATCCCGCCTCCATCATGCCGTGCCGGTCTATCTCACCCATTGTGCGATCCCCCGGCTACAACGGCGACTGGTAGCTGCCGATCCAGTGGATCTTCAGCCAGGTCATCGCCGTGCCCCAGGTGCCGGTCACCTCCAGCAGCCCCACGGCCACCAGCATCACGCCACCGATGGCTGTGATGAGCCGCCCGTGCCGCCGCGCGAAACCGAACACGTTCAGACCGCGCCGGAAGGCGAACGCCACGATGAGGAAAGGGATCCCGATGCCGATTCCATAGCAGAAAGCCAGCAGCGCTCCGCGAGTCGCGGTGCCGGTGGTACCCGCCATCAGGAGCACGGCGCTCAGTGTGGGCCCGGCGCACGGCGTCCAGGTCAATCCGAACATGACACCGAGCAGCGGCGCACCGGCCAGGCCGGCCCGGGGGCGCCACGACGGGCGCACGATCCGGCCGGTCAGCGTGAACCGGTCGAAAACGCCGGCGAACATCAGGCCAAGCACGATCGTGACGCCGCCCAGTATGCGGGTCACATCCTGCTCATGGGCGAGGAGCCGTTCACCGACTCCGCCGAAGAGCACGCCGTAGCTGGTGAAGAGTGCCGAGAAGCCCAGCACGAACAGCGCCGCTCCGGCCATCACGCGGCTGCGGCCAGGCGCCTGGCCGGCGGCCGCCCGGGTGGCGGTCGCGACGGAGCCGGCGGCGGGGCTCCTCCCGCTGGGGCCGCCCGCGGCCTGGACGACCCGGGCAGCTCCGCCCAGATCAGGCCCGCCCAGATCAGGCCCGCCCAGATCAGGCCCGCCCAGATCAGGCCCGCCCAGATCAGGCCCGCCCGGATCAGGCCCGCCCGGATCAGGCCCGCCGGAGCCAGTGCCCGCCGCAGCCGGGCCGCGTGAGCTGACGCCGCCGGCGTCGGCGCCCGACATCCCGGTCACGTAGGACAGGTAGCCCGGTACCAGCGGCAGGCAGCATGGCGAGAGGAACGTGACGGCCCCGGCGGCAAGGGCGACCGGAACAGCGAGAATCAGCGGCCCGGATGCCACCAGCTCGCCGACCCCGCCGATCATGTACGTCTCCTCACGACCGCGACCGGGTCTAACCTATCCGGGCGCGGAGTGGCGGCTGCGCCGGGGACGGGACTCGCCCGCGGCTGCGGCTCCGGCATCCCGGCGGCTCCGGCATCCCGGCGGCTCCGGCATCCCGGCGGCTCCGGCATCCCGGCGGCTCCGGCTCCGGGAAGACGCGGCCCCGGCGCTCCGCCCGGGTCGCCGCTGCGCCCTTCTCGGGCGGGGAGTTGACCTTCGCGTGCGCATGCCGCAACGATGGCCGTCATGCGCACAACGCCACCTTTCCGTGCCGATCACGTCGGCAGCCTGCTCCGCCCGCAGCACCTGCTCGCCGCGCGCGCCGATCTCGCCGCCGGCCGGATCGACGCCACACAGCTGAGGGAAATCGAGGACGCCGCGATCGCCGAGGTGGTCGCGCTCCAGGAGGAAACCGGCCTGCAGAGCGCCACTGACGGCGAATTCCGCCGCGCGTCCTGGCACATGGACTTCATCTACCAGCTCGGCGGCATCGGCAAGGCACCCGGTAACCTCGCGGTGAAGTTCCGCAATCCGTCCGGCACGATCGAGTTCACGCCCGCGGCCCTGCACGTCGGCAGCAAGATCCGGCTGGACCACACGATCTTCGAGCGGGACTTCCGCTACCTGCAGTCCGTGGTGACCACCGGGACGCCCAAGCTCACCATCCCGTCGCCGAACATGGTCCACTACCGCGGCGGGCCCGCGGCGCTCGACCCGGATGTCTACCCGGAGATGGACCAGTTCTGGCGCGACCTGTCCGCTGCCTACGCCGAGGAGGTGCGCAGGCTCGGCGAGCTTGGCTGCACGTACCTGCAGCTGGATGACACCAGCCTGGCCTACCTGAACGACCCGGCGCAGCGCGCCGAGATCGCCGAGCGGGGCGAGGACGCCGAGCACCTGCACATCCGCTACATCCGTCAGGTCAACGACGCACTGGCAGGCCGCCCGGACGGGATGGCCGTGACGACGCACATGTGCCGGGGGAATTTCCGTTCTTCCTGGGCGGCAGCAGGCGGCTATGACTTTGTCGCCGAGGCATTGTTCAGCGAGCTGGACGTGGATGGTTTCTTCCTCGAGTACGACGACGAGCGGTCCGGCGGCTTCGAGCCGCTGCGGTTCGTGCCGAAGGGCAAGCTGGTCGTGCTCGGCCTGGTCACCACGAAGCGCGGCGAGCTCGAGGACCCTGACCAGCTCAAGCGCCGGATCGGCGAGGCAGCCCGGTTCGTGCCGCTCGACCAGCTCTGCCTGTCACCGCAGTGCGGTTTCTCCTCCACCATGGAGGGCAATGCGCTGACCCGCGATGAGCAGTTCGCGAAGCTCCGGCTGATCGTGGACGTGGCGCGCGACGTCTGGGGATAGCTGCCGGTAGCCAGGCGCTGCATAATTGCCCGAACGCAGTCACCCGGCGCAATCACGCTGAACCGGGGCAGCCCCCGGGACGTGTCAGCTAAAGAGACGCGACAGCGGCGTCGCGCTTACCGGCAGCGAAGGGGCAACATGGTGATGATCCCTGGCGGCCCCGGCGGTGGACAGGGCGTCACGGCTACTGCCAGCGCCCAGCCGGCCAGTACCCAGCCGGCCCGGCTGGCGGCTCGCCGGGCCGCCAGGCGGCGGCTGTACCTGCCCACCTTCGCCGTGGCGCTCTTCGCGGCATGGCTGGCCTGGAATGGCTGGCGGGTGCTCAGCCAGTACGGGCCGATCAGCTCCATCCACTCGGCACAGCTCGAGCTGGCCGGGCCGTCGGTGGTGGGATTCGTGCTCGTGGTGTTCATCATCGAGCAGATCCGGCCGGCCGAGCGGCACGCCGTGCTGGCCAGGGGTCATGTGCTCGACATGACCTACCTGCTGGCCTACGCCCTGGTCGTGGTGCCGCTGATCGCGCTGATCGGCAGCGGCTTCTCCGCCGCGCTGGCCCGGGTCGCGCCATGGCTGGTCATCCCGCGTATCCCGGCGGTGCCGCACTGGCTCTTCATCGCGGCGGCTGTCGTCGCCATTGACGCTGTCGACTGGCTCGCGCACCTGGGCAATCACCGGATTAACTCGCTCTGGCGGCTGCACGCCGTGCATCACTCGCAGGAGGAACTCAGCATCCTCACCACGTTCCGCGCGCATCCGCTGGTGCACGTGAGCTTCCTGCTATCGGCGCTGCCCGTGCTCGCGCTGAGCGCCAACAACGCGACGCCGGCCGTTGTGCTGACCGTCTACGCGTGCCTGGGCGCGCTGCCGCACGCGAACGTGCGGTGGAACTACGGCAAGGCAGGCTCGCTGCTGATCAGCCCGGCCTATCACCGGATACATCACTCGGCCACCGGCAGGCTGGACATCAACCTCGGCACCGTCCTGACGATCTGGGACAGGATGTCCCGCCGGGCCGTGTTCCCGGCGCCCGGCATGGCGGCCGGGAAGACCGGGCTGGCCGGGCGGCCGGTGCCGGTCGAGCAGTCCGCCGCGCGACCGCGCCTTGGCCGCATTTTCCTGACTCAATGGGCTGAACCTTTCACTACCAGCGAGGTGTCTGACCAATGACCACCACCAAGGCGCGGCCGAGCGTGGCCCGCGGGCAGTTGCCCATCCTGGCGCTCTGCGTCATCGACGCCGGGCTCCTCGTCACGTCGGGGCTCATCCACCTGCATTTCTGGAATATCGCCTACCGGCACGTCCCGACGCTCGGCCCGCTGTTCCTCGTTCAGGTCATCGCGACCCTGCTGACCGCCATCGCGCTGGTGGCGACCCGGCGGCTGATCGTCGTCGCCGCGGCCTTCCTGCTGATGGGAGGCACCATCGTCGGATTCATCCTGGTGCGCACGGTCGGCCTGTTCAACTTCAAGCTGGGGTTCACCTCCGGCCTGGCCGCGACGGTGCTGGTCGTCGAGGTCATCGCCATGGTGATGACTGCCATCACCGCATGGGTGATGACCCGGAGCGCACGGGCAGGCGCCTGAGCAGAGCCTGGCTTCGGGTCACGCCCTACGGACCTGGGTTGGCTTTACGTTCTTCATCGGCTCGGGTTGAGTAGGCCTATGCCTGATCAGCCGGCGGCGGCCGGTATCCACGGCACTTGTATCCCGAGCGAGGAGCGCCTGATGCCACGCCCGCGAGCGACCGGCTACGCGCCGGTTGACGGCATGGATATTTACTGGGAAAGCCGCGGCGATGGCGGCGTCCCGCTGGTGGTGGTTCACGGTGGTTTCGGCCTGGCCAGCATGTTCGGTGAGCTGCTCGGCCAGCTGGCCGGGCAGCGCCAGGTCATCGCGATCGAGCTGCAGGCCCACGGCCACACCCGGGACGCCGGCCGTCCCTTCAGCTTCGAGGGGTTCGGCGACGACATCGCCGCAGTGATCGAGCACCTCGGCCTGGGGCAGGCTGACCTGCTCGGGTACTCCCTCGGCGGCGGCGCCTGCCTGCGCAGCGCCATCCAGCATCCCGGCCGGGTCCGCAGGCTGGCCCTGGTTTCCGCGCCCTGCCGCCGCGACGGCTGGTTTCCCGAGGTCCTCGCCGGGTTCGACCAGCTGAGCAGCGCGGGGTTCGGCCAGATGCGGCAGTCCCCGATGTACCAGGCGTGGTGCGAGGTCGCTCCCGACCGCGACGCCTTCCCCGCTTTGATGGACAAGACCGGCCTGCTGCTGCGCCAGCCGTATGACTGGACCGAGGAGGTCAGGCGGCTCACCAACCCGGCCCTGCTGGCCTATGCCGACGCCGACAGCATCCCGCCCGCGCACGCCGCCGAGTTCTTCGCGCTGCTCGGCGGCGGGCACAGGGACGCCGGCTGGGACGGATCGCTGGCTCCCGGGCGCGCGTCTGGCCATCCTGCCAGGGCTCAAGCATTACAACATCTTCTGCGCCCCCCAGCTGGCCGCCGTGGTCGCCGACTTCGTCAGCTGACCCGCACAACCAGCCCGCGAGTACCTGGAATGGGAGCCCGGG
>Ga0302324_100019215_pt1 | contig 13432 bp, 12 predicted proteins | sample Palsa_T0_1_FD_201949 | JGI IMG/M metagenome (GOLD analysis project Ga0302324, IMG submission 201949) | Peat permafrost microbial communities from Stordalen Mire near Abisko, Sweden - Palsa_T0_1 | ecosystem: Environmental > Terrestrial > Soil > Palsa > Peat permafrost | place: Sweden: Abisko...
CATGTGCCGAAGTCCAGAGCTGGAGTTTCTGCTGCTCCACCTCGGAAATCTGACACAACGTTCCCATGCCTCAGGATAACGCGTCACGGCACGTTCTGTCTAGTTATTTGTTGGACACTACACTAGGTTGTCGGCCCGGTAACGTTCCCCCCTGCGTTCATGGTGCAATGAGAAACGGCGGCACATCAAACCCTCATGCAAGCACTCGTCAAGAGCAAGCGCGAACCGGGATTGTGGCTCGAAGAGATCCCCGAACCGGCCATCGGCATTAACGATGTTTTGATCCGCGTGCTGCGCGCGGGCATTTGCGGCACCGATGTTCACATCTACAATTGGGACGAATGGGCCGAGCGCACTATTCCCGTACCTATGGCGATCGGCCACGAATTTGTCGGCGAGATCGTGGAGGTAGGCTCGAACGTCAGCGATTTTCGGGCGGCCGATCTGGTGAGCGGCGAAGGCCACGTGGTGTGCGGCCGCTGTCGCAATTGCCTGGCCGGCCGGCGGCATTTATGCGCGCACATCCAGGGCGTCGGCGTGAACCGTCCGGGTGCGTTTGCCGACTTCATCGCGATGCCGGTTACGAACTTGTGGCGTCACAAGGAGGGCGTGGATCTGGATGTCGCCGCCATCTTCGATCCCTTCGGCAACGCCGTCCATACCGCGCTCTCGTTTCCCGTGCTGGGCGAGGACGTGGTGATCACCGGCGCCGGTCCCATCGGAATTATGGCTGCCGCCGTGGTGCGGCACACGGCCGCGCGTCACGTAGTGATCACCGACAAGAATCCGTACCGGCTGGATCTGGCGCGCAAGATGGGCGTCACCTGCGCCGTCGATACCGCCCAAACGCCGCTCTCGCAAGTTCAGAAGGATCTGGCGATGCAGGAAGGCTTCGACGTGGGACTCGAGATGTCAGGCCACGCGTCCGCATTGCGCGAAATGATCGCCAACATGAGCCACGGCGCCAAGATCGCCATGCTCGGCATCCCAGCGCAGGAGATCGCGATCGATTGGACCACGGTGGTGTTCAACATGCTCACCATCAAAGGCATCTATGGGCGCGAAATGTACGAGACCTGGTACAAGATGAGCGTGATGCTGGAATGCGGGCTGGATATCCGGCCCGTGATCACGCACCGCTTTTCCTATCGCGACTACGAGCAGGCGTTCCAGGTGATGCGCTCCGGCAACGCGGGCAAAGTGATTCTAGAGTGGTCGTGAAGGGCGCTCCCATTCGCTCGCGCGGGGTTGGCGATTGGGGATTGGCGGTTCAGGTACGTTCGGAAAGTCGTCCTGCTGTCGTTTCTGATTGACTCTATTTAGGCGGCTCGATTTTGCGCAACGCTGACACGATCAGGACCGTTTACCAGAGGATCGAGTTCGTCGCATTGTTTCCGATACGGCCCTACCTGCGGCTCCACCTTTCTCCCATGATCGACGAAGTCATTCCATTCCTGTGATGAGATCAGCAGCTTCGGATGCCTGCAAGGCTGGTTTCTTACGGAACATCTATTGCGCGGCACAGACGAAATTGGCCGCGTCGTCCGTGCTGCCCGATCCTTTGTAGTGGGCGGTTTGCGGGTACGGGCACAGCGGGCGCGTCCGATCGATGGCGCCCTTGGTCTTATGCGCCGCTGGAATGCGATCCGGCGCTTTGTTCGATTCCACCCAGGTGGCGAGCGCCCCGATGGCGTCGAAATCATCTGTGCCGTCGCCCCCCCGGCAATGGCCCATGCCGGGAACCATGAACAAGCGAATCGACTCTGCCGCTTTCGATCTTCCGCCAACCGTATCTTCCACGCTGGTGAAATAATTCACGCTGTTTTGCGGAGGAATGCCGGGATCGGCCCAGCCGTGATACATCAGCAGCTTGCCACCATGTTTGAAGAATGGCTTGAGGTTGGGATCGATCGCGTCCATAGTGGGACCGATCGCTTTCTCCGCGACAGCAATATCGCGCGCCGGGTCGAACTTCAGGTAATCCCAATTGGGATCTTTAAACACCAGGTATTGATAAGTTTCAGCCGCAAGGGCCATAGGCTTGGGACCCGAGAGCATCGACCATCCAAGTTCGCTGCCCCGTTCCAAGCCTGGAAAAATCGACGCGCCGGGCCCCGCATAAATCTTTCGCGCCACTTCCACCTGCGCGGCGGTCAGACAGGTGGGTGAGTCTCCGCCCTGGCCGGGACCTTTGCACTCCAGCGCCTGCGGATCGAAGTGGCAGCGGCGCGGATCTTCCAGCACGCCATCCTTCACTCCATCCAGCGCATCGCAGGCTTCGAGCACTGCCTTGTGGATGAGCTGATATTTGGCGGGCGGGATGTAGCCGTCGCTTTGATTGGTGATCTCAGTGGTCCACACCTGCGCGCCTTGCAGATGCGTGGGGTAATTGGCCGCGGCTCCCGCTACGATGCCGTCGTAATCGTCGGGATAGCGCTGAGCCTCGGTCAGCGCCTGGCGGCCCCCGGTGGAGCAGCCGTTGAAGTAAGCACGCGCTGGATTTTTTCCGTAATACGCGGCGGTAATGGCTTTCGAGGCGAGCGTCATCTCATGCACCGCGCGATAAGCGAAGTCGATCAGCTTTTCCGGATGACCGACTACAAAAACCGCCGTCGTTTCGGTGTGGCCGGTGTCGGTGCTGGCGGCGGCCCAGCCGGCGGTGACAGCTGTTGCCAAATCCCGATAGCTGATGTTCCCGGCCCACGCGCCGTTGCCGACCGATTCAAGCTTCCCGTTCCATCCGCCGGCCGGCAGCCAGACCTCGATCTTGATGTCGGAATCGCCAGTGGGTTTTAGCGTTGCAGCCACGCGGCAAATGGCGGGCAAATTCGCGAAATTGGGCGGCGTAAAACCCGGGAACGCCGGCATGGCCCCGGCCGGCAACGTGAACTGTCCGGCAGCCACGGCCTGCGCCAGGGTGACGGTGGCGTGCGGCAGAGCGAGCTTGGTCAAGCTCTCGCACGGAGCGGCGGCGGCCGCAGATGAGGAAAGCGCGATTACAAAAGCGAGGTATCGCATAGGCTCTTGTCATATTAGAACGATCTTGCGAGTTAGAATGGTCTTGCGAGCTGCATGCAGCGTTCGATATGCTGTGGATCGCAAGGCAACCAGCTATGAAACGATGCTCTCACCTCGTTGTGATTGCGACCGTGAGCCTGTCGCTGTCGCTCTCCACCGCGCGCGCGCAACAGCCCAACGGGGCCGTAGAGTCGCTTGGAACCGAATCCGGATTTGGAGTGTTCCAGACCAAGTGCATGGGCTGCCATGGCAATCCCGCGATGGCCGGGCGGGCGCCCGATCCGGCAACGCTGCGGCAATTGCCGCCGGAAAAAATCTATGAAGCGCTCACCACCGGGGCAATGAAGGTGCAAGGGCAATCCCTGAGCGACGATGAGAAGCGGATGCTCGCCATCGTCATGAGCGGCCGGACATTCGGCAGCGCCGAGCAGGGCGATGCTAAAAACATGCCCAACCATTGCCAGGTAAATCCCCCCATAACCGATCCGAGCGCCGGCCCCTTGTGGAACGGCTGGAGCGCCGATGTCACCAACAGCCGTTATCAGACCGCCCAGGGCGCGGGGTTCACGGCCGATCAGGCGCCGCACCTGAAGTTGAAGTGGGCCTTCGGCTATCCCACCGGCGTCTCGGCCTACGGGCAGCCGGCCGTAGCATCGGGACGGGTTTTCGTCGGGACTGACATTGAATACGTTTATTCGCTGGATGCGAAAACCGGCTGCATCTATTGGTCCTATCAAGCCAAGGGCAGCGTGCGCGCCGCTCCGAGCGTTGGGCCGGTGAAAGGTCACGCCGATACTAAGTACGCTGTATTCTTCGGCGATGCGCACGCCAACATTTATGCGGTGGACGCGCAGACCGGGCGGGGACTTTGGATCAAGAAGGTAGACGATCATTTCGTGGCTCGCATCACGGCATCGCCGAAGTTGTATGACGGCTTCCTCTATGTGCCTGTGTCGTCGTCGGAGGAGTTCGCCGCCGGGAGCCTGGACTACGCCTGCTGCACCTCGCGCGGAAGCGTGGTGAAGTTGAACGCCGGCACCGGCGAGCAGGCCTGGAAAACCTATGTGGTTCCTGAGATGCCCAAGCCCACGCGGAAGAACTCGAAAGGCGTTCAACAGTACGCCCCGGCCGGAGCTTCGGTGTGGAACTCGCCCACCATCGACGCGCAGCGGCACGCAGTGTATTTCGGCACCGGCGATTCGGAGACAGAGCCCGCGGCTAAGACGTCGGACTCCGTGATGGCGGTGGATATGAAGAGCGGCAAGGTGCTGTGGTATTACCAGGCGCAGGCGGGCGACGCGTACCTGGTGGATTGCGCCGGCTCTGAAAAAACCGACAATTGCCCCAGCGAGAATGGGCCGGATCTGGACATCGGCAATTCTCCCGTATTGCATTCGTTGCCGGACGGCAGGAGCATTGTGGTGGCGGGAACAAAGGATGGCAAATTGTTCGCGCTGGATCCGGATAAGAAGGGCGCCGTAGTGTGGCAAACGAAACTCGCCGATAACCCCCCGGGAACTTCACAGGCGCTTTTAAACGGCATTGTCTGGGGCGGAGCGTTCGACGAGAAGGCGGCTTACTATGGCCTGACGGGCGGCGGCATCACCGCCATCCAGTTGAGCACCGGAGAGACGTTGTGGCATAAGCCGCTGGCCGAACCGGGCAAACGCGTGAACAACGGTGCGGCCGCCACCGCGATGCCGGGCGTGGTGTTCATCGCCGGAACCGACGGTAAGCTGCACGCACTGGCCACCGCCGATGGCTCCGAGCTTTGGTCCTACGACACGAACCGCTCGTTCGACACGGTGAACAAGGTGCAAGCCAAAGGCGGATCCATCGCGTCCATCGGGCCCACCATTGCGAACGGCATGTTGTTCATCGGATCGGGCTACGGCGTTATGTCGGGCACGACAGGGAACGTGCTGCTGGCGTTCGGCGTCGAATAACAGAGCCGCCACTATGAGGCAACCGGCGCTTCCTAAAATCGAACTGCATCTGCATCTGGATTGCTCGTTGAGTTTCGCGGCCGTCGCGCAACTGGACCAATCCATCTCGCTCGAAGCATACCAGCGCGAGTTCATCGCACCCCCGCGCTGCGCCAGTCTGGTGGATTTTCTCACGCGCGCGCCCCGCGGCTTCCAACTGATGCAGGATGAGGCGGCGCTGACGTTGGTGGTGGAAGATCTATTTGAGCAGCTCGCCGCCGATGGCGTCATCTATGCCGAGATTCGCTTCGCCCCGCTGCTGCATCTCGAGCGCGGCTTGACGCCCCAGCAAGTGGTGGCCGCTATCGATCGCGCCACGGAGGCTGGTATCCGGTCCAGCGGCATCGAAGCCCGGCTCATCCTCTGCACTCTCCGCCACTTCGATCGCCGGCAAGGGCTAACCACGGCCGGTCTGGTGCAACAGTTTCGAGGCAGCCGGGTTGTGGCGCTCGACATCGCGGGAGACGAAGCCGGCTATCCGGTTGACGCGCACATTCCAGCCTTTCGTTACGCCATCGACCACGGCCTGCATCGCACCGCTCACGCCGGGGAAGCACGGGGACCGGACAGCGTTTGGGAAACCCTGCGCGAATTTCAACCGTCGAGAATCGGGCACGGCGTCCGCAGCATCGAAGATCCGGCGTTGATGGATCGTCTCATTCGCGAGCGCATTCATCTGGAGGTCTGCCCATCGAGCAATCTGCAGACTGGCGTCTCGCGGGAGTTTGCCGAGCACGCCGTCGACGAGTTGTACCGGGCGGGTGTTCCGCTCAGCATCAGCACGGACACGCGCACCATCACCAACATTACCTTGAGCGAAGAATATCGAAACCTTCAGGAACATTTCGGCTGGACGCGGGCGGATCTGCTGGCCTGCAATGAAGCGGCCGTGAAAGCGGCGTTCGTCGAGGAATCCGTCAAGCGCGACTTGCTCAGGCGCCTCCAGCTCGTCGAGCCGATATCAGCGCGTCGAGGGAAAAACGGTCATCGGAGCGATATACCAGCAGCAGATAATACGTAATCGCGTAAATCATCTGAACTCCCACCGTGTTCCAATCGCTCCGCATGGCCGTGCCGAAGACCAAAGCGGCGATCAACAGGCCGCCCAGCGCCAGGGCCCAGCGAGTGAACAGCCCTAGCGTCGTCAGGACGCCTAGCGCCAGCTCAGCGAACGGCACGACAAACAGGAAAGCGTACACCAACCCCGGGGGCAGAGCAGTTTTGCTAAACTCAGCCGCCGTGGTGGACGCGAAGGCTTCCGCGCCCGGCCCAAGAATACGCCCCGCTCCGTGCACCAGAATATTGATGCCCAGCGTGAGCCGGAACACGGCGTAGGCGAGCTGCCGGTCGAGGGTGCTGCGATCGATTGTGGTGGTCATGTTGGAGCTACTGCTTCTTCATCGTATAAATGTAATTGTTCAGGCCGAACGCGGCCGTGCCAGGGTCCAGAAAATGGTAGTCCAGTTCGTTGCCGCAGCCGGTTTCGAGCGTCTTCCAGGACGATCCCCGGAAGCCCAGTTGGGCGGCGATCTTAACCGGGTCGGCGGAATTGTCGCGCCCGTGCATTTCGCCGAAAGCGCCCTGGAACAGCATGTCGGCGGGATAATCCTTGACCCGATATTTCGGGCCCTTGCAGGCGACGGGGCGCGGACCCAGGATGGCCGCGGGCTCGATCACCACCAGCTTGTCCACCAGCGACTTCATTTCGGCCAGATCGGACCGGTAAGGACGGCCGTCATGCCAGGGTGCAACGGCCGCTGAAGCGATCTTCCAGGTCCCGATATAAAAGGGCTCGGCCGGGAACGCCGACGAAACCAGCGCGCCAGCCAGGACCGTCATAATGAGAAACATCTTCATGATCGACTGCGAGATTATCACAACGCGTTCGCTCAGATGGCCCCTTACCATCGCACTTGCACTCGCTGCCGCGTTGGGGCAACAGGTCTCCATCGAACCACGTTCGCGCAGCAATGTCGAGAAGTCCCGCGAGGCGGCTCATCCCGGCCGGCTTCGCATCGACACCACGCTGGTGCTGGTCCCGGTGGAAGTAAGCGACCGGTTGAACCGCCCGGTGAACGGACTGGAAAAACAGAACTTTCAGGTCTTCGACGATAAGGTGGAGCAGAAGATCATATCCTTTTCGATGGAGGACGATCCTATCGCGCTAGGCCTGGTGTTCGATATCAGCGGGAGCATGGGGGGCGATCTTCCGGGAATGCGGCACGCCGCGCGGCAATTTTTCAAAACCTCGAATCCCGGCGACGAGTTCTGCCTGGTGGAGCTTTCCAACTCCGCTCAAGTGGCCGTGCCGCTGACGCAGAATGCCGCGGACGTGGATTACAAGTTGATGTTCAGCAAAGGCGGCGGATCCACCGCGCTGCTGGACGGCGTTTACCTGGGGCTGAATGAGGTAAGGAGGTCGAAAAATTTGCGGAAGGCGCTGGTGATTGTTTCCGATGGCGGCGAAAATCACAGCCGCTACACGCCGGGTGAAGTGAAGAACGCGATCCAGGAAAGCGACGTGCTGATCTATGCCATCGGTACTTTCGGAAACGGCATGGGCTCCAACTACAGCGATCAGGCGGTGCTAAGAAACCTGACGGAACAGACCGGAGGCCGAATGTTTCCGGCCGTCGGGATGCCGCTGGGGGATTTCGCCGACAAGATCGTGATCGATCTCAGGAACCGATATATGCTGGGATATACGCCGAGCGACGCTACGCGGGATGGGCGCTATCATCACATCAGCGTGAAACTGGAGCCGCTCCGGGGACTGCCGAAGTTGCAGGCGCATTGGCGAACAGGCTACTACGCTCCCAGCGAATAAGCACTGTGACCGCGAAACAACAGGTCGATTCTTTCATCGCGAATTACTCGCCGGAAGTGGCCGGCGTCGCGCGCCAGGCGTTCGCGTGGATGCGCAGGAAATTTCCCTCCGCGAACGTGCTGGTGTACGACAATTACAATGCGCTCGCAATCGGTTTTGCCCCGACCGAGCGGGCGTCCGACGCGGTCTTCTCCATTGCGCTGTTCCCGCGCTGGGCGAATCTATTTTTCCTCCAAGGCGCGGGGCTGCCCGACCCGAACAAACTGCTGAAGGGCAGCGGCAAGCAAGCGCGCAGCATCCGGCTGGAAAATGTGGAGATATTGGATGAGCCGATGGTGCTTGCGTTGATCGATGCCGGGGCTGCGCGGTCGGGATTGGAGCCGGGCGCAGGGAGCGGAAAGATCGTGATCAAATCGATTTCGGCCAGGCAGCGCCCGCGGCGGCCGGCGCCGGCAAAAGCAACCAGGAAGCCGCATTCGATATGATGTCCCTGCGGGCTTTATGCGCGACTTCGACGAGAACAACATAACCGCCGCGGTGATCGACCGTTTCCAGAACACGCCTGACCCGCGGCTCAAGAAAATCATGACCAGTCTGGTGCGGCACCTGCACGATTTCGTGCGCGACGTGGAACCCACCGAAGCCGAATGGGTGCAGGCCATTCAGTTTCTCACGCGCACCGGCCAGTTGTGCAACGACAAACGGCAGGAGTTTATTCTGCTATCCGACACGCTGGGCGTTTCCATGCTGGTGGATGCCATCAACCACCGCTTCACGGAGGGCGCCACGGAAACCACGGTGCTGGGTCCGTTTTACGTCCAGGATCCTCCGGAAAAGGCCTTTGGCGCCGACATTAGCGGCGGTGCGCAGGGCGAGCCGCTATACCTGGAAGGCTCGATTCTGTCAGAAGACGGCAAGCCGCTGGCCAATGCGATCGTCGACGTGTGGCATTCCGATTCGGAGGGTTTCTACGACGTACAATTGCCGGAGCTCGAAGAGCCGACGCTGCGGGCGCGCTTTCACACCGATGCACAAGGCCGCTACCGCTTCTGGACCATCCTGCCGAGATATTATCCAATCCCCTACGATGGCACGGTAGGCGATATGCTGAAGGCCACCAACCGGCATCCTTACCGTCCCGCCCACGTGCACTTCATGATCAGTGCCGACGGGCACGAGAAACTGGTGACGCACCTGTTCGTTTCGGGCGATCAGTATCTGGATAGCGATGCGGTGTTCGCGGTGAAGAACTCGCTGATACGGGATTTCACGCGCGAAGCGCCCGGCATCGCGCCCGATGGCAAAAAGATCGACACGCCGTGGCGCAGGCTGCACTCGGATTTCGTGCTGTCTAAAGTGGCGGTAAAGAAGAGCGCACCGGCGGCCTAGAGCGTTGCTCACATGCCACGGCCCCGCGGAGTGAACCGGCGCGCGTTCCTCTCCGCCCTGCTTGCTGGCCACGGCCTGGCGCAAGCCCCTCCCTCATCCAGCGGGGTTCGGGTCCAGATCCAGCCCCAATCGCGACTGGGCCGCATCCCCGCCGATTTCATGGGCCTCGGCTACGAGATTTCGTCCGTATCCGAACGGGGTCTTCTCACCGGCTCCAACCGCGCCTACGTGCAGTTTGTGCGCACGCTATCGACGGCGGGCGTCATTCGAATTGGCGGCAATACCAGCGACTACGCCTCCTGGGCGCGCGACGGGCCAGCAGTTTCATCGCCCAAGGCCAGCGTGGTCGATCGCCGCAGCCTTCTCGATCTTGAAACGTTCCTGCACGCCACGGGTTGGCGTCTGATTTGGGGATTCAATCTGGGGCGCGGCACTGTGGAACAAGCTGTCGACGAAGCCGTCGCCGTGGCTTCCAGCGCCGGCAACAGTCTGCTCGCCTTTGAAATCGGCAATGAGCCGGATCTGTTTGCCGGCGTTCATCGGCCCGCAAATTATTCCTACGCCGATTACTATGCCGAATACCGCCGCTTCAAGAAGGCCATTCGCGACCAGCTTCCAAACGCGCCGTTTGCCGGACCGGATGTCCTCTTCCATCCCGAGTGGTTGGCGCAGTTCGCAGCTACGGAAGCCGCCGATCTTCGGTTGCTCACGCATCATTACTATGCCGAAGGGCCGCCCGAAAATCCCGCCAGCACCATCGAAAATCTCCTCAAGCCGAATGAAAACCTGTGGGCATTGCTGGGCCGGCTTCAATCGGCATCGCTCTCCAGCCGCGTTCCCTATCGAATTTGCGAAACCAATTCCTGTTTTGGCGGCGGTAAGCCCGGTGTCAGCGACACCATGGCCGCCAGCCTTTGGGGCCTCGATTTTCTGTTTACCCTGGCGCAATTCAGCGCCGCCGGCGTCAACATGGAAACCGGCGTCAATCAACTGGGCTTCTTGAGCTGGTACTCGCCCATTGGCGCGCACGGGGCCGGTCCCCTTTACTACGGCATGCTGGCCTTTTCATTGGCTAGCCGCGGCCAGCGCGTCCAGTTGAGCCTGGATAATGCGGGCCTGAACATCACGGCCTATGCGGTGCGTTCGGATGGCGGCGAAGTCTGGCTCACGCTGGTGAACAAGGAAGCATCTCGCGACGCTCACATACGCGCCGCATGTCCGGGAATCGCAGGGGCGAGCGCTCTTCGTCTTACCGCGCCGTCGCTTTCAAGCAAGGAAGGTGTGCTGTTGGGTGGAGCGCCGGTCAGCGGTGCGGGCAAATGGTCCGCCGGCGCATCCGAATCGGTGCGAGTAACAGGCGGCGAACTAGAGATCGACGTTCCAGCCGCCAGCGCCGCTCTGCTCCGTTTGCGCTGACTGGGTTGACCCGACCGGTTGACCACCTTTGGAGCGGCCCGATGGTGATATTCTGATCGCTGCATTTCATGACGCCGGTAATTACCCAGACAACTCCGCCGTCCCAGCGAAAGCCGGTTTATAAGAGCCTCTCGGCGCAGGTGTTGTTCGCCATCGCGATTGCCATTGCCCTGGGCTATATCAGCCCGGCCAGAGCGGTGGCGATGAAGCCGCTGGGCGACGCGTTTATTCGCCTGATCACGATGATCATCGCGCTGGTCATCTTCTGCACCGTGGTTTCGGGTATCGCCGGGATGGAGGACATGAAGAAGGTGGGGCGGGTGGGCGGCAAGGCGCTGCTCTACTTCGAAGTGGTCTCAACGCTGGCGCTGGCCATCGGCCTGGTGGTTGGAAACGTGGTGCAGCCAGGCCGCGGGTTCAATATCAATCCCGCCACGCTGGACCCGAAGGCCGTGGCCGAATATGCCGGTCAAGCCAAGGCGCAGAGCGTGGCCGACTTTCTGATGCACATCATTCCCAACACGGTGATCGACGCGTTCGCCAGAGGCGATATCCTGCAAGTGCTGCTGCTCGCAATCCTGTTTGGGTTTGCGCTCTCCATGGTGGGCCAGCGTTCGAAGCTGATTGTCGATCTGTTCGGAGCTCTGACTCACGCCGTGTTCGGAGTTATCAATATCCTGATGCGGCTCGCGCCCATAGGCGCTTTCGGCGCCATGGCCTTTACCATTGGCCGCTACGGCCTGGCGTCGCTGGGACCCTTGGTGACGTTGATCGCCGTCTTTTACGTCACCTGCATTTTGTTCGTGCTGGTTGTTCTGGGCGCGGTAGCCTTCCTTGCGGGCTTCAACATCGTAAAATTTCTTTTCTATATCAAGGAAGAAATTCTGCTGGTTCTGGCGGTGAGTTCGTCCGAACCCGCCCTGCCGACGCTCATGCAAAAGATGGAGAATCTCGGCTGCTCCAGGGCTCTGGTGGGCCTGGTGGTTCCCACCGGCTATACGTTCAACACCGACGGCACCAGCATTTACATGACACTGGCCGCTCTCTTTGTGGCGCAAGCTACCAACACGCACCTCACCCTGACGCAGCAACTGACCATCTTCGCGGTAGCCGTGCTCACGTCGAAGGGCGCCAGCGGCGTGCAGGGCGCAGCGTTCATCGCGCTGGTGGGCACGCTGATGGTGATTCCAACGATTCCCGTGGCGGGGATGGCGCTGATCCTGGGCATCGATCGCTTCATGAGCATGTTCCGTGCGCTCATCAACATGATCGGCAACGGTGTAGCTACGGTGGTGGTGGCGCGCTGGGAAAAAGAGATCGACCGGAAATCGTTGCAGAGCCAACTCGGCTGATCCCAGGCTATACTAATTCCAAATAGGAATCTTGTTCCCTCAATTGGAGGCGTATGGGCACGTTTGTAGGGATGACTCTTGTTATATCTACCGCTCTGGCCTTGCCGGCCGCGGCGCAGTGGTTGAACTATCCGACGCCGGGCATCCCGCGCACCCCCGACGGCAAACCGAATCTTTCCGCACCCACGCCTCGAACGGCGGACGGCAAGCCCGATCTGTCCGGAATGTGGCGCGTCAAGCAGGCGACAGTTGGTGAAACGGACAAAGCCATGCGCAGCGTGCAGGCTCAGCCTTGGGCCCAGGAGCTGTCCAAGAAACGCAAGGAAGATCTGGGCCGCGAAAACATGAGCGTGCTGTGCCTGCCGTTTGGTCCACGCGCCGATTTCGCCCCGGACAAGATCGTTCAGACGCCTGGCCTTCTGATGATGCTCTTTACGGACCTCACCTACCGGCAGGTCTTTCTGGATGGCCGCCCGCTTCCCAAAGATCCCAACCCGGCATGGATGGGTTATTCGGTGGGCCACTGGGACGGCGACACCCTGGTGGTGGAGAGCGCGGGCTATAACGATAGATCCTGGCTGGACGACGAGGGCCATCCTCATACCGAAGATCTGCGTGTTACGGAGCGTTACCGGCGGCCCGATTTCGGACATCTGGAAATCGAAAAAACCCTGGAAGATCCCAAGGCTCTGGCGCAGAAGTGGGTGATCCCCATCAAGCTGGAATACGAAGCCGACACGGAGATGCTCGAATATGTTTGCGCCGAAAACGAGCGCGATCGCAACCATTTGATCGGCAAAGCCTCCGACGACAAGAAGGTTGAAGTCACGGTGGCGCCCGAGATCCTGAAGCAGTACGTCGGGGTCTACGATTTCAAGCCGCCCACGCACCCTGAGGATCCGATCCCCATCGACATCAGCCTGGACGGCAGTCAGCTGAAGATTTCGCTCAGCGGAGGGGCAAAGTACCCGCTCACGGCGGTCTCTCAAACCAGGTTCTTCTTTGAAGGAGCTCATATTGAGTTCGTCAAAGATGACCACGGGAGCGTAACCCACCTGCTGCTTCAGGCAGTGGAAGGCGACTTTAAGGCGCCTCGCAAGGGATCCTGATCTTAGTACTAATCGTGCATACTCACTGCTTAACAGTACGGTTGGCTAGGAGCCTGTCCGAATAACGCTCGAAGGGCTTGAAAGTCGACTGGTTGGGCAGCACGAAATCTTCGTCGAGCAGCCATAGTCGACGTCGGCGCGGCTGATTTTGCTCCAGGACCGCTTGGATCTACAATTTTGAGCGAAAATCATTCCTCAATGCCTTTCAGCACGACTGCATCGCCGCGTGGAGCCGTAGAATGTTGTGGGTCAGGCATAGCAGCGCCCACTCCCCTTTCACCTTCTCTTTTCCGCGTAGCAAGAATTGGCGAAAGCCACGCGCCTGCTTGATCTGCC
>Ga0302324_100019216_pt1 | contig 13432 bp, 14 predicted proteins | sample Palsa_T0_1_FD_201949 | JGI IMG/M metagenome (GOLD analysis project Ga0302324, IMG submission 201949) | Peat permafrost microbial communities from Stordalen Mire near Abisko, Sweden - Palsa_T0_1 | ecosystem: Environmental > Terrestrial > Soil > Palsa > Peat permafrost | place: Sweden: Abisko...
ATACGGTGTTCACCTTGAAATACGCGCGCCTTTACTACTCCGGCACTCCCGGGGGGATCGACTTCAACGAGGCCGGCGCTCCCGACTACGCCGACTTCGCCTACCTGTCCTTCACGATCGGCATGACGTTCCAGGTCTCTGACACCAACATCGAGTCCAAACAGATCCGGCGGACGGCACTGCGGCACGCGTGGCTGTCGTTTCCGCTGGGTGCCGTGATCATCGCGACGTCGATTAACCTCGTATCCGGACTGGCCAAATGACATAACCACGCCCGCATGCCGCCAGCCAGGAGGATGCCGCTCAAGCCCGGTGAGAGCCCCAGCCGCGGACCGTCAGCATATGTTGACGCGAGAGAGATTGTCAGCATATGCTGACGGACATGCAGAGCACACTCGAAATCGCGGAGGACGCGGCCAACAACGACCCGGACATCGGGTTGCGGGCGGTAGCCGCCCTGCGGGCACTCACGGAACGGCTGGAGATCCTCCAGGTCGACAACGCGCGGAAACTGGGATGGTCGTGGCAGGACATCGCCACCCGGCTCGGCGTCACCAAGCAGACTGTGCACCGCAAGCACGGCCACCGGATAGGGAGGCGATAATGCCCAAACAGTTCACTGGCGACGCCCGGCAGGTTGTTGTTTGCGCGTCCGAGCAGGCACGCCGCCTCGGGCACGGGTTCATCGGCGGCGAGCACCTGTTGTACGGCCTTGCCTCCGGCGACGGCGAGGTCGGTGCGGTGCTGCGCGAGCGGGGCGTCACACCTGAGCGCGTCGAGGCGGAGTTCGTCCGCCTGATCGGCCCGGAGAACACAGCCAGCGGCAGTCTGTTCGACACCCTCGATCGCGACGCGTTGACCACGATCGGCATCGACCTCGACACGGTGCGGGAGCGGATCGAGGCGGCATTCGGGCCGGCCGCCCTGGCCCCGGACGCTCCGGCGCCACGCCGATGGCGACGATCGCGCCCCGGCCGGGGGCCCGGTCGCGTCACCGGACACATCCCGCTCACCCGCCGAGCGAAGAAATGCCTTGAGAGTTCGCTCCGCGAGGCACAAGCGCACTCCAGCGGCCATCTCGGTGCAGAGCACATCGCCCTCGCACTCCTTGCAATGGATGACGGCGTGCCTCACCGCATCTTGTCGGTCATCGGCGCCTCGGCACCGCGGTTGGGTGCCGAGATCCGCGCCCGCTACCGACAGGCCGGCTGACGCCGGTTATACGGCCCGCCGGCCAACCACCCGACCTGCCGCGCTGAGGCATCATCGACGCCGTTGCCAAGACGATCGGCGTTGGGATCGACGTGGATCGCCACCCATCAACTGCTGTGCTCAAGATCCCCGGTCTTCCCGGTCAGATTACGGTAATCAGTCAGGACGGCGGCTGGCGGCTGCTCCGGCGTCGCTAAGGTGATGGACGATCTGGCGGAATGACTCGACGAAGCTTTCTTCGCGGTAGCCGAGATCGGTCGCTACGCAGAAGTCCCTGACGAGGCCCTGGACCCGTCGCAGATTGGGCCGGGGCATCGATGGGAATAGATGGTGCTCGATTTGGCGGTTAAGGCCGCCGAGCATAAAGGTGGTAAACGGGCCGCCGCTGATATTCCGGGCAGTGACCACCTGACGGCGGGCGAAGCCGGTCGCCGTTGCGGATTCGATGATCGGCATTCCCTTGTGGTTGGGCGCGAAACTGATGCCCAGGTACAGCGAGAAGACCGCCTGCTGCACGGCGACGAAGGCGATTGCCTTGAGCGGGGAGAGTACCAGCAGCACCACCGTCAGGTACAGCGCGGCATGCAGCATGATGAGAGAGGCTTCTATCGCCGAGGCATGGTCTCGTCGCCGCACAAGCCGATTGATCCCGAGTACGTGCATGCCGCCGCTTCGCAGCAGCATGAGGGGGAAGAAGAGCGGCGCCTGCCAGCGTGCCAGCCACGATGCGAGAGGGCCGCGCCCGTTTCCCGGCGCGCCAGACGAGGCCAAGGCGACTCCTTCGCCGATATCGGGATCGCGGCCCATCTCGTTGGGATGCGCATGGTGAGCGTTGTGCTTGGGAACCCACCAGCCAAAGCTCAGCCCGATGAGCGCGTTCGCCACGGTGAGCCCGAGCATGCGATTGCGTCGGCGCGTGCCGAAAACCTGGTTGTGCCCCGCATCATGGCCGATGAAGCCCAGTTGGGTGAACATCATCCCCACCAACGGGGCGACGGCGAGGGTCGTCCACGAGTTGCCCACGATGACGAACAGGGCCCATCCAGCGAAGAAGGCGAAGATCGTCAGGGTGATCTTCACCCGGTAATAGCCGGGCCTGCGGTCGAGCAGGCCCATCGTTCGTACCTGCAGCGCCAGTGCGCGAAAGCTAGCCGTCGAAGGATCGACGGCCGCAGGCAGCCCGTCTGCAGCTGAGGCGCGGCCGGACGGCAGGGCAACAAAGCCGGGTGCTGTTGTCTTCATCGCTCTGTCCCTTCTGGGCGTCTCCCGAGCACACCGCTCAGGGCTTACGTCGCCAGGGTCTGGAGCAACGAGGCTGCGGCCAGGGCCTACCCGGCACGACAGCACCTGCTCTACGGTACCTCCACCAGACGGCCCCGTAAGGCCGATACAAGGCGAGGTCTCTGCCCGGCGTCCTTGGCCGGGTTTCCAGTGTTCCTCGGTGCTCTTGTTCTGGGTGCCCTGCGGATACGGCGGCGGCCCGGCAGGCGCCCGGCCAGGTAGTTCCCCCGATCATCCCTTGATGCAAGCGTTCGCGGGGAAGGCGGAAGCTGCCCGTCATCCGCGTCGTGGAGAAGTCATCCCACTCCGGTCCGGCGCGTCATCGCTGCCATGGACGCCGCGATCTTACGTCCCTGCCGCGCAGGCACAGCTCACCCGGACTGTGGAAGCTCAGCGATCGCCCGGTGACCTGGTCGGGTCTGGCCGATGAGGGGTTCGGTCCCGTCGATGAAAGCCCCGGCCAGGTCGGCCAGGCGGAGGTTGCGGTTACGGGCGTAGCTGCGCAGGATGCTGAATGCCTCGGTCGTGTCGATGCCGAGCCGCTCCGCGAGCTTACCCTTGGCCTGCTCGATGATGGCCCGGCTGTTCAGCGCGGCCTGCAGCTGCTCGTGGAGGGTGTCGCTGCGGCGCATGCCGCGCTCGTGCAGCAGGCTGATGGTGGCCACGTCGGCCAGGGCCTGCGCGACGCGCACGTTCGCGGGATCGAAGGCACCCGGGGCGGCGCGGAAGAGGTTCAGCGCGCCGATGACCTGCTGCGCAGCCGCATCGGCAATGCCTGCACGGCCGCGAACCCGGCCTGCCGGGCGGCAGCGGTAAACCGGGGTCAGCGCTGCGCTTCCGCGTTCAGGTCGGCGACGGTGACGGGCTGGCCACCCCGGAAGCAGTCCAGGCAGGGACCCTGGTCGTTCTGCAGCTGGAACAGCTCCAGCAGGCGGGCGGCTTCGCTGGAGGCCGCCACCACGCGCAGCTCACCGCGCGGGTCTGCCAGCAGCAGCCCTGCGGCGGAGACATCAAGCAGCTGCACGCTGCGGTCGGTGAGCACGTGCAGGAAGTCGATCACGTCGAAGTCGGCGACCATGGTGTCAGTCAGCTCGACGAACGTCGCCGACAGCAGTTGTCCGTCCATCCCCGCTCGGCCCGGTGCAGTGCGAGGTCCGCAGGCTGCCCGCCGGGGACGATCCCCGCCGACGAGGCTCCCCGGCGTGTCATCCTGGCCGCCGGGCACCAGCAGGGTCGCGGTGTCGGCGAAGACCAGCGCGTCAACCAGCTGGAATGTGCGGGCCGGGCCGGGCCGGGCCAGGCCCGGTACAGGCCGAGCACGCCGACCCGGATCGCGGCGCCGATCCGCAGCGGGAACGCGAAGATCGCGCCGGCTCCGGCCTGACGTGCCGCGGGGGCGAAAGCCGGCCAGCGGCGCCCGGCTTCCGCGGCGCCAAGGTCCGAGGCCAGAACAGGTCCGCCGGAGGCGGACCCATCCTGCGATGGTCCTTTTCCCAGGGTCAGCTGGAGCTCGGCAAGCTGCTTGCTGATCGGATCGGTCACCCGCATCAGCGGTACCCCACCGCAGAGTCAGTGCTTCGCGCACCGCCACACCTCCGGCGGAGCCATGATCTGCCACCGGGGCCTCGCCGGTAACTTGTCGCGAATGAGGCGGGTAACTCGGTGTGGCGGACAAAGAGGGCCGGCTACAGCGGCAGCCTCGCACCGCCCCCATGGCAGCCCGGACTGGGAGCGTCGGCCGATCGGGCAAGCAGCTCCCGGCAGTCCCCAGTGGCGGCTCCCCTGACGGAGCCGGGGCGGTGTCGCAAGGGATAACAGGTCGGCGCGACTCAGAAGTAATGCCTCCGGCCGCGGACGGCATGGCCGGTCATCCCCGAGCAAAGCCAGGATGGCGCCGACCACGACGACAATAAAGCCGATCGTCCAGATGATGGCGACCTTCGCAATCGACCCGATGATGAGCAAGATAACGCCGGTCCAACCGCGTCCGTGTCGCGGATGAAGTCTGCGGGTACCGGCCGGGACGCCAGGTCGCGCCCTCGCTGTTAGCCGGAGCCAGTGGCCCGCTCGCGAAGTGCGCCGGCAGCTGCGAACCACGGGACATGCGGCCTTGCCCCCCAGGGCTGGCGGGAGCGGGTGTCTTGCCTGGGCTGCCGCAGCGTTTGCCGCCCTCGCGAATCGGGCGTACCGTCACAAGCAGGACTATCGTCCTTATCGTGCCTGCCCGCACGTGAGATTGCGATTCCTGCTGCTCTGGACCCCGGCGGTACCTGACAATCCCAGGTGAGCCAGGTCGGCGCCATGACAGCACCTATCCGCCAGCGGATCCCGCTGGCTGCCAGCGATGAGCAGGTTATCGTTCGGCGCAGCGCCGCCAGGCATGACCGGGCCATGGCCGCCGCTGGCGTGCTGGCGCCGAAACCGCGGCACGCAGGGTGCGGCCTGATCCCACTCCGCGGCTATCAGCCCACGATCGCCGCTCGCGGCGCAAAAACACGCACCGGCGCCGTCAAGTCCGCTATCGGAGCTGCACTCCGCGGCGCGACGCGGTACGAACGACGCCGCCGCGTTCAGCCTCGCCATGCTCATGGCCTCATTCTTGGCGCGTACCAGCGTGCCGTCATCCTCGCGCCCTCCCCGGCATCCGGGCTGCGGCGCGGCACTCTCTATCGAGAAAGCAGGTAATCCTCATGTCAACCGGGATCATCGTGGTTATCGTTGTGGCCGTCATCGTGGTCGCAGCCCTGGTGACCGGCGGGATGGCGATCATGCGCCGCCGCCGGCTTCAGCAGCGCTTCGGCCCGGAATACGACCGGGTGGCAGGTGCGCGTGATAGCAAGCTCAAAGCGGATTCGGAGCTGGCCGAGCGCGAGCGCCGGGTCCGGGATCTTGACATCCAGCCGCTCACGGATGCGGCGCGCGCCAGTTACGCGGCTCAGTGGGCAGATGTCCAGGAGCGGTTCGTCGACGCGCCAGCGGACGCTGTGGCAGGCTCACAGCTGCTTGTCACCGCCGTGATGACCGACCGCGGCTACCCGACCGAACATCAAGACCAGGTTCTTGCCGACCTGTCCGTCGAGCACTCAGATACCCTGGGCCACTACCGGGCGGCCGAGGAAATCAGCGGCAGCGCCGCTGCCGGCACGGCCTCCACGGAGGACCTGCGGCAAGCCATGATCCACTACCGTGCCCTGTTCGGTGACCTCCTCGGCGAGCCCGCTGACGCGGGGCCCGAGCCGACGGCGACCGAACCCGAGCAGATCATCGCGGCGGATGCCGTGACTCCCAGGGACGGTGACGTGTACGCCGCGGTAGCCCGCGCCAAGGCCGCCGGCGATCCTGTCCCCGCCCGCCAGCATGTCAATGGATCGGACCCTCAGGAGCTGACGAAATGACCTCACCAAGCGAGACTGCAAGCGCCCACCAGGCAGGACCAGATAGTCATCGCGCCGACGCCGTTGACGGCTGACAGCGGATCAACGCGGACCGCACGGTCATGGTCGTCTCATCCTTAGACGTCCGGCTCTGGCACCTGAGCCGGCACCTGGGCAGCGGTGTCGGCTATCGCGCCGCGGGGGAGGCCGAGCTCGCGCTCGATGTCTTGCAGGCTGCGGTTCCTGGTCTCGGGGACCTGCCGCTGGAAGTAGACCACGGCGACGATGGACAGCCCGCCGAACAGGAAGAAGGTCCCGGCGTTTCCGATGGCGCCCAGCAGCGTGAGGAAGGAGATGGTGACCACGAAGTTCGCGCCCCAGTTGGCCATGGTCGCGACGCTCATGGCCTGACCGCGGATCTTGACCGGGTAGATCTCGCTGATCAGCAGCCAGAACACCGGGCCCAGCCCGATGGCGAAGGATCCGGTGTAGATCAGCAGCCCGGCGATCGCGATGTAGGCAGTGCCCCCGTGCAGCTGATCACCGCCCAGGAGGAAGGTAAGGGCGACGACGACCATTCCCGCCGCCATTCCCGCGGTGCCCCCCAGCAGCAGCGGGCGTCGGCCGGTACGGTCCAGCAGCCGGATCGCGACAATCGTCATGGCGACGTTAACGGCACCATTGACGACGTTGGCCAGCAGCGCGGCGGAGCTGCCGAGACCGGCTGATTTCAGCAGGGTGGGGGCGTAGTAGATGATCGTGTTGATGCCGGTGATCTGCTGGAACACCGCCAGCGTCACACCGATGATCATGACGTGGCGTACCGCCGGGCTGAGCACCTCGCGGAAGCTGGAGTTGCGCTCGGACAGTTCGCGCACCTCGGCGATCTCAGCGTCGATGTCAGCCTCGCCGCGCACTCGGTGCAGGACTTTACGTGCCTCGTCCTCGCGGCCCTGGGCGACCAGCCAGTGCGGGCTCTCGTGCTGGAAGAGCATGCCGGTGAACATCAAGATCGCCGGGACCGCGGCCAGCCCGAACATCAGCCGCCAGTTCTGGCTGGACGATAGCCCGTAGTCCACGAGGTAGGAGACGAGGATGCCGGAGGTGATGGCCAGCTGGTTGAAGCTGACCAGGGCGCCGCGGACCCGCGGCGGAGCAACCTCGCCGATGTAGAGCGGCACGACCATCGACGCCGAGCCGACCGCCAGCCCGATGACGACCCGGGCCCCCACCAGGACGGCGTAACTAGGAGAGAACGCGGCGAGCATCACCCCGGCGACGAACAGCGCCGCAGTTCCCAGCACCGTGGGCCGGCGCCCTACCCGGTCGGCGATCTTGCCTGCGGCCAGGGCACCGGCCAGTGCCCCGATCAGCAAGATGCTGGTCAGCAGTTCCTTGTCGAAAGACGTCAGGCCGTGAAAGTCCTTGCCGATGAACAGCAGCGCCCCGGAAATGACACCGGTGTCGTAGCCGAACAGCAGGCCGCCGAGAGCGGTGATCGCCGCGCCCCACACGACATGGCGGTGGATAGTGCCCGACGACAGCGGCGCTGCCGGGGGCGCCGGATTACCTGTCCTGGTCATGGCTCCTCGATCCCCGTGCAGCCCCCGTTACGCCGGGCTGCGGCGCCATGCCGCCGGGCAGGCCACCGGGCTCGATCACCACGCATAACCCTGAGTCGGCTCAGCGGCGGGCGAACAGGTGGGACCCGCTGGATGGTCCCAATGGGGGCCAAGCACAAAACGGCCGCCCCGGCGATGCCCATCACGCAGGTGATGATAAAGCCCTGTGATCTCCTGCCAGGGATCAGCATGTTGGCGATGATGCCCATTACCGGCTCCTTTGTCAGCGAAGTGACGTACGCGGCAGTCGGTCATGCTGGGTAGATCGCGATGGGAGAGGAATTCTCCCGGGTTTCTCACCGTCCTGTGGCCGTGGCGTCTTTGCCGGCACCGTTCCGTGCACGAAAAACCGGACCCCGCTGCGTTACCGCGAGTATCGCGGTAACTGCAGCTGCCGGGTCCGGAGCAGTACTTCTAAATGGTACGCCTCACCCCATCTCGCGGATAGGGCGCTCCGCCGTCCATAATGGCTCTTTTGAGAGCGCGGCGGTGACACTCGGTCAGCCTGAGGAGCAGAAGCCTGCCGCTCCCGGGCTAGCATCGCGGCGCCTGGCAACTCCTGCGGGACGGCTCGCCGCACTGGCGGCTCACCGATCCCGAGCAGCCAGAATCTGGACCATCACGCGTCTCCGCCCCATGCGCCACTGCCACGCAGCCGGGCGGTCGGTCACGCTTCTGCAGTGGTGGCTTATTGCCCTGGTGTCAGGTCGCGGTACCGGGCCTCGAGCAGGCAGTAAAGGCCGTAGCAGAACAGGCCGGACGCGAGCAGCGCCAGCAGCCACGGACCGTACTGTGCGCCAGCCACCGAGCGGAAGATCGCGTCTAGCCCCTTCGCCTGGTCCGCGCTGGACAGCACCGCGGCCTTGATCAGGAAGACACCGGTCAGGACAAACACGACAGCGCGCGCGACCGAGCCGAACGCGCCAAGGGCCCGCGTGACCATGGCCAGCGCCCGGGATATGTGCTCTGCGGTGAACCGCTCCCGGAAATCGAGCCGGACCGCACGGCGGCCCGCCTCCAGGCCGCCCGCCACGACAAGGATCCCCGCCACGGCGAGCAGCGCCTTGCCCCATCCCATGCGCAGCAAGTCCGCGGCCATCTCCGTATCCTGCCGCTGCTCGGACTGGGCCGTCTGCTTCGCAGGGGTTTCCACCAGGAGCCGGGCGGTGCTCAGGCAGAAGGCTGAGTACAGCAGGAATCCCCACGACGACACCGCACGCTGCCGCCACGTGCCTATTGTGCTTGTGGCGTGGGCAGCCCGGAACACGGCTTCAAGCAGCTGGGTGAGCGCGTATGCGGCGAGCCCGGTGACGAGCAGCACCAGCGGGATACGTCCCCCCGCGCCGGCGACGGCCGCCTGCACCGCTCCGGCGCTGCTCGCAGGCGCGCCAGTTCGCCCGTGCGAGGCGAGCGCCAGGCGGAAAGCGAGGTAGCCGACCAGGAGGTACACCGCGCCGCGGCAGGCCAGACCGAACCGGGACCCCGCCCGCAGCCAGATCCCGGACGCACCCCTGGCCATGGACACTGCAGCTGTGTCCAGGGCCGTCCGGGCTGTCCCGCCTTGCGCCTGGGAGTCCTTCACCCGACCGTGTTCGCCTCCGCAGCCGCGGTCGGGCGGTTTGTGGCTGCTGTATGGCACCGCGGCCGGGACCGGTCCCAGGGGCGGTGAGCAGGCCCGAGGACGTGATCGCGGCGGCTGACGGTTCAGCAATGGCCTTCACCGGATCCGGTTCCTGCTGGCGGGCAGCGGTGACAGCCGGCGGGACGGGACCGCCGGCCGTCCCGTCCGGGGTCGCCCGGGCGACAGGGCGGGCTGTGCCTGGCCCCGGCCGGGGGTCGGCCAGCGCACCTTGGTGGCCCAGCCGAGGCGTTCGAAGATGCGGATCACGGCGGCGGAGATGTCAACCTGGCCGGGGTCTGCGCCGTGCCTATGATGCTCATAACCGGTTCTCTGTCAGTGACGAAATCTGGCGTACGGGGTAGCCGGTCCTGCGCGATAGATCGCGGTGGGAGAAAGTAACTCCTGCGGGCTCTTGCCCTTTTCTGGGCCGCTGCGCCGTTCCCGGCGCCGGCCCGAACGCAAAAATCCGGATCCTGCGCTGCTCCCGCGCTATTGCGCGAGTGCAGCTACCGGGGTCCGGAGTGATATTTTGACCCTACCCCGCTGCGGCACTGGTGTCCACTGGTGGGATCAGTCCGTAGCAAGCGCGCAAGCATGGTACGTCACCGGCGCTGCCATCGCAGTCGACGGCGGCTTCACGGTGTGAACTGTAGGCGCATTCCCAGCCCGGGCCACCGGGGCGGGAATCAGCCAGCGGCGTTCCTGGCCGCGCGGACGAGCCTCGCAAGCACCTACCCTGATACCTCGCGCGCAAGAAGCGATACCGCGCCGAGTCCCCGCCGACCACCGCCCGCGCGGCTCGGTCACGTGTTCCCCTCCTCTAGCTGGGCGGCGAAACGTCGCAGCGCGGGCAGGGCGGCCGCGAGGGTGTCACGGTCGCATGCAGAGAGCCGGTCCAGGGCCCGGGCGCCCAGCTCGGCGCGCAGGTCGCGCCAGCCGGCGATGCGCCTTCTGGCCTTGTCGGTCACGCTCAGCCGCACCGAACGCCCGTCCGATACCGCCCGGGCCCGGTCCAGCAGGCCCGCGGCGGTTAGCCGTCCGACCAGCGTGCTCACCGTGTTAGGCGCGAGCCGCAGCTCGTGCGCCGCGTCGGCGACGGACAGGCCGGGCCGCGTCGCGGCCAGCCTGAGCAACTCGGACTGGGCCGGCGGAAGCGGCTCGTCCTGCCAAGCAAGCCGCGCCGCCCGCCGGGCGATCCGCCGGATCGCGCTGATCGCGCCCAGCAGCTCAGTCGCCAGCGCCAGCGTTCCTTCCGCAGGTCGCGGCGGATGTTCAACCATATCGTTCACAGAGCTAAATATATCAGCTCGCGTCGGCTCCGACCTGACGCAGAAGAGCACGCTGCACATGTCGGCAGGAGGGGTCTCCGACATCGCCACTTGGTACCTGATCGGCGAGGTCATCGGCGCACTTTTCTTCGGCCGGGTGTCTGACAAGCTGGGACGGAAGAACCTGTTCATGGTGACGCTCGGCGTCTACCTGGTGGGCAGCGGGCTGACCGCGGCCACCCCGGCCGGGGGTAAGTGGTTCATCTTCCTCTACTTCACCCGAATCGTCGCGGGAATGGGCATCGGCGGTGAGTACGCGGCCATCAACTCCGCGATCGATGAGATGATCCCAGCGAAGTACCGGGGCCGGGTCGATCTCGCGGTCAACGGCACATACTGGGCCGGAGCCATCCTGGGCACCCTGGCCACGTCCTGAACCATTTCTCGGCCGACCTGGGCTGGCGGCTGGCGTACCTCGTCGGTCCGGTACTGGCGCTGGTCATCATCGACGTCCGGAAGAACCTGCCGGAAAGCCCCCGCTGGCAGATCATAGCCAAGCGAGGCCATCTTCCGGGCGCGCGGCCACTCCGGCGGCCTGACCCCGTCCGCCAGTGACTGAAGCCAGGAATGTCAGTGGCCGAGTGCACGATGTCCAGAGCACGGAAAAACTCACCTAAGGACATCTCATGGCAGCAGGCGACACCCAGATCACGATCGCAGGCAACCTCGTCGAGGACCCCGAGCTGAGATTCACCCCAGCCGGGCAGCCCGTCGCGAAGTTCCGCGTCGCATCCACCCCGAGGTACATGGACAAGAGCACAAACGAATGGAAGGACGGCGACAGCCTGTTCCTGACCTGCAACGTGTGGCGGCAGGCGGCGGAAAACGCCGCCGAGACCCTACGGCGCGGCATGCGCGTGATCGTCTCCGGTCGGCTGCGGCAGCGGTCGTATGAGACCAAGGAAGGCGAGAAGCGCACCGTCTACGAGGTCGAGGTCGACGACGTAGGTCCCTCGCTCCGCAACGCTTCAGCCAAGGTAACCAAGGCCGCCCGCTCCGGCCCCGGTGACGGCGCGAGCGCCAGGCCGTCTGGCGGCCCGGGCGGAGCCAGCGGCGCGGAGTCCGACCCGTGGGCGGCCGACACCCCCGGCAGCTACTCCGACGACCCGCCGTTCTAACGACGCCCTCAAATTTTCAGAACGGGGCCGTGGCGTGAGCCAACCTCACTGGCCACAGGGCTATCGCTGGCCGGTGCTTGGGTTAGTGCTGCTCGCCGTTGACCGTGGCGGCGAACGCTCGCAACAGGTCGGGGTGTGACTGGCCGGACCACCCGCCCCATCACGCGCCCGGAATGCCCGGTTCTACACGCGCATTCAGAATATCGGCGCCAGGCTCGTCTTGAGCGGCGCTTATTCTCTTGGGATGCATATCGGACTAACCGGGCATATTTTCAGCTCTCCCTGGTAGAAGTATGATCAACAACTGTTTATCGCGCGCCCGAGGTGTTGCCTCTGTATGCGGATTACCTCCCAGCCGTGCCTGATCCGGTACCGGCGGCGGGAGGCGACGCCGTGAGGACGACACCATGAGACAGCTTCGCTACTCCCGCCCGCCCGCCGTGCCGCCACAGTTCACCGAGGCGCGCAACAAGCGCCAGAAGGTGCGGGCGGCGGGCCTGGATCCGGATTACTGGTACCCGGTGGAGTACGAGCGGGCCGTCCCGCCGGGTGCGACGCTGGACGTTTCATTCTGGAACTCCTCGGTCGTCGTCTACCGGGGACGTGATGGACGGTTGCGCGCCACCTGTTCCAGGAGCTCACCGTCCGCAAATGGGAGGACTACCTTGACCGGCAGCAAGCTGCGACGCGTCGATAGGGCCTCTCACGCGGAAGCGGAATCGGCCCACCAGCACGCGGCGGCGCATCTACTGTCCCTGCAGCGCCCCGACGGCTGCTGGGAGGGCGAGATGGTGTGGAACACCATGATCCTCTCGCAGCGGGTAATCCTGTCCCGTATCACCGGTCGGATGCCGGGCGATCCGGACCGGGCCGGCATGATCAAGCACTTCGAGGCCACGCGAACTGCCGAGGGCGGCTGGGGTCAGCATCGCGAGGCGCAGCCGTCGGTCTTCTGCACGACCCTCGCCTACGTGGCGCTGCGGATGCTGGGCCGGGAATCCGACGATCCGCTGACCGAGCCGGCCGGCGTGGCTCGAGGCGCTTAACCCGTCGGAGATGTTCGCCGACTGCATGGTCGAGGGCTCCTATGTCGAATGCACCGGCTCGGCGCTGGTGGCGTTGTCCCTGATCCGCCGGGACCGAAGCGGTCCACAGGCCCGCGAGCTTGACGAGGCGATCGGCCGCGCGGTGCGATTTCTGCGCAGCGCCCAGCGGCCGGACGGATCGTTTCCCGGGACATGGGGCATCAATCTCACCTATGGCACCTTCCTCGCGGTCCGGGGCCTTCGCGCAGTAGGAGTTGGCACGCACGAGCCGATCCTCGGCAGAGCCGCCGCATGGCTGGCATCAGTCCAGCGGCCGGACGGAGGCTGGGGCGAGCACCATTCCGGGTGCGCGCGCGGCGTGTACGTCCCGCATCCCGAAGGCCAGCCGGTCATGACCAGCTGGGCCCTGCTCGCGCTGCTCGACGCCACCGATGACGACACCTCGTCACCCGCAATCGAGCGCGGCGTGCACTGGCTGTGCGGCGCGCAACGCACCGACGGCAGCTGGCCGCCGGGGGCCCTCAACGGGGTGTTCTTCGGCACCGGAATGCTGCACTACCAGCTGTATCCGGCCTACTTCCCGGTCTGGGCCCTGGGCCGTTACCTAGCTGCGACCGCAGTGAAACCGGGGTGGGACGGCGCGGGACCGCCGATCGAGGTAGTCGACTAGAGCTTGGTGAAGTGGTGGAAGCACTCGTAGTAGGGGTCGGTGGAGTGGGCGAAGTGGGCGGCTTCTGAGCGCTTGACGGCCAGGTAAGCCGCGCCGCGCAGCGGGCCGAGGGCGTCCATCAGCAGCTCGTCGGTGGCCAGCGCGTCCAGGGCCGCGGCCA
>Ga0302324_100019217_pt1 | contig 13432 bp, 9 predicted proteins | sample Palsa_T0_1_FD_201949 | JGI IMG/M metagenome (GOLD analysis project Ga0302324, IMG submission 201949) | Peat permafrost microbial communities from Stordalen Mire near Abisko, Sweden - Palsa_T0_1 | ecosystem: Environmental > Terrestrial > Soil > Palsa > Peat permafrost | place: Sweden: Abisko...
GAGGATGCCAGCGAGAGCAACTGAAATTCGGGGAATCATCTGATCCAAAGATTTAACCACAGAGGACACAGGGAACACAGGGTAAATCGCTGGGCGCGGGCTTCTTGTCACCTCGCTGACTGCGATGAAGGGCCCATATGGGCGTGCGGCCACAATGCCCCTGCCTTCCTCGATCCTAACGGTTTGTCCAGCATTCACGTTCGAGAGCTGATCCACCTGGCCGCTGGGCGATTGGATCTCAACGGTGTCGGCTTTCGCTTGCGTGCCCAGGCCGAAGGTGAGCGCCCGTCCCCTCTGCCGAGCGCGGCGGGAATCGTGCAAACCCACGATTCGAGATCAAGGGGCTTCCGCGTTCGGTGGGATCCTCCACGCACCGCATTCCTTTTCGAGCGCGGCGGCGGCGAAGAGCACCTGCTCTTCCTCCCACGGCCGTCCGACGATCTGCACGCCGATGGGAAGGCCTATAGGCGAGCGGCCAACGGGAACCACCGCAGCAGGATTGCCCAACAGGCTGAAGAATTCCGTATAACTCCAAGCGTCGAGATAGTGGACGGTTTTGCCTTCAACCTGCCAACGGCGCTCCCCGTGCCGAAAAGCCGGGATCGCCGCCACCGGGCACAACAGGATGGGATATTGCTGCATCTGCGCCAAGAACCGCGGGCGGAGCAGATCACGCTCGATCCAGGCATCGAGCAGGGTCTGTCCAGTGTGGGCTGGCCCGGCCGATTCTAGAAACTGCTTGAGGATCGGACTAAGATCCACGTCCCCTTCTTTGAACATCGGACGTAGCAGCATTCCGCCGGCAACCACGAAGAACTTGTGCCACAGTAGCCGCGCTTCTTCGAGTCCTTCCGGCTGGAAGCGATCGACTTGAAATCCCGCGCCGCGCAACCCTTCCACCGCAGTGCGCACGGCAGCGCGGGTTTCCGGCGTGACCGGCGTTCGGCCATCGTCTTCGAAATAACCGATCTTTAGTCTCCTGACTTCCAGTTTCTTAACTTCATCGTCACCCGGCCAGTGCACCGGCACCGGCGCTGCACAAGAGTCGCCGATGTCTGGACCTTGCATCACTTCGAACAGAACTTTCAAGTCGGCAACGGTACGCGCCATCGGTCCGACGACGCCGATGAACGCAAACGGCCCCGCGCATACGGGATAGTGCCCGGTCGCGGGAATTCGTCCCGGCGTTGGCTTGAGACCGCAGATGCCGCTGAAGTGCGCGGGCACGCGAATGGAACCTCCGCCGTCGCTGCCCACCCCAGCCGCGGACATGCCCGCGGCAATCGCTGCCGCTTCACCGCCGCTCGAGCCGCCGGGTGTGCGCTCCACATCCCATGGGTTATTGGTGCGGCCATAGAGAAGGTTGTCGGTTTCCCACGCCATCAGAAGTTCGGGAGTATTGGTCATACCCAGCACGATCGCTCCCGCATTCTTCAGCCGCGCTACCAGCGGGGCATCTTGCGTTGCCACAAGTCCAGCGCGCAGCCGAGTTCCGGCTTCGCAACGCATTCCCGCTACTTCCAAAGAACTCTTGAGGCTCAACGGAACACCGTGCAGGGGGCCGAGCGTCTTTTCCTGCATGACAGCGATCTCTGCATCCCGAGCGGCGCGGCGCGCCCGCTCCGCCTCCACCTGTACAAACGCGTTTAACTTCGGATTCAGTCTTTCGATCTGCGCCAAATGCGCTTCTACGAGTTCGACCGGGGAGATTTTCTTCTTCCGTATTTGCTCGGCCATGGAAACGGCAGGCAGGAAGGTTAGCTCGTTCATGAAGCCCCTCGCCCGGCCTGATCGAGCATTCGCTTCTCATCCTGGGTGAGGGGGCGATGTTCACCCTGCGGGAGGTCGCCCAACTGCAGCGGTCCGATGGCCACGCGCACCAACCGTAAGACCTCAACGCGCATCGCCTCCATCATGCGTCGGATCTGGCGGTTCTTACCCTCGTTGAGAACCAGTTCGAGCCAGCAGTTTTTTTGCCCCGCACGCAAACGGCGAGCATCTTTGGCTCGCAGCACCTCCCCGTCCTTCGCTTTCACTCCCCGAACCAACGACTGGATAAACTTTTCATCTGCGACCGCGCCAACTTGTACGTGGTAAGTCTTGTCCAAATGCGTTTCGGGCCGAGCGATGCGCGCGCCCCATTCGGAGTCGTTCGTCAGCAGCAACAAACCCTCGCTGGCCTTGTCCAGACGACCGATCGGGGCTACCCATGGCGGACTTTCTTCCTGGTCAAATGTTCTTCCGGCAGAACAGCCGTTCAACACTCCATACACTGTCTCCCGGCCCTTTTCGTCTGATGCCGTCGTCACCACGCCGCGAGGCTTGTTCATCATCAAGTAGATCTTGCTTTGGGGCTCAACCGCTTTTCCGTCGACCGCAATGCGATCATGCTTTCCGGAAACGGGCGTCTCCGGATCGCGGCGGATCTTTCCGTTCAGACTCACGCGCCCGGCGCGAATCAGTTTTGTCGCGCACGACCGCGAACAGTAGCCAAGCTTCGACAAGGCGCGCGCCAGGCCGATGCTTCGGGTTGCGTTGTTCTCCCTCACCCGTTCATGCTAACCGAGAATTCGCATTCGGGCCCCGGGCTTTGAACGCCAGCCTTTGCGTCGCCGACCACAAACTCAGTCTTCCGAGCATGAGACTGCCAAAATTCCCTCCTTCACAGTCGTAGACATCGGAAAGCTGTTCCTGTCAGGGCTAGTAATGCTCGATACATGAGCACTCCTTTTGGTTGGTGGGTTGAAACTGAGCTTTGCCCGCAATGCATTGACTCGCCACAGTTTGGCCCTCTACTATGGTCGCTCACAGAGCGGCCACTTCATTGATCGGCCAGACCATCTCGCACTACCGCATCGTCGAGAAGCTAGGCGGCGGCGGAATGGGTGTGGTTTACAAAGCCGAAGACGTGAAGCTCGGACGCTTTGTTGCCCTCAAGTTCCTCCCCAACGACGTAGCCAAAGACCAGCAGGCACTCACCCGCTTTCAACGCGAGGCCAAAGCTGCCTCTGCACTGAACCACCCCAACATCTGCACCATTTACGAAATTGATGAGCAGCACGGCGAGGCCTTCATCGCCATGGAGTTTCTGGATGGCTTGACGCTGAAGCATCGCATCGGCGGGCGACCGATGGAAACCGAGTTGATTCTGTCGCTGGCCATCGAAATTGCCGATGCGCTCGATGCAGCCCACACGGAACGCATCGTCCACCGGGACATCAAGCCCGCCAACATTTTTGTGACCAAGCGCGGACACGCCAAAATTCTGGACTTCGGGCTGGCAAAAGTCATGGTTGCAGCCAGCTCCTCCAGCAACATTGGGTCTCTTAACACGCAATCGGGCTCGGTGGACGCGGATCATCTCACCAGTCCCGGCTCTACGCTCGGAACCGTCGCCTACATGTCCCCGGAGCAGGCGCGGGCGAAAGAACTGGATGCACGAACGGACTTGTTCTCCTTTGGAGCCGTCCTCTATGAGATGGCCACCGGGCAGTTACCTTTCCGTGGCGAGAGTTCTGCGGTCATCTTCAACGCGATTCTCGAACGCGACCCGCTTCCTGCCATCCGCCTGAACCCTGACCTTCCCCCCAAGCTGGAAGACATCATCAACAAGGCACTGGAGAAAGACCGCGAATTGCGCTATCAGGTTGCGGCGGACATGCGGGCCGACCTAAAGCGGCTGAAACGGGACACGGAAGCACGGCACGGTACATCACCGAGTTCGGGGACGGTGGGGGTGGCGCAGGAAAGCGGCTCTCAGGTCGCCCAACCGGCGTCACCAGCATCCGGTTCCTCTGCCGTTGCTCTATCTCCGTCATCGATCGCGGTCAGGGTTGCCGAGGTTCCTGTCGTAGGCCGGAAGCTCTGGAAGATGCTGGTTCCCGCAGCCGTGATACTTGTCGCCGTCGTAATCGCGGGAGCGTTCTACTTCCGCTCACGCCAGGCGCACCGCTTGACGACGAAGGACACCATCGTTCTCGCCGATTTTGCCAACGCCACGGGCGATGCAATCTTCGACGACTCGCTAAAGACGGCGCTCAACATTTCCCTGCGGCAATCGCCTTTCTTGAATGTGCTCTCCGATAGCGAGGTTGCGAACACCTTGCAACAGATGGCCCGTCCCGCCAGCACGAAAATTACGCCTGAGGTAGCCCGCGAGCTTTGCCAGCGGGCAGGCAGCAAGGCGTACATTGCCGGATCAATTGGCGGTCTGGGAAACGAATATGTGCTGGGCTTGAAGGCGGTGAATTGCCGGAGCGGAGACACGCTCGCCGAGGAACAGGTCACGGCGGCGTCCAAGGAAAAGGTACTGGACACGCTGGGCGAGACGGCGTCCAAGCTGCGCGGAGAGTTAGGCGAATCGCTGGCGACAGTACAGAAGTTTGACGTTCCGCTGGCGGCCACCACGTCTTCGCTCGAAGCTCTGAAAGCGTACAGTCTTGGACGAAAGGCCTCAAACGAGAAAGGTTTCGCCGCAGCCCTACCTCACTATCAGCGTGCCATTGAGCTTGATCCGAGTTTTGCTATGGGTTACTGGGCGGTGGGCTGGGTCTATTCCAATCTCGGCGAGGCAAGTAGGGCCCGCGAGCACTTCGCTAAGGCATTCCAGTTGAGGGAGCATGCCGGCGAACGGGAAAAGCTGGCGATCACGGCCGACTACTATTTGAACGTAACTGGAGAATTGGATAAAGCGGCGCACACGTATCAGGAGGAGATTGAGAGCTACCCGCGAGAGTACATAGCGTACAACTCTTTCGGTGGGCTTTACGCCGTAAAGGGGCAGTACGAAAAGGCGGCGGAGATCGACAGGCAAGCGTTGCCCCTTGCACCGGACCGGGTAGTCACATACGACGGTCTTGCCGGCTACGCCCTTGCCTTGCAGCGCTTCGATGAAGCTCGGCAGATCATCCACGAGGCACAGGCGCGAAAACTGGATGACGACGGACTCCACAGTGCTCTCTATGCTCTTGCCTTTCTCGGGGCGGACTCCGCCGCGATGGCGGAACAGCAAAAGTGGTTCGCGGGTCAGCCAGATTATGAGAACGAAGGACTGGCGCTCGCATCTGATACCGAGGCGTTTTCTGGTCATCTTGGCAAAGCCCGAGAACTGACCAAGCGGGCTGTGGACTCCGCCGTGCGAGCAGACAACAAAGAAAGCGGGGCCATATATCAGGCGGATGCTGCTGTGCAAGAAGCGGCATACGGCAATGCCGCGGAAGCTCGTCAGATAGCGGCAGAGGCCTTAAAGCTTGCTCCCGCGAGTCAGGGAGCCGAGAGCGAGGCGGCCCTTGCTTTTGCCATGACGGGTGATACGGCGCGAGCCGAGACCTTGGCCCTAGACTTAGGGAAACGCTTCCCACTGGACACCCAGATGCAATCGCTGTGGCTGCCTGCGATTCAGGCACAATTGCTGCTGGACAGAAAGGACCCGGATTCCGCCCTGAATGTGTTGCAAGCTGCTACACGCTTCGAATTGGGCAGTTCCTGCCTCTATCCGGTGTACATTCGCGGTAAGGCGTATCTGGCAGCCGAACAAGGCAATACCGCCGCCGCCGAGTTTCAGAAGGCTCTCGACCACAGCGGAATCGTCTTGAACTGCTGGACTGGAGCCTTGGCGCACCTGGGCGTGGCTCGTGCCAATGCCTTGCAGGCGAGAACCTCGCACGGAGCGGATGCCGATGCCGCCCGCGTCCGGGCGCTCGCCGCCTACAAGGATTTCCTCACTCTCTGGAAAGACGCTGACCCCGACATCCCCATCCTGAAGGAGGCCAACGCCGAGTACGAGAAGCTGCAATGAAATGGCCAGCAGCGCACTCGGTTCGAGAAGCAACGTCTTGTTAGCCGCTCTAGGCTAAAACCCGACAGCCGAAGCCCGAAGCCCGCTTCCTCGATGCACAAATCCAGCGGCACTTGATAGGATGTGTATCGGCGACTGACTGGGAAAGGAGATCTCATGGCTCACCAACATCCTCCCCGCTTTTTGAAGATCGTAGACGACGCTAAGACGCGCGTGCGCGAAACCAATGTCGAGGACGTGAAGAAGAAAATGGATGGCGGCGGGAAGTTCGTATTGGTGGACGTGCGCGAAGAGAGCGAGTTTGCCAAGGACCACCTGCCGGACGCGATTCATCTGGGCAAAGGAGTGATCGAGCGCGACATCGAAGCCCGCGTGCCCGATCTCGGTGCGGAGATTGTGCTTTACTGCGGCGGTGGTTTCCGTTCGGCACTGGCGGCCGACAACTTGCAGAAGATGGGCTACACGAATGTGATTTCGATGGACGGCGGCATTCGCGACTGGCGGGAAAAGGGATATCCCTTGACGAAGGGCTGAGGGTACGGACGGCATCTTCAAACTTGATCGCGGGTGAATGGCACCACTTTCTTGGTGAGCACCGCTCTATCCACTTATGAATCGGCGAATTTTCTTCTGGTCGCTTACGTCGGCACTCGCGGGATTTCTTTTTGGATTCGACACAGTCGTTATTTCCGGCGCCGAAAAAACCATTCAGACGCTTTGGGGTCTGAGTCCCGGACTGCACGGCATTGCCATGGCTTCGGCCCTTTACGGCACCGTCGTTGGTTCACTGCTCGGGGGTTGGCCTGCCGACCGATTCGGACGCAAAGCCACGCTGCTTTGGATCGGCATTCTCTACTTTGCCGGTGCGGTGGGTTCAGCCCTGGCGCCAAACGTAACTGTTTTCATCGTCGCACGCGTCATCGGCGGGTTGGGAATCGGCATCTCTACGGTGGTTGCCCCAATGTACATCTCGGAGATCGCACCGCCTAAGCATCGTGGACGACTTGCCGGAATGTTCCAATTCAACATTGTTTTTGGCATCTTGATGGCTTTCGTCTCGAACGCGCTGCTCGCCGGCAGCGGCGAGAACGCCTGGCGCTGGATGCTGGGTGTGGCTGCGTTTCCGTCGTTGCTCTACGCTGTATTCTGCTTCGGCCTTCCCGAAAGTCCACGCTGGCTGCTGGGCAAGAAGGGCGATCGCGAGGCCGGTCTACAAGTGCTCGAACGAATTGAACCTCACGCTCCCAAAGCCGAAGTGGCAGCCGAGGCGGATGCGATTCTAGCTGCATCGTCGGAGCAAGCATCGTCGGGACATTTCTGGACGAGACGTCTTCGCAAACCGATCATGCTCGCCATTTTGATTGCCTTCTTCAACCAACTCTCGGGCATCAATGCGATTCTGTACTTCGCACCCCGCATATTTGAGCTTACCGGCCTCGCCGCGAAGGCGGCTCTGTTGCAATCGATTGGCATTGGCGTGACCAATCTGGTTTTCACCTTTGTCGGCCTCTGGCTGATTGACCGTCTGGGCCGGCGCACTCTTCTTTATATTGGCTCGTTCGGTTACATCATCTCGCTTGGCCTGGTCTCCTGGGCGTTCTTTACAGATCATTTCTCGATCGTGCCGATTTGCATCTTTGGTTTCATCGCTGCCCACGCGATCGGCCAGGGAGCGGTGATTTGGGTTCTTATCTCCGAGATATTTCCCAATCGCCATCGGGCGGAGGGTCAGACCCTTGGCAGCTTCACCCACTGGATTTTCGCCGCCCTGCTCACAACTTTCTTTCCGAAAATGGTAACTGCCTTCCCGCCCGGTTACGTTTTCTCGTTTTTTACCGGCATGATGGTTCTGCAACTCATTTGGGTGAAAGCCATGGTTCCAGAGACGAAGGGTGTGCCGCTGGAGCAGATTCAGAAACAACTGGGCATCGAATGAGTGGCCAAACCGGAGGGTTGCTGAAGATGACTGTCCACGGTCGGCTCCGCAGTAAACCGGTGCGCTACCCTGGCAAAACTTTAGGTCGGAGCCCCGGCTAAGGGGAGCCAGACCTGAAAGCGCGTGTCTCCGGGTTTGGCATTGACCTGAATATTTCCGCGGTGCTTCTTCACGATTCGCTGAACGGTGTCCAGGCCGAGTCCCGTGCCTTCCCCGACTCCCTTGGTGGTGAAAAAAGGCTCGAAGATGTGAGGCAGCACCTCCTCGGGAATTCCGGGACCATTATCGGCGATCTCAACCACAACGCAACCGTCGTCGCGATAGGTGCGGACGCGCAGCTCACCTTTTCCGTGCATCGCGTCAATCGCGTTGTCAATAATGTTGGTCCAGACCTGGTTGAGCTCGCTGCCAAATGAATTCACGAGGAGGGGAACGCGTTGATAATCGCGCTGCACCGCCACTCCTTGTTTCAACTTGTGATTCAAGATCGTAAGCGTGGTTTCCAAGCTCTTTATGACGTCCACATTTTGCACTGGCGACTGATCCATGTGGGTGTATTCCTTAATCGCGCCGACCAGATCCGAGATCCGTGAGGTGCTGCTCTCGATCTCGTGCAACAGACTCACGACCTCCACCGAAGCGGCGATCCTCACCAGAGCGGCTCGAGCAGTGTCACGGTCGAGACTTGCGAACAACGATTCGACTACCTCGGGCTTGATATTTCTCCGTGCAAGGCCAGCTGCCAGCATCCACAAGTCGTTCTGTCCATGACTGCGCAGTAAAGAATCAATCTGGTCCTCGAGGTCGTTGATGGTCAGCACATCTGGCGGAACCACATCTACCTGCGTGAACGAAGCTTCCAGCTTTTCGATCTCGGATTTCTGGGCGGGCGAGAGATCACGCTTTCCGAGTTCAACACTCGCGTCCCTGATTTTCTTCAGAATGTGCCGCAATTGGCTAGCGGCGCGTTTCGCAGCAGAAGCCGGATTGTTGAGTTCATGCGCCAGTCCTGCCGAAAGTTTTCCCAAGGAGGCCAATCGATCCCGCTGTTGTTCGAGGCGGGTGGTTTCACGAATCCGGTCGGACATCAACCCCACCAGACGCTGGGTTAGCACCGGCATCTTCTGCACCAGCTCCGGAAACTGCGAAGCGGGAAATCGCAGGGCGCGAGTGTCCGTCTCGGCTCGCAGACTCACCTTAAACTGCTTCATCCTCGAAAACGGCAGCACTCCCGTAATATCGCCGGGCTCTATATCGAAAACAAAAAGTTCTCCCCCACGATCGGCCCGACCTTGCAAGTGACCCTCAAGGACCACAAACATCGTATCCGCGGGGTCGCCTTGGCGCGTATAAACACCACCCGCCTTGAGATTCATCTCTTCTGATTGGCTAAGGAACCAGGCGATCTGATCGTCTGGCAAACCTGCAAACACTGGGACACGAAGTAGTTCGGATTTGTCGACCATTTAAACCTTGCTCAGATACTGATGGATGAACTGCACTGCGACCGAGCCTTCGCCGACTCCGGAAGCCACGCGTTTGATGGAACCGTGGCGCACATCACCCACGGCAAAGATGCCGGGAACATTGGTCTCAAGCAAGAACGGATCCCGATCAAGGGCCCATCCTTTGGGACGTTGCCCGTCACGAATAACGTCAGGACCGGTCAACAGAAAGCCGCGCTCGTCCCGTTCGACGAGTCCTGCCAGCCAATCCGTGCGCGGTAAGGCTCCGATGAAAATAAACATGGCGCTGCCCGGCACGCGCTCAATCTTATCGGTATCGGTGCAAAGCACCGAGATTTCTTCCAGATGAGTTTCGCCATGAACCTCGGCTACGGCTGCATGTGTCCACAGCTGAATGTTAGGCGTTTCTTTAATCTGATCAATCAAGTATTGCGACATGGTGCTGGAAAGCGACTCACCACGCACAAGGATAACGACGCGCTCCGCATATCTCGCGAAGTTCATCGCGGCCTGACCGGCGGAGTTTGCGCCCCCAACCACGTAGACGATCTCACCCTTGCAGGACAGGGCCTCGGTCGAGCCGCCACCATAGTAAATCCCAGCGCCCTGCAACCTGTCTATGCCCGGAGCGGCCAGACGACGCCACTGCACACCGGTCGCGATCATCAGGGCGTGACACGAAATCTCGTTTCCGTCCACCAGCTTGATGATTCGGTAAGGCCCTTCCGCTCGGGCTGCGACAGCTTCCTGGGACAAGATTTCCACTCCGAAGCGCTGGGCCTGCGCCACCGCTCGCCGCGCCAGGTCGGCTCCGCTGAGGCCGGTCGGAAATCCAAGATAGTTTTCGATGCGAGAACTCATGCCAGCCTGACCGCCGGGTGCTTCACGCTCGATCATGACTGTATGCAGACCTTCGGAGGCTCCATAAACGGCGGCGGCCAATCCAGCCGGCCCTCCGCCCACAATTGCCAAATCGTAGAAGGTGGTTTGGGCACGCGTGCGCAACCCGACTTTTTGTGCGACGTCCGCGGGTATACCCTCGAGCAACTTGGTGCCGTCGGGAAAGAGCACCACCGGGAGATTGGCGGCCTCCGGACCCAGCGCATCCATCAGGCGCTTGGTTTCTGGATCGTTGGCGGAAGCCTCGACGTCAATCCATTGGTAGGGGACATGGTTCCGCGCCAGGAAGTCCCGCAACTCGTAGGATCGTGGCGACCAGCGGGTGCCGAGCAAGCGGATCCCTTCAAAAGTCGGACGGAAGGAAGCTTGCCAATCGTCGAGCAAATCGTCCAATTGCGGATAGAGGTGCTCGGTGGGAGGATCCCATGGCTTTAAGAAAAAATAGTTAATGCTGGCATGATTGATGGCGCTGATGGCGGCATCGGTATCGGCGTACGCAGTGAGCAATGCGCGCTTTGCGGCGGGAAAGATTTCCATCGCCTGCTGCAGGAACTCCACCCCATCCATACGCGGCATGCGCTGGTCGGCCAGCAGCAAGGCCACGCTGTCATTACGCACCTTCAACTGCTTAAGCAGACCAAGCGCACTCTCGGGTGAGTCGCTTCCGATCACACGGTAGGCCGCGCCGTATTGTGAGCGAAGATCGCGCTCGATCGCCCGCAAAACATCGGAGTCGTCATCCACGCTCAGCAAGATCGGTTTCGGCATGCTCAGTGAAAGCCCCAGGCAAGGACGTGAGGACACATTCTCCTCAATCCCTCGTTGGCTTGGTTAGATACAGAAAAAGACATTCGGTTGCGAAATTCCTCTGGGTGAGTCCTATCGAATTTCCATGTCTTAGCAGAGTTGCAAGAACGTAGCTTTTTTCACCCCGGTGAGATCCGCCGATAATTTTCTCTCGTAATCAATCATAGAACAGGGCAAAGTGGGCTCGGGTTGTTGGAACGTTTTTGGGGCATCATTGAATGAGAGCCTGCCACGAATAGGCGCACAGCGCCTGCCGAGCCAGCTTTTCGCGAGTTGCGCAACGCCGCCAAGAGCGATGCCAGGCTTTCGGGATGCCGGTGTGGGAATCGATCCTAGATCATGGAATAGGAGACCTGCTGGCGTGTGTATTGTCGAACGATCAGAAAATGTTGGCCGGATTCTTAATGGCCAAATCCCCCGAGTGTGCTATACAATCGGGGCTATCTTTTGGGCGCTCTCCGAGCCGGTATCTCCTCGGGGCGGATCACTGGTCCGCGATCCGGAACAGTTCGTAGGTGGTTGGTTTGCTCACCCGTGCTGTTCAGAAAGGAACGTTGGCATCCTTTACCGCAATTAACCGCACGGATAACCAAAGCGAATGGCAATCTTTGGTCGCGCGCTTGGCTGACGGAGATGAGGACGCGCTTGCGCGCCTCTACGACAGCACAAACCGGATTGTTTACGGCTTGGCTCTGCGGATTCTTGGCGAACCGTCGTCCTCCGAAGAGGTCACGATGGAAGTGTACCTTCAGGTCTGGCGGACTGCCGAGAGCTACGATCCGCAGCGCGGCACAGTATCATCCTGGCTGGTAACTTTGGTACGCAGTCGCGCCATCGATTGCTTGCGCAGACGTAAGGCGCGTCGAGCGGAACTCGAAGACAATGTCGACGATGTGGTTCAGCTGAGTGATTCCCGGCCCAGTCCCGAGCGCGCGGTCGTCGACGCCGGGCGGGCGCGGGTGCTCGCGAAGGCCATGGCCAATCTCTCCCCGGACCAACGCGAGGCCATAGAGTTGGCTTTTTTTTCAGGACTCAGTCACACTGAAGTGGCGGCCCAAAAGGGGCTGGCCTTGGGCACCGTCAAGACACGAATACGGCTTGGGATGTTGAGGTTGCGGAAATTATTGGAACAGCTTGAGGAGTCGCCGTGAACGACAGAAGACAGGTTTCCACCGCCTCCCCGCATGAGCTTGCATCGCTGTACGCTCTAGGTGCTCTGGACGCTGACGAGAAAATCGTATTTGAAGAACATCTGCGCCAGGGGTGCGATGCCTGCACCATGGCTGTTCGTTCTTTTGCCGATACTGTCAGCCTCCTCGGAGAATCTGTCCCGGCTGTGCCACCTCCGTCGCTCCGTAAGAGACTGCTGTCGAGAGTTAGCCGCAGCACCAGAGTTCCCGGAATTCTTTTGCAGCAAAACGGATTGCTGATCGAACGCTCAGACGAACTCGCATGGCAGACTATGGCTCCCGGCATTTCTTATAAGCCGCTCTATGAGGACGCCACGCAGAAATACAACACAGCATTGGTTCGCATGGAGGCTGGAGCTCATTATCCCAGCCACCATCACGCGGCGATCGAGGAGCTTTTTATGCTTTCCGGCGACCTTCACGTGGAGAACCAGGTCATGGGCGCCGGTGACTACTGCCGGGCTGATTCCGGTTCGATCCACGGGGAAACCTTCACTGAAGCCGGATGTCTGTTCCTGATGATGGCTTCACCGGAGAATCAGCTCATCGAGAACAGGGTCATTTGACGGACCGCCGCAAGACCCCACGCTGACTCCAGCGGACTTGAAAAGACATCTAATCCATAAGCGCTGATGGAAGTGACATTTAGTCACCTTTACTCCGAAGCAGCCGATCAGCACAAGCTGTGCGCTGGGTTAGCTGATCGGGGGTAGAGGCGGAAGCGCTACCTTGTGCTGAATCCCTGCGCCCTCGACGACCGTGTAAATGAAATCCGCCGGCACGTCCCGCAGAACTTCGGTTTCTCCATTCGGCCAGCGAACATTTACTTCGCTCATCTTGTCGTTGGCACCTAAGCCAAAATGCAATCGCAAATCGTTCTGCGAGAGGTAACTCGCCCCGCCGCGCACTTCGTCGAACTGTATCAGCGTGCCGGCTTTCACCGTCACTCGCGCGCCAATCGCGGCCTTGTTGCTTTTCGTTCCCACCAGCTTGAACAACACGCGATGATTCCCGCTGTCGTTATGGTTCATGAGCAGCGAGGGCGGCTCACCCACGTTAAGCACCACAATGTCGACATTGCCATCGTTGTGGATGTCGCCAAATGCCGCACCCCGCCTCGATTGCGGAGGCAGGTTCGCGAATACTGAAGAAATGTCGTCAAAGGTTCCGTCGCGATGGTTGCGGAAAAGCAGCATCGGTTGCCGGTAGGGCGTACCGCCGAGAATCGAATCCACCTGGGGATAGACGTGGCCATTTGCGATGAAGAGATCGAGCCAGCCATCGTTATCCATATCGAAAAACGCCGTGCCCCAGCTCACCAAGGGATAGGTCGGCT
>Ga0302324_100019218_pt1 | contig 13431 bp, 9 predicted proteins | sample Palsa_T0_1_FD_201949 | JGI IMG/M metagenome (GOLD analysis project Ga0302324, IMG submission 201949) | Peat permafrost microbial communities from Stordalen Mire near Abisko, Sweden - Palsa_T0_1 | ecosystem: Environmental > Terrestrial > Soil > Palsa > Peat permafrost | place: Sweden: Abisko...
GCTCCTACTTGTTCCTCGTTTGGGAACGCATTCACGGCGAATCGTTCCGTCGCCGATCCTAAGTCAGGTGACCTTGTTTAAGCGCTATAAGTGTGTCCATTCACCGTGGGCTTCCACCAAACGAATCACCGAGCCTTTCAGGATGCGACATTCGTTCACTTTCCCCCAATGCTATTCATCGGCCTAAATATGGATTGCGCCAACTCTTTGCGGACGGGCAAACCCCGAAATTTGCCTGCGTCTCATCCCTCGAGGTGAATCTAGCGCTCGCGTTAGGATGCCGTGGCATGTCTTCGCAAACGAACCTGGTGGAGGCGGCAAGAGTCCAACTTCCGCGCCGCTTGCGGTTTCTGTAACTTGCAGATTCTAAAAGATAATGACGTCTCAAAAACAGCTTCGAAACCTGGTAGGATGCGTTGTCAAGAATTACCGCGCCGTATATATTCAAGGGTGCAATTCAGGTTGCACCCCGTCCGCGGAAAGGGAAGATCCCACCTGAACAAGCTTGCAGGAACCGAGCATTCACTTCTCTTTTGCCCGAGAGCGGACACCGGGCCAAAAGGAGAAGTATGTCTCGTGAGCTACCGCAACGACCCAACCTCGAATATCTCAGGAAGCAAGCCAAAGAATTGCTGCGCACTGCCGGCGGGGGCAAACTTGCCGATGCCCAGCATACGCTGGCCAATGAGTACGGCTTCGCCACCTGGGCGCAACTAAAATCGCACGTTGAATTACTGCACCTTACTCCGGCCGAGGCGCTGCGAACCGCCGTTTGCGCTTGCAACCCAAGGCTCGTTCGCGAACTCCTCGATCGCCACCCGGAGTTGCGGGCGAAGATTGATGATCCGCTGCCCAACTACGGTTTCGGTCAGCACGCGCTGTTCGCCGCGGTCCAGCGGGGCGATCGGGCGACGATCGATCTGCTGCTCCACGCGGGCGCCGACATACACAAGCGAACTGATTGGTGGGCAGGCGGATTCGGCGTGCTGGACGACTGCGATCCGAGTATGGTGGATTTTCTCGTAGAACGCGGGGCCGTCCTGGATGCCCATTCCGCCGCGCGACTAGGCCGGATGGAAGAGCTGCGCGCATTGGTGTCAGCCGATCCAGGGGCCGTGCACGCCAGAGGCGGAGACGGGCAGACACCGCTGCATTTCGCCTCGACTGTCGAGATCGCGCAGTTCCTGCTCGAAAATGGAGCCGACTTCGATGCGCTGGACATAGGCCACGAATCGACTCCGGCGCAATACATGCTGCGCGTACAGCAGAAGCGGCACTACCCGAGGGATCGTCAGGACGTTGCCCGCTATCTCGTCTCCCGCGGATGCAAGACGGATCTGCTCATGGCCGCTGCGCTCGGCGACGCGGATCTCGTTCAGCGGCATCTGGAGAGCGATCCAGCCTGCATCCGGATGAATGTGTCGGAGCAATGGTTTCCCAAGCGTGATCCGCGCTCAAGCGGGACCATTTACATCTGGACTCTCGGAGCGCATCGCACCGCGCATTCCGTGGCGCGAGAATTTAACCACGAGGAGGTCTTTCAACGAATCATGGAGCGCACTCCAGAGGACCTGAAGCTGGAATTGGCCTGCGAGCTGGGCGATGCAGCAGTGTTTCAGAAATTCCTCGTTCAAAATCCCGAGGCCGCCAGTAGGTTATCTGAAAAGGAACGGGAGAAGCTGCCCAACGCCGCGCATGACAACAACGTCAAGGCAGTGCGCCTCATGCTCGAAGCGGGGTGGCCGGTCGACACTCCGGGAGAGATGGGAGCGACGGCGCTACACTGGGCTGGATTCAATGGCAATGCGGAGATGGCCGGCGAAATTCTTCGCTTTCATCCCACGCTGGAATTGAAATCGAGGGAATATCCGGGCACCGCCCTGGCGTGGGCTATCTTCGGTTCCGGAAATGGTTGGAACCGCGAGAACGGGGATTATGTAGGGATGGTTCAGGCCCTCCTGGAAGCCGGGGCGGTGATGCCGTTGCACGCAGTAGAGCTGGAACCCAGCGATGCCGTGTTGGAGGTGTTGCCATGAACGCGAACGCCCGCCCCATCTCAGTTGTGCTTATCTCTTGTCTGTACATTGCGGTGGGCGCCATCGGCTTTGCCTACCATTTTCCCGAGCTGATGGCATTGCACCGCGACAGTGTGTTGATCGAACTGACTGAGTTGCTGGCCATTCTCGCGGGCGCCTTTATGCTCCTGCGCCGGAATTGGGCACGCTGGCTGGCCGTCTTGTGGATGGCTTTCCATGTGGCGATCAGTTTTCCTGTGCTTCGCCAGGTCGCCATCCACGCATTATTTTTAGCGGTGATTTCCTGGCTTCTTTTCCGTCCCGACGCTATGGGCTACTTTCGCGGAAGGAGAGAAATCCAATGAGCCGAAAGAATGAACCGTGCTTCAGATAGGGCCATTTACATGGCCGGAGGACGGAGAAATCACTGTCACCAAAAACCGCAACTATTTCTGCAAGACAAACAAAGCGCGCGGTGCAGCGAGAGCAAATTTTCAAGCGGATCTATTTGTTCAAACTATAGGCGAAAAGGCTGTCGCCGGCTGCGTAAAAGATCCACTGTTCGCCGTCAAGCAAATAGGTAATCGCTCGGTGGTTGTCCATCATGCACCGGCATTATCACTCGCGAGCAGGTGGCAAACGACTGGAGAAGAAGAAGCCAGAAGTCATCATTTGATAATCAACCTCAAATCACGCTCTTGACAACCGATGGTCGAACGTCTACCATTTCGTCCAAATTGGAGGGTAGACTGTCTACCATGGAGAAACGAACACAGCAGCGGACGGCCCTTCTCCAAGGCACGCTTGACATGCTCGTCTTGCGAACGCTTCTTTATGGACCCGCGCATGGTCATCAGATCGACAAGCATATCCAGAGGACCACGAACGATTTCCTGCAGATGCAGCACGGTTCACTTTATCCAGCTCTTCATCGCGTGGAGCGAAGAGGATGGATCGTTTCCAAATGGGAGACGCCTCTTGACCGTAATGGGGAGTTCAAATACTACCGATTGACAGAAAAGGGCAAGAAACAACTTGCCGTTGAAGAATCGCAGTGGAAGCAGATGGCTGAAGCTGTCGCACTCGTGATGTGGCCCGCGGTCGAGGAGAGTTTCCATGAGATGGTGGCAGATTAGTAAGAGGGATGCGGACCTCGAGCGGGAACTGCGTTCTGATCTGGAATTGGAAGAGGAAGAGCAACGTGAAAGTGGCTTGTCCCCGGAAGATGCACAGCGCGCCGCGCGGCGTGCTTTCGGGAATGCAACCTTGATCAGGGAACAGACCCACGAAGCTTGGGGTTCGGCGCCATTTGAACGAATGTCACAGGACCTCCGGTATGCGTTTAGGCAGTTGCGAAGGTCTCCGGGGTTTACGTTGACCGTCGTGGTGATTTTGGCGCTGGGCATCGGCGTGAATACTTCGGTGTTCACTTTGCTGGATGCTCTGTTGCTGCAGCCTCTGCCCGTACCGGAGCCACAGCGCGTTCTGACGTTCTTCCGGGGCGATGGCCGACCGTGCTCATACCTTGATTATCTGGATTTTCGCAATCGCGCTCAGGCGTTTTCGGGGCTCGCGGCTGACCTACCGAATGAAGGAGGACTTGAAGCGGACCAAAATAGTGAGGTGGTACAGATTGAGGGGGTCTCGTACAACTATTCCCAGGTACTTGAGATGGGAGCATTGCGGGGGCGATGGTTCACGTCGGAGGATGAGCGCACGGCTAGGGGTGATTCTCTGGCTGTGATCAGCTACCGGATATGGCACACCCTCTATTCCGATGACCCTCATGTGTCGGGGAAGCGGATTAGGATCGATGGGCAGCCGTACACCATTGTCGGTGTGGCGCCGAAAGAACTTCTGGGGATGTCGCAGCCACTGGTGACAGACATCTGGGTACCACTGGACGCCTACGCCCACCACAACCGATTTGTTGCGGGCGCAATGAACAACCGACAGGATTCGCGGTTCGTTTTGCTCGGAAGGCTCAAGCCCGGGATCACGGAAGCTCACGCGCTGGCTGAGATGAACGCGATTGATGGCCAACTGCGACGGGAGTATCCACGTACCGACTCGAAAGTCAGCTTATTGCGTAGCGAAACAGTGCGCGGAGTCTCCGATCCCGGATATCGGCGAAACACGGCGCAATTGGTTGCGCTGCTGATGGTCGTGGCCGCGATGGTGCTGCTGATTGGTTGCGCCAATATCGCCAGCTTGCTGCTCGCGAGGGGCCTAGTGCGACGGCGCGAAATGTCGATTCGGGTCGTCTTGGGAGCAGGACGGCTGCGCATTGTGCGACAGACGATGGTGGAAAGCATGTGTCTGACGGCGGTGGGTTCGCTCGCAGGGCTGGTTGCAGCGATTTGTACCAACCGGATCCTAGAACTGCACATTGCTGCCGCGCCGTTGCCGGTTGCAATCGGCACAAACCTAGCGATTGACAAGCGTGTTTTATTCTTCTCATTTTGCGCTGCCTTCTTCACTACTTTGATATTCGGCGCGTTTCCAGCAATTTCGGCCTCAAAGCCAGACTTGCTGCCAGCCCTCAAAGGCATCGAAGCGTTGAGGCATCCGCGCTTTAGATGGTTCTCGCCGCGAAAGTTATATGTCGTGGGCCAAGTTGCGATCTCGTTTGTACTGCTGGTGATATCCGGGCTGTTTATTCATGCTTTGCAGAAAGCCAATAATATGGCAGCTGGATTTGAGGTTCGCCGGTTGTTGTCGGTCAGGCTATACGTAGCCGAACCTCAATTCACAGAGGCAGCCGCAAGGAATCTTCTCGACCGAGCGCTCCAGCGCGTGCGAGCGATCCCCAGCGTCAAGAGCGCCACGGTGTCGTACGCATCCCCGTTCATCTCTTCGTCAAATTGTATCTTGCCTCTGATACGACAAGGCGAACTGCCGAATCAGGCGGTGGGAGAGAACATCGTTGGGGCAAGCTATTTCGCGACTCTCGGCGTTCCTTTGCTCGCTGGCCGGGACTTCTCACTGCTGGATGGGGCAAGCGCGCCGCGGGTCGTCATTGTGAACGACATTCTCAGCCGCAGGTACTTTCCGGGCCAGATCGCGATTGGTAAACGATTACGAGTTGGCTGTGCGTGTGAAAACGGGAAGTGTTACGACGCTGAGATCATCGGAGTGGTGAAGAACGCGAAGTATGCGAATCTCGATCAACCTGCGGAGCCGTACGTCTTCGTGCCAATCACTCAGCACTTTGCTAGGTATGTCTCGTTGTTGATTCGAACTCAGGTTGAACCGGCCGATTTTGCAGCCGATCTGCGAAGGGACTTGCTAGCGCTGGACCCGAGACTCCAGGTTTATGATGTCGGTGCCCTGTCGGATCAGATCGACCACTCATTTTGGTTGTTGCGGTGGGAGACGTCGCTGATTGGAGGATTCGGCGGGTTGGCATTGCTGCTGGCGGCAGTGGGACTCTATGGAATTGTGTCGACCTCTGTCACACAGCGCACAAAGGAAATCGGAATCCGCATGGCCTTGGGGGCACGGCGTGGAGACGTACTACAACTTATTCTTGCCAGCGTACTGGGACTTACCTTAACAGGAGTGGTGGTTGGGCTCGGTGGCTCATTTCTGATCACGCAACTGCTCCAAGGACACCTATACGATCTGAATCCCGTGGATCCAATCACATTTGTTGCGTCCGTGTTGCTGTGGGCAGTGGTTGCATTGATTGCGAGCTACTTCCCCGTGAGGCACGCGACGCGTGTCGATCCAACCGTCACGCTGAGATACGAATAGCGCTCCGAGCGAAGCCTTCACAAAACGTACTGCATGAGTGCAGTCGTGACCTGAGGGTCACCGTCCATCATCTCTTAGCGCACAACTGCGCTTCGGGCGACATCTTCGGCCCAGAATTTGATTGTCATAGGCTTGAACTGCGGAATCTACAGGATTATGTCAAGCCCGGGCAATCGGGATTTGATGAAGTAGTGTTCGAGCATGACAGTCTCCATTCAGAAATGTCCGATGGCTGTCCATCACGCACCGACTTCAATCCATTATGTGCCCTTCGGAAAGAGGAGCCTCGGCTGCTATGCGGCGATGTGAGCCGTCGGCCGCATAACGGTCAAGAAAACATAACGCCGATTATGCGTCCAGGCACATAATCGGCGACTCCCGCGGAAGGAGAGAACTCCAGTGAGCCGAAAGAATGAACCAATATACAAAGCGCGCCGTGCAGTGAGAGCAAATTTCAAGCGCATCTATTTGTTCAAGCTATAGGCGAAGAGGCTGTCGCCGGCTGCGTAGAGGATCCACTGTTTGCCGTCAAGCATATAGGTGATCGCCCCGTTTGACTGGTTTGCATTGCCTTCGTGGTGCCAAAGCACTTGACCTTTGTCGGCACTGAAGATAATCACATTTTTCTGATCGTCGCCGGTAATGAGCAGGTTCGCGGCGGTCGTTAGAATACCCGCGCCAACGGTGCTCGGCGGATTGTTCAGGTTTGGATATTCATGTGTCCACACCGCGGTTCCAGTGAGCGGGTCGATCGCCTGCAGCACACGCTTGTATTTTCCGATGCCTGCGCCTGTGCCTCCGTATCCGGAAGGGTGAGCGCTGTCGTCCGTCAGATAATAAATTGCTTTTCCCTCGACGGAGTTCACATAGAACAGAGAGGTTTTCGGATTGTATGCGGGTGACTCCCAATTGGTGGCATTTCCAATGTTGATCGAACCACCGACGCTCGGATCCTTGTCCGCAATCGGAATAGGCTCGCCCTGCGGCGAAAGACCCGAGTAATAATCCAGAGGGACAAAAGGCTTGACGACTAGAAATTTGCCGGTCACACGATCCAGAGTCACGAAGAAGCCGTTGCGCGCCGCTTGCGAAACTAACCGGCGCGGTTTTCCGTTAACCACCTTGTCGAACAGGATGGGTGTGGTTGTATCGTCGAAGTCGTGGGTATCGTGCGGCGACACCTGAAAATACCACTTCAGCTTACCGGTATCGGCATCCAGCGCCACGATACATTCCGTCCATAAATTTGCCCCAGGCCGCCCCTGACCTGCGAATACAGGGTTGGTATTTCCAGTCGCCCAGAATAATAAGTTGAGCTTCGGATCGTACGTGCCCGGCATCCAGGTCATACCGCCGCCGTGCCCTGAGGCAGCTTCATCGGGCCAGGTCTTGAGCGCTGGATCGCCTTTCCGCGGCGTAGACCACCATTTCCATTGCAGGTCGCCAGTGACCGGATCGAAGGAGTCGAGAAAGCCGGGCATATCCATCGCGTCGCCGCCGACACCGACAATCACGTGGTTCTTCACAATTAGGGGTGCTGAGGTTGAGAAATATTGCTTACGAGCGTCGGCGTAATTTTTCCGCCACAGCTCTTTGCCGGTCGTGGCGTCGAGAGCGACGAGCCAATTATCAGGCGTCAGAAAATAGACCGTGTTCTTCCACATGCCGACACCCCGCTGCCCGATGAGATGGCCGCCATGATCAACCCAGTCGTAATGCCACAATTCCTTGCCGTCGCGCGCATCGAGCGCCCAAACATGATCTGGAATCGTAATGTAGAGAACCCCGTTCACCAGAAGCGGCGTCGATTTGATTACTGGCGGTGGGCCGCCCCGCTGCGAGCGGACGGCAGTGATTTTGTAAACCCATTGCTGGGCTATCTGGTTCACATTGGCGGGCGTGATCTGGGTGAGTGTGCTGTATCGTTGGCCGCTGTAATCGCCGTTGTAGGTAGTCCAGCTTTCGATGGGTGGCTTTCCGATGGCCTGCAGATCAGGCGGGCCGTTGGGCGCGGCAACCGCTGGAGCTCCGAGAGCAGCAACCGCGACTCCTGCGCAAAGCGCAGTTGCAAGTCTCATTTAAGCGTCTCCAGGTAAGCAGTGACGTTGTGCATGTCGTCGTTCTTAAGCTCCGTCGCGAGGGCATCGTGCGGCGTAAGCGGGTCCCTCAGCGCGACCTCTACCCCGGGTTCCCTGTCGATCACGTGGGTCTGTCCGTCATGATCCACCAGCGTAATACGAAAATCGCTAACCTGCGTGACGCGGCCGGAGATCGTGGCGCCATCCGCCGTCTTCACCGTCGCGGTAATGGCGAGCGAATTGTCCGGGGGCCGCGTTGGCCAGACCCAGGCGCGCTGAAGTTGGTCGGGAGTGCGGTACTTGCTTGCGATATGCGCGAAGGTGTCGGCCGTGTGGCACGACATGCAGTTGGCTGCGACATAGGTTTGTCCGCGAGCGGCATCACCCACCAGAATGTTCAGCACATGATAAGCGCCGCGGTTGGCTACATCCTCAACCTGCAAGTGGAGAAACTCGGCGATATCCTTCAGTTGATCGTCCGCCATGCCGGAGAAACTGGGCATGCCCTTTTCCGGGCGTCCCTTCTTGAGAAAGGGCACCAGATGCTCGCCGTGATCGTCGCCCAGAACAACGTCGGAGGTGATCAGGTTCGGGCCCTCCGCGCCCCGTGCCTGCGGTCCGTGGCAGAAGGCACAGCTTTGTTGAAACAGCGGCGCGCCGCGAGCTGCTGCGGCCTTATCCGGCTCCGTGCCAAGGCCGAGAAAGACGCGCGTTGCTGCGGCCCTTTGCTCCGGCGTGCCGTAGAAACCCGGGTTTGTTGGGGCTCCGGGTGCTCCGTTCGCTCCCGGCGTTTTGCCAGGTGAAGCGTTCTCCTGTGTTTGCTGCGTCGTAGCGATCGTCGCAACAAGCGCTAGACTCCCGGCAAAAATTGCATTTAGGAGTCGATGGCGCATCCCAAAAAGCCTCTCCGGCATGATAATCAGGTTCGAGAAAAAAACAAAAGTTACTGTGGGTGCCCATGATGATGGAAGAGATTCGCTGTCATCATTTCACCCGCTCAGACCGTCTTGTTGACGTCGTCCTTGGGTGAATCGCCAGGCGAGGAGGCTGGAGGTTCTGGAGCGGTGAGCCCTTCCTTTGTTGCAGACGCCTTAGGACTCCACTTCTTTCGCTCGCTGGTTGGCGTTTCCGCTGGCGTGACTTGCAGAATGGCCGAAGCTGGCTCGACACCAATCGGATGCTCCTGCAGCGGAGTGGGTGGTTCTTTCGCAACAGGAGTCTTGGGAGTCCATTTCTTGCGGTCGGTGACGGGTGCTTGTAATTGCTGTGGCGTTGACTCCAACACGGCGGCTGTTTGCGCAACAGCCGCCTTTTCCTCATACACTGGAAGGTCGCTATCCATCGTATTAGGCTGGGATTTCTCATGTGTTGCAACCGGGCGGACAATGGGCAATTGCGTACCGTTCTGGCCCGATTGCCCCAGAACACCTTCAAGCAGCAGCTCGGCGATGTCTTTGACTGCAATCGTTGTGCCTTCATCCTTGCCCGGGGAGCTCTCCAACATGCTCTTGCAGAATGGGCAGCCAACGGCCAGCACTTTCTTGTCGCTATTACCGTTTGAGGATGCGAGGGTTTGCTCGGCCTCGCGAAAACGATTCTGGGAGATTCGCTCGGCGCCCTCTTCCTCTTCTTTCCAGAATTGCGCTCCGCCGGCGCCGCAACAAAACGAGTTCTCGCGGGTGCGTCCGAGTTCCACGAATTCGTTGCTGAGAACGCGAAGGACATTGCGCGGCGCATCGTAGACGCCGTTGTGGCGGCCCAGATAACAGGGATCGTGGTAGGTGACGGACGCGCTCATCGCTTGCACAGGAAGCCGGCCCGCAGACACCAGCGATGCAAGATACTCGGTGTGGTGCGTCACCTTGAAGTCGCCGCCGATCTGAGCGTACTCTTTGCCAATTGAGTTCATGCAATGCGGGCAAGTGGCGACGATCAGCTTCGGCTTAACTGCCGAAAGTGTGGCGACATTCTTATCCGCGAGCTGCCGATAAAGGTATTCGTTTCCGGCGCGGCGGGCGCTGTCTCCGGTGCAGCACTCTTGCTTGCCCAGCACTGCGAACTTCACCCCCGCATGATCCAGCAACTGCACGAAAGCCCGAGCCGTCTTCTGCGATTGCGGATCGTAGCTGGCCGCGCAGCCCACCCAATAGAGAACATCTGGATTGGGAACTTCCTCGATTGTCGGCACTTTGAGACCGTCTGCCCAGGCCATGCGCTGCTCATGATTGATGCCCCAGGGATTGCTGGCCCGCTCCATACCGCGAAAGGCGGTTTGCAGCTGAGTGGGAAACTCGCCATCCATCATGACCAGATTTCTGCGGATGTCGACGATGTCGAGCATTTGCTCGTTCTGCACCGGGCAGACCTCCATGCATGCGCCGCAAGTGGTGCATGCCCACGCAGCCTCTGGAGTAAGTGCGAACGCGAGCAGCGGGCGCGGGCTCGCCGCGCCGTTCTCAAAACCCGGCTCACTTGCGAGATGATTCAGTTCCATTCGCTTGTTGATTTCTAGCGCGGCAGGGCTGAGCGACTTGCCGGTAGCCGACGCGGGGCAGACATCCTGGCAACGATTGCACTGAATGCAGGCATACGCGTCCAGCAGGCGCGGCCAGCCCAGGTCCTCGAGCCTGGCTGCGCCCAGCTTTTGCTCTTCCGATTCGAGATTGACCTGCATTGCAGGCAAGACGCCGGACGGAGCTTGACGCGCGACCAGAAATTTCGCCGGCGCCATGAAGATATGAATGTGCTTGGTGAATGGGAAATACGCAAGAAATGCGAGCACGCTGCCCAGCGCGCCCCAGTAGCCAAAGATGCGCCAGGCCTCGGCGTTTGCCGGCGTAAACAGATGCGCGAGCAGCGTGGCAAAAGGCTGTAACGGATCTGGCCCTTCGCCAACCAGCTTTGCGCCCGCGCCCACAGCGCGGCTCCCTACGTGAAAAAGGATGAAAGTGGAGACGATGAGGGAATCGCCCGCAATGCGGGAGTGGCGAACATCTTCGTGCAGAAGAGTCTTATCGTTGAAGCGAAAGTCGCGGCGGCTTGGAAGCAAGAAGCGGCGAACGACGAGCGCGACCACACCGATCAGAACCAGCGCGCTCAAAATATCCGCGGTAAGGTTATAGGCAGCGCCTATAAGTCCGGTCGACGCAATCGAAAAAGGGAAGTACCCCTCCAGCGCGTCCACGAAGTTGATCAGAATGTAGAAAACAAAGCCGTAAAAAATGAAGGAGTGGAAAAGGCTGACGATCGGGCGCTTGCGAAAGGTCCTGCTCTGCGTGAGCGTCGTCTTCAACGCACACCAGATGCGGGCTGGCAGCCGGTCGAAACGCAGGTCGGCATCGGGCTGGCCCGCGCGAATGCGGCGAAACACGTGATAGAAGCCGCGCAGGCCAATGCCGGCGGCGACCATTGCGAATATCAGAAATGCAATTTTATGGCCTGCTGGCAGCATCCGGGCTCACCTGTGCTTCTGCTGGTTCCTGGCGCTACTTGCGCAATTCCTGCAGCATCGCAGGCACAATTTCCTTCACGTCGCCGGCGATGCCATAATCGGCAATCTTGAAGATGGGCGCGTCGGCATCCTTATTGATGGCTACGATGACCTTGCTCTTGTTCATGCCGGAAAGATGCTGCACCGCGCCTGAGATTCCGACTGCGATGTAGGCCTTTGGCTGCACAGTCTTGCCCGTCTGACCTACTTGTTCGGAATATGGCCGCCATCCAGCGTCGACAACAGCGCGTGTAGCGCCCACGGCTGCGCCAAGCTGGTCGGCGAGGCCCTCGACCAGCTCAACAAATCCTTCCGGAGTGCCGACGCCCCGTCCACCAGAGACCACAATCTCTGCCTCAGTGAGCGATATGCGCTCGCTCTTGTCCGTTGTTCTTCCAGTGACGGCGAGCCGGCGTGCAGGCAAATCAATATCAACGTCAAATTGCTCAGCTGCTGCGCTGGCGGGCGTTGCGGCCGCGAATGCACCGGGTTTGACCGTGATGACGACCGCCGGTGCATGTGCCTGAATTGTCTCCGTAACCCGGTTGAGGAATGTGTAGCGCTCGGCTTGCAGCGTGCCCTCGCTCAGTTGCAGGGAGAACACGTCTTCCAGTAGCGGCGCATCCAGTTTGACGGCGACCCGCGGGCTGTACTCGCGGCCACCGCGGCTGGCGCAAATCAGAATGGTTGACGCCTCGCCCTCGCGCGCAATTTGAGCGACGGCTGCGGCCCACAGCTCAGCATCGTAGAGCGCCAGCTCAGGCCGGTCAGCGACCAGCACCTGGTCGCCAAGGTAGGCCGCCTCCGTGGCGACTGCTGCTACTCCGCTGCCCAGCACCAACGCGGCGACACCGCCATCACTGTCAAGGTGACGAGCGGCCGCCGCCAACTCATACGTACTCTTGCTCAGTTTGCCGTTGGCGTGTTCCACAACCATCAAAATCATGCGATCACCCGCGCTTCCTCGCGTAACAACCGGACTAACTGGACTGCGGCCGCCTGCGCGTCCTTGCCATCCAGAATCTTCTTCAACCGTTCTTTGACCTGGATCTCCACGCCAACCGTCTTCAGTTTCGCGGTTACACCGTAGGCTTCCAGCGTCTCCCGGCGAATTTCTTTCTTCTTTGCCCGCATGATGTTGGGCAGCGTTGGATAGCGCGGCTCATTCAAGCCCTGCTGCGTGGTGACCACGGCAGGCAGCGAGAGGGTGAAGGTCTCGCTGCCCTCGTCCACATCGTGCTTTCCCGTGAGAGTTGCGCCGCTGAGCGCCAATGCGCTGGTCCAGGTAGCCTGGGGCCAACCCAGCCGCTCGGCAATGGCCGCGCCCAATGCGTGGCTGTCCCAGTCGGCCTGCTGGCCGCCGCAGAGAATAAGCTCGGCCTGCTCTTTGGCGGCCACCTGCGCGACCACGCTGCTCAGGGCGATTGGATCCAGGGCGGTGTCCGTCTCGACCAACACAGCGCGATCGGCGCCCATGGCAAGTGCGGTACGCAGGGCATCCTCTGCGCGAGCGGGACCAACAGCAACCACGACAATCTCCGCCTGTGCGCCGCTTTCCTTCAGCCGAAGCGCTTCTTCCACTCCATATTCATCCATGGTGTCGATCACCATCTTGCGGCCTTCCAGATCGACCTTGCCGGCTTTGATTTTTATGCTCTCTTCAGCGTCGGGAACCTGGCGGATGACCGTCAGAATTCGCATGGTTTGACCTCCACAAACATGTTTGGACGCTCTCGTAAATCCGCATTCGAAGTTGCATGGGTGCGCGCAACAACCGGATACATGCCTGGTTTTTGCGCGTGCGCCTAGATTGTGTAGCGGCCGGCTTCGATCATGGCAGCCGCAATCTCGCGCCCCAATACGACTGTGTTTGCCGGTTCATGTTTTGCCAGCCGGCGAAAGATTGCCATCTGCGTGCGCAGCTCGTCGCCTTCGGCAACTGCGCCGAGAACGCGCTCCGTCGCAGTCTCAACCACGCGGAAGGAGCGCGCCGCGTAGTATTTCGCCAGCTTGATGGCGAGGGGCTTTCGGCCTTCCATCTTTTCCGCGCGCAGGATTGCGGATTCCAGCGCCAGCACCTCGGAGAGTATAT
>Ga0302324_100019220_pt1 | contig 13431 bp, 7 predicted proteins | sample Palsa_T0_1_FD_201949 | JGI IMG/M metagenome (GOLD analysis project Ga0302324, IMG submission 201949) | Peat permafrost microbial communities from Stordalen Mire near Abisko, Sweden - Palsa_T0_1 | ecosystem: Environmental > Terrestrial > Soil > Palsa > Peat permafrost | place: Sweden: Abisko...
AAGGCTGGGGCATGCCCAACCTGCCCAACAGCCTGCCCTCCTCGCTGGTCAGCAACGCCAACAAGTCCATGTTGCTGGTCAATCAATCCTCAAAAAACGCCCTGGCCACCGGAGAATCGCAATTTTACTTCATCAACTGCGCGGACCCCAATGTGTCGAATTTTCCCGTGCGCGTGACTTTGGTATGGACCGACCCGCCAGGAAATCCGGCCGCCGGCATCGCGCTGGTCAACAATCTGGATTTGCTGGTCACCGATGGCACGCACACCAACGTCTGGCTGGGTAACGACTTTTCCAGCGGGGACATCTATACCGAGGTCAATACGGGCAATCTGCCGGACTCCATCAACAACGTGCAGAATGTTTATATTGACAGCTCGAACGCGCCCATCCAGTTTCCCCTGACCGTGACGGTGCTGGGCCTGCGCGTCAACGTCAACGCCGCCACCACCGCCACCAACTTGATCGCGCAGGATTACGCCCTGGTCATTTCCAGCGACGACCCGGCCTTGACCGCGCCGCTGGTAATGACAGCCGGATCGCCCACCTACACGCCGCCCGGAAACATGGGCCGGCTTGTGGACAGGACCGCGACCGGCGGGGGGCCGCTGCTTTCCCCTCCCTTGCTGGCCTTCGCCCAAGGCAACTACACGCAGGTGACCATCGCCAGCAACGGCGTGCCGCTCTTGCACCAGCGTGTGGGCGCCAATGAGCCCAATCTCTATGCCAACGGCCCTCTCTACGGCGCCACCCCCCCGGACACCAACGGCAACCTCTACCAATGGCATTTCTTTATTTTCACCAACGATCAATGGAATGCGACCAACTCCGCCAGCAACGCCGTCTTCACCACCTTCCTCTCCCCCGATTTGGCCACCCAGATTTCGCCGCGCACCAACGGGGCCGACCTGGACATGTACGTGTCCACCAATGCGGCCCTCCTGGATCTGAATCCCAACGCCGTGGCCCAGTCCGTCCAGGATGGCATGGCCTCCTTGCTCCGCGGCGGGACGCAAACGGTCATTCTGACCAATTCCCTCGCCAACGAGGTCTATTACGTGGGCATCAAGTCCGAAGATCAGCAGGGAGGAGATTTTGGATTCTACGCCGAGGCCCAGCAGACCAACTTCAGCGCCATCAACCCCAACGGCAGCGTGACCGCCAACGGCACCGGCTTGCCGGTGGCCATACCCGACAGCGGGCTGGGCCCGCCCGCCTTGGTCTTTGCCTTTTTGATCGATCCCCTCAATCCGACGATGCATTTGCGCAACGTGACGGCGACTTTGGGCATCGAACACGGCAACCCCAGCGACCTCTATGGCACCTTGCAACACAATGGAACCCAGGTCGTGCTCAACAATCACTCCGGAGCGCCGGGCGGATTCACCAACACTTACAACGATCTGAACGACAATACCATCCCGGGATCGACCACCGCCGATGGCCCGGGCACGCTCAAGAATTACATCGGCAGCTCGGGCCAGGGCATGTGGATGTTGAGCGAAACGGACGATGCGGTCTTGCAATCCGGCCAGGTCAATTCCTTCAGTGTGACAGGGTCTCCCCAACCGGTCGGTTCTGGTTACCAGGTCACCATTGGCGCCGAGCAATGGTACGACGATTATGTGATCGTGCCCAACGACGCCACCAACATGATCATCTCCGTCTCTTACGTCTCCGGCGACGGCCCGATCGGCATTTTTATCACCAACCAGAACGACGTCGCCTTCAACGATTATGGCGTGGAACCGATCTCCCCGCCCGGCGGTTTCTTGAGTTATGGCATCACTAACGATCCGCCTTTGGCGGGGGGCACTTGGTATTACGGCATCTACAATTACAATCAATATACGCCGGTCACGGTCAACGTGGAGATCAGCTTCCAATTGAGCCTGGTGCCCAATCTGGTGCAGACCTACACCAACAAAACCCTCTTGCCCATACCCACCGATGGCACGACCAACTCGTCCCAAATTTGCATCGGCGGCGGTCAGCAGGTGGTGGATTTGAGCGTGGGCGTGCGCGCCAATGACCCGAACCTGGACGATCTGGTTATACAATTGACCAGCCCGCAGGGCACCCAAATCGTTTTGTTTGAAAACCGGGGCGGCTTGCTTGCCACCAACCTCGGCCTGACCTTGACCAACGGCACCAACAAAGACTTGGTTTATACCGTCTTCACCGAAGACACCAATCTGGCCGATATGCCGATCAAATACGCGCCGCCTCCATACGCCACGAATGCTGTTACGCCGCAGACCAACATTTCATTCAGCGGCTTCGATGACGTCAGCAACGGCTTTTATACCGTCGGCGAAAGCGTGGATGGATGGATCGTGGAAACCAACGAAGTGGGGGTGATGACCGAACCCAGTGTCGGCTATCAAGGCAGTAATTTTCTGGCCCTCGCTGCGGGCCAGCTTACGCAGACCTTCACGACCCTGGCGGGCGCCCCGTACGAATTACGCTACTTCGCGCGCAGCCCCGGCCTGATCGATTGGTGGCCCGCGGATAATAATACCATCGACCTCGTCGCGTCGAACTATGCTGGCTCGTACAATGTCACTTTCGACGCGGGCGAGGTAGGTCGCGCCTTTACTTTCAACGGCACCAACAGCTCTGTCGATTTCGGCACCGACACGGGCAACTTCGGCACCAACGATTTCAGCATCGACTTCTGGGTCAAGGATGCCGACACCAACGATCTGGAAACCGCCCTCCTGGAGAAGCAGACCGGCTGCGACCAGGGCAACTTTTTTAACATCCACGTCAAAGAGGGGGTAGTGGAATATAAGGATAATGTCGCCAGCGTGAATGGCGGCTTTTTGGGCCAGGTCACGGACGGCCTTTATCACCACCTCGCCATCGTCCGCCAATCCACCCGTGTTGCCATTTACATCGATGGAAGCGAAGCCGGCGCCGGTGGCGGCGCCACTATCGGTGACATCAACAATAACGCCAACTTGGCGGCAGGACTCTCGCTTTGCCCTTCCAGCCCGTTTCAGGGCGACCTCGATGAACTGGACTTATGGAACCGCGCGTTATCGCCGGCGGAAGTCTATGGCATCTACCAGGCCAAGAGCCGCGGCAAATACAGCACCAACTCCCTTGACCCCAACTTCCAGGTCGCAATTGAAGGTATTTCCACCAACGCCGTCATCCTGCCCAACTTTTCCGGCCCCTGGCAGGCCGAGACCAACAGCTTCATCGCCACAGGCATCCAAACCACCATCGCATTGACCGGCAACCCTTTGGGCGTGCTGCTCGACGGCATCGATCTGGTTCAGCTTCCCTTCACCAATGACGAGAATTACTTCCTGCCGGAAGAGCCGCTGACGCCCTTCATTGGCGAGGATCCGCAGGGTTGCTGGACGCTCAGTGTGTGGGACACGCGCCAGGATTCTTCGCAACCGACCAACGGCGCGCTGCTGGGTTGGACGTTGCAGATGACAACTTCATCGACCAACGTTTACCTCATCGTCCTGCAGAATGGCGTGCCCTACATCAGGCCCAGTGTGCCACCCAATTCCTTCGTCTATTTTGCCGTCGATGTGCCGGACACGGTCAGTGACGCCACTAATATTCTGACGGCCAATGGCCCCGTGAACCTGTTCTTCAACCAGAACGCCCTGCCCACGGGCACTTTGCCCGGCGATGTGACTTTGGTCACTCTGCCCGCCGCCGGCGCGGGCACCAACACCCTCAGCACCCAGGGCGCGCCGCCGCCGCTGCTGCCCGGCCGGCGCTATTTCCTGGGCGTGCAAAACACCGGGGCCAACAAGGAGTTTTTCACCTTGCAGGTGAACTTTAATGTCAACGCCAACGTCAGTATCACCCCCTTGACCAACGGAATTTTCGTCACCACCAACGATAACGCCGGCGGACCTCTTTTCTTTTCCTTCGCCGTCCCGAACGATGCCATTATGGCGACGTTCCAGCTTTTGGGCGGGGTTAATGGTGTAGGCAATTTCTACGCGCGCAATAGCTTGCCGGTGCCTGGTCCGACGAGCTTCGATTACGAGTGCTTCGACCAGTATAGCAGCGACGCGTTCATCGTCGTCACCACCAATTCCGTGCCCGTCCCGCTGCCCTTGGCCGGCACCGCCGGCGCTCTGCCGGTGAAGCCAACGACGTGGTATCTCTCGATCTATGATACTCCCCCCTCGGCGGACTTCCAAGTCCTGGCGACTTATGTGACCAGCAGCGACATGAAAATCATCAACCTGAACACCGAGTCCAATTTCACCTACAACTTTACGCAGCCGCCAGGCTTCCCCACCAACCTGATGTACTCATTCACCGTCACCAACAACAAGGCCGCCGGCCTCCAGTTCACGGTGACCAACAAAGTCGTACCTCCCACTCTCAACACGCTGGAACTGCTGGTCGGCGATGGCTCTTTCCCCACGCCGGAGTACTTCTACAGCGGCAGTTTCAATCCCCCCCCGCTTAATCAAACGGTCTTGATCGCAACCAACGCCTCCTTGACCAATTTGAGTGGCATCTGGTACGCAGCCGTGCCCAACGTCTTCCTCGCACCCTCGACCCTCGGCAGCTATTCCATCACCGCCACCGTTCTCACCAACGGTTCCTTGACGGCCATCCCTCTTTTCCTCGGCGCGAGCATTTCATCGGCCAGCAGTGGTTTCTCCATGTATTGGAGCGCCGTGGCCGGGCAGACCTATCAGATCCAAGTTTCGACCAATCTGGCCCAGTGGTCCACTGTCACCAACATCACGGCCCAATCCACCACCGCCACCTACACTGACTCCGTGCCGGTCATCTCGCAAAAACTGCGCTTCTTCCGCATCGCGGTGCCCTGAGGCGCCCTCGTGAGGAATAATTTGCCAACACACTTGCAGGGCCGTTATTATCCCCGTCGTATGAGATGGATCTCTGTTCTGGCATTGTTGCTCCTTTTGATCGGCGGCTCCCGCGCGGCGGGGCCCGACGACCAATATTTGGATATCTACAACCAGATCCTGCAAGCCGACAACCTGCAGCAAAACGGCCACCCCAAGGAAGCGGCCGCAAAATATCTCGAGGCCCAAAAGGGTTTGACCTTGCTCAAGGAAACGAACCCGACGTGGAACACCCGAGTGGTCAGTTTCAGGCTCGATTACCTCTCCGAACAATTGCAGGCGCTGGCCAAGGCGGCGCCAGCCGCGCCGGTCCCTGCGCCGCCGGCCGCCGTTCCGGCCAAACCAGTATCGGAAACGGCCGGTTTGATGGAGCAAATTCGCTCACTGACCGCCGCCAACGCCGCCCTGGAAAACAAGCTCAAAGAGGCCCTTTCCGTTCAACCAGCCGCCGCCAGCCCTCAAGAATTGGCCAAAGCCGAGGAGAAAATCATCGCGCTGCAAAAGGAGAAGGACTTGCTCAGCGTCGCCCTCGAACAGGCCAAAGCCGTCAAGCCGCCCGCCGCGCCCTCCCCGGAAGCGGAGAAATCCGCCGCGCAACTGGCTGAGGCCAACCAGGCTCTGGCCAGCCTGAAGGCGCGCTCCGCGGAAGAAGCCACGGCGGCCCTGGCCGAAAAGGAGCAACTGAAGGCTTCGCTGGCCGACTCCCAAAAGAAATTAGCTGCAGACGAAGCCCAAATAGAGACCCTCAAGTCGGCGCAGGCTAGTGCCGCTTCCGCCAGCTCCATCGCCGCCGAACGCGACAAATTGAAAGAGGATTTGGCCGCCCGCACCAGAGACTTGGCCGACGCGGAGGCGCACCGTGATCAATACGTCATCGATCTGCGCGCGAAGCTCGCGGAGGCGGAGCGGCAAAGGGACGAGTTGAGGGCACTGGCGGCGACCCGGGCAGTTCCGCTCCCGGCCCCAGCGCCGGCCGCGACGAATGCGCAAGCGGAGCAGTTAAGCGCCCGGTTGGCGGTTTTGGAAGCCCAAGCCGTGCCTTATACGCCGGAAGAACTGGAAGTGCTCAAAAAGAATCCATCCTCACCGCCGGTCCCGGCGCTGGACGCGCCTGCGGAACACAAACACGTCATCCATTCCAAGAAGGATTTGCCGCCCGGCGCCGGGGCGTTGATGGAAGAAGCTTCGGACGCCATCAAGCAGCGCGATTATCCCAAAGCGGAGCAACTCCTGGAGGAAATCCTCCATCAGGATGAGAACAACGTTTTTGTGCTGGGGAATCTGGCCCACGTGCAATTTGTCATGGGCCAATTGGCCGAGTGCGAGAAGTCCGTCACGCGCGCTCTGGCGGCAGACCCTGAGGATCCGGCCAGTTTGATGTGGCTGGGGATGTTGCGCTACCGCCAGGAGAAGCTGGATGACGCGCTCAATGCCTTGAGCCTTTCCGTCAAGTACGCTTCCACCAACGCCGCCATCGGCGGCAAGGCTCAAACCCAATACTATCTCGGCCGCGCGCTGGCGGAAAAAGGGCTGCGTTCCGCCGCCGAAACCGCCTTTCGCAAGGCCTTGGAAGCCGACCCGCAATACGCCGACGCCCATTACAGCCTGGCCTTCCTTTATGCGGTGGAGAAACCGCCGTCTTCGGCCTTGGCGCGCTGGCACTACCAGCGGGCCGTGGACCTGGGCCACGGTAAAAGCGAGGAGATGGAGAAATTGCTGGCGCCCTCCCCATAAAGCCGATAGAGAGAAAACCAAACTTATGCCGATACACGCTCCCAACCTGACCCAGCGCCCCCCGCGCAGCCCGCGCGTGCGCCTGGGCGGATACGTCATTCTCCCACGCGCGCTCGACAAGGGACGGGCCTTGATCGCCAGCCAACTCGGCGACTATCGTTACAACTGCCCGTTGGACCAACGTTTCCTCACTTTTGCCGGCGTCGATGCCGAGAAACTCAAGGAACAATTGGCCCAAGGCAAAGGCGACGGGGAAATCCTGGCCTGGATCGGAACCAGCTCCTCGCATCCGCCCTCGCCCGAGGCCATCGCCGCGTGGTCCCAGTTCCAGGAACAGCGCGCGCCCGCGGACTTGGAATCGCGCCAGTTTTTCCAGGAGCTTCAGACCAAGACCGCGCCGCAAAGGGAAGACGTGGCCACTTGGTTTGATATGCTTGACATCGATGATCACGTCACCTTCGGCGGCAAGGCCTGACCTTGGCACCTCCGCCGGCAACGAACGAACGGGTCATGGGTCAGTGACGGCGGGCTGGGGACAGGTAGGGTCGCCTCGCCGAGGCGACCGCCCCGGCAAGAACCGCCAGCGGACGGCTCGGCGAGCCGTCCCTACCAGCCGTGACTGAGGGATTACGCGAACAGGTTTTTAGGGTTGGCGCGGTCTATTCTCCTCTGCTAGATTATGCGCATGGCAGCCGTGCTTGAAAAAAAGGCCAAACGTTGGACGTATGAGGATTATTATAAACTCGACAACGACCAACGTTACGAAATCATCGACGGTAATCTTCTTGTGGCGCCCGCACCCGCCCTCTGGCATCAAGACTGGCTCATGGACCTCGCCTTCCTGCTCCGGCAGCATGTCCGCGAATACCGTTTGGGCCGTCTCTTCATTGCGCCCGTGGACGTTGTGCCGGACGACGAAAATACCATCCAACCCGACTTGGTGTTTGTCGCTTCCGCCAAGGCCGGGATGCTCCGGCAGTGCGCCATATTCGGCGCGCCCGATTTGCTGGTGGAACTTGTTTCGCCCTCCAGTGCGCGGCGGGACCGTTATGTCAAGAAGGAGCTTTACGCCCGCTTTGGCGTGAAGGAATACTGGATCGGCGATCCCGCCAATTCATCGATGGAAATCCTCGCCCTCGACAAAGGCCGCTACAAACCCCATTGCGCCGCCGAGGAAAAGGGGAAGCTCACGTCTCTTGTCCTCACCGGTTTGGAATTCGATTTGTCTGAATTGGCGCCACCCTTGGCCGGAGGCTCCTGAGGCGCGCGCCACAGCCATGTCGCTCAATCGCCAGCCACGCCCGCCTCAGGCCTGATTCTCCAGAAACGCCTTATGCACCAGGCGCATGGCCTCTTTGCCTTTGGCAATATCCACAATGACGGAAATTTTAATCTCGCTGGTTGAGATCATCTGAATGTTGACCCCGGCCGCGGCCAGCGTCTCAAACATCTTCGCCGCCACGCCCGGACTGCTTCGCATGCCCACCCCAACAATGGACAGTTTTCCGATCTTCTCGTCCGCGATCACTTCCCGCGCCCCGATGCTCTGCCTTAATCCGTCAATGATTTTGGCCGCCTTCAACAAGTCCGGCTTGTCCACCGTGAAAGAGAGGTCCGTGCTGGGCGCGTCGGGCGTGAGGCTGATGTTTTGCACGATCATATCGACGTTGATGTGGGCGTCGGCGATGGTCTTGAAAATTTGCGCCGCCACGCCGGGCCGGTCCGGCACTTGCACCAGGGTGATTTTGGCCTGGTTTTCATCCAACGAGACGCCGCGAATGACGACGCCTTCCATACTGCGAGTTTCTTCTTTCACAATGGTTCCTGGGTTGTCGTTGAGACTGGAGCGCACCTCGAAAGGGACGCCGAATTTCTTGGCAAATTCCACCGAGCGCGATTGCATCACCTTGGCGCCCAAGCCGGCCAGCTCCAGCATTTCGTCGTACGAAATCTCCGCCATTTTGCGCGCCTCCGGCACGATGCGCGGGTCGGCCGTATAGACGCCATCGACATCGGTGTAAATCTGGCACAGGTCGGCCTTGAGCGCCGCCGCCAGGGCGATGGCCGTCAAATCGGAACCGCCACGCCCCAGGGTCGTAATCTGGCCCTCGGGCGTCTGCCCTTGGAAACCGGCCACGATCACCACCTTGTTTTCGTTCAAGAGCGAGCGGACCTGCCGGGGCGTGATGTTCTTGATTCTCGCCTTGGTATGCACCCCGTCGGTCGTAATGCCAGCCTGCGCGCCTGTCAAAGAAACAGCCGGCACCCCCAAGGCATGCAGAGCGAGGGCCGTCAAGGCAATGGTCGTTTGTTCCCCGGTGGCCAGCAACATGTCCATTTCCCGTTCCGCCGGCAGCGGCATCAGGTCCTTGGCCATCTTGATGAGCTTATCGGTCACCCCGCTCATGGCGGACACCACCACTACAATCTGGTTGCCTTTGCCATGGTACCTCGCCACCCGCGAGGCGACATTTTTGATGCGCTCCAGATTGGCGACCGACGTTCCCCCAAATTTTTGTACAATGAGCATGTTGGCCAGCAGCCCCGGCTGGCAGGGCGGGCAGAATAGTGAGGTTGCGGCTTGATTGCAATGGCCAGATGGCTGGTTCGGGATAATGGTCTGGAAACCTGCAACATTTCACCTGTGCTTTGACGGTCTTGTGGCATACTGCCTGAGTTATTATGCCGTTTGGGAAAACCGAGCGAAGTCAAGAACCAGCCGCCCAGCCCGGGCGGTTTGGCCGCTTTTACCTTGAGGAATTGGTCAACCGCGGCGGCCTCGCCGAGATTTGGCTCGCCACCGATGCGCAACGCCAATACTTCGCCTTGCGCCGCATGATTGATAATTCCCTCTTCAACTTCACCGAGCGCCGCCGCTTTTTCCACGGCTGCGAGGTCCTTTCCCAAATCCACCACCACGAATACGTCATCAATTATTACGAGCATGGCAAGATCGAAGGCCGCCCTTATCTGCTCATGGAATACGTCCAAGGCGCCAACCTCAAACTGCTCATCGCCCGGTCCGACCAGGCGCTGGCTGATAACGTCGCCCAAATCATCATCGATATGGCCTTGGGTCTGGAGCAGGTCCATGACAGCGGCTTTATTCACCTGGACTTCAAACCGGAAAACGTCATGGTTACCCCCAACGCCAAAGTGCGCCTGATCGATTTCGACCTCGCCCAACCCAAGCCGGTAGAGCCAAAAAAAATGCCAGGCAATCCCGGCACCCCCGCCTACATGTCGCCGGAGCATTTGCAACACCTGCCGCTGGACGAACGGGCGGACATCTTTGCCTTTGGCGTCACCGCTTACGAGGTCTTGACCTTCGCCAAACCCTTCCCCGGCGACACCCCAGACGAAATCCTGCGCAAGCAAGTCAACGGCGAACTCATTCTCCCGCGCGAACTCAACCCCGACATCCCCCCCGCCGTGGAGAAGATCATTCTCAAATGCCTGGAGCGCGACCTCAAGGAGCGCTACCCCTACATGAGCGTCGTCGTGCGCGACCTGCAAGCCGCCCTTTACGTGTGAGGCGCCATGAACCGCGACTTCTCCCTCTGCCTTTCGTTCGGCGTGGCCCTGCTTTCCGCGCACGCCGCCAGCCCGCTCGATCCGGCCAAGTTGGGCGAGATCGATGCCGCCATCCAGCAGGCCATTGCCGAGCACCGTTTGCCCGGCGCGGTGGTCTGGGTCGAGCATGGGGGCCAAACTTATTGGAAGGCTTTCGGCCAACGCTCCCTCGTCCCCACCGTCGAACCCATGACGCGCGATACCATCTTCGACGCCGCCTCTCTGACCAAAGTCCTGGCCGGCACTCCCGCCATCATGCTGCTGGTCCAGCGCGGCAAGGTCAACCTGGACGCGCCGGTCTCCACTTACATCCCCGAATTCACCGGCGACAAGGCCAAGATCACAGTGCGCGAGCTGATGACCCATACTTCGGGTTTGCCGCCCGACGTGAGCACCCGCACCAACTGGCACGGCGCGGAATCCGCCCTCCGCCTGGCCGCCGCCATGAAACTGGAATCCGCTCCCGGCACCACCTTCCGTTACAGCGACATAAATTTCTTCACGGTGGGCGAAATTGTCGCCCGCGTCAGCGGCCTCCCGCTGGACCAGTTCTGCGCCAGGGAAATCTATGGCCCGCTCAAAATGATCGACACGGGATTTCTTCCACCCCAGACCAAAATCCCGCGCATCGCGCCGACCGAAATGACCGACGGCGTCATGCTGCGCGGCACGGTGCATGATCCGACGGCGCGCTTCATGGGCGGAGTGGCTGGGCACGCCGGCCTCTTCACGACCGCACCGGACATGGCGCGTTTCGCGCGCATGATGCTCAACCTGGGCGAACTGGACGGCGTGCGCATTTTCCAGCCGGAGACAGTCAAGTTGATGACCAGCGTGCAAACGCCTCCCGGCATGGAGGACCGCCGCGGTCTGGGCTGGGACATCGATTCCGGCTTTAGCAGTCCGCGCGGCCGTCATTTCCCCCTTGGCTCCTACGGCCACACCGGCTTCACCGGCACCGCCTTTTGGATCGACCCCTTCTCCAGGACCTTTTTCATCTTCCTCTCCAATCGCGTCCATCCCGATGGCAAAGGCAGCGTGGTCCCGCTTTACCGGGCGGTCGGGACGCTGGCGGCCGCGGCGGTGACGGATTTTAGTTTTGACTCCGTCCCGGGCGCGCTGGCCCCTTTGCCGCGCCGGCCGGAGCGCCCGGTCGCGGACCATGTCCCAGCGCGCGTCCTGGAGGGCATCGACGTTCTGGCGCGGGAGAATTTTGCCCCGCTCAAGGGTCTGCGCGTCGGCCTCATCACCAATCCCACCGGTCAGGATGCCCAACGCCGCTCCACCATCGATCTCCTGCGCAACGCTCCGGGCGTCGAACTGAAAATGTTGTTCGGCCCGGAGCACGGTTTGTACGGTGGCTCCGATGACGCGGTGCGCGACAGTGTGGATGCGCGCACGGGTTTGCCCGCCATCAGTCTTTACGGCGACCGCCGTGCGCCAACCCCCGAGCAATTGCAACAACTCGACGCCCTGGTCTTCGATATCCAGGACGTCGGCTGCCGCTTTTACACTTTCACCAGCACTCTGGGCCTGTGCATGGAGGCCGCCAACGCGGTCGGGTTGAAGTTTTTTGTTCTGGATCGCGTCGATCCCATCAACGGCCTGATGATCGACGGCCCAGTGCGCAGCGGCCCGTCCAGCTTTGTCGCTTACTATCCCGAACCGCTCCGCTACGGTTTGACCGAAGGCGAACTGGCCACCATGCACAAGGCCCGCCTGCATCTGGATAAATTAGATTTGACTGTCATCAAGCTACAAGGCTGGGACCGCGGCGAGTGGTTTGACCAAACCGGGCTGCCTTGGATCAACCCCTCCCCCAACCTGCGCAGCCTGACCGGAGCGATGCTTTATCCCGGCGTCGGATTGCTGGAAACATGCCGGCTATCGGTCGGGCGCGGCACCGACACCCCCTTTGAACTCATCGGCGCGCCCTACATCGACGACCTGAAGCTGGCCGAAGCCATGAACGCCGAGCGCCTGCCCGGGGTTCGCTTCCTCCCCATTCGTTTCACACCGTCGGCCAGTGTCTTCAAAAACGAGCCGTGTGGAGGCATCAACATCATTTTAACCGATCGCGAGCGTTGCCGCGTGGTCGATATCGGCATCCTCGCGGCCAAGATTCTTCATCGCTGGTATCCGGAGCAATTCCAGCTCCGCAACATGGAAACGCTGCTGGTCGATGAACCGACGCTGCAAGCCATCCAGGACGACAAGTCCCTGGCCGAGATTCGGGCCTTGTGGGCGGAGAAGACGCAGGAGTTCAAGACCGAGCGGGAGAAATACATATTATATCCGGCCGTGCAAGATGCGGCGCATTAGTCCGTATTGACCGGTGGAGAGGACCGTGACTGGTTCTGAGAAGTTTGAGCGTGAAGGCGAAAAGCTTCCTCCACATACGGGATGCGTTATGAAAAAATATGAGCTGTCCGACCGCAAGTTGAAGATCGCCGTCATTCTTGCCATTGCCATGATCGGCTGGTTATGGTTCCGAGGCACCAGCGCCGCCCACGGCCAACCCGCTCCCGCCAACTTGTCGGCCGGCCTGCTCATCATTGATTCCTAAGTCTTTGTTTCCTTCGGGACAAGAATAGCGGAATTCCTGAGAATGATGAGCCGGAACCGGCGCCTCGACTTCGCCCCTCTCCTTGGCCTACCCTCCCTTCATGTCGCAAACCTTGACTCTGGGACATTCGCCCGACCCCGATGACGCGTTTATGTTTTACGCGCTGGCCAAAGGGTTGATCCCGACCGGCGGCTTCGCTTTCGAGCACATTTTGCAGGATATTCAAACGCTCAACGAGCGTGCCCGCCGCGGCGAGTTGGACATCACCGCCATCAGCTTCCATGCCTACGCCCACGTCAGCGCCCAATACGCCTTGCTCCCCAGCGGCGCGAGCATGGGGGATGGCTACGGACCGATGTTGGTGGCCAAAGAACCGTTCCCGTGCGCGGAATTGGCCCGCCGGAAAATCGCCGTGCCCGGAACCATGACCAGCGCTTTTTTGGCGCTGCAACTCTGGCTGCAACGCCCGGCCGAGCAACTCAATTTCATCGTCGTTCCCTTTGACCAGATTTTTCAAGCCGTCCGCTCGGGTCGCGCGGAGGCCGGACTGGTCATTCACGAAGGCCAATTGACCTATCAGAAGGAAGGCCTGGTGCTGTGCCAGGACTTGGGCGCGTGGTGGAAGAGCGAAAACGACGGCCTGCCTTTGCCTCTGGGCGGCAACGTCATTCACAAGCGTTTTGCGCCGCAGACGCG
>Ga0302324_100019223_pt1 | contig 13429 bp, 9 predicted proteins | sample Palsa_T0_1_FD_201949 | JGI IMG/M metagenome (GOLD analysis project Ga0302324, IMG submission 201949) | Peat permafrost microbial communities from Stordalen Mire near Abisko, Sweden - Palsa_T0_1 | ecosystem: Environmental > Terrestrial > Soil > Palsa > Peat permafrost | place: Sweden: Abisko...
GGCCGTTTTGAAACTCGACGACTAACGTGATCACCTACCTCGCGTCGAAAAACGAGGGGAAGCTCGCGGAAATCCGCACCATGCTCGGCAACTCGCCGCTCGAACTGCGAACGTATCCGGCCTATCGCGATCCGGAGGAAGGGCACGAGAGCTACGTCGACAATGCGCTGCTCAAGGCGCGCGCACTCCGCTCGCAGCTACGCGATGCGGGAATCACCGACGCTGCAGTATTAGCCGACGATTCGGGAATCGAGCTTGATGCACTGGATGGCGGTCCGGGCGTTGATTCTGCGGTATACGCAGGCGCGGACACGAATTGGCCGCAACGACTGGCGACGATGATGTCAGAAGTGGACGCACACGGGGATCTCGGCCGCGGTGCGCGCTTTATCTGCGTCATGGCGCTGGTTCTTCCGGATGGGCGCGAGATCGTTGTGCAAGGCGACGTGCGCGGCGAGATCGCGCGCGAACTTCGCGGCGAGAACGGCTTCGGCTACGATCCGCTCTTTTTCTATCCGCCGATCGGCAAGACGTTCGGGCAGATTCCCGAGCATGAGAAGAACGAACTCAGCCATCGCGGCCGCGCGGCGCGCGCGCTGATCGACGCGCTGCGATGACAAACGAGCCGCAGATTGCCGCCGCCAAAGACGCGGACGTCCGCGCGCTCGCGGCGCGGCGCTGGCCCGATGAGAGCAGTCGCCAACTTTATCGGCAGCTGGCGCAATCGTCCCCGCGCGGGGCCTACGTGGCTCGTGACGAGGGCACGCCTATCGCGATTGGGTTTGCGCATGAACTCGAAAACGAATGGTTCCTAAGCGAGCTTTTCGTCGAACCGTCCTTTCGCAGGCAGGGCATTGGATCGCGGATTCTGCGCGAGGTCGCGCGCGACGCCGGAGACGTGTCGCGCTCGGGGCTGCTCGAGACAGGGAGCACCGAGGGCATGTCCTTCTTTGCGCGGCTCGGAGTCGCTTTGCAGGTTCCGGTGCTGCGCGTTGCCGGCGCCATTCCAAAAGAAGAAGAGCTGATGCCGATGGCGGCCGGCGACTATCGCTTCGCGACCTTGCCGATCGAGGCGCAGGCGCACGCCGGGATCCTGGCAGCACTCGATCGGGATGCGCGCGGAACCGGGCGACCCAACGATCACGCAAGCTTTGCGCAGCTCGCATCGGGAACGTTACTGCTGCTCAACGATGAATGCGTCGGCTACGTGTACGTGTGGCCCGACGGACGCATCGGCCCGATGGTGGCGGCGTCGGGCGCGTATCTCACGCAGTTCTTCGGCTTTGCCCTCGTTGCGTTGCGGCGAACCTACGGCGCATCATGGTGCACGGCGCTGGTTCCGGGAAGTAATGTGCGCGTGATGCGCGCGGCTGTACGGATCGGTCTCGTCCTGGATCAAGTGCGCATCTTTGCGACGGATCTTCCGCAAATCGATCTCTCGCGTTACGTCGGTTTTCACGCACTCGCATTTTAAATTGCCACCCAGGTGGCATACGGTAATGCGACCCTAGTCGCATGATGAAACGTTGCCCAAAGTGTTGCAAGGTGCTGCCTTCCAGCGACTTCCACCGCCGGAGAGGCGCGCTATCGTCATATTGCAAGAACTGTGGACGGTTGTACCGGAAGGCGCATTATCATAAGAACCTCGAGAAATATGGTACGAAGCGGAGGATCAACAATCAGCGCTATCGCCATCGCAATCGGGAGATGGTGATAGAGTACCTACTTGATCATCCCTGCGTGGACTGCGGCATTTCGGACCCGCTGGTCCTAGAGTTTGACCATATGGACAATAAGATCATGGACGTGAGCTCCCTCGCAGGCAGTTCAGTCGCATGGAAGCGCGTTGAGGCAGAAATCGCAAAGTGTGTCGTGCGCTGCGCGAACTGCCATCGAAAAAGGACTGCTCTTGACCGGGGCTGGTATAAATGGATAGTCGACGGGATGTAGCTCAGTTGGTAGAGCGCTGGCTTTGGGAGTCTGAGGTCGCTGGTTCGAGCCCAGTCATCCCGACCAATTTGCCGGGGGCATGATATCCTAGCCAGGGTACCCGCCCCTCGACCCTCGTGAGCGCCCGTGGTCTAACCGGATAAGGCACGAGTCTTCTAAACTCGAAGATGGGGGTTCAAGTCCCTCCGGGCGCGAAGCATCGGCCCCGGCCAAAATGTGGTGATTGTAGCTCAGCTGGTTAGAGCGCCCGACTGTGACTCGGGAGGTTCGCGGGTTCAAATCCCGTCAGTCACCCCAACTTGATACACGAGCCCGTCCGCGATTGCGGGCGGGCTCGTGCTTATCCGCGGTAATGGCGGGAGTAGTGAGGCCCCCGTCGAGAACGTGGCTTCTTTAGATGACACGCGAAGCCAATCAACGACCGGGCCCTAGTGACGCGTTGGGTATCGTCGTTACGGTGCTCGCGGGGATCTTGCTCGCCTTTGTGGTCTTCCAGATCTTTCGACTGGGCAATGAAGCCGGGCTGAGCCGCGACTCCCTCACCCGCGAGCGCGTGGCCGTCGCCGAAACGTCGCACATCGTCGCAACCATCGATGCCCTCGACAGCTACCGCTACGCGCTGATGCTCCGAACCAATGCCATCTCTCGCACGCGTGCCATTGTGCAGACGCGTTTGGATGCGTTGCGTCGCGACTTCTCGACCGGGAGCGCGGCGATGTTCCGGCTGCCGTCGCAATGGACCGCGATCGATCGCGCGTGGGAAACCGCGCGTGCGCTTCCCGGCGGCCCCGATTCAATGCGGAAGATGGGCCCGTTGATGAACGGGATCAGCACGCTTCTATCGACGCTCGAAGATCGCTCGGGACTGAGTTACGATCCGAGCATTAGCGCCGAGAATCTGGCCGACATCGATATGCAAGAAACGGTTTTCGGCATCTCGGCCTCGCGGCGCCTGGAGAGCATCGGTGCGATGGCGATGCAGCAACATGGTATGAGCCTCGCGGAGCGACTCGATGCTGCGGGAAACCTGATGAACTTGCGCCAGGCGTTCGACCTGACGCGCGACCAGATTCCCGCAGCCGTCGCGAGCCTGAATCAACTCGCCCCGCGTGAGAGCGCGCAGTGGGAGCGGCTCCCCGCGATGACGCAGCGTATGGGGACCGCCGGAAACAGCTTCCTCGATTTGATCGTGCACAGCGTGATGCTCCAGCCAAGCCCGACGATCCCGGCTGCGACCCTCCATCAAAGCGCCGCGGCGGTGGTCGATGCGAGTATGCAGGTCAATAAGCTGACGGGGAACATGCTCGATGCCAGCTTGGCCGCACGCGGCCGCATCCAGTCGGAACGCAATCGCTACCTCTACCTCGCGTTTGTGCTTGGGGCAATTCTGATCGTCGGCATCATGATCTCCATTGCCCAATTCCTCGTCCGGCGTGACCGCGCGCTTTTGCGCGAGGCGCTCCGCGAAGCGGCACGGCTGCAAGCGGAACTCGCCCGGCAGGAAGCCGAGGAAGCGTTGCGGCTTACCGAAGCACAGTTTCGCACCGTCTTTGACGGCGCGGCGATCGGCATCGCCGTGGTCGATCGCACCGGAAACGTGATGGACGCAAACGATGTCTATCGCACGATGTTCGGCAGCTCGATCGAGACCGCGATGGACGGGCATGAAGACGAGCTCGAATCGCTGTGGACCGGCCAACGTGAAACCTTCGAGTACGAGCAGCAGGCGCGTTCGGCCTCGGGACAGGAAGTCTGGACCGACGCCACCGTGTCGATCGTCAACGACGAGAACAAGCACCCGCGTTTTGCCATCTGCATGTTCCGCGACAAAACGGAACTCAAGCACAGCGAGCGCCGAATCCAACACAGCAAGACCCACGACGGCCTCACTGGGCTTCCCAATCGCGCCCTCTTTGACGACAGCCTGCGCAGGCGCTTCGAGGAAGCCGGCGCGCTCTTGGACTCGTTCTTCGCGGTGCTGTTCGTGGATCTCGAGCATTTCAAAGAGATCAACGAATCGCTCGGTCACGCCGCGGGCGACGTGGTGCTCACCCAAATCGCGAGCCGCTTGCGTTCCGCGATCGATCCGCGCGACGTCGTCGCGCGATTGGGCGGCGATGAGTTCGCGGTATTGCTGGCCTCGCTCGGTGACATTATCCACGTCGAGTCGCTCGCGCGACGCATTCTCAACACGCTCTCGAAGTCGATCCCGATCGGTTCGCGCTCGGTCTTTATCAGCGCAAGCGTCGGCATTGCGGTCGGATCCTCGTCCTACGAGCGCGCCGAGGACGTCGTGCGCGATGCCGAGATCGCGATGCAGCACGCTAAATCGAGCGGCGGCGCGCGCTTTGCGCTCTTCGATTCGACCATGCACGAGCGAGCCCAGACGCGTCTGCAACTGATCAGCGACTTGCGCTTGGCGGTAGAGCGACACGAATTCAGGATGATGTATCAGCCCATTGTCTCGCTGAACGATGGCGCGCCGATTGCCTGCGAAGCGCTGATCCGCTGGGATCACCCGACGCGCGGTGTCCTTGGGCCAAATGAGTTCATCCCGCTCGTCGAGCAGACGGGCCTCGCGCAAACGCTCGGGCGCTTCGTGCTGCAAACGGCTTCGGAACAGGTCGCGACCTGGAAGCGCAATCGGCACGGGACGCTGAACTACCACATGCACGTGAACGTCTCGGCAAGCGAGCTGAGCGATCCGGACTTCGAACGCAACCTGGCGCAAATCGTGGAGCACCACGGGCTCGAACCATCCGATTTCACGCTCGAGATCACCGAGAGCGTCGTGCTCGACGCGGGGACGCGTGCAAACCAAACCATTGGTCGCGTACGCGAGCGCGGATTCAAGATTTGCATCGATGACTTCGGCACCGGCTACTCATCGCTGCGATATTTGCAGCAGTTCGAAGTTGATGCGATCAAGATCGACCGTTCGTTTGTCGGCGGCGCGGACGGGCGCTTAGCCAGCGAGCCGATCGTTCGGACGCTGATCTCGCTGGCAGAAGCCTACAACGTGCGAATCGTTGCGGAAGGCGTTGAGACGGCGGAACAACGCGATCTGTTGCGCAACGCCGGTTGCCGGCTCGGGCAAGGCTATCTTTATGCGCCGGCACTCGCGCCGGCGGAGCTCACGGAACGCTATCCCGACGTGCTGGGACGCATCGCGCGCTCCGCATCGGCGTAAGGGGTTGCCAACCGCGGCTGCGAAAGCTACAATGCGTTGGTCGTCGGAGCGAACGGCCAAACGCGTTGCCGCACGAAGCGTGTTGCCGCACGAAGCGCTTGTAACCCGCGTGCGCCAACAGGAGGTTGGTGCTGGTTGCAAGCCAGGAGGGCGGTCAGCGCGAAGCGCTGATGCAACTGTGCGCCTTTAGCTCAGTCGGTAGAGCAGCGGACTTTTAATCCGTTGGTCCCGGGTTCGAGTCCCGGAGGGCGCAAAACATTGCACCGCTAGCTCAATGGTAGAGCAGTTGACTCTTAATCAATTGGTTGAAGGTTCGAGTCCTTCGCGGTGCACCAAGTTCTCCCCGCAGACGTCGAGTCTGCGGGGATTCTGTTTTATTCACCTGAAGGAACGTAACGGCGGGACGACTCGTTTGTTCGAGGGAGGTCGGAGATGATCTATCGACTCTTGTGCGGGGCCCTGATCGCGCCGTTCCTCGTGACGGTCGCGAGCGCAGCCGGAACTCGCGTTGTGACCGTATATAACGAAAGTCCGGCGCTGATCGATGCGGGCTTCTTGCAGCCGCCGAGCGCGACGACGCTCTCGATCTACGGCACGCTTCATCCGAACGGAAAGCTCTCGTTCAAGCTTGGCGATGGCGACGCAAAGATCGCGGTGAAGTCCGGCGCGTGTCACGGGTCGTCGTACGCCCTCGTGCCGGCGCGAGCCACGAGCGTGACGGTCGAAAAGGACTGCAAGCTCTTCGTCAGATGAACCGGGCTGCATTTCTCCTCTTTGCTGTGGTGGCCGCGCTCTCGGTCACGCCGGCGCACGCTGCCGCCCCCGATCCGTATGCGATCTTCGGCAACGCGCGCGCCTATTGGCAGCTGCAGAAGTATCCGATGTTGCTCGATTACAGTGTAGCGGTCGACGTCGTCGAGGGCAGCAAGGAGCGCGTCGAGCGTTACACAGTGGAGTACGACGCGGTGAGCGGCGTCCCGCGCGTCGATCCCGTCAGCGATTACCAGCTGGCACATCCGGTGGTCGCGAAGGGCATCAATCTGGGCATTCTCGGTTTCCATGTGAACAAGCCGGTGCCCCCGGTGGATTTCCTCGGCGTTCCGTTCCTCGCACCAAACTATTCCTTCGGCATGGCGCCGTTCGTGCCGGCCCCAACCCCCACGCCGTTCAATTCCGCGGCGCTCGTCGACGAGATTCGCAAAGAGTTCCACGACCCGAATCCGCGCGCGACACCGACGCCGTCGGCCACACCGAACGGTCTGCAAGAAATCGCAACGGTCTACGCGCACAGTCGCGACTACACGATCACGCTCCTGGGCACCGAGACGATCGATGGGCATGCCTGCTATCATCTCGCCTTGCAGCCAACGCGCGAACCGGGCCGCTTCCGCATCCGGCAAGCGTGGATCGACGAGCACACCTACGCAACCTGGCAACTTCAGGACGCGCTGAACTTCACGAACGGCGCGGGCACGAACGTCGCCTGGATAATTCACTTTCACGCGGTCGGCGGCGCGGCCTATATTAGCGAAGAGGACGCGCTCGCGCCCATGTCGACCGGCGGCCAAATCTTTACGCAAACAGCGGTCCGCTTTGAGAACCTCCGCGCCGTCGATGAATCGACCATGCGAGCACCGCTCGTCGAGGTCGGAACGCTTCTCCAAGAGCCCACGCCGGTTTGAGGAGGAAATACGTCGGGGCTGTTCTATACTAAGCGGTCGCCGCATCGCGGACGGCTGTCCAGGGGCATGTGGCGGAACTGGCAGACGCGCTGGATTTAGGTTCCAGTGGGGCAACCCGTCAGAGTTCGAGTCTCTGCTTGCCCAAGGAACCGCGTCGCCAAATCAACGACAATATTGAAACGAAGGTGCGGGCCCTCGGCCCCAGTCATACGTAGTGAGTGGCGCCCGGTTCGGCCGGGACCATAAACAAGAAAGGTCCCGAGCCGAATCGGGACCACGAACGATATGCGGAAGTAGCTCAGTGGTAGAGCATCGCCTTGCCAAGGCGAGGGTCGCGAGTTCGAATCTCGTCTTCCGCTCCACGCGATTACACGGGGCGCGGGCGCAGCAGCGCCGAAGCGCCCTTTCGTATTGTCCTCAGGCAAGCCAAATCGATGTAAAAGGAACGTTGGAACCCGTGAGCACCTCGACGCTGACCCGCCTGGCCCCGACGCAAGTGGAGTTGGAGATCCCGATCACGCCCGAAGAACTCGAAGCGGCGCGTGAGCGCGCGTTCCGTCGCCTAGCCAAGAACGTGAGGCTCCCCGGATTCCGCGCCGGGAAAGTGCCACGCAAGGTCTTCGAGCAGACCTACGGCTCGGAAACGATCGCGAGCGAGGCCCTCGAGGATGTGGTGCCCGAGGTCTATGCCCGGGCGGTTCGAGAGCATGAGCTCCTCCCGGTCGACCGGCCGAAGATGGAACTCCTTCCCGCCGAGGAGGGCAAACCTTCGCGGCTCAAAGCCACCGTCGCCGTTCGCCCGGTGATCGAGCTAGGTGATTACAAAGGCATCGAGGTCGAGCGCGACGCGCCGACCATCGACGATGATGACGTCGAACGCAGCATTTCGGCGCTTGCCAAGGAGCACGCGACGCTTGTCCCGGTCGAACGCCCGGCGCAGCTCGGCGACGTTGTGACGCTCGATTACGAGGGCAAAATCGACGGGGTCGCATTCGATGGCGGAACCGCCAAGGGACAGATGACCGAGCTCGACGAGAGCCGGTTCATTCCGGGCTTTGCCTCGGGGATCGCGGGGATGAGTACCGGCGAAACCAAGGACGTCGAGGCCGTCTTTCCGTCGGAGTATCCAAAAGAAGAGCTGGCCGGAAAAACCGCGCTCTTCACGGTGACCGTGAACGACGTTAAAGCACTTGAGCTGCCCGCGATCGACGACGAATTTGCCAAGGCGATCTCGGCCAACGAAACGCTGGATGCGCTGCGGGCCGACGTACGCAAGCGCCTCGATGCGATCGCGCAATCGCGCGCGCGCCGCGCCATCGGTAACGCGCTGATGGAGAAGCTCGTCGACGCACATGACTTTCCTCTGCCCGATGTACTAGTCGAGCGCGAGGTCGATAATATGGTGAATGACCTCGCAGCGCAGGTCGCGCAGAATGGTGGGAGTTTCGAGGAATACCTGCAGGAGCAGGGCAAGAGCGCCGACGAGCTCCGCGAGACGTTTCATGCCGATGCGGAGCAGCGCGTGAAGGGCACGATGGTGATCGAGGAGATCGCGCGAGCCGAAGGCATCAATGCGACGCCGGCCGACGTCGCCGAAGAACTCGCCGCTCTTTCCCGGCAATACGGACAGCCGATCGACCGGATTCGCAAGGCGCTCGGAAATAACGTCGTCTCGCTGATGGAGGGCATCGTGCGAAACAAGACGCTCGAGTTCCTCGTCGATAACGCCAAGGTCGTCGAAAAAGAAGGCAGCAACCCTTAGCGAAACGCAACGGTTACAAGTCGCGTATCAAGGTCAAGGAGCATCGCAAGATAATATGGGTCACCTAGTTCCGATGGTTGTCGAGCAGAGCGCGCGCGGAGAACGCGCGTACGACATTTACTCGCGCCTGCTCAAAGACCGCATCGTTTTCGTCGGCGGGGCGATCGACGATCACCTGGCGAACCTGGTGATTGCGCAGTTGCTCTTCCTCGAAAAGGAAGACCCGGACAAGGACATCGACATGTATGTCAACTCGCCCGGGGGCAGTGTCACGGCAGGTCTGGCTATCTATGATGCCATGCGCTTCATTAAGCCCGACGTTGCGACCATATGCATGGGCATGGCCGCCTCGATGGGCTCGGTACTGCTGACCGGGGGGGCAGCCACGAAGCGCTACTCTCTGCCGCACTCCAAGATTCTGATTCATCAGCCCTGGGTCTCGCAGATCGGGGGCCAGGCCACCGATGTAGAGATTGCCGCCCGGGACCTGATCGCCACCCGCCAGGTCATCGCCCATATCTACGAGCGGACCACCAAGAAGCCGATCGACCAAGTTCTTAAGGATATCGACCGAGATTACTATATGACCAGCGACGAAGCCAAGGACTACGGGATTATCGATCACGTTATCGAAGACCGAACAGCCTTGTCGCAACCGGCTTAACGCCCAGGAGGACGCCCGCCCCCGATATGTTCCGTTTCGGAGACGAGAAGGGTCAGCTCAAGTGTAGCTTCTGCGGCAAATCGCAGGAGCAGGTGCGCAAGTTGATCGCCGGTCCAGGCGTCTACATTTGTGACGAGTGTATTGAGCTTTGCAATGAGATCATCGAAGAAGAGCTCTACAAGAACGTCGATGAGAACCTGCGCCTACGCAACATTCCCAAGCCCAAAGAGATCAATCACATCCTCAATCAGTATGTGATCGGTCAAGAGCGGGCTAAGAAGTCGCTCGCGGTTGCGGTTTACAACCACTACAAGCGCATCAACGCCGGGGGCGCCTCCGACGACGTCGAGTTGCAGAAGTCGAACATCCTGCTCGTCGGGCCGACCGGTTCGGGCAAGACCTATCTCGCGCAAACCCTGGCGAAGATCCTCGACGTGCCGCTCGCGATGGCCGACGCGACTTCGCTGACCGAAGCGGGCTACGTCGGAGAAGACGTCGAGAACATTCTCCTCAAGCTGATTCAGGCTGCGGACTACGATGTCAAACGCGCCGAGAAAGGCATTGTTTACATCGACGAGATCGACAAGATCGCGCGCAAGAGCGAAAATCCGTCGATCACGCGCGACGTCTCGGGCGAAGGTGTGCAGCAGGCGCTGCTCAAGATTCTCGAGGGCACGACCGCGAACGTGCCGCCTCAGGGTGGCCGCAAACATCCGCATCAAGAGTTCATCCAGATCGACACCACCAACGTGTTGTTCATCTGCGGCGGTGCCTTCGACGGCCTCGAGCGGATCATTGAATCGCGCGTCAGCGCAAACAACATGGGCTTCCGTGCGACCCCCGAAACAAAGAAAGACGCCCGCACCGGCAAGCTGCTCCAGCAGCTGATGCCCGAGGATCTGCTCAAATTCGGGTTGATCCCGGAGTTCATCGGCCGTCTGCCGATCGTGGTTACGCTCGATGCGCTCGATGAGCTGGCGCTACGCCGGATTCTCACCGAGCCGCGCAACGCGCTCGTGCGTCAGTTCCAGAAGATTTTAAACATGGACGGCGTGGATTTGCAGTTTACCAAAGATGCGCTCGTCGCTATCGCGACCAAGGCGCAAGGCCGTAAGACCGGCGCGCGCGGATTGCGCTCGATTCTCGAAGAGACGATGCTCGACGTGATGTACGACCTTCCGTCGCTGCAAGGCGTGAAGAAGTGCATCATCAACAAGGATGTTATCGATAAGAAAGAGTCGCCGACGCTCATCTATCAAGAGCAAAAGAAAGATATGCCTGCGTAGCGTTCAGCGTCCAAGCGCTCCCACGGTGTTAATCGGGTCTTTACGAAGGCCCGATTTTTTTTTGCGTTATGCTGGTCAATTTTGGGCACGAAGACCTCCAGATTTCTGGACCTGAAGCCGCACAGGCTGTCCGTGGAGGGATTCAAAACGAGAAAGCTAGTGAACGATAACCAGCCCTCATGTGAGCCCGGGCATGTGTGTGCCCCGAGCGCGCTAGTCCCCGCGTGGTGGAGCGGCTTTCTCTTTCACGTCCTCAATCCGCGGCAGACGAGCATGTACTTGTACTTGACCATGCTTAGCGATCCGCGCGGTGAGTGCAGCCCCACGGTCGACCAGATTCGCGAGGACCTCGGTCTGTATAGCTCATCGATGGTTTTCGAAGCGCTCGCAGCGCTCGACGATCTCGGATTTATCACTCGCGTTCGTGCAGCGTTCCCAGGCATCCGCGCACGACGCAACCTGTACCGACGTCCCTCCTGCGAGAGCACACTGATTCGCTTGCTCGAGCGTGGTCGCATCGACGGGCACCTTCGCTCCACCAACCCGACGCGCGCGCCGGCGTCGGCTGAATCGCAAGCGCTAACGTACGAAGGTCTTGCGACGCTCCTCGGTGATGCATACGAACTCTATCACCGCGCGGCGAGCGAAGAGCAAAAACGCAACGTTCTGCTCGAACTGCTCGCGGAGCGCGACGGCGGAATCGCCGGCGCTGCGGTGGGCGAGGGCTAGACCTGGGGGGCGCGGAACTACCTGCGCTCGCATGACCTCACCGCAGAAATCCACCGAGCTCCCCAAGACCTACGATCCCAAGGCGGTTGAACCGCGGCTCTATGAGTTCTGGGAGCGGAGCGGATTCTTCCACGAAGATCCCGACCCCGCGCGGCCGCCGTTCATCATTCCAATGCCGCCGCCCAACGTCACTGGCCGCGCGCATTTGGGCCACGGCTCGACCTACACGCCGCAAGACGTGCTCACGCGCTACCACCGAATGCTGGGCGACAATGCCGATTGGCTCCCGGGCCTCGATCACGCCGCGATTGCGACAGAATCGGTGCTTGTCCGCGAACTGGCGGCGCAAGGCATCTCGCGCGAGAGTTTAGGGCGTGACGGCTTCATCGAGCGCGCGTGGGAGTGGTCGCGTACGACCGGTCGCACGATCGAATCGCAGTTTCGTACGCTCGGCTTTGGGCCCGACTGGCAACGCTCGCGCTTTACGATGGATGACGGGCTCTCGGCTGCGGTGCGCAAGGTCTTCGTTGCGCTCTATCGCGAGGGGCTCGTTTACCGCGGCAAACGTCTGATCAATTGGGATCCCAAAGGCAAGACGACGGTCTCGGACGCCGAGGTCGAACACGTCGAACGCGATTCTACGTTGTGGCATATTCGCTATACGTCCAAAGACGGAAGCTTCGGGATCGAAATCGCAACGACGCGTCCGGAGACTATGCTGGGGGATACGGCGATTGCGGTGCATCCGCAGGACGATCGCTACGCGCAGTTCGTTGGAAAGACCGTTGTTTTGCCGCTGATCGGGCGCGAGATTCCGGTCGTCGCCGATGCCGCGGTCGAGCGCGAGTTTGGAACCGGAGCGGTGAAAGTCACGCCGGCGCACGACCCGACCGACTACGAGATCGGACTTCGCCATGATCTCCCTATGCCGACGATCATGGATTCCGACGCAAAGATCACCGCTGCCGAGATCGCCGTCGGTTCCTACGCCGGACTGGATCGGTACGAGGCGCGCGAACGTATCGTCGCCGACCTGCGCGCGAGCGGTGCTCTCATAAAGGAAGAACCATACCGTCATTCGGTCGCGGTCAGCGAGCGCTCGGGCGAAGTGGTCGAGCCGTTGCTCTCGCTGCAATGGTTCGTCAAGATGAAACCGCTCGCCGAGCCGGCGTTGCAGGCCTATCACGACGGGCGAGTACGCTTCGTGCCGGAGCGCTACGGCCGCACCTACGAGCAATGGCTCGAGAATATTCGCGATTGGAACATCTCGCGCCAACTCTGGTGGGGACACCAGCTGCCGGTTTGGTACACGCCGGCAGGCGACGTGGTGGTCGCCGAAACGGAAGAAGAAGCACTCGAGATCTCGCGCACGCGCTTCGAGGGTGCGCAGCTCACGCGCGATCCGGACACGCTCGACACCTGGTTCTCGAGCGGACTTTGGCCGTTTTCCATCCTGGGTTGGCCGGAGAAAACGCTGGAATTGGAATGCTGGTATCCGGCGCAAGTGCTGATCACCGGATGGGAGATCATCTTCTTGTGGGTCGCGCGCATGGTGATGCTCGGGATGCATTTTCTCGGCGACGTGCCTTTTCCGACGGTGTTTATCGCGCCGCTCGTCTTTGATGCACAAGGACGCAAGATGTCCAAATCGCTCGGCAACGCGATCGATCCCATGGATCTGGTCGAGCGCTACGGTGCCGACGCCTTCCGCATGGGCATCTTGCGGCAGATGCGACTCGAGGGGCAAGAGATTCGCTTTCAGGAGTCACGTTGCGAAGAAGCGCGTAATTTCAACAACAAGATTTGGAACGCGACGCGTTACATGCTTGCGCTTCGCGAAGGCTTACCGCGCGCGATGACCCTGCCGAAACCCGCCGACCTCACGGTGGCGGATAAGTGGATTCTCACTCGGCTTCACGATACGATCGCGGCGGTAAGCGAGCGGTTCGACGCGTTCGATTTCGGCAACGCCGCGGACACGATCTGGCGCTTCGTGTGGTACGAGTTCTGCGACTGGTATGTCGAAGCGACCAAGGTCGAGCAGAATCAGGCCACCCGCGCTGCGGTGCTTTCGTTCGTGTGGAACAATGCGATGCGGGTGCTGCATCCGATCGAACCCTTCATCAGCGAAGAGATATGGCTCGCTCTCCCGCACGACGGCGTAAC
>Ga0302324_100019225_pt1 | contig 13428 bp, 11 predicted proteins | sample Palsa_T0_1_FD_201949 | JGI IMG/M metagenome (GOLD analysis project Ga0302324, IMG submission 201949) | Peat permafrost microbial communities from Stordalen Mire near Abisko, Sweden - Palsa_T0_1 | ecosystem: Environmental > Terrestrial > Soil > Palsa > Peat permafrost | place: Sweden: Abisko...
CCAAGAAGTTCGCCGAATACCGCGATCAGATCGATGAGCGCGACGTCACGCCCGATGACTTCGGGCGGATCGCCGCGCAGACTGCCAAGCAGGTGATCCTGCAGCGCATCCGCGAGGCCGAGCGCGACATGATGTATGAGGAGTACCGCGACCGCGTGGGCGAGCTGATCACCGGCATCGTGCAGCAGTCGGACTCCCGCTACACGCTCGTGCAGCTGCGCGAACGCGTGGAGGCGCTGCTGCCCAAGTCAGAGCAGGTGGAGGGCGAGCGCTACGACCACTCACAGCGCATCAAGGCCGTCATCAAGGAGGTCTCGCCGTCGACGAAAGGCCCCGCGATCATCGTCTCCCGCCGCGACCCCGAGCTGATCAAGAAGCTGTTCGAGCTCGAGGTTCCCGAGATCGCCGACGGCCTCGTGGAGATCGCCAACGTCGCGCGCGAGCCCGGCTACCGCTCGAAGATCGCGGTCATCTCCCACACCGACGGCGTCGACCCGGTCGGCGCCTGCGTCGGCCCGCGCGGCTCGCGTGTGCGCATGGTCGTCTCCGAGCTGCGCGGCGAGAAGATCGACATCATCCCCTTCAACGACGAGCCCGCGCGATTCGTCGCCAAGGCGCTCTCGCCGGCGCGCGTGCGCGAGGTGCTCGTCGACGACGAGGCCAAGCAGGCCACCGTGATCGTGCCCGATGACCAGCTGTCGCTGGCGATCGGCCGCGAGGGTCAGAACGCGCGCCTGGCGGCGCGGCTGACCGGCTGGCGCGTGGACATCCGCTCGGAGACCGAGTTCGCGGCCGAGGAGGCCGAGCACGGCTATGAGGAGGAGGAGGTGCAGGGCCGCTGCGCCGCAGTCCTCTCAAACGGGCGGCGCTGCCCGAACGCATCGCTTCCCGGCTCGCGCTACTGCGGCCTTGACACCCACCAGGCGCTCGCGGGCATCGCAAGCGACAACATCGTCGATCTCTCCCCGGCCGGAGCGGCCGCGGAGGCAGTGGCCGCCGAGGAGCAGACGACATAGGGGTTCACGAGTCCCGGCGCCGGTGCGTCGGCTGCGGGCGGGTCGCGCCCAAGTCAGAGCTGTTGCGTATGGCTGTTGCCCGCGAGGGTGACGGCGCTGCGCGGCGAGCCGTGCTCGACCGCGCCAACAGCATGCCCGGGCGCGGAGCGTATCTCTGCCGCGACGGCGCTACAGGGCAGCCTGTCGCGAAATGCATGGCCCTGTCGCTGCGGCGCGGCGGGATCTCGCGCGCGCTGCGCTGCACGGTGACAGTCGACCCAGAGCTCGTAGAATCGGTGAGCCGATGAGTAAGAAGCGCGTGCATGAGATAGCCAAGGAGCAGGGCCTGTCAAGCAAAGAGCTGCTTGAGAAGCTGAAGGCCGCCGGCGTCGAGGTCAAGGTGGCGGCCTCCTCGGTCGAGGAGTCCGTCGCGCTCGAGGCGCTCGGCACGGCCGCGGCACCGAGCTCCAACGGAGCGCCGGTTGCGGTCGCGACCAAGCCTCCTGCCGCCAAGGCTCCCTCCACGACCGCGCCTGCAGCTGCGGCGCCGCCCGCTGCGACGGCGGCTGCTGCGGCTCCCTCGGCCACCTCGGCGCCGCCCGCCGACCCCGCCTCCGGCGACGGCGCGCCGGCGACAGCCGAGCGGGTCAGGCCCACGCGCGACTCGCGCACGGGCGAGCGCACCCCCGGGGACATCGGGCCGGGCGGGCGCAGGCGCGTGGTGATCGATTCGCAGGCCTCGCGCCGCCAGCAGGGCGGACCGGCAAACCAGCCCCAGCGCCGCCCGCGGCGCGGCCGGCGCCGGCGCGGCACCTACGACGAGACGATCGCGCCGATCGACACGGCGGCGCTCGAGGCGACCGATGAGATCCGCGTGAACTCCGGCTCGACGGTCAAGGACGTCGCCGAGTACCTCGGCGTGGCGGTACCCGAGGTGATCAAGAAGCTGATGACCCTGGGGGAGATGGCGACGCTCACGCAGACCCTGTCAGACGACGCGATCCAGGTGCTGGCCGACGAGTTCGACAAGCAGATCGAGATCGTGCACGCGGCCGACGACGTCGAGGTCGAGCCGGTGTTCGAGGACGCCGATGAGGACCTCATCGACCGCCCGCCGGTCGTCACGATCATGGGCCACGTCGACCACGGCAAGACCTCATTGCTGGACGCGATCCGCGAGACCGAGGTGGTGGCCGGGGAGGCCGGCGGTATCACCCAGCACATCGGCGCCTACCAGGTGCATCACGGCGGCAAAGAGATCACCTTCCTGGACACGCCCGGGCACGAGGCGTTCACCGCGATGCGCGCCCGCGGCGCCCGCGTGACGGACCTGGCCGTGATCGTGGTGGCGGCTGATGACGGCGTGAAGCCGCAGACCGAGGAGGCGATCGACCACGCGCGCGCGGCGGAGGTGCCGATCGTGGTGGCGGTCAACAAGATCGACAAGGAGGGCGCGCAGCCCGAGCGCGTGCGCACGGAGATGACCACGCACGGCCTGCAGCCCGCGGAGTGGGGGGGCGACGTCGAGTTCGTGGACGTGAGCGCGAAGACACACGAGGGCCTCGATGCGCTGCTGGACATGATTCAGGTGGTCACCGACCTCGAGGAGCTGAAGGCCAACTCAGATGCTGAGGCCTCGGGCACGGTGATCGAGTCAAAGCTCGACCCAGGGCGAGGCCCGGTGGTGAGCGTGCTGATCCAGCGTGGAACGCTGCGCGTCGGCGACGCGCTGGTGGCCGGTGCGCACTTCGGGCGGGTGCGCGCGATGCACGACTTCGTGGGCGCGCGCGTGAAGCGCGCGACACCGGGGCAGCCGGTCGAGGTGCTCGGCTTCGACGGCGTGCCCGAGGCGGGAGAGATAGTGCGAGTGGTGGAGAACGAGCGCCGCGCCCGGCAGCTCGCCGGCGAGCGCGCCAATCGCCTGAAGACCGAGGCGCTCGCCAGGCGCTCGGGTCGCAAGGTGTCGCTGGAGGACGTGTTCAAGCTCGCGCAGGAGGGCGCTGTCAAGGAGCTCGGCCTGGTCGTCAAGGCGGACGTCGCCGGATCGCTTGAGGCGATCGAGGATGAGATCGCGAAGCTGCCGCAGCAGGAGGTGGCCGTCAACATCATCCACCGCGGCGTCGGCGGCATCAACGAGTCAGACGTGATGCTGGCCTCGGCCTCGAAAGGCGTGATTTTGGCCTTCAACGTCAGGCCCGTCGGCGACGCCCGGCAGATCGCGGAGCGCGAGGGCGTTGAGATCCGCTCCTACGCGGTGATCTACCGCGCGATCGAGGAGCTGCGCGCGGCGATGCAGGGAATGCTCGAGCCCGCCGAGGTCGAGACGCCGCTCGGGCAGGCCGAGGTGCGCCAGCTGTTCAAAGCCTCGCGCATCGGCACGATCGCGGGCTCGTTCGTGACCGAGGGCAAAGTCACGCGCGGCTCGAGGGTGCGCGTGGTGCGAGACGGCACCGTCATCTACGACACCACGATCGACAGCCTGCGCCGCTTCAACGACGATGTGCGCGAGGTCGCAAGCGGCTTTGAGTGCGGAATCGTGCTCGCAAACTTCCAGGACCTGCATGAGGGTGACGTGCTTGAGACATACGAGACGCGCCTGCAGGAGCGCGAGCTTTCCTCCTGAATAAGGGAGTCGCCGGCCGTTTTCAGGCGAAGGTTGGACGGATAGGATGAGTAGCGGGCGTATGCGCCGTGTCGATGAGGCGATTCGCCAGGTGTTGGGCGACGCACTGGCAGGAGAGCTGAAGGACCCTCGAGTGGGATTTGTGACCGTGACCGATGTCAAAACGAGTGCCGACCTGAGCCATGCTCGCGTGTATGTGAGCGTGCTCGGCGAGCACGGAGGGCAATCTGAGGATGCGCAGCGCGAGATGACGCTCGATGGGCTGAACAGCGCTCACGGCTTCCTGCAGGGCCGCATCGCGGGCGAGCTGCGCCTGAAGCGCACGCCGACGCTCGAGTTCTCCTACGACGATACGACCGACCGCGCGCTGCGCCTCGAGGCCCTGATCGAAGAGGAGGGCCCGGAGTGAGCGGGCCGGAGGACATGGCAGCCCTGCGCGAGCGCGTGCTCGAGCGGATCCGCGAGGACTCGCGGTTCGTGCTGGCCGCACACGAGAACCCCGACGGCGACGCGCTCGGGTCGCTGGTGGGCATGCAGGGCCTCTTGACGGCGCTCGGCAAGGAGTCCTCGATGTTCATCGCGCCCAACGACCTGCCGCTGCCGCACGAGTACCGCATCTTCTCGCTGGAGGGCCTGATCCAGACGCCACCCGCGGACATCTCCGAGCGAACGGTGGTGTTCCTGGACTGCGGCAACATCGACCGCAACTCCGCGAGCGTCCTGCGCGACGGCAAGCACCTGCTGAACATCGACCATCACCACGACAACACGCGCTTCGGCACGCTCGACTACGTCGTGCCGGAGGCCTCCTGCACGGCGGAGATCGTGTGGGATCTGATGCACGGGCTGGGAGTTCGTCCCGGGCCCGACGTGGCGCATGCGCTGTATGTGGGCCTGATCACCGACACCGGGCGGTTCATGTATGAGAACACGGGGCCGCGCGCACATCAGATGGCAGCCGAGCTGATCGAAGCGGGCGTGGACGTGCAGGCGGTCTACCGCCAGCTGTATGAGGAGATGCCGCCGGGCAAGCTCGCTCTGCTCGGGATCGCGCTCGCGCAGATGCAGCGCTTCGACGCGGGCGAGCTCACGATGGTGGTGCTGAGCGCCGCAGATTTCGACAGGGCCGAGGCCGAGGAAAGCTACTCGGAGGGCATCATCGACCAGCTGCGGGCGCTCGAAGGCACGAAGGTCGCGGCGCTCGTGCGCGAGTTGCGCACCGGGGAGCGCAAGGGCCAGCGCAAAGTCTCGCTGCGCGCCACCGACGACGACGTCGACGTGTCGGTGATCGCGCGCGCGCAGGGGGGCGGGGGACACCGCCGGGCGGCCGGCTTCTCGACGTCGCTCGAGCCCGAGGAGCTGATCTCCTTCCTGCGCGGCGCGATCGCCTCGCAGCTGCACGCCGCGTCCAACGGATCCACGGCCGCCACGCTCGCGTAGCGTGACGGCGTCCGATGGACGGCGTTCTCCTGATCGACAAGCCCGCGGGGATGACCTCGCACGACGTGGTCGCCGCGGTGCGCAGAGCGCTCGGCGGCGCGAAGACCGGGCACGCGGGCACGCTCGACCCGTTCGCGACAGGCCTCTTGCTGGTGCTCGTGGGCGGGGCCACGAAATCCCAGCGGGCGCTGATGGAACTGCCCAAGCGCTATCAGACCGTGGCCTGCCTGGGAGCGGTGTCGAGCACGGGGGATACCGAGGGGGAGATCACGCACACGGGGCGGCTGCCGGCCGATCCGCCTGAGCTCCCGACCGGCGAGCTGCGCCAGCGCCCGCCGATCTACTCGGCCGTGAAGATTGAAGGACAGCGCGCCTACCGGCGCGCGCGGCGCGGAGAGCAGTTTGAGATGCCCGAGCGGATTGTCAGCGTCCATCGCTTCGAGCAGCTCTGGCGCGAGGAGGGCAGGGCGGCGTATGAGATCGAATGCGGGTCGGGCACGTATGTGCGCTCGCTGATCGCAGACCTTCACGATGCCTACTGCCTGGAGCTCAGGCGCACGGCGATCGGCCCGTTCGAGGTGGCCGACGCCGTCGCCCCTCCGCCACGGGGAGAGCCCTGGGCGGACCCACCGCTGATCGCGCTGGAGGATGCCCTCAGGCTGGCCGGTGAATAAGCTTCCAGGCCGTGAAGGTCACCAGTTTGCCCGACGTCGAGCCCGCAGACGGGCGGAGCGTCGCGGTGGGCACCTTCGACGGTGTGCACCTCGGCCATCGCGAGGTGATCGCGGGCTCTGACAGCGTGCTCACGTTCGACCCGCACCCCGTCTCGGTGGTCGCGCCGCAGCACACGCCGAAGCTGCTGACGACCCCCGAGCGGAAGGCCGAGCTGATCGCCTCCCTGGGCGTGGAGGAGCTGATCGTGATCCCGTTCGATACCGAGTTCGCGAAGCGCTCGGCGGATGAGTTCATCAGCGACGTGCTCGTGGGCGCGCTCGGTGCCAGGCAGGTCGCGATCGGTGAGAACTTCCGTTTCGGGCACAAGGCGCAGGGCGACCCGCGGCTGCTGTCGGCCGATGAGCGCTTTCAGACGGTCGTTCACCCGCTGCTCGAGGTGGACGGGGAGATCGTCTCCTCGAGCCACATTCGCGGGCTCGTGCTCGCCGGGGAGGTGGGCGAGGCGAACCTGCTGCTCGGCGCCCCGTTCCAGCTGAGCGGCGAGGTCGTGCACGGCGATGAGCGCGGCCGCGATCTCGGCTTCCCGACCGCCAACCTGATCCCCGATGAGGCGCTGGTGTGCCCCGGCCACGGCGTGTATGCGTGCCTTGCCGACGGCCGGCCCGCCGCTGTCAGCATCGGCGTTCGCCCGACGTTCAAGACGGGGCGCGGCGAGCTGATCGAGGCCTACCTGCTGGACTTCGACGGCGACCTGTACGGCAGCGAGATGCGGATCGAGTTCCTCGAGCGCCTGCGCGGAGAGCGGCGCTTCGGCAACGCCGAGGCGCTCGTCGAGCAGATGCACCGCGATGTGGAGCGCACGCGCGAGCTGGTCGGCGCGCGTACGCGGCAGGACTAGATTTCGCCGAGCTCGACGGGGCTTGAAACGGCCTTCGGCGGGCGGCCTGTGCTCGCCTGCTAGCGTTTCCCGCTCCATGACAGCGATAACCACAGAGCGAAAGCGCGAGATCGCCTCGAAGTTCGGAGCCAACGAGGCCGACATGGGCTCGACGAAGGTCCAGATCGCGCTTTTGACCGAGCGCATCAACCATCTCACCGAGCACCTGCGCGAGCAGAGCAAAGACCACCATTCGCGCCGCGGCCTGCTGATGCTCGTCGGGCGCAGGCGTCGTTTCCTGGCCTACCTGCAGCGCCGCGACCTCGAGGGCTACCGAGCTCTGATCAAAGAGCTCGGCCTGCGCAAGTAGTGAGCATTATCGCGGCCGGCACGCCGGCTCCGGCTTTCAAGCTTGCACGCGAGGATGGGGAGAGCTTCACCGAGCAGGATCTGAAGGATCAGAGGACGATATTCGTCTTCTATCCATTCGCCTTCAGCGCCACGTGCACCGACCAGCTGCAGCTGTATGAGGGTCGCCTGGACGAGCTGGCCGAGCAGGGCGCAACGCTCTACGGCGTGTCCTGCGACTCCGTGTGGGCACAGAAAGCATTCAAGGAGAAGCTCGAGGTTTCAAGCGAGCAACTGTCGGACTTTGAGCCGAAGGGAGCGACCTGCGCGGCCTTCGGCGTTCTACACGAGGGGGGCTTCGCACAGCGTGCCCTGATCGCGATCGGCCCCGACGGCGTTGTGCGCTGGAGCTATCAGGCGCCATCGCCCGGCGACCTGCCCGGCATTGCACTGCTGCGTGAGGGTTTGCAGAGCCTCGTTCGCTAAGCTCCTTGCGTTCGGAAAAGAGAAAATGAAACGGACCGCCGACCGACGGGCGGAACAGGAAGGCAGTGAATATGAGTAACGACGCCGTCACACGGGTCTCCGTGGAGATCGCTGGTAGCGAGATCTCGTTTGAGACCGGCAGAATGGCCAAGCAGGCGTCCGGAGCAGTCGTAGTCCGCCAGGGCGACACGATGCTGCTCGCGACAGCCGTAGCCGGAAGCATCCGCGACGTGGACTTCCTCCCCCTCACGGTGGATGTCGAGGAGCGCATGTATGCCGCCGGGAAGATCCCCGGATCCTTCTTCAAGCGCGAGGGCCGTCCCGGTGAGAAGGGCACGCTCACCGCGCGCATGATCGACCGTCCGCTGCGACCGCTGTTCCCCAAGGACTGGCGGTATGACACGCAGCTCGTGGCGATCCCCCTGTCGATCGACCACGTCCACCCCTACGACATCCTCGCCATGAACGGCGCCTCAGCCGCGGTGATGATCTCCGACATCCCGTTCCCCACACCCGTGGGCGCCGTGCGCATCGGCAAGGTCGACGGCGACTTCGTGGTCAACCCCAACGAGGAGGACCTGCTCCCCGGCGCCGAGGGCTCCTCTGACCTCGACCTGATCGTCGCGGGCACCGAAGACGCGATCCTGATGGTGGAGGCCGGCGCGAACGAGATTCCCGAGGCCGAGATCCTCGACGCGCTCGACATCGCCCACGCCGAGATCAAGAAGCTCTGCAAGCTCCAGCGCGAGCTCGCCGAGAAGGCCGGGAAGCCGAAGAAAGTCTTCGAGACGATCTCTGTGGACCCCACGGTTCTCGACGCGATCCGCTCCTCGCACGGTTCTGCGCTCGACGAGGCCACGCAGGTCGAGGACAAGCTCGAGCGCCAGGAGACCACGAAGGCCGTGGAGGCCGCGATCCTCGAGCAGCACGCCCCGGCAGCACCGGAGGGCGCGTCCGAGGAGCAGCTCGTCAGCGCAAAGAAGCAGCGCGCCGCCGTGCAGCTCGCATTCGACGCGCTTGAGAAGTCGATCATCCGCGAGCGCATCGCGATCCACAAGAAGCGCCCGGACGGCCGTGCCGAGGGTGAGATCCGCGACATCTCGATCGAGGTGGGCGTGCTGCCCCGGGCTCACGGCTCCGCACTCTTCACACGAGGGCAGACGCAGGCGCTGAGCGTCGCGGCACTCGGCACGCTCAAGGAGGAGATGCGCCTCGACACGCTGGGCCTCGAGACCAAAAAGTACTACTGGCACCACTACAACTTCCCGCCGTTCTCGGTCGGCGAAGCCGGCCGCATGGGCGGCGTGAAGCGCCGTGACATCGGTCACGGGGCGCTCGCCGAGCGCGCGCTGGCGCCGATGGTCCCCTCGATCGAGGACTTCCCCTACTCGATCCGCGTCGTCTCGGACATCCTCGAGTCAAACGGCTCCTCCTCGATGGCCTCAGTGTGCGGCTCCTCGCTGTCACTGATGGACGCGGGCGTGCCGATCAAGCGCCCGGTCGCCGGGATCGCGATGGGCCTGATCAAGGAGGGCGATGACTACATCGTCCTCACGGACATCGCCGGCGTCGAGGACCACCTCGGGGACATGGACTTCAAGGTGGCGGGCACCGAACGCGGCATCACGGCCCTGCAGATGGACATCAAGATCTCGGGCGTCACGTTCGACATCCTGCGCGATGCCCTGACGCAGGCCAACTCCGCGCGCACGTTCATCCTCGGCAAGATGGCCGAGGTCATTCAGGGCCCGCGCGAGCAGCTCAGCCAGTTCGCCCCGCGCATCCAGACGATCCAGATCGATCCTTCGCAGATCGGCCTTTTGATCGGCAAGGGCGGCGAAACGATCAGGGGGCTCGCCGAGGAGTTCGACTCCCAGATCGACGTCAACGACGACGGGCAGGTGCTGATCTACTCGGCCAACGGCGAGCTCGGAGACGCTCTCGTCGAGCGGGTTCGCATGATGATGAAGGAGGTCGAGGTCGGCGACGAGTACGCCGGCAAGGTCGTGAAGACCACCACCTTCGGCGCATTCATCGAGCTGGCCAAGGGCACCGACGGGCTGTTGCACATCTCAAACGTCTCTCCCGGCCAGCGCGTCGAGACCGTCGAGGACGTGCTCAACAAGGGCGATGAGGTCAACGTGCGCGTGGTCGAGGTCGACCGCGAGCGCGGCCGCATCGGCCTGCGGCTTGCCGATGACCCGGACATCGCCGGCAAGTCGGTCCAGGAGCTCGCCGGCGTCGGCACCGGTGGCGGTGGCGGTGGCGGTGGCGGCCGCAATGGCGGCGGGCGCCCCGATCGTGGCCCACGCCGGCCGCGCCGCGACTGAACCCAGGGGGTCCATGCCGGAGCATCAGATAACCACGCTGGATTCCGGCGTGAGAGTGGCCACCGAGCGCGTGCCGAGCGTGCGCTCGGTGGCACTCGGCTTCTGGATCGGAACGGGCTCGGCCGCCGAGGAGAAGAGCGAGGCCGGGATATCGCATCTGCTTGAGCACATGCTGTTCCGCGGCACCGACCGCTTCGGCTCGGAGGAGATCGACCAGATCTTCGACGCGATGGGCGCCGAGATCAACGCGGGCACCGACAAGGAAGCCACGTCGCTGTACACGCGCGTGCTCGACCGCCATATCGAGCGCGCCTTCGACGTTATGAGCGACATGCTCTGGCGACCGTCCTTCGGCGAGCTCGAGACCGAGCGGGAGGTGGTGCTGGAGGAGATCGCGATGTATGAAGACGATCCCCAGGACCGCGTCTTTGACCTGCTCGGCCAGGCGGTCTTCGGGGCGCATCCGCTCGGGCGGCCGGTGATCGGCACGGCCGAGGTGGTCGGCGCTGCGAGCGTCGAGCAGTTGAGCGCCTTTCACGCGCAGCGCTACCTGCCGCAGAGCATCGTGATCGCGGCCGCCGGGTCAATCGACCATGACGCGCTCGTGGCGATGGCCGAGGCGGCGCAGAGCCCCGGCGGATCGCGCCCGCCCGCGGCCGAGGGCACTTCACCGCGGTTGACCGTGGCGGCCCCGGAGTTCGAGCGACGGGTTCGCTTCCTCGAGAAAGACACCGAGCAGTACCACGTGTGCGTCGGAGGAGCCGGGATCGCGCACGACGACGAGCGCCGCTTTGCGCTGCGCGTGCTCGAAGGCGTGCTCGGCGGGACCTCGTCCTCGAGGCTCTTCCAGGAGGTGCGCGAGCGGCGAGGGCTTGCCTACGCGGTGTTCTCCTTCTCGAACCTCTACGCGCGGACCGGCGAGGTCGGGCTGTATGTGGGGACTCGCCCGGAGAACCTCGGCGAGGCGCTCGCCGTCGTCGGCACAGAGCTCGAACGCTGCGTTGAAGAACCGGCCACCGAGGAGGAGCTGATCCGCTCGCGCGAGAATCTGAAGGGGCGCGTGGTGCTGGCGCTCGAGTCAACGGCGGCGCGCATGAGCCGGTTGGGGGGGTCGCTGCTGAACAACCTGCCGATCCTCTCGGTGGACGACGTGATCGAGCGCATCGACGCGGTGGACATGGCCGCCCTCCAGGAGCTGGCGAGCGAGCTGTTCACCACCGAGAGCCTGTCGGTCGCGGGCGTGGGTCCCGATGAGCATGCCTTCGAGGCGGCGATCGGCCCCCTCAGCGCGGGCGTCAAGGAGCCGGCGCATTGATTCGGGTCGCGGTGTCGGGCGCAGCGGGACGGATGGGGGAGACGGTGTGCCGGGCGGTCGAGGACGCCGAGGACATGGAGCTCGTCGGGCGCGCGGATCCGCTGCTCAACACGACGCTCGAAGAGGTTCTGCCCGAGGCCCAGGTCGTGGTGGACTTCAGCCGCCCTGACACCGCGCTAGGCAACGCGCTGAGCTGTCTGCGCGCGGGGGTGGACGTGGTCGTCGGCACCTCGGGCTTTGATCCCGCGCCACTCAGGCAGGCACGCCCGCCGGAGGGGCGCCCGCAAGCACACGCGCTTGTGGTGCCCAACTTCGCGATCGGCGCCGTGCTGATGATGCGCTTTGCCGCTGAGGCCTCCAGGCACATGGCGAAGGCGGAGATCATCGAGCTTCATCACGACGACAAGATCGACGCGCCCAGCGGCACCGCGAAGCGCACGGCCGAGCTGATGGCGGCGGCGAGCGGTCACAGCCCGCCACCGATCCATTCGGTGCGGCTGCCGGGCCTTGTGGCCGATCAGGAGGTGATCCTCGGCGACCTCGATCAGACGCTGTCGATCCGCCACGACACGATCGGGCGGGGGTCGTTCATGCCCGGGGTGCTGCTCGCAGTGCGCCAGGTGGGATCGCTCCCCGAGCCCCTCACCGTCGGCCTGGAGAGCCTGCTCTTCTGAGCGGCGTTGCGCGTGGAATACTGCAACCCATGACCGAGCTCGGAACGATCCTGACGGCCATCGTCACGCCCTTCGACGCCGATGGGGGTGTGAACGACGAGTCGTTCGTGGCCCTGATGGCGCACCTGGCCGAGAACGGCTCGGACGGCTTCGTCGTGGCCGGGACGACGGGCGAGGCCTCGACGCTGACAGACGATGAGCAGCTCGGGCTGATCGGGCTTGCGGTTTCAGAGCGCCCCGCAGGCAAGACGATCATCGCCGGGACGGGCACCAACGACACGCGCCACGCTGTGCACCTCACCGAAGGCGCCACGGCGCTCGGCGTGGACGCGGTGCTGTCGGTGACGCCCTACTACAACAAGCCGAGCCGCCTCGGACTGAAGCGCCACTACGAAGCGGTCGCCGCCGCCACGGACAAGCCGGTGCTGCTCTACAACGTCCCGGGGCGAACCGCCACCAATATGCCCCCCGACCTTCTTGAGGAGCTCGCGCAGATCGATGGGATCGAGGGGGTCAAGCAGGCCAACGCCGATGAGCTTCGCCCGATCGACGGGCTCGCGCTGTACGCCGGCGATGACGCGTCGTTCGCGCGCACGTTGGACATGGGCGGCGCGGGCGGCATCCTCGTCGCCAGCCACATCGTCGGCAACGAGATGCGCCGCATGGTCGAGGAGCCGGAGAACCGCGCGGAGATCGACGCCTCGCTGAAGGACCTCTACGAGATGCTGTTCCTCACCGCCAGCCCTACCTGTACGAAGGCCGCGCTGAAGCTACTCGGCCGCGATGTCGGCGGACTGCGCCTGCCGCTCGTCGAGGCGACGGCCGAGGAGACGGACGCCGTGCGCTCCACGCTGCAGCGACACGGCCTGCTGGCGGGCACGCCCGCGTGAGCTCCTCACTTCGCGTCCTGCCTCTGGGAGGGCTGGGGGAGATAGGCAAGAACATGACGGTCGTCGAATACGACGGCCGGATCGTCGTCGTCGACGTGGGCCTGCGCTTTCCCACGCCCGAGATGGTCGGCATCGACCTCGTTCTGCCCGACTTCACATACCTGCGCGAGCGTGCAAAGGACATCGAGGCGATCGTGATCACCCACGGTCACGAGGACCACCTCGGCGCGCTTCCCTGGGTGCTGCGGGAGCTTGGTCAGACGCTCATGCCGCCCATCTACGCCGGGGCTCTTACGGTCGCAATGGCGCGTTCGAAGCTCGACGAGCACAAGCTTCGCGACGTCGAGCTCAACGAGGTGGCGCCCGCCGACACGCTCGAGCTGGGGCCGTTCTCGATGGAGCTCGTCCACATGACCCACTCGATCCCCGACTCGAGCGCCGTCGCGTTGGGCACCGACCTCGGCACGGTGCTGATCACCGGCGACTACAAGTTCGACCAGACTCCCGTCGACGGATCGCCCGCGGATGTCTCGCGCCTGGCCGAACTTGGCCGGGAGGGCGTGCTGCTGCTGTGCGGGGACTCGACCAACGTCGACCGCCCTGGCTTCTCCACCTCGGAGTCGGTCGTGGGGCCGCACCTCGAGGACGTCTTTTCCCACTGTGACGGGCGGATCGTCGTGACGAGCTTCGCCTCGAACATCCACCGCGTCCAGCAGGTCGTCGACGCGGCGGAGGCGCTGGGGCGCAAGGTGGCGCTCGTCGGTCGCTCGATGCG
>Ga0302324_100019226_pt1 | contig 13428 bp, 14 predicted proteins | sample Palsa_T0_1_FD_201949 | JGI IMG/M metagenome (GOLD analysis project Ga0302324, IMG submission 201949) | Peat permafrost microbial communities from Stordalen Mire near Abisko, Sweden - Palsa_T0_1 | ecosystem: Environmental > Terrestrial > Soil > Palsa > Peat permafrost | place: Sweden: Abisko...
GGAGCAGCTGCACCAGAAAAACCAATGGGAAACTTTTCAGATTGTGTTCCTGCTACGCAGGTCTCACATTTTGGAGCTGAGGACGGCCCTGTGTTTATGGAAAGGCATAAATGGCACTTGGTCAAAAGCAGTAAGTCGCGGCAACGTTGGATGAAGTCGGTGACGCGACAATGGCTCAAGAAAATCGATCTATTCCGGACCTTAACGGCCTCCTGCAAGCGGCCATCGAAGTCGCATCAAGCCGGCGTTATACATTGCAGCGATTGCGAGCGGCGTTGGAGAGAGGAGATAACACCGCGGCCTTAAAGCTCGCCCGGGAGTTGTGTGGACTAGAAAATGAAAAAGCCAGTACTGCAATTACTCAGAACTTCGACGGAATCACAGGCCGCCCCAGATCGCGCAGGGGTTCCGGCACAGGAAGCTGCAAATCGGCGGACAGCGACCCAATATGATCTGCAAATCGTTCGGACGATCACGATCACAGATGTATCAGGGGCCGCAGTTCTTCGTTCGCCAGAAATGCAATTACTCCTAAAGCTGATCGAATCTGCCGATATCGATGGGGTAGTTGCGAAGGAATTTTCTCGACTGATGCGGCCGGAGAACTTTGCCGACTACGCATTGCTACAAGCCTTCGCCGATACAGGCACGGTTTTATACCTGCCTGAAGGCCCGATCGATTTCAGCTCAAAGTCCGGTCGCCTTCTAGGGACAATCCGCGCTGCTATGGCAGGAAATGAGCGGACTGAACTTTTAGAACGCATTTGGGGAGCGAAGGAGGAGAAACGGCGTGCGGGTGAACATCCCCAAGGTGTGATTGCGCTGCCGTTTGCAGTGGAATACGATCGACAGACTGGCCGTTGGTCCTTTAAGGATGAAGCCGAAAAGGTTCTCGAGGCATTCCGCTACATTCTCGCTGGTCAAACAAGCTATACAGAAATCGGACGTGCCGTCGGCATCGAACCGTTTAATCTTCGGAATATTTTGCGGAACCCTATTTACAGCGGCTGGCGTGTTTATACTCGACGGCGCGATCCTTCACCTAAGGCCTTGCGGACGACCCATGACGGCCGGCAAGGGGATCGTCCCAAAATTGAAAGAGCGCCCGAAGATATCATTCGAGTTAAAGTCTTGGAACCTTTGATCAGCGAGGAAGAGTTCTCGCAGGTTCAGCACATTCTAGATCTAAAAAAGAAGAATCATTGGCGTGTTCGACCTGACCACCGAAGGCGCTTTACATTCAGCGGATTCTTGCGATGCGCAGGTTGCGAGAATCTGATTTATTCCCATTCGCATCATCCCCGCGACTGGTATGTATGCAAGTCCCGTACCTGGCCAGAGCGCAAGCTCCGGGCTGCAAGGGGATTGCCACCATGCACAAATCCGTACATGAGGCGTGAGCGGGTCGAAGCTCAACTCGATGTAATATTCGCCCAGCGATTGACCGACCACAAGTTTCTCGGGCGCATTGCCGGGGAGTTAAGTGAACGTACTAATCCCAAAGGTACGAAATCCCAGGCCGCAAGGCTTCAGCGAATGAGCGACCGACTTCTCGATAAGCGTAAGCGAGTTTTGGACGCTTATTTTAGTGCCCTGATTGAACAGTCAGAACGAGACCGGCGGCTGAAACAGATCGAGGTGGATCAGCATTTTTGCGAAGAGCAGCTACTCGCCCTTCGAACGGAGAAGTGCAAGATCTCCGTAGAGGAACTGTCACATATCTTTGCGCCTTTTCACGAATGGGAGTATCTATCCAAGATCGACAAGAGGCGATTACTTCAGGCAATTATTCCGGAAATTCACCTACAGAATTACAGTGTTACGAAGCTGGCACTGCTGATAGACGGGGAGCATCGCAATGAACTAAACCGCACGGGCAGGGATTCATGGCCGCGGCCAGCATGAAGCGCGCGGGAAAGGTAAGCGAAAGCGCGGCGCGCGCGATGGTGACGTGTCCTTCCTCCAGCGGCTGGCGCATCACTTCCAGCACGTTGCGCTGGAATTCCGGCAGCTCGTCGAGAAACAGCACGCCGTTGTGCGCCAGGGAAACCTCACCCGGGCGCGGCATGGCTCCGCCGCCGATCAGCCCGGCATCGCTGATGGTATGGTGCGGCGAGCGAAAGGGGCGCGTACCCACCAGGCCCCGCGAATCTTCCAGCGTGCCGGCGACGCTGTGGATGCGCGTGGTTTCGATGGCCTCGTCGAGCGACATCGGCGGCAGAATCGTGGGGATGCGCTTGGCCAGCATGGTTTTTCCCGCGCCGGGCGGCCCCAGGAAGATGATGTTGTGGCTTCCGGCGCAGGCTACCTCCAGGGCGCGCTTGGTGCCCTGCTGGCCGCGCACATCGCGCAGGTCCACCGCGTATTGCGCCGCTTCGGTCAGCGCGGCGCGCGCGTCGAGATGCACCGGGGTAAACGATTCCGGCGCATTGATCAGGTCCACCGCTTGGGGCAGCGATTTAATGCCGTACACTTCTACGCCCTCCACCACGGCGGCCTCGCGCGCATTGGCCTCCGGCACCACCAGCGCGCGCATCCCCTGCTCGCGCGCGCCGAGCGCCGCGGAAAGCGCGCCGCGCACCGGCCGCACGCTGCCATCCAGCGACAGTTCGCCGAGAAAAACGGTGTGGGAAAGCGCCTTGCCGAAAAACGCGCCCTGGCAGCCCAGGATGCCCAGCGCCATGGGCAGATCGAAGCCCGAGCCCTCCTTGCGGATGTCGGCGGGTGCCAGGTTGACGGTCACGCTTTGCGGGTAGGGAAAATCGAAGCCGCAATTCTTGAGCGCCGCCTTGATGCGCTCGCGGCTTTCCTTGACGGCCAAGTCGGGCAGGCCGACCACGTTGAAATCCCCCATGCGGCCCGAGCCCACGTCCACCTCGACCTCCACGAGGTAGGCGTCGATGCCAAAGACGGCGGCGCTGAGCGCTTTGAAGAGCATGGGTGAGAGCGGCCCGGCGCTTCGCTCAGGGCCCGCCGGCGGGAAGAGTAAACCAACTAACAACGTTATGCCAGCGATACGCAATAGGTTACAGGGTCAGTATCCAATGTGCGGTCTATCGGGACTTGGCGCAGAAGCACCATAAGAGTACCCTTTCCACCGCGTCTAATTATTCGCTATGCCAGAGAAACTCTCGAATGAGCAGAAGCATGAGCGTATCTGCGCGTTTACGCATAGGCGCGTCGCAGGGTCCTTTGCCGCATTCTGTGCGCTAGAAGTGTTCTTAGTTTGGAGGGGCTTAGATAAACCCAGTTTGCGACCCAGTCTTTTTGAGCTTTTGTTTTATTTTCTCGCGATTGTTGTCTATGCCCCATATTTTATGCGTATTTTTAGGTGTTTGTCAGAGCGATTCATAGTTGGCATCGCTACGGTTCGCATTGCAATGGCAGTAGTTTCTTGGTTTGTCCCGAGCCTCTTCAATCCAGTCGCGGCCTTGGCCGGGCGGGTTTTTCTTGTGCTGTGGGTCATCGCCTTCCTCATGAGCTTGAATATGGTTGTCCAATCAGTTCGAAATCCGTATATCGAGGCTGAAAACGAGGATACAGCGATGGAAACGCGTGGTTTGCTTATTTTGGGTGCTGTCGTCGTAATCTCGCTCTTACTTGGTGCACTGTTGTACCTCGTTCCCCTGCGATAACAGCGCAGGGGGATGCCGCCATTCGGATCCCGCGTAATTCTTTGGGGTGTCGTGCCGATGTCCACGCTTTACAGGTTTTAGCCGCGGGGCCTATAGTGGGTTCTTCGCGCGCCGCAGCAACCTCAGAAAGATCCGGAAGCGGATGCGAAAAGAGGCTGCCAAATGATGCCCATACTCATCGTCATCGGGATTCTCGCGGTGGCGATTATCTTCATCTACAACGGCCTGGTGCGGCTGAGGGTCCAGTGCGACAACGCCTGGGCCGACATCGACGTGCAACTCAAACGCCGCTATGACCTGATCCCCAATCTGGTCGAGACCGTAAAAGGCTATGCCGCCCACGAAAAGGGCACGCTAGATTCCGTGGTCGCCGCGCGTAATCAGGCCATGTCCGCGCAGGGCCCGGCCGCCAGGGGCGAGGCGGAAGGCATGCTGAGTGGCGCGCTGCGGCAATTGTTCGCGCTGTCGGAGGCCTATCCGCAGTTACGCGCCGTGGAGAGCTTCACGCAACTGCAGAACTCGCTGAATCAGATCGAAGACACGCTGCAAAACGCGCGGCGTTATTACAATGCCGTGGTGCGCGATCTGAACACGCGCGTGCAGCAGTTTCCCTCGAACCTGGTGGCCAACCTGTGCGGATTCAAGCCGCGCGAATTCTTTGAGATCACCGCGCCGGCCGAGCGCGAGGTGCCGCGCGTAAACTTCGGCGCCACCGTTTCCTGACATCCGATGCGCACCCCTGTGCGCATACCATCCATTCACAAGACAACGAATATGCGTCTGAACCTGCAAACGGCTGAATTGTGCGGCGAGCCTGCCTCGGGAGTTTTCGTGGGCGGGCTGCGTCGCGCGCCGATGCGCTTGCGGTGGGCCGGGCTGTTGCTTGCGCTGCTTGCCTGGATTGCATTTCCGGCCGCGCCGGCCGCGGCGCGCGAACTGCGCATCCACAATTTTCATGCGGAGATTGTGGTGATGCCGGACTCTTCGATCGACGTCACCGAGACCATCGGCGTCGAGTTTATCGGCTCGTTTCAGGGAATCTATCGCACAATTCCCATCGAATATAACGGCCCGGGCGGCTTCAACTATTCGCTTTACATCGGCAATGTCGGCGCCACCGATGGCGCCGACGGCCAGGGCGCTCCCCTGCGCATCGAAAAAACGCGCCAGGGCGGCAACCTGCAATTCAAGATCTACGTGCCGGACGCCAGCGACGTTACGCGCTCGATCTCCCTGCATTACCACGTGCGCAACGGCTTGCGTTTCTTCGACGATCATGACGAGCTCTACTGGAATGTCACCGGCACCGAATGGACCGCGCCCATCGAAGAGGCCAGCGCCCTCATTATTTTCCCGGTGGGAGTGACCGGCCTGCACGCCACCGACTACACCGGCGCTTTTGGTTCCCGCGAGCAGAACGCGCAGGTCGAGGTTGTGGGCAGCAACGTGGATGTGCGCACCACGCAGCCGTTGGAGTTTCGCGAAGGGTTGACGGTGGTGGCCGGATGGGACAAGGGTTTTGTCCACGCGCCTACTTCGTCGGAAGACGTGACGGAGTTTTTGGAAAGTAATTGGCCGCTATTTGCCCCGATTTTCGCATTCCTCGTGATGTTCTGGCTGTGGTACACGCGAGGCCGCGACCCCGAGGAAGGCGCGGTGGTCGTGCAGTACGAACCGCCCACAGGTCTTACTCCGGGAGAGGTGGGAACCCTGGTGGACGACAACGTGAGCATGCGCGACGTCACTGCCACTATCGTGGACCTGGCGGTGCGCGGTTTTCTCAGCATCGAAGAGCGCGATTCAAAACATCTGATGGGGCTCTATTCCAACACGGAGTACGTCTTTCACCGCAAAAAGCAGCCCTCGGAATGGGCCGGCGCCAAGCCCCACGAACTCCTGCTGCTCTCCGGGATTTTCCAGAGTGGCTTGCGCGATGAAGTGGCCCTCTCCGAGCTGCAGAACAGTTTTTACCGCAACCTGCCGGGCATTCGCGGGGCGTTATTCGATTCCATGGTCGAGCACGGCTACTATCTGCACCGGCCCGACATGGTTCGCCAGCTCTATATCGGCGGCGGCATCGTGGCCGGAGTGCTGCTTTTCGGCGCCGGCCAATACGCGGCGCAGCAGCTTGGAATGCAGGCGCTGCCGTTTGTGGTGGGCGCTATTCTCACCGCCGCCGTGGTGTGCGGATTCGGCTGGTTCATGCCCGCGCGCACGGCTGACGGGGTTCTCGCGCGGCACGGCGCGCTGGGCTTCGAGGATTTTCTAACCCATGTCGAAGCGGACCGCATGGACCGCATCGCGCAAACGCCGGAGACCTTTGAAAAATTCCTGCCCTTCGCCATGGCGCTGGGAGTCGAAAAGAAATGGGTCGGCGCGTTCCAGAAAATTTTCACCCAGCCGCCTTCCTGGTATCAGGGCCCCGTGGGGATGCCGTTCTATGCCCTGGGATTCGCGAACAGCCTCAACCAGATGTCGGCGCGCGCCGGGCAGGTGATGAGTTCCGCGCCGCGCAGCTCTTCCGGCGGTTCGGGCTTTGGGGGAGGCGGCGGCTCGGGCGGCGGATTTGGCGGCGGTGGCGGAGGCGGCTTCTAATTATTTGCCGCGAAGCCGTCTCCGCGCGCGCAGCGCGGAGAGAACCCCGGCGTGAGTGAGAATTGCTTCAACTTCGCCGGCCGCGGGGCAGTTTCCGTCCCGTTACCTGGCTGAGCGCGCGCACCAGCGCGGGTCCCGTTACGCGAAGCTCGGCGATGCGGTGCCGCACCAGTCGGCTCAGAATTTTTTCACCGCGAGGCGTGGTGTGGACCAGCACGCGCCGGCGGTCCGTCTTGGACCGCTCGCGGCGGAAAAAGCCCTTCCTTTCCATGCGATCCACCAGTTCCACGGCGCTGTGATGGCGGATTTGCAGCCGTTCCGCCAGGGTGCGGATGGTCGGTTCCTGACCCTTTGGAAGACCGCGCAACGCCAGCATGCTTTGATACTGCTGCGGTTCGAGGCCCACGGAGCGGGCCGCTTTTTCGGCATTGTTCAGATAGCGGCGAATGAGAAAGCGAAATTCAGCCAGCGCTTGATATTCTCCGGAGTTCATGGACCTGATCATAATTCCAGTATATCGTAGGCCGATAGTCCTTTGGGATGTAGAAACTAACCAACGTTGCGAGCCTGATGGCATCGTGCCCGGCGAAGAGCGTTTGAGGGCAACGCCTTCAAAACGCCTTCTCCGAATCCAACAGGAGGGTGACCGGGCCGTCGTTCAGCAGTTCCACTTCCATATGCTTCTGAAAAACCCCTGTTTCCACGCGCACGCCCAAGGATCGCAAGCAGCGGACATATTCCTCATAGAGGCCGCTGGCCTCCGCAGGGGGAGCGGCGCGGTCGAACGCCGGTCTGCGGCCCCGCCGCACGTCGCCGTAAAGTGTGAATTGCGAAACCACCAGGGCCGCGCCGCCGCTTTCCAGCAGTGAAATATTCATCTTGCCCTGCGCGTCGTTGAAGATGCGAAGCTGCGCCGTTTTCTCCGCCAGGTAGGCCGCGGCAGCGGGCAAATCGTCTTTGCCCACTCCCAGCAGAACCACCACGCCGGAGTCGATCTCTCCCGACACGACTCCCTCCACGGTCACCCGCGCGCGGCGCACCCTTTGAACCACGGCGCGCACGGCTCAAGCAGCTCTTTTCGCGTGCGCCGCTGCGCGCGCGCCGCCGCGTTTGCCGCGCGGCGGGGGCTGGCACTTCGGACAGAAGTGACTGCTGCGCCCCGCGACGATCATTTGCCGGATGGTGGTCCCGCAACGGAAGCAGGGTTTTCCGTGGCGATGGTAGGCGCGATGGCGGATCTGAAACTCGCCCGGATTCCCTTCGGCGTCCACGAAATCCGAAATGGAAGAGCCGCCCAGTCGGATGGCCCAGCGCAATACGTAGCGAATCGCCTGCCGCAGCCGCGCCAGGTCCGTGCGGCTGAGTTGTGCGGCAAGACGCGCGGGATGAATCCCTGCCCGCCACAAGCTTTCATCGGCATAAATATTCCCCACGCCGCGAAGCACGCTCTGATCGAGCAGCAGCGCCTTGATCCTGGCGCGGCGCCCGCCCAGCCGGCGCTGGAACTCCCTGGCGGAGATTTCCAGCGGTTCGTCTCCCAAGCGCCCGCCAAATGCCGCGATGCCGGACTCCGGAACCAGGACGATGCGGCCGAATCGCCGCGGGTCGGTGTAGCGTAACTCGCGGCCATCGTCGAGTTCGAAGAATCCGTGCGTGTGGGGCGGGAAAGGCTCCCCGGCCGGACGCACCGCGAGGCGCCCGGTCATACCCAGATGCACGATCAGGTTGCGCCGCCCTTCTTTTTGCGCCGCCGATTGCTGCGGGTCGAGCAAAATGCGGATGAATTTTCCGAGGCGTTCCACGGAGGCGATGCGGCTGCCGGGCAGGCCTTCTTCCAGGGACGCCGGGTCGTCGATGAAGTCGGTCTTGCCCAGGCGCACGCCCACAATGCTCCGGCCCGGCAGGAGCATGCGCAGCCCGCGCACCACAGTTTCGACTTCCGGCAGTTCCGGCATATGCGCCCTCAAAAACAGTAGCACAAGACCATGAGCATCGGAGCAACCGGCACGAAGGCAGAGGAAGGACCCGATTCAGGGGAGCGGCAGTCCCGGCGAGGCCACGATTCCGGCCATGCGCAGAATCTCCTGGTACTCCGCGTCCGTGAGCGGGGAAATAATCAGGCGGACGTTCTTGAGGAATTTCACTTTGCGCAGCGCGGAATTCTCGCGCAATTCCGCCAGCGACACCTGGCGGGGAAGCCGTTCAAGCGCGCGCAAATCCGCCACCATGCTCTTCGAGTCGCGATCGTGCGGATCGGGATAGGGATCGCGGGTCACTTCCGCAAGGGCATAGAGCGCGCGTTCCGGTGCGGCATGATAACAAAGCACGCGGTCGCCCTGCCGCGCCAGCTTCAGTTGGCGCAGAGCGTCGGGACGCGAGCCGGCGCCGCGCCACATCTCTTTACCCTTTACGAAAAGAGTATCCCAGTGATAGTCGTGCGGATTCACACTGAAGAGCCAGTGGTTGCGTTTCGAGGCGGGATGGGTCATCGGCTGGGCGGGCAGATTAAAAGAACCTCTTCTTTTTGGGTAAACAAGCCGCCCACTATACACGTGAGTGCGTTCGAACGGGAGCAAAAAGTGCTCGCTACACCCTTCATAAAGACGCGTGAAGCCCCGTTATGGGTTCGTTGAACCCATCAATTCTTGTATGTGCTGTTATATGTGCAGGATAGGATATTCCGGAGCCGTTAGCCGCAATCCACCCAGACGTCTTCGCCGCGAACCTCGATGGTGAAGCATCCCACGCCCACGGCGGGGTTGGCGGCAACTTTCCCGGTGGTCACGTCGTACTGCCATCCATGCCACGGGCAAGTTACGATTTTCCCCGAGAGAGTTCCCTCGCCTAGCGGTCCGCCCCGATGCAGGCAGGTATTGTTGATGGCGTAGAATTTTCCGTCCACATTCGAGATCGCCAGCGTCTTTCCATCCACCTGAAACTCCCGAATGGTTCCCGCCGGGACTTCGTCTTTCCGCGCCGCACGCAGAAACGCCATCTCTAGGCACCTCTCTGGCTACTCATGGGGAATTCGTTCTGCCGGGCCCTGCGCCTTCCGCGTCATCCGCGGGGCGAGGGCGTCTGCGCGACCATCACGCCGCGCTTGAACTGGTCCACCATCTCCGGCCGCAACCGCACTTCGGTAGGTCGTTTGGCGAGCGACATCTGGTCGATCTTATCCTGCAACTTGAGCAGCGCGTAGAAAAGCGCCTCCGGCCGCGGCGGGCATCCGATCACGTACACGTCCACGGGGATAATCTTGTCCACACCCTGCAGCACCGAGTATGCGTTGAACGGGCCGCCCACGCTGGAACACGCTCCCATGGAGATGGCCCACTTGGGGTCGGGCATCTGTTCCCACACGCGCTTCAGCACCGGCGACATTTTGAGCGTCACCGTCCCGGCCACGATCATCAGGTCCGCTTGGCGCGGCGACGGGCGGAAGACTTCCGCGCCGAACCGCGCAATGTCGAAGCGCGCCGTGGTGGAAGCGATCATCTCGATGGCGCAGCAGGCCAGGCCGAACGTCAGCGGCCAGATGGCGGACTTACGCGCCCAGTTGAACACGTAATCCACCGAAGAGATCATGAAATTCTTTTCGAACCGGTTGTCCAGGACACCCATACGCTTATCCCGTGGCCTCCAAAGCAGGCCAGTATAGCTCCCTGCATTCCGGGAGTCAAAGACAACCAGAGCCCCACTACCCGGAGACTAGGAGGCTTGTCTTTCTAAGGCCACCACGCCTGCCTGAGCGCAAACTTCGTCTTCCTCGCTTGAGCCGCCGGACACTCCAAGCGCGCCAATGACCTTTCCATCCAGCAGAATAGGAAGACCGCCCTCGACCGGCATCGCACCCTGCAGCCTGAGAACTAGCAGCCCGTCGCCTCCCCGAGCCAGTCGATCCTGAAACACTTTCGTCGGGCGTTTGAACAGAGCGGCAGAACGCGCCTTCGTTTCCGCGATAGCCACACTGCCGACCTGCGTCTCGTCCATCTTCGCCAGGTAGACCAGGTGGCCTCCGGGATCGACAATGGCGATGACGATCGTCCAGCCGTTTGCTCCCGCCAGACTCAGCGCGGCGTCCGCTACGCGCCTGGCCTGCGCCAGCGTAATCGAGGGGCCGTAGGGCGGCAGCTTGGGGCCTGCGGCGGGACGGGGATGCAAATCATCGGATGCGCTCACTTGGATTGTCCTCCCAGACGACGGTAGACCTCATGCGCGACGACGAAATCATTGTGGTCAATGCCCAGCCCCCGGCACGCGTTCATCATCTCGTTGGCGCCGGCCGCAAGCGGCGCCGGACTGCCGAATTTTCGCGCCAGATCCAGGACCAGCAGCATGTCCTTCTGTTGCAGCGTCACATCCGCGAAGGGAACCTTCGGCATCTTCCCTTCGAGAATCAGCGGCCCTCGATAACCGAGCACGGGCGAGGCGGCCACGCTCTTGAGAATCGCATCGAGGGCAACCTCGCGCTGCACGCCGCCCTTCTCGGCGAGCGCCATGGCCTCTCCGAACGCGATGACTTCCACCATCAACAGCAGATTGACGGCGAGTTTCATCGTTACCGCCAGGCCGCTCTCCCCGATATAAGTCACCTTGGGCCCGATCGCGCGAAGCATGGGCTCCACGCGATCGAACACCGCCTTATCGCCGCCAACCATGAGAGACGCGTTGCCTTGTTGCACGGTGAGCGGACTCCCCGAGAGCGGCGCATCGAGCATGGCCACGCCCTTTTTCGAGAACTCGGCGGCAACCGCGCGCGTAACCTCGGGAGCAATGGTGCCCATATCGATATAAACGCTACCCGGCTTGATTCCGGCAAGCACGCCATTCTCACCCAGAGCCACAGCCTTGACTGCCGCTCCATCCGTTACGATCGAGAAGGTGACGTCCGAGACAGCGGCAACCGCCGCTGGACCATCGGCCCAGCGCATGCCGCTCTGAATCAGCGGAGCCGCTCTGTCCGGCGAGCGGTTCCAACCGGTAACCGCATGCCCTGCCGCCATCAAACGGGGCACAATCACCTGACCCATGGCCCCAAGCCCGACGAACCCAATCCTCACGAAGCCTCCTGCCCCAAGGTCTGTCTGCAATTCCCTATTGCACCTTAGGTTCGCTGCCCGTATTCCGCTCCCAGCGGGGTCATCGTATACGCCAAACTATACCGCGTCACGCGTTCAGTCGTCGGATCCTGAGAAAGCGGGATGATCTGCTTTACGCCAGAACAAGGCGAAACGGACACATGGTGTAATGACCGATGCAATTCCCCGAATCCATAACCGATCGCCTCCCGGCGCTGGCAACCCTTGAAGAGGATTGGGAACCCGTCTCCCGGTTGGCATTGGTGTCCTGGGTGGTGTTCTACGGGATTGTCTTGCTGGGAGCGTTCAGCGGCGGTGGCTTGGCGCGTTGGTTCGACCTGGTTTTTGTGCCGATCCACGAAGGCGGGCACTTGCTTTTTGGATGGTTTGGCAACCACTCGCTGATGGTCGCGGGTGGCACCCTGCTTCAATTATTCGTTCCCTTTGCACTGGCCGCCTATTTCGTGTTTCGCAGGCAAATTCCTGGCGCGGCCTTCTGCGCATTTTTCTTCTTCGAGCAGTTTCTGCCAATCGCAATCTACATGGCTGACTCGCGCAGTCAATCGCTCACCTACGTGACCGTTGGCGACCCCGACCTGGCGGAGCACGACTGGAGTTATCTTTTCTCGCAAGCGGGCGTCCTCGATCACGACACCCAGATCGGCGCTGCCGTTCGTATCCTGGGCTGGATCGGGATGCTGTGCGTGGTGGCGTGGATGGTCTGGAGAGCGTGGCCCCGGCGCCCCGACGATTTCATTCGCGCGTGAAGGCAAGCCCCCAGCTTGGAAACATGACCCGATAGTGGTTACAAAACACCTACGAAAGAACGGCGAGGAGCGCGCCAAAAACAAATCCCGGCGCCGTGAGGCGCCGGGATTCGGCAAAGCAACTTGGTGCGAGAGTGGAAGTACCCTTCTTACTCGCCGCCGCCGGCAGCAGGAGCAGGACGGCCGCTGTTGTCGGTAGCTCCGTTCTGATTCTGTTTACGTTGCGCCGCGGCAGCCTTGTCGCGATCGCTAGCGCCTTCGCCGTACGTCGTGTCGGCATCCTTCTGGCAGAAGTTGCAGGCGAAGTGGTCGGTGGGCGATTCCTCAATGATGTGCGCCTTGTCGTTGGTGTTGCACATCTGCGGCTGGATGTAATCGTCGGAGGGCCCAATCTCGGTGTGCTGGACAGGCCGGACCCAGGGGCGCGTGAGCATGACGGGATCTTCCACGGTTGATTCGTAAGTCAAGTCATCGCCCTTGCGGGTGATGCGCTCGATCACGTGTTCCTGGTCGCTGTGAATGCTGGTGAGCTTGTTGGCCCCGCCGGTTTGCGTGTACCAGGTTTCGTCGTTCAGCCCAACGGTGTCCACCACCAGGGTATCCCCATCCCAGTGACCGATGGAATGGCCCATGTAGGAAGTGTCGAAATCCGCGGGATGCTGCCGTCCGTCGGTGTAGATGAGGCGGTACTGCGGACCGGGATTGTTTTCATAAAGGATGGCGATGGACTTGGGATTGGCGACGATCTGGATCATGCCGCCAACGCCCGCGCGGGGAACGCCCGCCGGCTTGCACTCCAGCCAGGGATCCAAGTGGGTGATGGTGCCGTACACGGTCTTGGCAATCGCTTGCGCCTTGGCCATGTATTCCGGCTTGTAAGGAGGCTGATTGGCAGACTGCTTGACGTTTCCGCCGTCATCGGGATGTCCGCCGCCGCCTTCCGCGCCGGCATAGTCGAAGAAGATGGAGCCGTCCTGCGTCTTGACGATCCCGCTGGCCGCTGCTGAGCCCGTGGGCGCCTGACCGTAGTTGTTAACGCCGGCGACGCCGACGCCGTAGAATCCGCTCAGGTCCGGGTGGCCATCGGCCATGCGCGGTGTGGGTTTGGCTTGCGCGGCAGCCACTCTTGCCGGGTTGCCGCCGAATTGCGCGTTCGCGCTGGGAACCATTGACAAGCAAAGTACTGCGGCTATGGCGAGCGCGGAAAGGCCATAGCTCGTGAGTCGAAGCTTCATAGCTGGTAATCCTCCTCTTTCGCGGTCTGTTCCTGTCACCGGCGAGGTTACCTTCGCTTCCAGGCCGGATGCCCGAGGACGACGATGCGTCAGTGTAATACAAGATGGCCAAAAGCAG
>Ga0302324_100019227_pt1 | contig 13427 bp, 13 predicted proteins | sample Palsa_T0_1_FD_201949 | JGI IMG/M metagenome (GOLD analysis project Ga0302324, IMG submission 201949) | Peat permafrost microbial communities from Stordalen Mire near Abisko, Sweden - Palsa_T0_1 | ecosystem: Environmental > Terrestrial > Soil > Palsa > Peat permafrost | place: Sweden: Abisko...
GCTTCCGGACACAGCTCATCGGCACCGCCGAGCAGGTCGCGACCCGGATCGTCGAATATCGCAAGCTGGGCGTCGATCTGATCCTGACCGGCTTTCTGCACTACCACGAAGAGGTACAGCGCTTCGGTGAAGAGGTGCTGCCGATCGTGCGCGAGCTCGAGCTCGAGAACGGGCTCGACCCGGCCGCGGTTCCGGATCCGGCGGCTGGCCTGTCGGAAACCGACCCGGCGCTCTCGGTGGCTGGATGACGGCCGCGACGATCGCGCCGCCGGCCTTTACCTCTGACGAGCAGGCGATCCTGGCCGCGCGTGAGTTCGCCGAGTCGATCGCGCCTGGCGCGATCGACCGCGATCGTGCCGGCACGGTGCCGGTCGACGAGCTGGCCCAGCTCGACGCCAGCGGTCTGCTGGCGATCACCGTGCCGCGCGCGCACGGAGGGACGGAGGTCACGATGGTCACGCTCGCGGAGGTCATCCGGACGATCGCCGCTGTCGATCCCGCGATCGCACAGGTTCCACAGGGTCACTTCCTGATGGTCGACGTGGTGGCGGTTTGGGGAACCGAGCCCCAACGCCGGCTGCTGTTCGGCGAGGTGCTGGCGGGAGGGCGACTCGGCAACGCGCTCGCCGAGCGCGGTGGCCGCCACGCGCAGGATCTGCAAACGCGGCTGCGCGACGGTCGGCGCCTGGATGGTCGTAAGTACTACTGCACGGGCGGGCTGACCTCGCGCAGGATCGCCGTCAGCGCACTCGACGACGAGGATCGCCTGGTGCTGGCGTTTGTGCCGCGGGACGCCGAGGGGGTGACGCTCGATACGGACTGGAACACGATGGGCCAGCGCGCCACCGTCAGCGGCGGCGCGACATTCGTCGACGTCGCCGTCGACCCCGCGCTCGTCATCCCCTACTACGAGGCGTTCGCGGTTCCCCAGCAGCTGGGGGCGCGCGCGCAGCTCGTCCATGCGGCGATCCAGGTGGGTATCGCCGGCGGCGCGTTGCGGGACGCGGGCGAGTTCGTGCGCACGCGGGCGCGGCCGTTCTTCGAGGCCGCGCGCGCCGGCTGGGCGGGCACCGCGGCGGAGGACGTGTACACGATCGGTCGCTACGGCCGCCTGGCTACGCGCGTGAGAGCGGCAGAGACGCTGCTGGCCGACGCGGCGGCGACGCAGCAGGAGATCGGGCGCCGGCCGGCTGATGCGGCCGCTGCGGCACGGGGATCGATCGAGATGGCGCAGGCGAAAGCGTTCGCCAGCGAGGTGGCGGTGGAGGTGGCCAGTGACCTGTTCGCGCTGAGCGGCGCGAGCGCCGCGGATGAGCGCTACGACCTGAGCCGCCACTGGCGCAACGCTCGCACGCACGCCAGCCACGATCCGGCGGACTGGAAGTACCACCACGTCGGGAACTTCCTCCTGAACGGTGCACTGCCCCCCAACCACGCGCAGCTGTAGGCAATGGGAACCACCAGCCAAATTTCTACTAATTATATTGATTCACTAGACAAGGAGAACGAGCATGGCAACCACGACCAGTACTTCGGCCATCCGTCCCGGTTCGCCCGAGCTCACTGAGCTGCTGGCCCGGATCGCACCGGGCGCCGAGGAGCGAGAGCGAGAGCTCAAGGCCCCGTTCGAGGTCATCGGTTGGATCAAGGAGGCTGGTCTCGGCCGGCTGCGGATACCGGTGGAGGCGGGAGGCGGTGGTGCCACGGTCCGCGAGCTGTTCGAGACAGTCATCGCGTTGGCTGAGGCCGACTCCAACGTCGCCCATATCCTGCGGACCCACTATTGGTTTGTCGAGCAGCAACTCGTGAGTCCCGACCCAGACGATCGAGCGCGTGGGATTGCTCTGCTGAACTCCGGCGCACTCGTCGGCAACGGGTTCAGCGAGCAGAGCAGACATCCGGTCGGCCTCTACTTCGACACTGCGTTCACGCCCGACCCCGACGGCGGTTACCGCTTGAACGGGAAGAAGTACTACTCGACCGGCACTCTGTACTCGGATTACACCCAGATCTGGGCGGCCGCGCCGGACGGCCGCATTGCCGGTGCCGTCATTCCCATCGACCGCGAGGGCGTCACGATCGAGGACGACTGGGATGGCTTCGGGCAGCGCCTGACGGCCACTGGCACGACACGCCTCGAGAACGTACGCGTCGCCGAGGATGAGTACTACGACCTGGGCGAGCCGGACGGACCCCTCCCGCCGAGTTACTACGGCGCGTTCCTGCAGCTCTACCTGCAGGCCGTGACGGCCGGTGTCCTGCGCAGCGTCCGCAACGATGCGGTTGCGCTCGCCAAGCGCCGTCGGCGCAACTTCAGCCACGCCACGCTGCCGCAAACGCCGACCGAGGACCGCCAAGTGCTTCAGGTCGTCGGGGAGATCGCCGCTGACGCCTTCGCCGCTGAGGCGATTGTGCTGATCGCCGCCGAGCGCATCCAGGACGCCGTTGATTCTGTGGTCGATGGAGTCCCGACTGCGGAGGCCGCGGAGGCCGCCCAATTGGCAGCGGCTGAGGCCAAGGTCGCCGTCGACGGCTTCTCGTACGCGACCGCCGGGAAGCTGTTCGATGTCGGCGGCGCGTCGGCGACGCAGTCGATCTACAACCTCGACCGGCACTGGCGAAACGTCCGCACGATCTCGACGCACAACCCGACGTTCCTCAAGGCATCAGCGATTGGCGACCACATCGCCAATGGTGCGTCGTTCCCGGCCAACGCCTACTTCTGACCCCGGCGCCACGAGAAAGGGATCTCACCATGTCGTCCGTTGGACTGCTGTTCGTCGGATCGGTGCTGTTCTTGAACGGCCTGCTGTTCCTCGGCAAGGCCGACGTCAAGAGTGTCGCCGTGTTCAATCTATTCGTGGGAGGTCTGCAGGTCGCCGTGCCGTTCTACCTGATCGCCACGGCCCACACTCCCGATGACATCCTCAGTGCGGCCGGCATTTTCCTGTTCGGGTTCACCTACCTCTACGTCGGCATCGTGAACCTCGCCGGCTTCAAGGCTGACGGCATCGGCTGGTACTCGCTGTGGGTCGCTGCGCTGGCCGCTGGGTTTGGTCTCACAGAGATCCTGCGGTTCCACGAGACGACGCTCGGGCTGCTGTGGCTGCAATGGTCTGCACTGTGGGCACTGTTCTTTGTCGTGCTCGCGCTGGGTGTCGAGCGGCTCACCACGACGGCCGGATGGCTGACGCTGATTCTTTCGCTCACCACGTGCACGATTCCCGGATTCCTGTTCCTGCTCGGCGATTGGGGAAAGATCCCGACGTGGGCCGTGATCGCCTCGATCGTTGCGACCGCCGTCGCGGTGATCCTGATTGCGGTCCGCACCGTGCCGGCTCAATCCCGGACGCGTGCGGCAGCAAGCGAAGTGGGCGTCGCGGTCACGAACTGAGCACCGACGAGGGCCAAGTCGCGAGAGAGGCCGCGGACGATCTGGTCCGCGGCCTCCTCTCGGCGCGCGGAGCGGCGTAGTCTGGATTGATTTCAGATCTGTGGCACGGACCGAGGTCGTGTATTGGGGCCGGTGCCCCGGATGCGCGACCGTACGCAGTGCCTAATGACACCCTCTGATCCCGGAAGGGGTTGCTTTGTCTGATCGTCCTGACGCCGTTGTGGGAGAGAGGAACGAAACGAACGGGGCCGGTTGCCCGGGTGCGCATCAGCGTGCTCCGCACCCGACCCAGGGTGGCGGGAACCGAGGGTGGTGGCCGAACCGGCTCAACCTGAGGATCCTGGCCAAGAACCCCGCGGTCGCCACCCGCTCGGCGTGGGGTTCAGCTATGCCGAGGCGTTCAAGACGCTCGATCTCGCCGCGGTCAAGCAGGACATCTCGGGAGTGCTGAGCACATCGCAGGACTGGTGGCCGGCGGACTTCGGCCATTACGGCCCGTTCATGATCCGGATGGCGTGGCACAGCGCCGGCACGTGCCGCATCAGCGATGGCCGGGGTGGCGCCGGGGCCGGCCAGCAGCGGTTCGCACCGCTGAACAGCTGGCCGGACAACGGGAACCTCGACACGGCACGGCGGCTGCTGTGGCCGGTCAAGCAGAAGTACGGCCAGGCGCTCTCGTGGGCGGACCTGATCGTCCTCACTGGTAATGTCGCCCTGGAGTCAATGGGCTTGGCGACGTTCGGCTTCGCCGGAGGCCGGGAGGACGTGTGGGAGCCGGACGAGGATGTGTACTGGGGCCCGGAGACCGAGTGGCTGGGCGACGAGCGCTACACCGGGGAGCGGGAGCTCGAGGAGCCGCTGGGCGCTGTCCAGATGGGCCTGATCTACGTCCAACCCGGAGGGCCCGAACGGCCACCCGGACCCACTCGCCGCGGCCACGGACATCCGCGAGACGTTCCGCCGCATGGCGATGAACGACGAGGAGACAGTCGCGCTGATCGCCGGCGGGCACACGTTCGGCAAGACCCACGGCGCGGCCGACTCCGACCAGTACGTCGGCCCCGAGCCCGAGGGCGCCGCGCTGGAGGAGCAGGGGCTCGGCTGGAGGAACACGTACCGCTCCGGCAAGGGCGCAGACGCCATCACGAGCGGCCTCGAGGTCACCTGGACGGCCACGCCGACGGCATGGTCCACCAGCTTCTTCGACATCCTGTTCGGCTACGAGTGGGAGCTGACCAAGAGCCCGGCCGGCGCGCACCAGTGGCAGCCGAAGGACGGCGCGGCGGCGGGCACGGTCCCCGGTCCCGACGCGGGATCACCCAAGCGCCCCCCGACGATGCTGACGACCGACCTCGCGCTGCGCTTCGACCCGGCCTACGAGACGATCTCGCGGCGCTTTTACGAGCACCCGGACGAGCTCGCCGACGCGTTCGCTCGGGCCTGGTTCAAGCTCACCCATCGTGACATGGGGCCTGTCGCGCGGTACCTCGGCCCGGAGGTCCCGACCGAGACCCTGCTGTGGCAGGACCCTCTCCCCGCGGTGACGCACGAGCTCATCGACGCGCAGGACATGGCCACGCTCAAGGGTCAGATCCTCGCTTCAGGGTTGTCGGTCTCCCAACTGTCTCCACGGCCTGGGCGTCGGCGTCAACGTTCCGCGGCAGCGACAAGCGCGGCGGCGCCAACGGCGCCCGCATCCGCCTCGAGCCTCAGAACGGGTGGGAGGTCAACGACCCCGACGAGCTGGCCACCGTGCTGGGGACGCTGGGGGATGTCCAGCAGGCGTTCAACCGTGCCCAGGCCGACGGCAAGCAGGTCTCGCTCGCCGACCTGATCGTGCTCGGCGGCTCCGCGGCCGTCGAACTGGCGGCCCAGAACGCCGGCCATGACATCGAGGTCCCCGTCACGCCGGGTCGCGCGGACGCGTCCCAGGAGCAGACCGACGTGGAGTCCTTCGCCGCGCTCGAGCCGACCGCGGACGGGTTTCGCAATTACCTCGGTGCGAGACAGAGGCTCACGGCCGAGTATCTCCTGATCGACCGCGCGAACCTGCTCACCCTGAGCGCCCCGGAGATGACCGTCCTCGTGGGCGGCCTGCGTGTCCTGGGCGCGAACTCGGGGCGCTCCCCGAAGGGCGTGTTCACGACGCCCGGGTCGTTGACCAACGACTTCTTCGTGAACCTGCTCGACCTGGGCACAGCGTGCTCGGCGACGGTCGACGATGCGGGGTCGTTCGAGGGCCGCGACGTCAGCACGGGCGAGCCGAAGTGGACGGGCAGCCGCGTCGACCTCGTGTTCGGCTCGAACCCCGAGTTGCGCGCGCTCACGGAGGTCTACGCGAGCGATGACGCGCGGGAGAAGTTCGCGCACGACTTCGTCGCGGCATGGGTCAAGGTCATGAACCTCGACCGTTTCGACCTCACCTGATCTCGAGTCCAGGTCGGCCGCTCGTCGGCCGGCCTGGCCAGTCAGTCCTATTGGGGGTCGCGGGCGCTCCTGTGCCTCCATCCGCGCGGATATTCGGCGTCATGCAGCCGGTGAAGCTGGTGTGCGTAATCGTCCAGCCGATCAGCGGCGCTCTGAGCTTCGTGGTAATCCTTGCCGTGGTCGCGAGCCGGTGTTCTCTCCTCAGCTCGTTTGCGCACGATATGCAGCTCCTCGCGGGCCAGCTCGACGATCTTTTCCAATGTCTGTTCGAGATTCACGGTTCCCCTCGTGCCGTAGTCGGTGGTCCTTGGGCCCGCTCTGCGGACGGGTGCAGCTTAGTGCGTGAGCGGTTCTGCACCCGGGCTCTCCACCCGTCGGTGGAGGGCGCCGCGATCTCCACCTGAAGATCCACCCGGACGCCGATGTCAGAACGTGTCGCGGAGATCACGATGCTCCCATGACAACTACCTAAGCGCCGGTACGCCCTCGGCCCGGGGTCTGGTCGTGGTATGGCCGAAACTACGCCGTCGCAATTGCGTCGGCGACGAACGCGGCGATCGCAGCGGTGAACTCGCGCCGGCTCTCCTCCCAGGCATAGAACATGTGGCCGCCGCCGAAATGGCGTACGGTCAGCCGGCTGGCCATCTCCGCGTCCAGGCGCATCAGGTTCCGCAGCCGGTCGCTCGCGTAGTACGGCGTCACCAGGTCGTAGCGGCCGTGCGTGATGAACGCCTTCATGTGTGGGTTGAGCGACATCCCGTAGCGGAAGTCGTCAGTGGCGCCGACGGGCGGCATGAAGAAGTGCTGCGGTGCGTCGTTGCGCCACAACTCGTTCACCTCGTAGCTCAACACCACGTACTCGCGATCGGTCTCCACGCCGATCTCCGATCGGAGCTGCCGGTTGATCGCCGTCGTGTACGCGGGACCGATGCCGGCGAGCGTCGGGTCGGGACCGGCGAACGTCTCGCGATCGGGGAACGGATCGGTAGTGGTGATCGTCGCGTCGTAGGACCCGAGCACCTTCCGCTCGTCGCGGAGCAGCTCGCGCGTGAACGTACCGATCGTGATGCGGCCCTCGGCGCGCGCGACCAGGTCGGCCGGGAGGCCGATGAGGTCAGCGAGACGGCCGAGGATCCGGTCACGCTGCACCGCCGGCATCGACGCGCCACGCGTCAGGAGGGTGGCGTAGTCGCCGGTGGCGAACCGCTCCGCCTGTTCAAGGACCTCGTCGGGTGGCGTGCTGGCCGCGAACGCCCGCGAGCGCCGGTGGTGCGCGGCGGCGATCGCCATCGTCGGCACGAGGTCGACCCACCCGAGTACGTCGTAATCGGTCGGCGCGAGCGATGCGAACTCGAGCGCCGGGGAGATGAGCACCGCGCCGCTGAGCCCGATACCCGCCGTCTCCTGCAACATGCGCACGAGCCGGCCGACGCGGTATCCGCCATAGCTCTCGCCGGCAATGAACACCGGTGAGCCCCACCGGCCGTGGCCAGACAGCCACCGGCCCATGAACTCGCATAGCGACTCGAGATCGCGCTTGTAGCCGAAGAATTCCCGCGCGTCGCCGTCGTCGCCATGCTTCTGCTGCTGTTTCTCCTCGCCGTCCTTGCTGGCGTCCGCGATGACGCGGCTGAAGCCGGTGCCCACCGGGTCGACGAACACAAGATCAGTGAAGGCGAGCCACGACTCCTCATTGGAGACGAGCCGAGCAGGCAACTGCGGCAGCGTTCCGTCGGGTGGAAATGCGACCCGCCGCGGCCCGACGGCGCCCATGTGAAGATACGCCGACGACGCGCCCGGGCCGCCGTTGAAGACGAAGGTCACCGGACGATCGCCATCGCGGTCCGCAACGTAGGAGACGGAAAAGATCTCCGCCGCCGGCTTCTCCTTTCTGCGCAGGACGATCCACTGTGCGGTCGCGGTGTAGTCGATCGACATGCCCGCCGCCGTCCAGGTGGCGGTTGTCTCCGCCCCGGCGGGCGGCTCGTGCTCCGCCGTCGCGGCGGGCTTCTCGTCCTTCGTGCGCTCGTCGGCCATTCCCGAAACGCTATCTCTCATCCCGCGTTGGCGTGCTGGAGTCCGGGATCATCCCATTGCCTGACACTGCGACCGAAATTCACCTGGAGTCATCGCGATGCTCCGAGGGCCCTGAGCGGGGCCCGGGTGCGCGCGAGGCGCAAAAACAGCGGCACGAACGCGCGCCGGTCGCGTCGAGGCGACGCGGGGACGGCCGGGGCGCTGATGACCGGCGTGGAGGTCGCCGGCGGCCACCCCGCGAGCTCGTAGCCGCGTGAATCGATCCACTCGAGCAGCTCTCGGCCCGTCATCGAGAACGACCCCCAGGGAAAGTGAGCCAACTCCTCGGTCGCGAACGCGTCACGGACCGCTGGTGGCGGCTCCCGGCCGGTCACGTCGATCAGCAATGCACGCGCGAGCTGCCTGGTGGCGTTCATGCTCGGCCAGCCCCAATCAAACCTGCCCAGCGCGGGGGCAAGCGGCCCGTCGCTGCCGTCCTCGTCGATGACGACGATCACCGGGTGGCCGGCGTCTCGCTCACCGTGATAGACCCGGTGAAGCGTGCTCAGAGAGTCGCTGTCGATGTCCGACGCTGGCTCCTGGCTGAATGTTGGCTCGTCATCGGTGGTGACTGTGTCTTGCGTGAACATTGCCTGCCTCCTGGTCGAAGTTGGTGTCGAGAATGAGAAGGTTCGCTCGTGCGGCTGTCATCGGCCTGTGATCGACCTGTGGATTGCCTGTGAGTACAGGCGGCGTCCCGCCAGGTCCTCCAGGACGGCCGCCGTGCCGCAGGTGCCTGCTGATCGGATTCACAGCAAACGCACAGCTTGAGCGGCCATCCTGAAGGCATGCTCTCCACCCAACCAGCCGACTCTGGGGTGCGGGTGCTCGTGGTCGATGATGAGCTGAACATCACCGAGCTTGTGTGTTTGGGTCTGCGCTACGAGGGCTTCGAGGTCACGAGCGCCGCGGACGGGCGCCAGGCGCTGCGCGCGGTGCGCGAGTTTGACCCCAGCGTGGTGATCCTCGACGTGCGCTTGCCCGACATCGACGGATTCGAGGTCTGTCGTCGGTTGCGCGCTTCGGGCAATCGCGCCCCGGTGATCTTTCTCACCGCACGCGACTCGACCGAGGACAAGATCGCCGGGTTGACGATCGGTGGCGATGATTATTTGACCAAGCCGTTCAGTCTCGATGAGTTGATCGCCCGGGTGCGCGCGATCGTGCGGCGCATCAACGTGGGCCGAGACGAGGCGTCTGGACGTTTGCGGTTTGCCGACCTGACGTTGGACGAGGACACGCATGAGGTGCGCCGCGGGGAGCGCCCGATTGCGCTGACGCCGACCGAATTTCGGCTGTTGCGCTTCTTGTTGGTCAACTCGGGCCACGTGCTGTCCAAGGCTCAGATCCTCGATCACGTCTGGCAGTACGACTTCGGGGGGGACGGCAACGTGGTCGAGACGTTCATCAGCTATCTGCGCAAGAAGGTCGATGCCGATGGGGATCCGCTGATCCACACGGTCCGCGGCTTTGGCTACAGCCTGCGCCTGCCCACGTAGGATGTCGCTGCGCGCACGCCTGCTGGCCGGTCTGCTCGCGCTCTCGCTCGCGGGCATGGCGGCGGTCGCGGGTGGGACCTATGTCGCGTTGCGCTCGTTTTTGTTTGACCGCGTCGACCAGCAGCTATCGATCGCGCGCCGCTCCGTGGGTCGGGAGCTCAGCGAGCTGAGCGGCCCCCACGCACCCCTCAGCGCCGCGAGCGACGCGCAGGCGCTGAAGAACCTCGCGCCGCCCGACGCGTTCATCGAGCTACGCGACCCCGCCGGCCACGTGCAGGCACTCGCCCAGACCGGGCCACCGGCGGACCCCAGCCCGGCCCCACGGCTGCCGGCGGTGCTCCACCCCCCTCCCGCATCGAGCGCGCTGCCACGGTCAACCCGGGACGTTCAGCAGTTCGACACCGGCGCGGTCAGCGGTACCGGACGCTACCGCGTGCAGGTCAGCTCGCTGCCCGGCGATCAAGGAGTCCTGGTCGTCGCCGCCCCGCTTGACACCGTGACCAGCACGCTGAGCCGTCTGATCGTCGTCGAGCTCGTGATCGCCGGCGTCGTGCTCGTGCTGCTGGCGTCCGGGGCGTTCTGGCTGCTGCGGGCCGGGCTGCGCCCGCTCGAGCGGATCGCACAGACAGCCGCTGGGATCGCCGACGGCGATCTTGACGTGCGCGTCACCCCGGCCGACACGCACACCGAAGTCGGACGGCTGGGGCTGGCGCTGAACGGAATGCTCGAGCGTCTCGGGGAGGCTTTCGCCCGCCGCGATCAAGCCGACGCGCAGCTGCGGCGCTTTTTCGCCAACGCGTCGCACGAGCTGCGAACGCCGCTGACCTCGATCCGCGGCTACGCGGCCCTGTTTCGCCGCGGCGCCCAGGACAAGCCAGAGGATCTCGCCAAGTCGATGGCCAGGATCGAGTCCGAAGCGACGCGGATGAGCGTGCTGATCGACGACATGCTGCTGCTCGCTCGTCTCGACGAGCGGCGAGCGCTGCAGCGCCGGCCCGTCGATCTGGCCAAGATCGCGCTCGACACCGTCCAGGACGCCCGCGCGCGCGATCCCCTCCGGCCGATCACCATGCACCAGCACGGTCCGCTGGTGGTGGACGGCGACGAGCAACGGCTGCGCCAGGTGGCGGCCAATCTGCTCGCCAACGCCCAAATCCACACGCCACCCGGCACCCCCATCCACGTCGACCTCGCGGCCCGCGGCGATCACGCCGTCCTCACCGTCGCTGACCAGGGCCCAGGCATCGACCCCGACCAGGCCGCGCACATCTTCGAGCGCTTCTACCGCGCGACGCCCCCCAGCGTCCACGACACCGCGCCGCGCGGCGCCGGCACCGGCCTGGGCCTCGCGATCGTCGCCGCAATCGTGCAAGCCCACCACGGCACCGCAACCGTCCAGTCAACCCCCGGCCACGGCGCGAGCTTCGAAATCACGCTCCCACTCGCCAACACCACCCCAGCCCCCCACCAACCGCCGGCGCGGGCAGCCAACCCAATCACACCATAAATTATCTCAGGTGTCATCACTCGATCAGGTTCGGATCCTCGACTTCTCGCGCGTTCTGGCCGGCCCGTTCGCCACGATGGTGCTCGGCGACCTCGGCGCTACGGTCACCAAAGTCGAGCGCCCCGGGACCGGGGACGAGACCCGGGCATGGGGGCCGCCGTACGACGACCGCAACGAGGCGACGTACTTCCAGTCGGTCAATCGCAACAAGCAAAGCCTCGTACTCGATCTGGCTGCCCCGGAGGATCAAGCCCAGGCGCGCGAGCTGGCCGACCGGGCCGACGTCGTGGTCGAGAACTTCCGGCCTGGCGTAATCGATCGTCTCGGCCTCGGCTATGAAGACCTACGCGCTGGGCACCCGGGGCTCGTGTTCTGCTCCATCACCGGTTTCGGTGCGGGGGCAGGGGCGGACCGCCCGGGATACGACCTGCTGATCCAGGCGCTCGGCGGCCTGATGAGCATTACTGGCGATCCGGGCGGGGAGCCGCAGAAGGTCGGCGTCGCGCTGGTCGATGTCCTCGCCGGGCTCTTCGCGACCGTGGGCATCCTGGCTGCTCTCCGACACCGCGACGCCACCGGCGAGGGCCAGAGGATCGACATCGACCTTCTCTCCTGCCTGCTGGCGGCGCTGGTCAATCAGGGCTCGGCCTTCACATCCGGGGGAGTGGTCCCCGTCCGCATGGGCAACATGCATCCGAGCATCGCCCCGTACGAGCCCCTCGCCTGCGCCGACGGAGAGCTCGTGCTCGCGGTCGGCAACGACCGCCAGTTCGAAGCGTGCTGTGAGGTCCTTGGCCTCGCTTGGCTGGCGACCGATCAGCGCTTCGCCACCAACACAGCGCGCGTCGAACACCGCGGCCAACTCAGGACGCTGCTCCAGCAGGCCCTCCGTCGGCGGCCTGCGGGCCAATGGGTGAAGGCACTCTCGGCGGTCGGCGTGCCCGCCGGGCAGCTCAACGACATCGCCGGGGCGTTCGCGCTCGCCACGGAACTCGGTCTGGAGCCCATCGTCGACGTGCCACGAGACGACGGAACCACGGTGCGACTGACCCGCAATCCCATCCGGATGTCGGCAACTCCCCCAACGCACCGCAGCGCACCCCCGCCGCTGCAGAGCGCCAAGACCACCGGACCGCCGCACCCGCCTGCGAGAGCGTGAACTCAAAGTTGGGATAGCCCCGGCCAGCGCCAGACCAGCATCACTCCGTCGCCGATCGTCAGCAGAGCGTTGTGCACCCGGTCGTCCGCCTGAACTCTGCGGGCGAATTCCCGGATCCCGACCGCGCCCTCACCCTCGATGGACGCGTCGAGCGCTGCTCCGCCGTAGAACAGGTTGTCGGCGACGATCACACCGCGCTCGGCCAGCTTGGGCAGCACCGCGTCGTAATACGCCGGGTAATCGGCCTTCCACGCATCGATGTAGACCAGGTCGAACGGCCCCTCAAGATCGGAGATCGTCTGGAGCGCATCGCCCACGATCAGTTCGACGCGGCGTCCGTATGGACTGGAGTCAAAATGACGGCGAGCCACCGTGGCGATTTCCGGGTTGACCTCAAGGCTCGTGACCGTTCCGTCCGCGGGCAATGCCGCCGCCATCGTCAGCGCGCCGACGCCCGTGAAGCTGCCGATCTCCAGCACGTGACGCGCACCGCTGGTCACGATCAGCGCTTCCAGCAGTCTCGCCTCGACCAGGGCACTCATCATCCCCGGTGAACGCGTGTTGTCCTGCGTCCACGCGGCAGCGGCGGCGATTTCGCCCTCGAACGGACTTGTATGTTGCTCGGCGTACCGGGCCGATACGGCTGAGACCAAATCGCTCACGGGCCCAGGTTACCGCGGCTGATCCCAGACTCCGTCTCTCACCTCCACTCCGGCAATGCGATCGTCGAGCGTTCCGGCGCGTCGCACCAGAACGTTGGCTTCCCGCAGCGTCGCGGGAAGCCAACGCACAGCCAGAGGTCAGGTAGCGATCACCGAGCCGTACACGGTGCAGACGTTCTGCTTCACGAGCGTGGTGGCGTTGTCGAACGCGTAGTTCACGGTCACGACCTTGCCGGTCGAGGTTTCGAACATCACCGTGCCGGAGGAGTTGTAATCGCCGGACACGGCAGGTGACAGGCTGACACCCTTGCTCGTTTTCGTAAACGCGCTGTTCTTGATGATGTGACCCCGACCAAACCCGTCGAACATGCGCCCGAAAATATCGGCGCTGGTGGCGGACGTGAAGGCAAAGATCACCGGCGAACCTTTCGCGTCACAGCGTGCGTTGATCAGCAGCGAGTCCACGTTGACCACCGTTACGGTCCTCGAGTTTGGCTTGGCGATGAACGAGAACGTCTTGGTCGCGGGACCGCTGACTGTGCTCGCGCTCGATGTTCCGGCAGCCAGCGAAACCAGCGCAATGATCGAGACGAACAGCGCGGGCAAGCCGCGCGTTCCAATGAGACGTTTCACTTCAGCTCCTCACTCGTGGCTTGGCCACGACTAGTCTTGGATGGCCGCGGGCCGCATGATACTGGCGACC
>Ga0302324_100019228_pt1 | contig 13426 bp, 15 predicted proteins | sample Palsa_T0_1_FD_201949 | JGI IMG/M metagenome (GOLD analysis project Ga0302324, IMG submission 201949) | Peat permafrost microbial communities from Stordalen Mire near Abisko, Sweden - Palsa_T0_1 | ecosystem: Environmental > Terrestrial > Soil > Palsa > Peat permafrost | place: Sweden: Abisko...
ACAAGCGACACAGGGAGACAGTCCGCTTGAGATCGACAAGGTGGACATAGTTCTTCGCAGCGTCACGGCCGGTAAGGCGCTCCTTGAAGACGCGATGGACGATGTCCAATCGCTCAGCAAGAGCGACCTGATCGAGAAGTACGTGCGCGCCGGCCGCGTGATGCCCGACCCGCCTGCGGCCGAGCCGGTCGACGGCGTTGACGAGAATCAGGAAGAAGATCCCGTCATCGACGCTGAGGTCGTGCCTGCCGACGAGGTTGTCGAGGTCGAGATCGGACACCCGGCGACCCCGCAGCCGGACAGCCTGAGGCAGTTCGACAAGACCGACTTGCTCGAGGAATGGCTCCATCTCCGGTACTCGATGATGGAAGCCGTTGAGAACCGGGAAACGTTTCCTCCGTCGTTGCCGGCCCAGCTGATTGCGCGCGGCGTGTCAGCGTGCGATCAAATCTTGAAGGCCGGCGGCCTCGATATCGGCTCGCGCGATGTCTAGGAGGGCAGACAGGGTGTGTGCCGCACGCGAGAATCCGGGCTAGCTCAAGCTCCGCTTAGACCAGGACTTCGCTTAGGTCGGTCTCGGTCCCGCCGGTCACGAACAGACGCCCGCCGCCGGTCGTCTTGAGCGTGGGCTTCTCAGGCGCGGCTGTGAGCTGCGTCAGGAGCGTGAGCAACTGCTGAGCGTTGACCGGCTGCCCGTGCGTCACGGTCTGCCCTTCCCACTGCAGCGACACGCCCAGGGGCACCACGTCGGCGGGATCGACGCCGAGTACGTCGCGTTCGATCCGGCTGCGGATCCCTTCAGCTCGGGTTAGCTCTGTGAGCGTGCCGGCCAGCTCAGCGACCAGTTCCCCGATCCTCGCGCGCTGCCGCTCAGCGTTCTTCGCTTCAGCAGATCGCCACGACTCACCGTGAGCGTTGATCACGCGGTTAGCGGCCGTAAGTGCATCGTCGGCCAATATGCGGCGGGCATCCCGCTCGCGCTCGGCCGCCGCCAGGTTCACCCGCAGGCCGTCTAGGTTCGGCGTGCCGGGGTCCGGCTTGCCTTCCTTCAGGTTTGCGGCGAGGAGCTTCGCGTCCTCCGACTTCGCAACCTGTTCCAGCCAGAGCCGGTGTTCCTGTGTCGAGCGGTTATTCGGGGCCAAGTTCCGCTCGGCGGTCTTCAGCTCTAGTGCGGCGTGTCGCCATGCTTCCACGGCGTCACGGATCGTCTTAGGCGCGGCGCTCATGTCGATGCCGACGGGGGTTGTTGCCTTCAGATAGCCCATTACTCAAGCCCTCCCGGCAACGATGGCGGCCCGCGCGAAGTCCTTGCCGACGTACTGGCCCGTTACGGGGTGGCGGGGTTGCGCCGCTGCCAGCGTCGCCCGTGCGCGGACCTCATCGAGCAGCCGGTTAACCAGCCCGTCGTAATACGTGACGTTCGCCGTGTCGCCTCGCTCGGTGGCGAGTTGAAGCGCCGCCTGCGCCTGCGTCAGTGCTTCGGCCGGATCAGTGGTCGAGCCGAACGTGACGCTCGGGTGTTCGGCGCCGCTGAGCTGACCTGCAACCGGGCGGTCATTCGGTGCGAGACCCGCCCGTGAGCGGATCAGAGCGGAGAACGCACTTGAGGCGTTGTCGGCTGCATTCGGTGGGGTTTGAGTCGATGGCATGGGGCATAGCGTGATCGCTGCCCCGGCGGCGTCGTGAGCGGTGAGGGTTTGTCACGTCGACGGGACGTTGTTCGATTGTCCGCAAAGCACCGAGCAATGGCCTCTGAGAGCGATCCTGCGCCCTGCTGACGGCCGTCGACCTACTGGGCCGCCTACTCAGCCAGGCGAGCCGTTCGCGCTGGCAGCCGCCTCTGCGTCGTGCTCGACGGTGAACCGGAATCCGTGCTCTGCAAGCTGAGCTGACATCTGCTCGGCCGCGTGAGCTGTGCCCGCCACCCAGCATTGCCTAAGCGCCAGGTGGATCGCTTGGCCCTTGCTCCCCTGCGGCGGAATCCCTAGCTCGCGGCAGAGCTGCTGGTGAAGCTCGGCGACGGCTTGACGATCACCAGGACGGACTACTTGAGCGACCGATTCCAACGGGTTGGAATCCATCTAGGTCGCTGCCTTGAGCTGCGACTGCGCGATTGCGGCGCCTCGCGCGAAGTCCTTGCCGGCGAGCTTGAAGGTCGTGTGGACGTGCACCAGTGGCGGGGCGAACATGCCGCCACTCGCTGATTCAGCCCGCGCTTGAGCGGCCTCGCGGCCCAGCACCCTTGCGGCCGGACTTGCGACGGACGCAGCACCGCCACGCGCCGACGCTGGGGTCGAGCTGCTGCCCTCAGCGATCAGACCAATCCTCGGGATCCCCGGCACGTCAACCGGGCCGACGTGGAAGCCGTGAATGAACGGGATCGCGTTGAACGCCTTGATGATGAAGTTGATTACGTCAATGAACCCGTCTTTCAGGCCGTCCCAGATCGTCGAGCCGACGGAGGCGATGTCGTGCCCGATGCCCTCGAGGAACTTCAGGACTAGGGCAAAGTGCGTTGCCACGAACAAGGGCAGGGCGATGAACGGGCCGCCGAGGATCGAGACGATGAGCTGCCAGTGCTTCGCCACAAAGCCGATGACTGCGCTCACAGCACCCTTCAGCCACTCAAACACGGCTTGCGCGGCGTTGCGGAAGAACGCGACGTGCTCGTAGGCGTAGACGATGCCGGCGGCGAGGGCGGCGACAGCGATGACGACAAGCATGATCGGATTGGCGTCCATCACGGCGTTGAAAAGCGCCTGAACAGCGATCCAGCCCTTCTGGGCTATCGAGAGGTCTTCGCCGGCCACGGTCGCCGCCTCGATGCCGACGACATACGCGGCTTGAGCCGCCGTGAGAATCCCGACCTCTGCGGCACTCGCGCCGTTCACGATGTCGCTGGCCTTCTGCACCGTCAGCCACTCCCCGATACGGAGCTTCGACAGCATCGCTGCAAATGCGAGCGCCTTCATTGCCGCGACGTAGGCGAGGATCGGCGCGACCGCCGCGATCACGACCGCTTTGTTCTTCCCGGCCCAATTGAGCATTGAAATCAGCGCCCCGACGACGGCCAGGATCCCCTTGAACACGACGGTCAGGACCGGCGTGAGGATCTTGCTCAAGCTCTTGGCTAGCAGCTCGATCCCGTTCACCGTGTTGGACCACGCCCCCGCCATCGTCTTGGAGTAGGCAACGGTCGCGCCGGCATAACGCTTCTCAATCATTTGGACCATCTCAGTCGCCTGAGCCTGCTTGTCCATCATCTGAGCGTGCACTTGCTGAAGCCGGTATGTCGCGTCGATCTTCTCAGTCTGGGTCCGTAGCCAGATCGCGCCAGTGCTGCCCATCATCGACGCCTCGGTGGCGAGCTGATCGATCTGCTGTTGATGTCGGTTCGCGGCGTCGATCTCAGCGGTCTTGACCTCAGCGAACAGCGGCAGGTACTTCTGTAGGCCGCGAGCGCGACCAGCCATTGCCGCCTGAAGGTCATTCTGGATCGTCAAGAACGGCACGTCTGCGCCGCGAGCGAGGTTCGTCGCAGCAGCCATCAGCGTTATCGAGTCTTTGGCCTTTCCGGTCAACCGGACGAACGTTGCGAGCGCGCTCAGGTTCTCAGGCGCCGCGTAACCGCCGTGAATCGACAGCGAGTCGGCGCTGTCGGTCAACTGGTTGAGCGTGCCCTTGTGAGCCTCTCCGGTGTCGTGCAGGGCGTTCTGTAGCTGCGCTTGCTGCGCGGTCCAGTTCTGGCCGGCCTTCATCACCTTGTCGATGCTGAAGCCCAGGGCGAGCATTGCGATCACGCTGGATCCGCCGCTCATCACGTTGTTCAGCCCGCTGGTCATCTTCGACCAGACGCCCGTCTTTTTGGCGGCCTTGTCCATGTTGCCGGCGGCACCGAGCGACGAGCGGCTGAGCGTGTCGACCTCGCCGGAAAGCGCCCGGACTTCGCCGCTGGCTTCCGCGAAGCCGGTGGCGATCATTCGCAGGATTAGGTCACTGTCCTCGGCGCTCATCTCGGGCTACATGCTCACCGTCAGCGCGGCGTCCCCAAACGACCGTCAGCTAATGGAGACCAGGACAGCCCAGAGCAGACTTCAGGCTGTCGACTGCGCGAGTGTCGTAGCCGTACTCGAACCACTGCACGGCCCAGGAGTTATCGCTGAACCGGCGGCGATTCTCCACGAAATACGGCCGCAACTCCTCAACGTCGACGCCGGCTTCAGGGCCGATCTCAAGATCCATCATGCGCCCAGCGGTCAACACGAACCTGCGGACCCGCTGCCGGCGAGGGCGAACAGGCATCTACGCCAAACCCCCGCCGATTCGAGGTGGCCGTGAGCTGCCGTAGTCGGCGCCGCCGTCGAGGCTCAGCTCGCGGAACAACCGCGCAGCGCGGACCTGCGAGTCCGCCTCAGTCTTGACTGCCGGATGCGCTCGCGGCGCCCCAAATCTGTCGTGGTAAAGCGTGCCCTCGACGGCCAACACCTTGCGCGCTTGCTCGGCCCGATCCAAAGCCGTGCACGCCTCCTCAAGCAACCGGAGAGCGTGCGGCTCGTCGCCTAGCTCGAAGTCCTCAGCCGTCTGGCGATAAAGCCGCTTGCCCCGCGCGCTCAAGTGCTTAGGAGCTGTCACTTTCATGCCAGGGACGCTACGCGCGCCAACGGTCAAGCAACCGGCCGTACCTCACCAACCGGGGGCGACCCCACGCAAAGTCGTGGGGCTGGGGGGGGCCACTGTTATGTCGTTTGGGGGTCAGGGGGTGGCCGGTATGAATTGTCGTGGCGTGGCGGGGGATTGCCCGGTCGGCTTTGCCATCTATGGCAAACGAGGCGGGGTGAAAAGATTTGAGCGGCCTCGCCTGCTCTGACTTGTTCCACCGGTGGAACGGGTGCTGCTCAGCAGATGTAGCGAGTGTCGATCCGTCGACCGTTCTCCTGATCCGGTTCGATCAGCACGGTCGTTAGCCGACTCGTGTGATCGTCGTCGCGGTTGTATGCGGCGCGCCAGTAGTCGAGCTGCCGGCTTAGGTCGCTCCGCAGTGCTTCTGTTGTTCGTTCTCCGAAATCGTCGCAAACGACGAGTAGAGAATCGCGTAGGGCATCGTCAAACGTCAGGTTCAGTCGCTGACAGTAGGAAAGTGACTTTCTGAGAACGACAACCGGATCGTTGCTAGTGGTGATGGACATGCGCCAACCGTCGCACCCGTTGCGGCGTCGTCGCCAGGCGTTATCTTGAGTGTCGCTACGAGGTAGAGACACTTGATTCACACCCAGGTCTCTGAGAACGCTCCCGTCGTCCTACCGGCGGGGGCGTTCTCGCTTTTCTCATCGATTGGAAACGGCGTTTGGCGGTTCGCTTGACGCTCCGTCTGGCCCGAGCGCCACTCTGGCGCTGTGAATCAAGTGGAGCTACAGCGTCGTGTCTGCCGCACTCGCTGAGCGCAGGCAAGGCGAGCGTCGACCGCAGCGAGTGATCGTTGCTGATTACGACCGTTCGCCAAACGCGACAACGCTCGTCCTGAGGATCCCCGACGATTCGACCTCGCACCAGAAGGTTGCAGCTTGCCTCCTCAGCGACGAACTCAACCGGCGGTTGCAGAACCGGCGCTGGACCGTTGAGTACGCGCTCGGATCGTTCACGCTTACCGGGCCGTGGCTGCAAGGCAAGTTCGCTGAGCACGGCATCCAGATCACCGAGCGCACCGCTTACAACTACGTGCGCAACCTCGTCAACTCAGGAGCACTTGAGCGCGTCGGCCAATTGCTGGGGCAGTTCCACCTGCGTGGCGACGAGCTGAACTACGGACGTGGCGCCAACCTCTACAGCCTCGCGCAGCTCGCCGAGGCGGTCGTCAACCTCGGCCGCGACCTATATGGCCGACTCAACAAGTCAACAGGCGCAAAGCCCTTAGCTCCTTTCCCAGACCCCAGCCTCTTTACAGAAAACCGACGTAGGCGACGTGTCGACGGCGCACTGGATTGGGCGATCAGAACCGCCTCGCCAGGGTGTCGAAGTACGACCGGCTGGCGGCTGGCAGCCATCCTGAAGACCATCGGAGTCGCAGAGCACGAAGCACAAGAGGTCGTGGCCGAATACCACGGTCACGTTGGCGATTGGAAGTACACCGCTCGGGACGCGGCCGGCGACGTGCGGCGCTGCTACGCGAACCGGGGCGCCAGAGGCGGTCGGGGGTTCGAGTCCCCTCGCTCACCCTTTGTGATGTCTCATTTTTGAGGGCTCGGCCATCGGCCGGGCTCTTTGTTTTCACGGTCTCAGCGGCACGTTGCCGGCTTGCGACACGCGCGCAGCGCGCTTGGTTCATCGCATGACGCCCATGGGGTTTGGCTGTGATCACGGTTGGCCGTTTGCTTGACCCAATGCTTAGAGTGTGTCGCCAGATCTCTAAGCAAACTGGGGGGTGGCCATGCGAGTCGGGGGAGTGATCGCCGCTGTGGCGGCGGCAACGTTGGCGTGTGCAGGGTGCGGCGGCAGCAGCCACCTGACGCATAAGAACGGCTCGAGCAAGCTAGGTCTGAGCGCGTTCCTGGTCCAGGGTGATGAGGCGGCGCCGATGTCGTACACCGGCGACACGCCGTCGCCGATGACTGGTGCCGGTTATGGCGAGGGGCTGCAAGCATCACCCGTGAGCGGTCCGTCGGGCGTCTCCGACGTCGCGCCGTACCGCTCGGCCGCGGCGGCCGCCCGTGACGTGCCCTCGGAGATCAAGGCGAGCGGCTTTGCGGGTACGCCTCAGTTCGAGGTGCCGGGTATCCCCGGTGCGACTGGCGTCTCCGACAACAAAACGGGCGATGTGTGGTTCATCGAGGGACGTTGCGAGATCACGATCGGCGACCAGTTCAGTTCCGCTCAGCACCAGGTTTCGATGGTCCGGCTGCCATTGATCCACGCCGCTGATGCGATCTGGGCTCGCACCCACGGCAAGCGGAGCGTCTGCAGCACGTAGCCACGGACGGCGAGCCGTACCCGCGTGTAGCCGTCGAGGCTTGACCGGCCGGATAGGGTCAGCGCGTGAGCGACGATCAGACCCCGCCGCAGCGTCCGCCGCGCTACATAGCACCCACCGAGATGACTATGGAGGGCGCGCACGGCCGCGCAATTGCCCAGCAGCAGGCTGAGGTTGATGCGTACGAGCTGAGGCAGCGCGACGACCGACTGATAGGGACGCTGGCTGAGCACATCGAGGAGACGAAAGTGCTGCGCGGAACCGTCGATGATCTGCGCCAGGGACTAGTCGACTACGCGGCGGCGGCCGCGTCCGACACCAAAGACATGAAGGCGATGACCAAGACCCTCGTGTGGGTTGCGAAGGTATCGCTGGCCGTTGCCGTCATTGCGCTGATCGTCGCCTTGCTGGCCGGATGCGGAGGAACAGCATCTCCTAGCGTGACAACCGCCAAACAGACGCCTGTCACGACAGCTCGCACGGTGCCGACAGCGCCCACAAAGGCGGCTTACATCGCCGAGGCCGACGGGATCTGCAAGATTGGCGGCGAGCGAGAGGCGCCACTGCTGAACGAATACGACCAGGTCTCGGCAAGCGGCGGGAACTATTCGGAGGCGGCTTCGCTCATTACTCGAGCCGACGCGATCAAGTTGAGCGAACTGGTCAAGCTGAGAGCACTGCCGTCCCCGCCTGGACAGCAAGCGGTCACGTCGAGGATCTGGCGCACTCTCGGCGAGTTCATCAGCCAGTTCCAACATGTAGCCGACGCGATGCGCGCCCAGAACCTCAGCACCGTCCTCAGCCTTGAAAGCTCGGTCGCTCTCGTCGGCGGTCGCTATGAGGGTCTGGCTCAGGCGTACGGATTTCATAGCTGCGGCACCGAGCACTCCTGAGCCCGCGCGCACCATTGCGAATTGTTCGCAATTAGCGACAGTTCGAGCCGTCGAGCATTTCACCTAACACCCGTCCCGGTGACACGTTCGGTGAACACCACGACGGGCGGGTCGTACCCGATGCCTCGAAGATCAACCCGCCCGTCGAGCGATGCCTAATCCAACCTAACCCACCGAGAGGCTCAACCTCATGGGCACGACGGAGTTTGCAGACCGGTCCGGCGTCGTCTGCCGGCGCTCAGCAGCGGCGGGCCTTCATGGCGCCAGACTTGCCCCAAACCCGGTCGTCCAGTTTGAGACAAGTTTCCCGTCGCTGGGACAGCCTGGCAAAAGTGAGGAATATTCCTCAATTCTGTGGTACGGTCGCAGGGTGCGGCTGCAACCCGAACACCTGCCAGCAATTAGGCGCATCGAGAGGGCGACGAGGGCGGCCAGTGCTGCCCGAGAGAGCCAGCGCGAGGCGATAGTCAGCGCCGTCGCTGAGGGTGTCCCAATCCTGAGCATTAGCGAGGCCAGTGGGATTGATCGGAAGACGATCAGGGTGTGGGCACAAGCGGATCTTCAACCACGGAGGGAACGATGAAACAGGCAGTGATCTACGCGGCCAAGTCGACCGAGGACACCCACGGATCCATTGGGACGCAGCTCGAGGACGGGCGCAAGCTCGCCGCTCGGCACGGCTTTACGGTGGCGGGCGAGTACCAAGACGAAGCCAAGTCGGCCTACCACGGCAACCGAGGGCAGGGACTCGCCGACGCCATTCAGCACTGCGAGCGGCTCGGAGAATCGGCGCTGATCGTGCAGCACTCGGACCGGCTGGCCCGAGGCGATGGCACAGAGGCACAACATCTGATCGAGCTGGTCGTTTGGGCGATCAAGGCCGGCGTTGAGCTGCTGTCGGTGCAAGACCCCGAGGTCTTGGCCGGCGGCGACTTCGCTCTCATCATGGGCGCAATCGGCGGCTTTCGCAACCACCAGGACTCGAAGCGCAAGGGCGCGTCCGTCAAGGCCGGCCACCGTCGCCGCGTGGCCGAGCGCGGCCGTTTCCTGGGCGGCAAGCGACCCTATGGATACGACTACCGAGACCGCACCGAGGAAGGGCGAGGGACCGGGCCGCTTGTGCCGGTCGAGGTCGAGGCGACGGCCGTTCGGCGGATGTATGCCGAGTACAACGCTGGCAAGTCTCAAAGCGCCATCGCCCGCGACCTGAACACCGACGGAGTGCGCACCTTCAGCGGCTCTCGCTGGTATGCGACTACGGTCAAGGGCATTTTGGGGAACCCGATCTACGTCGGGCGTCTGCTGCTGCACGGCGAGACCTTCCCAGCGGTCGGGCCTGACGGCCAGCCAACGCATGAGCCGATCTTGGACGTTGAGGTCTGGGACCAGGCGCAGAGCCTTCGGAGTGCTCGCCATGAGCGCGGAGAGGGCGGGTTTAAGAAGGCGGGACGGTGGACTTCGGGCCAGCACCTGCTCACAGAGGGGCTGCTGCGTTGCACGTGCGGCGCCGCGATGACGCCGGTCACGAAAAGCGACAAGCGGGCAGCCAACGGCCAGGGCTATGAGACCTATAGCTGTCTGCGTCGGATGCACGAGGGAACGTCTACCTGCGCTCAGGGGCCGCTCAAGCGCGAGCTGATCGACAAGGCGGTGTTCGACTACTTCGAACGTGTCGCGCTCGACTTGGACTCGATCAGGGACGGGCTGCAGGCTGATGCTGAGCGATCCTTGGCTGACAGTGGCGGGATCCGTCGCCAGGCTGAGCGGGAACTTGCTCGGGCCGAGAGCAGCCTGAACCGAGTCGAAAGCGATTACCTGGCCGGCAAGATCGAGGCCGATGACTGGAACCGCTTTCGTGAGCGGCTGACTGGCGAGATAGACGCGGCGCGTGCGCAGGTCGAGCAGCATGAGCGCCAGCGCCAGGTGGTTGAGGACATGCTGTCACAGTTCGACGCCGACGCAGCGGTCGCCATCCGGCTGACTGAGCTGCGGGCCGAGGTGGCTGGACAGGTCCGCGAGGCCACCACTGGCGACGACCTGGCCATGATCCGCGCCACCCTCAGGCGGCTCTTTGTGGGCTTTGAGCTGGCCGGTCCTCAAGCGCCGTTCGGGAGTGGTGCGCTGGCTCACAAGGGAGAGATGTGGACCGGCTCGGGCGCCGACGCGGAGTCGCTGGTGTCCGGCGACTACGTGCTGTTGCCGAGGGTCAGGTCCGGGGGCGACTTGCTCCACTCTAATTTGTGCAGCTTCTTCAGCGCCTGATACTCGCTCAACGCCTCGGGCGAATCGACGTCACCGAGGGTGGGGTGGGACGGCACCAGCCCATCTGCGACCGCCACGCCAAAGCGCTTCGACAGCACGGAGGCCAACGACTTGACCTTCATCTCGCCGAACCCTGGAACCGCCGCCAGGTTCGCGCGTAGCTGTCCCGCATCAGACGCGTCGGTCCAGATCCGCGCCGCATCGCCCTCATAGAGATCGTCGACGTGTGCGGCCATCGCGCGGACCCGTTCGGCCATCGCCCCGGGGAAGCGGTGGATCGCCGGCTTCTGACGGAACAGCGGCTCAAGGTCGCTCCTCGCAATCAACCCGGCATCCAGTCCCCCGAGCCGCTCCTTCAGCACCAGCGCCCCCGCGAACGCCTTCTGCACGGTCACCTGCTGATCGAGCACAAAGCCGATCATCAGCGCCATCGGGTCCGACGCGTTGAGCGCGTTCGCCTCGTCGTCGGCGGTGAAGTACAAGCGGTCCGGCATCGACCGGATCCTACCTAGAGCGCAGCGCTAGGCGACAGAGCCGAAGCGGATCCGCAGCATCGCGCCGCCACCATCGGCGTTCAGCGCCTCAACCGAACCGCCATATGCCTCACCGGCCTGCTTGACGATTGCCAGCCCTAGCCCAGAGCCTGACATCCGTCGGGCTGCGTCCGCGCGGTAGAAGCGCTCAAACACCTGGGGGAGGTCAGCCTCACCGAACCCTGGCCCGTGGTCACGGACGACGAGCAGGCCGTTCTTCAGCGAGACCTCGATCACGCCGTTCTCAGGACTCCACTTGCGAGCGTTGTCGATCACGTTGCCGATTGCTCTGCCGACCCGGTCGGCGACGTTGACCACGACAGTCGGTTCCAAATCAACCTCGAACGACATCCCTGGTGAGCGCCGATGTGCGCGGGCGACCGCATCGGCGACGACGCGGTCAAGCTCGATCTGCTCGGTGTGCTCACTCGGGGAACTCCCACGTGCCAGCTCCACCACATCGCTGACGATCTGCGTCAGCTCATCAAGCTCCGCGAGGATCGCCTCCTGCAGCCCCTCACGTTCAGCCTCAGGAAGCCGCTTGGCCTCAAGGAAGATCTGGATGTTTGAGCGCAACGCAGCCAGCGGCGTGCGCAGTTCATGGCTGGCATCGGCGATCAGATGCTGCTGGGCAGCCAGAGATCGCTCCAACGCGTCCAGGGTCCGGTTGAAGCTCCCCGCCAGCCGGCTCAACTCGCTCGGCCCGAGTTCCTCAAGTCGCCGTGGCCGCTCAAGCTCACTGGTGACCTGCTCGGTCTGCTCGGAGAAACGCTCGATCGGCGCCAGCGCCGAGCGGGCAATCGCGAGGCCCAACACGCCGGCCAAGAGGATCCCGGCACCTACCAGCAGGCCGTATGAGATCAGCAGGCCGTGCAACTCTGAGTCGACGTCTGTCAGCGGCAGCGCCACCTCGATCGCGTCGTGGTCGGCGGGATCGCCGACCGTCAGGATCTCGCCGCGGTCGCCACCGATCGTGGCCGACATAAAGAATTGACCGTGGCCGGCCCGTGCGATCGCGCGGACCTCCGCGGTAACGGGCAGCTTGGTTGTCGGTGCCTTGCACGCACCGACAACAGTCACAACGCCGCTGGCGGAGACCCGCTGGAACTGGCCAGGCGCGCCACCCAGCTTCTGCGTGGGGATGCCAGCCAAGCTGCTCGGTCCGGGGCCACCCTTTTGCGTCGGCGGCTGTCCGCCGGCGTAGCAATGGCGGTTCAGCTCTGCTAGACGCCGAAAGTCTGCCGCGTCCGGACCGTTGCCGCCGAACTGGCCGTGCACGACCGGCGAGACCCGCTGCTCCAGCTGCTGCTGGACGTCGCTGATCAGGTGCGAGCGCGTCGTCACATAGCCGACCACTCCGAGCATCACGGCAACGGCAGCGACCGCCAGCGCCGACGCTGCCGTGATCCGCCGTCTGAGGCTCACTGCTCCCGCAGCACGTAGCCGACGCCGTGGACCGTGTGGATCAGTCTCGGCTCGCCGTCGGCCTCGAGCTTGCGGCGCAAGTACCCGAGGTAGACCCGCAGCGTGTTGCCGCCCGGCCCAAAGTCGTAGCCCCAGATCCGGTCATAGATCAGCTCGGTCGACAGCACCCGGCGCGGGTTGAGCATCAACAGCTCGAGCAGCTGGTACTCGGTACGCGTCAGATCGACGGCACGCTCGCCGATCCGCACGCCATGAGCGTCGGCATCCAAGACCAGATTCGCGTAGCGCAGCGTGCGACCGTCCGACCCCTCAACATGCCGGCGTAGGATCGCGGCGATCCGCGCTTGCAGTTCGCGCACGTCATAAGGCTTGACCAGGTAGTCGTCGGCGCCCGCCTCGAGTCCGTCAACGCGGTCCTCAACCGCATCACGCGCGGTCAGCATCAGGATCGGGGTGTGGTCGTCGGCGCGGCGCAGCCGGCGGCAGACCTCCATCCCGTCGATGTCAGGCAAGCCGAGGTCAAGCACGATTGCGTCCGGCGGGTCGGTCGCGATCTGCGAGAGGGCCGACTCGCCATTTTCGGCCGCAAGCACCTCGTACCCGGCCAGCAGCAGCGCCCGGCGCACCGCGGCGCGGACTGAGTCGTCGTCTTCGACCACAAGGATTCGCATCAGATCCTGGGGAGTATCAACTTTCGCGAGCATCAGAACCACCATCGCTTAGGTTCGTCGCCCGTCCGTCAGAGCGCTGTAAGCAGAGGCTAAGAGCGCCCACACCCGAAGCGGGCCCCACAGATAGCCGTCAGCTCCACAAAATATATGAAGAGTCCGGTATCTTTGAGGCTCTGCATCGCGTGTCCGCGCGGGGCGAAACGAGATCAAGGCGGATCAAATCGTGAGTGGCAACGTTGGCTGGCGGGTTGGACGGTTCCTACTACCGATCGCGGCGGTTGCGGCACTGTTTGCCGCCAGCGGCTTACCGGCCGCAGGCGCAACCGGAGCGCTCAGCAAGCCGAACACCCTACGCGGGCGCGTCGCTGAGAACGGCAGCCTGATCGGGGCACGTGAGGCGATCGCCCACACAGGCCTTGCATCGTCAGTCTCACCCGCCGTCGCGCTGATCGCGCTGCAGCACCGTGATCAGAGTGGGCTGCTCAGCTTTATCGCGCAGGTCTCAAATCCCAAGAGCCGGCTCTACGCCCACTATCTGACGCCGAAGCAGTTCGACGCCAAGTACGCGCCGAGTGCCGCGACGGTCGCCAAGGTCGAGTCCTACGCTCGCAGCTACGGCCTGACCGTCGTGACGGTCCCGTCCAACAAAGCCTACGTCTATGTGAGCGGCGATGTTGC
>Ga0302324_100019229_pt1 | contig 13425 bp, 9 predicted proteins | sample Palsa_T0_1_FD_201949 | JGI IMG/M metagenome (GOLD analysis project Ga0302324, IMG submission 201949) | Peat permafrost microbial communities from Stordalen Mire near Abisko, Sweden - Palsa_T0_1 | ecosystem: Environmental > Terrestrial > Soil > Palsa > Peat permafrost | place: Sweden: Abisko...
GCTTCTTCGCCAGAACGGCCGTCATCCGTCCGCGAACGCACGCGGAAACGGTAGCTGCCGGGACCCAGGCCGCTATAGTTCGCTTCTTTCTGCTTGCCCCATGCTGACCAATCCTTGTCTGCGCCCTCAAGCAGATACTGGTATTCCGTGCCGGCAGGGTTTTCATAGTTCAGTGCTGCAAATTGAAAGCGGAGGGAATTGCTGGCGGGCGGAAGTCGCAGATCCGCGGCGCCCTCGGCAGCGATCCCGCCGAAGACAACCTGCGACCCTGCGTTCACCTGGCGCACCAGCGTGGGAAGGGATTGCAGCGCGGGATGACTCTTGACTGGCGCGACGCGCAAGAGCACCTCGCCCGTGACCCACAATACGCCATCGGGTTCCTGGTGGAAGTAAAAAACGCCATACCGAGTGAGGCGGCGGTAAGAATCTTCGTCGATCTTCCAGGTTCCATCGGTCTGCCTGCTCACCTGAGCCAGGCGGCGGCCCTCGGAAGAAGTGGTTAAAGACCAGAAGTTTCCATCCGGGTTGTCGATATCCACCGGGCCCAGGGCCGCGGTTGCATCCGGAGCATCGACTGGAAGAAGAAAGCGGTTATCGATCACAAACTTGTGCGCCGTCGCGTCCCAGCGAAGCATATTCTTCGAGCGATCGACGGAGGCAAAGATGCTTCCCGCAACGAATGTCACGATAACCGTGCCCTCGCCGAGGCCGGCTTCTTTGGAAATTACCTGGACCTTGGAATCCTTCATCCCGGTCGGCGCAATTTCCACCCGGAGCACTTTGCCCGGACCGCCGCCCACCCAAAGCACTCCCTCCGCATCTTCGGCCAGACTCCTGGATTCGTATACGGTGTTCGGCAGTCGGCCCTCGTCGATCCAGGTGCTTCCGTCCCAGCGCATCGAACCCAGAGCATCGGAATGGCCAATGAACACGCGGTTCGGAGTCTTCCGGGATTGCATGAGGAAATACGTCTGCTCGGTGGTCCCGTGCACGGCAGGCATGGCAGGCACAAGATTGTCGCCCGTCACCCGCATCACGCCATCGCTGGTGGCTGCAAGCAGCTGATCTGGACTCTTGCCGGCACGGTCTTTGAAGACCATCAGGTTCCAGCCTTGGTTTGGCCCGCGAAACGGAACAGCGGTTGGCCGCCCCGTTTGCTGATCTGCCGCAATGCGGGCAACGGCTGCTGAGCCCACCGATGAGGCGTAGAGCGAGCCCTGGAACCGGACTGCGTCGTAGGCGCCGTCGCGCAGGAAGATCGAGATGGGAGAATTGATCTCTACTCGCGAGATTCCGGCATCGGATCCGCCCCAAAGCACACCCTCGCGATCCTGGTATGCGAATAAAAAGTTAGAGCTTGCCAGCCCCGCTCCCTGGTCGACAATCTGGATCAGCTTGCCGTCGTGCGACAAAATGACAGCCCCGCCGGTCAGGGTGGTAAGACAGATGTTCCCATCGGCCAGCACAATCGACGTGTAGATATGGTGCGCCTTCAGGTAATCGTCAGCCTGGGTTGGGAAGGGCGTAACTTTCTGGCCGTCGTAGAGGGTCAACAGTTGATCGCGCTCGGAGACCAGCATGCGGCCTTCATCGTAAGGATGAAGGAAGAGCTTCGTTCCATCCTTGTAGACGCCGCCAGGCGCATTGCGCAGCTCGTCGCCCACAATCTCCTGCAGGCCGATCCCGGTCTGAGCTGTGTAGATGCGCCCCTGCACGGCTGAGATCGCCTGAAATCTGCCTTTCGGCAAGGTAGGCGACCAGGCCTTCATGCTCTTGCCGTCCCATCGAAACAGCATCTCGTAGGCGCGAAAAAAGACTCCTTGCGGAGTGACAAGTGTCTGCCAGACGCTGGTAAATGCTCTCTTGTCTTCCGGCACCTTATCCAGGACCGAGACAAAATGCATGGCGCCCGTGGCATCGGGCTCAAGGAAACCGAAGTCCGCGTTGGCGCCCACCCAGATTCTGCCGGAATCGTCCAACGCCAGGGAACGAACCACGCTGGCCGGCGTGAAGATCTTTCGCCAGGTGACGCCGTCGTACTCGAGAATGGCGCCACCCGAAATGCCGAAATACATAACCCCGCGGTGGTCCTGCAGGATGGCCCAGGTTTCAGGGTAAAGGCCAACTTCCTTGGTGCCGTAATTCTCGAGAACCGGCATCCCCACTTCGGGCTTCGCCTGGACGAGAGCCTTCTGTTGGGCGGGCGGGTTCGCTTGCTGGGCAGCGCAAACCGACGTGAAAGCAACGGCCAGCAGGGCTGGCAGCAGGGTTCGGCGAAGAAAGGCTAGACGTTGGGCCAAGTGGACTTCCAAATCGCTACCAGAAGGGCTGTGAAACGCGGTGGTCACAGGGGGAACAGAGTGGCATAGTACCATGCGGCCATTTCCGCGTGCAAGCGCTTGTTCAGCAGCGGCTTACTCAGCCGCAGGCGTTCGGAAACAGGTCTAAATGGAAAGGTTCAGAACGCGATTGAGCCGCTGAACAAAAGCCGCAGGATTTTCAAGCGGAACACCCTCCATCAGAAGAGCCTGATCAAGAAGCAGCCATGCCGCGTCCTCTGAAACGGCGTCGTCCGCGCGCGCCAACAGCTTCTTCACAATTTCGTGATCGGGATTGATTTCAAGCGTGGGCTTCGAAGCCGGGATATTGGCCTGGCCCATGGCGCGCAGCATCTGCTGCATCTGCATCGAAGGCTCTTCCTCATCGCTCACGATGCAGGAGGGGCTATCCGCAAGCCGCACCGAGGCGCGCACATCCTTCACGCGATCGCCGAGCGTGGCTTTCAATTTTTCGAGCAGAGGCTTCAGCGCTTCCGCCTTGTCGGGCTCGGCTGCGTCCTTCAGGTCCTCGCTCGTCGATGCCTTGTTCACCGACTTGAGATCGATCTCCCCATACTTGTCGATCCCGCCGAAGACAATCTCGTCCACGTCGTCGTCAAGAATAAGAACTTCAATCTCCTTCTTCCTGTAAATCTCCAAGAGCGGTGAAGTGCGCAGCAACGCCTCCGTGCCGCCGGTAATGTAGTAGATGCTCTTCTGCCCCTCCTTCATGCGCGACCTCACGTCGGCAAGGCTAGTGAGGCCGTCAACTTTGGTTGATTTGAAACGGATCAATTCCAGCAGCGTTTCGCGATTGCCAAAGTCGCTGTAGAGGCCTTCCTTCAGCGGCCGGTTGAACTCGGTGATGAACTTCAGGTACTGCTCGGGCTCGTTTTCCGCAATCCTCTTCAACTCGCTGAGAATCTTCTTCACGCTTGCCGTGCGAATACTGGCGACCACGCGATTCTGCTGCAGGATCTCGCGGCTTACATTGAGCGGCAGGTCTTCGCTGTCGATGATGCCGCGGACGAAACGCAAGTACTGTGGCAGCAGATCCTTTGAGTCATCCATGATGAAAACGCGCTTGACATAGAGCTTGATCCCCGCCTTGTATTCCGCGTGATATAGGTCCAGCGGCGCCTTTGCCGGAATGAAGAACAGCGTGGTGTATTCCAGGCTTCCCTCCGCCTTGGTGTGGAACCAGAACAGCGGATCGTCCCAATCGCCGGAGATGGACTTGTAGAGTTCCTTGTAGTCTTCGTCCTTCAGTTCGCTCTTGGGCCTGCGCCACAAAGCGCTGGCGGCATTCACCTGCTCGGTGACGCGCGTCTTCTCCGATTTCTTTTCTTCCTCGTTCCACTCGCTCTTGTCGAAGGTGAGGAAAATGGGAAAGGCAATGTGATTGGAGTACTTCTTCACAATCTCCTGCAGCCGCCAACTGTTGGCGTATTGCTTGCCTTCCTCATTGAAGTGGATGAGCACGGTTGTTCCAGCAACGGCGCGCTCCGCGGGCTCGATCTCAAAGCCGCTGGAGCCGTCGCTCACCCAGCGCCAGGCCTTCTCTTCGCCCGCTTTGCGCGAAACCACTTCAACACGGTCGGCGACCATGAAGACGCTATAGAATCCCACGCCAAATTGGCCAATCAGGTTCGAGTCTCGCTTGGCGTCGCCGGAAAGTTGCGCCAGAAACGTCTTGGTTCCGGACCGCGCAATTGTGCCGAGGTGCGAGATGAGATCGTCTTCGTTCATGCCGATGCCAGTGTCGGCGATGGTGAGGGTCTGCTTCTGCTCGTCCAGCTCCAGATCGATGCGCGGATTAAAGGGGATTGCCTTGTATGCATCGTCGACGAGTGTCAAGTGGCGCAGCTTGTCCAGCGCATCGGAGGCGTTTGAAACCAGCTCGCGTAGAAATATCTCCGGATGCGAATAGAGGGAGTGGATGATCAGTTGCAGCAGTTGGTTGACTTCAGTTTGAAATTCACGTTTCGACATAGTTGGCGATCCCCAGAAAATTGATATCAGGCTTGGTCGTAAGGTTTGAGCCCACACCGGGTGGTTAAGGCAGAAATTCGCATGGTGTTCCGATTGCTGAATGCCATCGACAGCTCGTATGCCCGGCAACCTCGAAACGCTTCATCTGCCATTTTAACCGTTCATCCGCATTTTCTCGCCCTTCGTCCGGCAACTCATGTGCGATCGGGCGGTCACGCCTATCTTGCGAATAGACCAAGCCCCACGGGGAAAGGATCGGCGCATGCATCAAATAGTCAGTGTCGAATCAGTCTCGCGAAAGTTTCCGCTGAACCACGACCGGACACGTAACCTGGTCAGTGCGCTTGACCACGCCAGCCTGCGTGTCGATGCAGGAGAGTTTCTGGCGATCGCAGGCCCCAGCGGAAGCGGCAAAACCACGCTGCTCAATCTGATTGGCTGCATCGACCAACCCACCAGCGGCCGAGTGCTCATCGATGGCGTGGACACATCAAAGCTGAGCCCGGGCCGCATGTCTGCGCTCCGCCGCCGGAAGATCGGCTTCGTCTTTCAGACCTTCAATCTCATTCCCGTCTTCACGGCTGCCGAGAACGTGGAGTATCCGCTGCTAATCCAGGGCGTGAGCAGCCGTGAGCGCCGGGAGCGTGTGGCCGTTGCGCTGGATGAAGTGGGCCTTTCCGCCCGCGCAAGTCATCGCCCTGACCTGATGTCAGGGGGCGAACGCCAACGCGTCGCCGTTGCTCGCGCCATCGTCCATCGGCCCGCGTTGGTGCTGGCTGACGAACCGACCGCAAATCTTGACACGCACAACGCCACACAGCTTATCGACTTGATGCATGGCCTCAACCAGCGCCTGGGCCTCACATTCATCTTTTCCACGCACGACGCGCGGCTGCTTGAACACACCGATCGCATCGTCCGCCTGTGCGATGGCCAAATCGAAAGTGACGGCCACGATACATCTATAAGCCAGCACCAAGGAGGCATTCGTGGGCAAGTTTTTGCTTCTAGCCTTTCGTAATGTATTTCGCAATCGCCGCCGCACCGTGATGACCTTGCTCATGGTCGGTGGAGGCGTCACCGGCCTGCTCCTCGCCGGCGGATACTTCGCCTTCATGACCCACGGCCTGCGCGAGAGCACGATCAACGATGGCCTCGGCCACTTGCAGATCTTCACCGCCGACCACTTCCGACGCGACGAAGTGCGCGTCCTCGACACGGGCATCGAAAACTGGCAGAGGGTCGCCGCCAATGTGTCCTCGGCCCAACATGTGCGTGGCGTCGCTCCCCGCATCGAGTTCTACGGAATGGTCTCGAACGGCACTAAAGCCGCGGGCTTCATGGGCAGCGCCGTGGACCCTGCCGCCGAAAAGAGTCTCGGATTCATCTCACGCGTCGATCTGGGCCGGGATCTTGACCCCAAGCCCGGCGGCGAGGTGGAAGCGCTGGTCGGCGTCGGACTGGCCAAGTCAATGAACGTCAAAGTCGGCGACGGACTGACCATTCTCGCCATGACTTCTGACGGCGCGCTCAACGGCGTGGATGTTCAGATCGTCGGCATTGTCAACTCGGGGATCGCGGAACTGGATTCGCGCTATGTGCGGATCACCCTGCCCGCCGCGCAGCGCCTGCTGCAAAGCGATCGCGTCACGAATCTCGTGGTCGGACTCGACAGAACCGACAACACCGATCTTGCCTTCAATGAGATCGCGCCGCGCCTCAACGGCCTGCCCCAACAGATGGAACTCAAGAAATGGATCGACCTGGCCACCTATTACAAGCAGGTCAATAACATGTTCAACGGCATCTTTCTTTTCATGGGCGTCATTGTCTTCTTCATGGTACTCATGTCCAGTGTCAACACTCTGCTCATGTCCATGCTTGAGCGCACCCGCGAAATCGGCACCATGCTGGCCATGGGCACGCCGCGCTTCTGGGTTGTGGCGCTGTTCATGCTTGAGGCGACATTGATGGGCGTCATGGGCGCAGTTGTCGGCGTGGCGGTGGGCAACGCATTGGGAGCGATTCTCAATGCATCCGGGCTGCGCATGCCGCCGCCTCCCGGTTACACGGAGGCTATATTGTTCAAGGTTCTCCATCTACCCGGTTTGATGGCCGGTTCGTCGGTGCTTGTGATCTTCTCGCTCGCGCTAGCATCTATCCTCCCGGCAATTCGCGCATCGCGGCTGCAAATTGCGGAGGCATTGGCCCATGTATAACGCTCACCCAAACCCGATCAGCTGCGTGTTGCGCACTTTTCTGCTCATCCTGCTGACTTGTTTCGTCTTCGCCTGCGTTCTTGCGGGCCGCGCTGAAACCACCGCGGCACCAGACGCTGAGGCCGTTCTCAAACGCTCCGACACCTATCGCAACGGCTGGCCCTCTTACGTCCTCCACGTGAAGATCACGAATTACGAATCGGACAAGGCCGACGAAGAAAAGCTCTATGAGGTCTCGCAGAAAGGAACTGAAAAGACCTACGTCGAGTTCCTCAGTCCCAGGGAAAAAGGTCAGCACCTGCTGATGCTTGGCGATGATATGTGGGTTTATCTGCCTGACACCAGCCGCCCCGTTCGCATCACGCCCCTCGAGCGCCTGTCCGGCGACGCATCCAACGGTGACGTGGCTCGAACCAACTACGCTGCCGATTACAATCCCGTCTATCTCCGCAGCGAAAAGGCCGGCGGGGAAGACTGCTACGTGCTCAACCTCACGGCGAAGCGCAAGGGCGCAACGTATCAGCAAATCCAATTCTGGGTTCGCGTCCAGGATGCCCGTCCGGTAAAAGCCGAGTTCCATCTAACTTCAGGCAAGTTGATCAAGTCCGCAACCTTCGATGATTTCACAACTGTTGGCGGCCGCCCCCAGCTTCGCCGCATGACCCTGTATGACGAGATTCGCCATAACTCGCACAGCGTGCTTGAGTACTCCGGCATCGCTCCACGCGACCTTCCTGACAAGCTCTTCTATCAGGGCCGCACAGACCGCTTCTGATCGGGCCGTACAATTGGATATCGCCTCTCGAAAGGAAAATGAACCGATGAATCGCCGCCCCAATCTCAACCGAGTTGCAATGTGCTTCACGCTGTGCCTCGCCGTGCTGGCTACCCTCGCCGCAAACCTTGCAGCCCAGACACCGACGGCACCCGCTCCCGCTCAGGCCACGCCTGCACAAACCGTTCCAGCCCCAGCCCCGCTCACGCCCGCCGCAACGGCGCCCTCGCCAACCGCGCCCGCGCAAGGCAACTCCACCCTCACGGTCAAGATCAAGGGAATCCGCAACGCCAAAGGAAAAATTGACGTGGTTCTCTACAACAAGGGAGATGGCTTCCCGATGGATCGGACCAGCGCAATCGCGATGAAGCAGGTAGACGTCGACCCCAAAACAATGACCGCCACTGTTGTATTCGACAAGCTCGCCGAGGGGGTCTACGCCGCTACCGTGCTTCACGACGAAAACCTGGTGGGAAAGATGGAGTTCGATGCGCAGGGAACTCCCGTTGAGGGCTACGGCATCTCAAACAATCCTGACAGCAGCTCGGGACCACCCACATGGGATGCCTCGAAGTTCACTGTCAATCAAGCGGGCGCTGCAATCGAAATTGCAATGATCTATTGGCAATAGATTCGTCGCTTGTAACACACTTCGCGGTTCCCAGGTTTCAATTGAGAGACCTGTGAACCCGAAGACGTGGTTGTTGCGCATCATGCGAAAGGCTTCGAAATTCTTTTATGAAACTGGTTTCCACGCTTCCGGCGCTCGTGATCGTGGTGGCCTCGACCCTGGCCACAGCGCAGGATACGCCTCAGCCGGAATCTCGCCGCGACTTTCGCTACTCCGTCGCCGCCATCGAAGATGCCACGCTTTATAGCGGTCTCCAAGTGCCACTCCCGAAGCTCCTCAATCAAGTCCTCATAGAACCCTCGATCGACCTGCGTTATAAGCCGCAGTGGAGCTTCTCTTCTTCGCTTGTCGGCGTCGCCGACCGATATACCGACACCTATACCCAGTTTCGCGTTAAGGAAACCTATGCAGGCCTCTCGGCGGGCGATTTCGATTTTACCCTCGGCCGCCGAATCGTCCGCTGGGGCACCGGATACGCTTTCACGGCCACGGGCGTTCTCGATCCACCGCGCATCCCCACCAACCCCACAGACCGGCTCAACCTGAACGAGGGCCGCGACATGGTCAAGGCCGATTATGTGCACGGGCCTCACGCGCTTTCTGTTGCCTGGTCCTCGGCTGCACTGGCACCGGGGTCGGCAAACCTGCATGACACAACAGCCTTTCGCTACAACGTGCTGGTACACGGCTTCGACACATCGCTCATCGCCGGCGGCGACCGCGGCGGAGACGCTTTTGGCGGGTTGACCTTCACGCGCGTCCTCGGCGAAGCATGGGAGATCCATGGCGAGGCGGCATGGCGCGAGCATGAGGCGATCCTGCTTGGCGCCAAGTACACCACGCCCTCCGGCATTACTTTCATTGGTGAGTTCTTCAGCCCTCCCAATATCCCCTACTATCAGGACGTGACGCTTTATCCTTTGGCCGGCCGGCAGCATTATGCGTTTATTCGCGCCGGGAAATCGCGCCTCCGCGAGTTGCCCCGCTGGAAGCAGTGGGACCTTGATGTCTCTGCCGTCGCAAACCTCAACGATCGGAGTTACACCGCCATCTTCGACGCCACGCGCCGCTTCGGCAATCATTTCTCGTCCTATCTCCACATGGAAATTCCGGAAGGCAGCAGCAAATCGGAGTACGGCGCCACACCTTACAAGTCGGCCACATCGGTAGGGGTCCGCTTTCAGCTATGATCGACGAGGACCTCAAGATTGGATCCGATTGCAGCAGCAGTCCGATAAGGGCCGGCAGCTATACCGCGTCTTTGTTCAGGATCATCTGGGTCACCTTGGCCACGGCGCTGCTATGCACCGTGCTGTTTCTCACCACGCATCGCACGCGGCTATCGGAAACGTGGACCGAGTTCCTGTCCGCGGCAATCTACTGCGCATCGATTACGCCGTTATCCTTCTTTTTCCTCAACTGGGTTTCTCATCGCTATACCGACGAATATCCTCGCCTGGTCGTTCTGATGCAGGCTTTGGTCCAGGCGGCAACGGCAGTTGTTGGCTGTCTCGTGGGCGGTATTGGGCTTCAGGTCGCGGGTCTCGAACCGCCCGGGGCATATTGGAATCAATTCAGGTATGTTCTTCCATTCGCCACTGTCATTTCACTTGTGATTGGTCTCAGCATCTCAACCTTCGAGACTCTGCGCTATAGGCTTCAAGCGGCTACATTGGCGCTGCGTACGCGGCAGGTGGAACAGGAGCGCGCCTACAAGCTGCTCGCCGAAGCGCGCCTGTCGTCGCTCGAATCCCGCATCCATCCTCACTTCCTCTTCAACACGCTCAACTCCATTGCCGCGCTCATTCCTTCCGATCCTGCGCGCGCCGAGCAGACGGTCGGAAACCTTGCGTCGCTCCTGCGCTTTTCACTCAACGCCAATAACACCGGCCTGGTTCCGCTTGCGCAGGAACTCAAGATCGTGCGTGACTATCTGGAGATTGAGAGAACCCGCTTCGGCGATCGCCTGCGCTACGCGATCGATGTTCCTGACGCTCTCGGCGACGTCAAGGTTCCACCTCTTGCTCTTCAATCCCTGGCGGAGAACTCAGTCAAGCATGTAGTCTCGAAGCGTCCGCAAGGAGCATCTCTTCAAATTACGGGATCAATCGACTCGAATCGTGTCTGTCTTGCTGTTCTCGACAATGGTCCCGGCTTTTCGCTCGGCGCCATCACGCCGGAACACGGGCTCGGCAATCTCATTGCGCGCATGGAACTTGTCTATGGCGCCGCCGGCCAGCTTGAAGTGGCACGCGAAAATGACAAGACTGTTGTCCGCCTGATCTTCCCCGCATAGGCTAAAATTCGATGCAAACTGCGCCACTCCGTGCCTATCTCGTCGACGATGAACCGCTCGCCATTGAGCGGTTGAAGCGGCTCCTCGCCGGCTTCGACACCATCTGCATCGCCGGCAGCGCCACTGACCCGGCGCTTGCTCTCAAAGTTCTGAACGATGCTTCAACCGATCCAATGGACGTGCTCTTTCTCGACATTCAAATGCCCGTCATTACCGGCTTCGATCTCCTTGCGCGTCTCGCCGTGCAACCCTTCGTCATCTTCACAACTGCCTACGACGAATATGCTCTGCGCGCCTTTGAGGTCAACTCCATCGACTATCTCGTCAAGCCCATTGAGGCCGCGCAACTGGCCCGCGCTCTCAAGAAGCTTGACCGCGTCCGGCCCGTCTTGAAACCAGATTGGCAACGCAGCCCTGACTTGCCCAATCTACTTCAGGAACTCGCCGCATCCCTGCGCACCCAGCAAGCTGGTTACCCACGCCGCATCGCCTCGCGCGTTGGAGAACGGATCTCTTTCCTCGACCTGGATGCAGTAACTCATTTCATGGCTCAGGACAAGCTGACCTACGCGATCGTCAATGGACATCGCCATGCCGTGGATCAGACCATCGCCGAGTTGGAGACGCGGCTTGACCCAGTCCGCTTCCTTCGCGTCCATCGGTCGACTGTAGTCAACGTCGACTGGATTCAGGAAGTGAACTCGTGGTTCGCGGGCAAGGTGATGCTCTCCCTCAAAGATCCGCAGCGTACGCAGATTCCCGTGGCCCGCGATCGCGTCCGCGCCCTGAAGGCGAGCCTGGGAATTCAGGTTCGCTCGACGGATTCGTAAATGCGGCGAGTCAGTGAATCGCTCCATAACGATTGGCGATTGTGCTCGCCGTTAGCATGGCGAGAAGCAGGTCCTTCGACTCCGCTGAAGTACGCTTCGCTCAGGATGACAAGATGTGTGGTTGGAGACGAACAAAGAGCAACTGCAGGTCCTTCGACTCCGCTGAAGTACGCTTCGCTCAGGATGACAGTTCATTTGGTGATATGAACTACGTTACTTCTGCTGCGCGGGCTCCTCGACGTTGTAGAGCTGAAACTCGCGGACGGCGGCTGCGTCGGTGCTGGAGAGGATGTTCAGTCGGACTTTGGTTGCGGTCACACTCGAGAAGATGTCGATCTTCTTGTGTCCGATGGCTTGCGCGGAGGCGACGGTCTTCCACGCGTTGCCGGTCCAGATGTCGATGGAGTACTTCTGGATGCGCTGGCCGTCGTTGAGCCACTCCATGATGAGCGCGCGGTTGAACGTGACGGGTGCAGGGAAGGCAACCTCGAGCGCGGAGTGATGCGATCCCGCGGGCGCAGTCCAGAATGTGTCCGGGTTGCCGTCAAGCGCGGCGGAAACTTCAGCGGAGGTTGGCAAGTGTTGCAGCGCCAGGTTGTGTCCGTAACGGGCGCGCAGCGACTTGCCGAATTCTTCCAGCCGGGCCACGTCGCTCGAGGGCAACAGGCCGCGGCGGTCTGGAGCCAGGCCCAGCATCAACTGTGCGCCGTGGCCAACAGTTTGATCGTAGGTGGTGAGCAGTTCATTCAGGCTCTTGAGCGAGGCTTCGTCGTTGGGATGCCAGAACCAGTGTTGGTTGCGCAGCGGCGTATCGGCCTCGACCGGACGCCATCGGAGATAGCCGTGGCGGTCGATGACATTCCAGTTCTCATAGGGGACGCGGCCGCTTTCCGTGCCCACCCAGCGGGCGTCGCCGTATTCGAAGAGCCCCGTGTCCGCGAAGACGATTGTATTTGGTTGATAAGTGCGCAGAGTCTCAATGATCTTTGCGAAGTTATAAACGTGGCCGCCGCTGCCTGCCCCATCCAGCCAGAATTCAACTAAGTCGCCATAATTCGAAGCTAACTCGGTTAACCCGGCTTGGTAGTAATCGTCATAGGCGGCGGAGTCTTTGTATCTGGGCTCGTGACGGTCCCAGGGAGATAGGTAGACGCCGAATTGCAGGCCGTATTTGCGAGCGGCGCGCGCCACATCTCCCACCACATCGCCTTTGCCGTTTTTCCATGGACTGGATTTGATGCTGTATGCGGTCTGCTCTGTGGGCCACAGACAGAAGCCATCATGGTGCTTGGCGACGAGGACCACGTATTTTGCACCGGAGTCGTGGATGGCTTTCATCCATTGGTCGGGATCGAATGCCGTGGGATTGAAGATCGATGGATCGGCAGTGCCGTCGCCCCATTCGCGGTCGAGAAAGGTGTTGGTGGAGAAGTGGATGATTACGCCGAATTCGAGGTCCTGCCAGGCGGTTTGCTGTGCGGTGGGTTTGATGTCGGGGAAGCTTTGCGCGAGAGCGGGTGAGACGCACAGCGCAATGAAGCCGGCCAGAAAGATTTGGATGCGAGAAGCTTTCATTAATGACTGCCCCTGTGTCCCGATGATTGTGAATCCGATGTTGATTTTGGACGGGGTCGAACATTGGAGTATTCTGTTGAGTTCACGGCGGCCCTACGGGACGCAATGTCTTCGGCCGTACTTTACCCAGGACTTTGTCCTGGGCTATTCTCACTGGCTCCCTCCGGGAGCGTTGGCACTGGGCTCCCGATCCTTTTCGAATATTGAGACAAAGATTACGTTGGACCAAATCTGTATTCACTGGTGGCGAGGCAAAAACTTCCAGATTTCAGGGTCTTCCTCGCCCAGAACCCAGGAGCAGAAGCCTTGAATTCCGCTTTTTTTCACTAACTCGTAGCGATCTTTGAAAGTATGCAGATCGGTGAAGAAGATCCACTCGCGCATCTGGTCGCGGTAAAACCAGAAATACGCGGTGTGATCGGCTTCGTCCCATTGAACCTTTCCGTTGTAGGCCGTGGCCAGTTGCATCGCGTTGGCGTAGCCGATGTAGTCGGCGGTGGCGTTTGGCTTGTCCACGTCGGAGTTGGCGTCATGTGTGGGAGCGCCTGCGTACCAGTGATAACCATAAAGCGGGATGCCGAGCGAGAGCTTTGCCTTGGGGACAGATTGCAATGCGTAATCAAGATTCTCATTCGTCCAATCCCATCCGGCAACCGGGCCGGGCATTGTCCAGCGAGTGTTCTGGTCATAAGTCATCAGGCAGACCAGGTCAACGTAAGTGGAGAGGTTGGCAATGTCGTAAGCGCCGCGCCAGTCCGTATAGATCCACTTGGCAAAGCCACCTGCCCC